>Ga0070730_10000805_pt1 | contig 33211 bp, 29 predicted proteins | sample Coa_R1_3_FD_66447 | JGI IMG/M metagenome (GOLD analysis project Ga0070730, IMG submission 66447) | Surface soil microbial communities from Centralia Pennsylvania, which are recovering from an underground coalmine fire - Coalmine... | ecosystem: Environmental > Terrestrial > Soil > Unclassified ... | reverse complement strand
TGGACGAGCGCATCCGCAACCTGATGCGCGAACGCGGCCACGAGCATCTTTTCCTCACGGTGGACGATGCCGATCTCGAGTCTAAGCTCTTGCAAATCATGGAAGCGCTGGTGCGCGAGTGCGAGTCCGTGCGCGAAGGCATCGGCCGCACGGTCGTTCGCAACCTGAAAGTGATGGCGCGTATGGGTGTGCTGTTGGGGGACGAGGTCCGCCGTACTTATCCGCAATTCCCGTTGCGCTCCGGTGTGCTCTCCTGGGAACGGTATTTACCTCCGCTCGGCAAGAACTTGCGCGACTTGACCGAACGGTACGACACCATGGCCACCGTGCAGCATTCGGCCGCTGGGTCCGCCGGGCGATGACCATCCCCGCGCAGCGTGGGACAGCGATACTCCATTTCGCGGGCAGGCGTTAAGCCTACATGCCGAATTTTCTCGACATTATTTTTGCCCAACTCCAGAGCAGCACCGGGCGCGTGGTTTTGCGCGAAGTTCGTGGGGAGCAGTTCGTCCGTGTCACGGGCAGGGAACTGCTCGATCAGGTTCGGCGCGTTCGTTCCTATTTGCGCCTGGCAGGTCTTCAATCCGGGGAGCGCTGCGCCCTCCTCGCCCCTAATTCGATTCACTGGGCGGCCTTCGACTTGGCGTTGATGGCCGAAGGGATGATTGTGGTTCCGCTCTACCATCGTCAATCGGCGGCCGAATTGGCAGCCATGATGAAAGACTCGCAGGCGAAGCTGTTGCTGGCCAACGAAGCGGCTCTCGCCGACGCCACGATACAGGCTTGGACCGGCGATACCGCTGCCGCGCCTCGCCGAGTTTTGTTCGACGAAGCTTTGCAAGGGCCTGACCAGGCTCAATCGATCGCCGACGCCCCCAATCCGCGCCAGGGTTCCGATCTGGTCACGATCATTTACACCTCCGGAACGTCCGGCGAGCCCAAAGGCGTTTGCCTGACCACCGCCAACCTGACCCACATGCTTTCCTGCACCGGCGAACGCCTGGACCAGCTCATGGGCCAGACTCGCGAGCCCGACCGCGTATTTCATTACGCGCCGTTCAACTTCGCGGCGTCTTGGATTCTCTTGCTGTCCTGTCTTTCGCGCGAGAGCGTGCTTACTCTCTCGACCGATCTCAGCAAGCTGCCCGATGAGATTCGAGTATCGGCTCCGCACTATTTCCTCAACGTGCCGACGTTGCTTGAGCGGGTTCGCCGCAGCGTTGAAGACGCCCTGGCCAAGCGTGCCGCACCCATTCGCTCTCTGTATGCAAGAGCGCGAGATGCCTGGCAGCGGAGCCAAGCGGGCCGCGCCCGTTTTGGCGACGCACTTTGGCTAGGGCTCGGTCACAGACTCATCTTCAGCAAAATCAAAAAACGCTTCGGCTCGCACTTGCGCGCACTGATCTGCGGTTCCGCGCCGCTCGCGCCCGAAACGCAACAATTCTTTCTCATGCTTGGCATACCGGTGCTGCAGGCTTATGGCCTCACGGAAACAACGGCCATCTGCACCCTTGATGATCCGCGCGTTCGGGTCGAGCCTGGGTATGTCGGCCAGGCCATTCGGGGCATCGAAATGAAAATCGGCGACAACGAAGAGGTGATCGTTCGGGGCCCGCATATTTTTTCCGGCTACTGGAATCGTGCGGAAGAAACCGCGCGGGTCCTGCGCGATGGCTGGTTTCATACCGGCGACCAGGGTGAGGTGAACGCGCGCGGACATTGGCGCATCATCGGACGCATCAAAAACCTGATCATCCTTAACTCCGGACACAATGTGGCTCCCGAGCCGATCGAAGACAAGATCGCTCAGCTTCTTCCCGCCGCGCAGCACGTGGTTATGGTGGGCAATGGCCGCGGCTATCTTTGCGCCATAATCGCCGGCCCGGTCGAGGCGACAGCGGCGCAATCCGCTCTCGATTCCGTGAATCCCGAACTTCCACACTATCGCCAGATCCGCAATTTCGTCGTCGTGCGAGAAACTTTCACCGCGGAAAATAGCTTGCTGACCGCTAACGGCAAGATTCGCCGCGACGCCATCAACGTCCGCTTCGCCTCCGAAATCAACTCCATGTACGATAGAAAGCCGTCATGAGACATTTCGCCGGAAAAACGCTGCGCTGGGACTGGCGCGATGCCATCGTCGAGCTAACGCTGAATCATGAGCCGGCCAACGAGATCGGCACAGCCACCCTTGCTGATCTCGAAAAATTTGCCGCCGCCATTCCCGCGCTGTCAGCGGAGACCGCCGCATGCATCATTACCAGCGCCCGCAAGGAAGGGTTCTCTGCCGGCGCCGATCTCCGCGAACTCTACCGCGGCGCCGAGGCGCTCACCGAAAAGGAGCGCCTCACCGGCGTCCGCCAATTCCTCGAGCGCATCCACGCCGTGCTGAACACGATCGACGCGGCTCCCTTCGTCACCATCGCCGCCGTGCACGGCGTCTGCTTCGGCGGCGGCTTTGAGCTGGCGCTGGCCTGCGACATCATCGTCTCCGACAAGATGGCCCGCTTCGCCTTCCCCGAGTTGCGCCTTGGCCTGATTCCCGGCTTTGGCGGCATTCCGCGCCTCAAGCGGGACCTCGGTAATGCTTTTGTCCGCGATCTGCTGCTCACCGGCCGCAGCGTCAACGCCGCGCGCGCCCAGGCCGTCGGCCTCGTTGCGCAACTGGCCGCCGAAGGCGAAGCCCTCCAAATTGCCCGCTCGACTGCCGCGCAAATCGCCAAGTTCGATTTCGTCACGCGCGCCGCCGCCAAAAAGTTCATCAAGTCTATCCCGCACGACGAGCTGCGCCGCGAAATCGATCTCTTCTGCGAACTCTTCAGCCGCCCCGCCGTGATGGCTGCCCTGAAGAAATTTGTGGAATCCACCGACGCCATGCCCTATCTTCCGTAACAAGAAGACCGCAAGGATCTACACGCATGCCAATCCTAATTATCGACCACGTACAGATTGCCATCCCTGTGGGCAGTGAAGAGCGCGCTCGCGCTTTCTATGCCGGCATTCTCGGCTTCACGGAAATCGACAAGCCTCCGCAAATGGCCGAGCGCAAAAGCATCTGGTTCGTGGCCGGCGGCGTAAATCTTCATCTGGGCCTGGAGCCCGACTTCGTTCCCGCCAAGCGCGCCCATCCCGCCTTTGTGGTTGGGGGCCTCGACGCAATCCTCGCAGCCTGCGACCGCGCCGGTTTCACCAGCAAACCCGACACCTCCTTCAACGGTTTCCGCCGCGTCCACGTCTTCGACCCCTTCGGCAACCGCCTCGAACTAATGGAACGCGCCACCGCGTAAAACACCGCCGGCACATTGTAGTGGGCGCAACGCGTCACCCTGAGCTACGACGGCGCGTTCCAGTCCGAGCGCAGCGAGGCCTGTTTTTTTCCTCCCTTATGTTCCCCCCAAAACCTAGCCGTTCGGCGGATGTATACGCCCGTACACCTGCCGCATCTTGTTCATGGAGGCAACCCATGTCAGCCGAACTCATCCATCTTTCCGAGGCCCTGTCGCAAGCCACGACTGCCGCCGCAGCCAACATCGTCGCGGTTCATGCCGAAGCTCGCGGCTCGTCGAGCGGTGTCATCTGGCGCCCCGGCGTCATCGTCACCGCCGAACACGCCCTGCGCCACGACGAAGATATTCATCTCACGTTGCCCGATAGTCGCGTAATCCCTGCAACCCTCGCCGGTCGCGATCCGTCCACCGATCTGGCCGTTTTGAAGTGTGCTGAAGCTTCCGCCGCGGTAACCAACTTCGGCGACCCCAGCGCACTCAAGCCGGGCAGCCTGACGCTAGTGGTCGGGCGCACGCGGGCCAGCGGGGCGGTCGCCGCGCTAGGCGTAGTCAGTCTGGTGGCCGGGGAGCGCCGCACCTGGACCGGTGCCGCTCTCGCTCCGTACATCCGCCTGGATGTGGGCCTGCAACCCACCGCCGAGGGGGGTGCCGTAGTCGACGCGCAAGGCCGCATCGCCGGCATCGCCACGTCACGGTTCGCACGCTTTGGCGCCATCGCCATCCCGGCGCCCGCTGTTGCTCGCACGGTGGACACCTTGCTGAAGAAAGGCCACATACCGCAAGGCTACCTTGGCGTCGGCCTGCAAACCGTGCGTCTCCCGGAGGCGCTCCGCCAATCTCTGCAGCGCACCGAGAGGACCGCAGCCATCGTTCTGGAAGTTGAGCCGGAAAGCCCCGCGCACAGGGCCGGCATCGTCATCGGAGACATTTTTGTGGCGCTAGCCGGCCATCCCGTCGCGCGTCTTGAAGACGTCCACTCGCAACTCCACGGCGACACCATCGGGAAGACGCTGGCGCTGAAATTTGTCCGCGGCGGCGCGGCGCAAGAGGTGAACCTCGTCGTCGGCGAACGCTCGCGCGGAGGCGAATAGCCATGGCCATCCGCGATTTTGGTGAAATCGCCGAAAAGCTCCGCCGTTCCACGGTGCTGGTCCTTCCCGGCGAGCGCGGCAACGGCTCCGGCGTCATCTGGTCCGCTGACGGAGTTATCGTCACCAACGCGCATGTAGCGCGCGGCTCGCAAATTCGCGTTCAATTGTGGGATGGGCGCGAGATGGAAGCCAGCGTCGCCTCCCGCGATACCCGGCGCGATCTAGCCGAGCTTCGCGTCAGCGCCGCGAATCTTCCCGCCGTTACGGCCGCTGATTCCTCGCAGGTGCGTCCCGGCGAACTCGCCATTGCCATCGGCAATCCGCTTGGCTTCGTCGGCGCGCTCACCACCGGCGTGATCCACGCTGTCGGCCCCCTGGCCGGTATGTCGCACCGCCTGGGCTCCGCGCCCTGGGTACAAGCCGGCGTCCGTCTGGCCCCCGGCAATTCCGGCGGCCCGCTCGCCGACGTCCGCGGCCGAATCATCGGCATCAACACTATGATCGCGGGAAGCCTGGCGCTCGCCGTGCCCAGCAATGCCGTCACCAGCTTTCTCGCGAGCGGCCCCATCGACGCCTGGCTAGGCGTCAGCGTAGCGCCGGTGCGCGTCCCCCGCCCCGGCACCCGTGCCAAAACTTTCGGCTTGGTATTGCTGGAAGTGGAGCCAGGCGGCCCCGCGGCCAACGCTTCGCTCCTACCCGGCGATATTTTGCTCGGCACCGAAGAAAAATCGTTTGCGTCGCTGGATGATCTTTCGGCGTCGCTGCAAGGCTCCGGCCCGCGCCTGTTGCGTCTCGCGTTTCTGCGCGGAAGTTACGAGCGTTTCCGCCGCGTCACCGTGCAACTCGGCGTCCAGCACAACTCCCGGAGCGCCGCCGCGTGATTCGCGTCTTCCTCATCGCCGCTTCGCCGCTGGCTCGCGCCACGCTGCAAAACCGCGTCAAGGCGCAAAGCGTGAAGGTTGTCGGCAGCGCCGCATCCATCGATGTCCTGAGCGGCAGCCTTTCCGATACGCAAGCCGACCTGCTTTTGGTCGACGCCAGGGGCGAGCCGCCGGAAGCCATCATCGAATCGCTCGCCGATTCCGACCTCGCCGCCGAGATTCCCGTCGTCGTGCTAACGGAGGCGGCCTCTGCCGCGTCATCCGCGCGAGCCCTGCAAGCGGGCATCCGGGCCCTGCTTCCCAGCGAAATCTCCATCGATCAACTTAACGCCGCACTGCAGGCCGCAGCCGCGGGCCTTGTGGTGTTGCATCCCGCCGAAATTCCCGCCGCATTCCCGGCCGAAACGCCAGTCGGGCAGCCTCTAGCCGAACTCCCCGAGCCGCTGACCCGCCGCGAGCGCGAAGTGATGCAAATGCTGGCCGCCGGCCTAGCCAACAAGGAAATCGCCGCCCGACTGCAGATCTCTGATCACACTGCCAAGTTCCACGTAGCCGCCATCCTCGGGAAACTTGGCGCCGCCACCCGCACTGAAGCGGTAGCCCTTGGCATCCGCCGCGGCCTGGTCCTCGTGTAGGGTCGCCCCCCTTTATCGTCAAGGGCAGCAGGTACGAGCCGGTCGCAGAGTTATAATCCGCCGTTATGCATGGCCGACGAGGGTTTTGATATTGGTATTCGCATGATTGGCAGTAATTCCTAGAAAACAGGAGGCGGTACTCCTACAACCCCAGTACCAAATTTTTGGTGCTACCGGCCCATGGAACGATATCGCAGGCTGCCTTACTTTTCAGATGGGTCTCTGGGTCACCACCGATGGTTTCGCTCATTGCTTTGCTGTTTGCTCTCCCCGTAGTTGGCCAAGGCTGCCCCCACGAAGGTCCCGATCACCGATTGCTGGGCCACTTTGGCTGTCAGATCCAGCGCAAACTGACCATCGAACACGCTCGCCCTCCGCGAACGATCTGGTCGTTTCATCTCTTGAAGCTTTCCGTGAAAATTGATCCCCGGCATCCCCACCTACTGGCGGAATGGCCCGCGAGATCACAAAGACTTTGGCGCTTTCGCGCCGGCTATCGCTGGGACGCCAATGCCAAAGCCTACATTTTCCCCGCCGTCGCGCTAAAGAAAGTCGATGGGCCGATGCCGGAGTACCAAACGAAATCGCAACCGCCTCCCAAACCGAAGGCGATCGCCTCGTCATCTGTGCCCTCACCGAGTTTGAAGTCGCCGCCCTATTCGGTCAGCTCGGCGCAGCCACTTGGATTGAACCCCTAGGCTCCAGCATCCACCGCGGCCTGGTCCTCCTCTAATCTCAGATGCTCGTTCCGGCCGGGAATCGACCGCATCTTTCGCAACTGTGCTAAATGAGACTACATCGCATCCATTTCCATGCCACGATGGTTCATGCGGCATAAGAAGGTAAACAGGGCAAGGAAAGAAGTCGATGACGCAACACGCGCCAGCGTCAAGAAGGAAATGGCCAAGCCGCGCATGGCCAGGTCCGCAAGAATCACCGAACTGAATCTCGATACAAGGCGAATTCCAGAGCAACCGAGAGCTACTCTGCACGGGAAGGTCGACAAAATCATCCCACCACGACGCCCGAGCCGACCGGAAAAGGCCCAGATCTCTATTGACGGGACCGACCGCGGGCGTCGAGAGTTCCGCATCGAGAATACCCTAACCGACGAACACGGTGACGATGTCAGGCTCAAAAAAGGTGCTTCTGTTGAGGTTACCGTCACCGCCGAACTGAACACCGTGCACATCACCAAATAACACATCCAGTCAGCCACTCGGCCTCCGCCACCTCGGCCTGCGCTTGATTACGCGTATCCGGGATTACTCCACCCTTCGGCAGAGCGCGCTATCCGCAGCCGTGGCCACGCCATGTCCCTAAGTGAACAGACATTTCTCTCTGCGACGGGCAAGCTAGGTCTGTTAGAGACTCTTGTATTTAGCAATGGGCGCTGTGCGCGAATTTAGAGAGGGCTCAGTTTCGTGCCCGGTGCAAGGAGATGAAATTATGTTGGGACTCATCGCTGCGGTCTTGATCATTTGTTGGTTGCTTGGGCTTTTCGCATTTCACATATCCGCCGGTCTATTCCACATTCTGCTTGTCGCCGGCCTCATTCTTCTCGTTATGCATTTCGTGACCGGAAGAAGGGCCAGCGTATAAGGACAAACTGCACTCGGGATCCGCAATCGGGAATCGTCGTGAGTGCGCAAGATACGAAGAGGAAGCCATCCAAAGAGACGGATGACCGGCGCAATTCGAAATTGACCGGCCATCCCATCCTCTCAAGAATCCTCTCCTGAATTTTCATTCCCGCGCCGATGGTGATAAATTGATTTATCCATGCGCACCATCGACCAAACCACGCAGGAAGTGCTGACCCTGGCCTCAAAGCATTTCCAAGTACCCTCCGATTCGCTCGCACCCGACGACGATTTCTTCCGCAAACTCGGCATCAACAGCCTGCAAGCCCTTGAACTGCTCAGCCGCCTCGAAAATCACTTCGGCATCGAGCTTCCTGACTACGAAGTTCAGGGAGTGAGCGACTTTCGCACCCTGGCCTCCCGCATCCAATCCCGCTTGTAAAAAAATGATTAGCCACAGAGCCACAGAGAGCATTGAGGCTTTCACTCAGTGTTCTCTGTGCCAGTTTGGCTGGTCCTCTTTCCTTTATGCTTGACCTAACCCGCTATCAATCCTGTGGTGCCGCGCTGAAGGATGCGCTCGAGCAGTTTGCCCCGGAAGTTTGTCTTATCGAATCCGATCGCGACCGCGAGAAGGAACGCCTTACCTATCGCGATTTCAAGGAACGCGCTCACTCCTTAGCCACGGGTTTGCAAGACGCGAGTTTCAAGGTCAATGACCGCGCCGCCATCATCATGACCAATCAGTCCAAGTGGCTGATTACCGCTTACGCCATCTTCTACCGTGGCGGCGTCCTCGTCCCGCTCGATTACAAACTCACAGCCGAGGAGCAGTGGCAACTCCTCAATCATTCGAGCGCAAGCATGCTCATCACCGAGTATCCGATTTGGCGGCAACTGTCCGCCTCGCCATCGCGCAGTTCCGCCATAACTCTCAAGACCATCCTGATTACCGAAGCCCCAGCCAACGCCGATCTTTCCGGGGCAAAACGTTGGGAGGAATTCCGCGGTTCGGGTGAACCCGCCTTCATCCCGCGCAATCGCAACGACGTGGCCACGATCGTCTACTCCTCCGGCACCGGCGGCCGCCCCAAAGGCTGCATGATGACCCACGAAAATTACCTAGAGCAATGTATCGCCCTCACTTCGCTTTATCCGTTCGCTCCGGGTTTCCGCTACCTCAGCATCCTGCCCACCAACCATGCCATCGATTTCATGGTCGGCTTCTTCGGCCCGTTCATCTGCGGCGCCACAGTAGTGCATCTCCGGACGATGCGCCCCGAATATGTCCGTGAAGCGTTTCCGAAATACAAAATCACCTACGTTAGCCTGGTTCCGTTGGTGTTGAAGAATCTCCAGAAGAGTTTGCAAACCCGCTTCGACGCGTTGCCATCAAGCAAACGGAAAATGTTCCGCGCTCTCGTAGCCATCAACAAAGCCTTGACGCGAAGCAAGCCTCGCCTGGCGCTAAGCCGCCGCTTGCTCCCGCAAGTTCACCAGGCTTTCGGCGGCCAGCTTCGCGCCATTATCGTTGGCGGCGCTTTTACCGAGCCACAAACCCTGCAATTCTTCTACGACCTGGGTATCCCGGTGGCCAACGGGTACGGCCTCACCGAAGCCGGCACAGCCATCACCGTCAACGACCTCAAGCCTTTTCGCGCCGACACCGTCGGCAAACCCCTTCCCGGCATGCAAGTCCGCATCGTCAATCCCGGTTCCGACGGCATCGGAGAAGTCTCCGTCCGCAGCAAAACGGTAATGTCCGGCTACCTCAATGAGCCCGAACTCACCGCCGAAACCATGGTTGACGGCTGGCTCATGACCGGCGACCTCGGCCGAATCGACTCCAGCGGCCACCTGCAACTCTTCGGCCGCAAGAAAAACATGATCGTCACCGAGGAAGGAAAAAACATTTATCCCGAAGACATCGAGGCAGCCTTTGAAAGTCTCCCGGTAAAGGAATTCTGCGTCTTTGCCGCCAATTACATTTGGCCGCAGCGCTCCATGGTCGGCGAGCAGTTGATTCTCGTTCTCCGATTGGAGCCGGGTCAGAGCCTCACCGGCGAACTTCGGCGCGATATCTCCGCTCGCAACAATCGCCTGCTAAACTACAAGCGCGTGCACGGGCTGGTCCTCTGTAACGAAGACTTTCCCCGCACGGCATCACTGAAAATTAAACGCAACATTCTTGCAGCGCGCCTGGCCCTGCAAGACCGAGGCTCCGCAATTCTGCCGTTGTGAGGCCGGTGCCGTTCGGCCTGTGCAAAGGATCTGAATCGCTGCGTCGGCGGCAGTAGAGGGCGACTAGCCACAAGGTATCCGATGTGAAGCTGGGTCTGGCGAAGCCCCGAGCACAATTACGCCAGCACCTTGCTGGCGAAACTCTCAAAATGGTGCATCAAAAGACTTTTTAGCTTTCTGTGTAAGACGTGAGCGGCAGGAGGCCGCTCCTCTGTGAGAGAAACCTTTTTCGCTATCGTCAACCCCGCCGCAGGCGGAGGCCGCTCTGCCAAACTGGCCGGTCCCGCCATTGCCCGCTTGCGCGAACACGGCCTCCGGGTTGATGTCATCGTCTCGAGTGGTCCCGGCCACGCCGCCGATCTCGCTCGCGAAGCCTACGCGCAAAACTATCGCCGCTTCATCGCCGTCGGCGGGGACGGCACGGCGCACGAAATCCTCAACGGCATATTTACCCACGCCGGCCCAAGAGCCCATGTGTCTCTCGGTTTTCTTCCCCTGGGCACTGGCAACTCTTTTCTTCGTGATTTTGCCAAGAAAGACGCGGCCGAAGCCGCGCTGCAAGCACTGCTCGAAAATCGTCATCGTCCCGTCGATCTGCTTCGTCTCACCCACTCCAGAGGCGAGATCTATGCGTTCAATTTATTAAGCATCGGATTCACCGCTGACGTGGCAACGCTAACCAACCGCTACTTCAAGCCCCTGGGCCCGCTCGGCTACCTTCTCGGCGTCTTGGTACGGGTCGCGCAACTGCGACGCCGCCCCTTCGCCCTGCGCTGCGACGAGGAGCAGAACTGGGACAATCGCCGCTGCCTCTTCCTCACCTTCAACAACAGCAAATACACCGGCGGCACCATGCTCATCGCGCCCAATGCCGATGCCAGCGACGGTTTCATCGAATTCGTCCGCTGGGGCCCCATCGGCCGCTTTGGCCTTCTGCGCATGTTGCCCAAGCTCTACGACGGTACCCACATCCACCATCCGTTAGCATCGCGCCGCGCCGTGCGTCACATCGAATTCAATCTGCCCGAGCCGGTTGATGTCATGATCGACGGTGAAACCGCCTCCCTGGAGATCCGCTCCCTCGATAGTCTCCCTGCCGCCGTCGACGTGTACATATGAAGCGTACTTACCTTGTGGTACGCAGCGCCATTTTATGGATTCTCAGCCTCATCCACTTCTTCATCGCCGCCCCTTTTCTGGTTTTCCTGAATATTTTCCTGGACATGCGCAAGCACGATTGGCTGCAGCGCGCCTTCTGCCGCCGCATCGCATTTCTCTCGGGTGCTCGTGTCAAAGTCGTTCGTTCTCCCGGTTTCGATGCGCAGCGGACCAGCTTTTTCATGGTCAACCACGTCAACGTCTTCGACCCCTTCATCCTTTATTGCGCCATCCCGCAACTGGTGCGCGGATGGGAACTCGAATCCCACTTCAAAATCCCCGCCTACGGGTGGCTCATGAAGCGTTTCGGCAACGTTCCTGTCCCCGACGCGCGGCGCCCCTCCGACATCAAGCGCATGTGGCGCCTGACCCGGGACGCCGTCAATCGCGGAACCAGCCTGATCATTTTTCCGGAGGCCAAGCGCACCCGCGACGGCCACGTCAACGAATTTCAGGATGGCGGCTTCCGCCTGGCCCAACAACTCGGCGTCCCCATCGTGCCCGTAAGTCTGGCCGGCTCCTTCCAGCATCACCGCACCGGCCACTGGATGCTGTGGCCCGCCACGGTCACCGTCTACCTCCACGACACCATTGACACCACGAGCGTTACGAAGAACGAAGTCGCTGCCCTCCGCGACCGCGTCCGGGCGACCATCTCCGCCCCTATCCAAACGTCCTTCGATGGGCAAAAGTGATGGGCTAGTTAAGTTGTTTCGGGATTGAAAACGTCGAGATCGTGCTTCTGTGCGGCTGTAACCAATTGCCGGCTCGAGGAAGCAAATATCTGCCCATGCGGTTTTTGAATTACCGGCTACCCATTTTTTGCATGTAGCTCCCTCACTAAGCATTGTGGCTACAACGAAGGAAAAGCGTAATCACAAGCTCAGGCGAATACCCGGAAGAACGCGCCTCGCCCGCGTTTCCTGCCAGGTGTACACAATGCGATGAATCACGGTGATCGTTGAAACCACCGCGATGACCCACAACACCGGCCCCATGCGATTGAACAATCCGCCGATAATCAGCAGCACCAGCCGCTCCGGCCGCTCCATGAATCCCACCTTGCACAGCGGAATCAGCGATTCGGCTCGCGCTCGCGCGTAGCTCACCATCACCGATCCCGCAGTGGCCACCGCCGCCAGTACCACATACGGTGTTCGTCCGCTCACCGAGTAATACACCAGCAAGCCCATGTACAGCGCCATGTCCGCGTAACGGTCCAGCGTCGAGTCGTAAAAGGCCCCGAACGCGGTCACCCGGTTCTGCCGCCGCGCCACCTGTCCGTCCAGCATGTCTAGGAAACCCGCGAAAAAAATAATCAGCGCGCCGGTGCGGAAGCGTCCGATGGCGAACATGGCGGCCGCCCCAAAATTCACCACCAGCCCCAAAAAGGTGAGGAAATTCGGATTTACGCCGGTGGCCGCCAGAGCTCCGACGATGCGGTCCAGCAGCCATTTACTTCCCGTTCCGATCGCTCCGGTAAGCGTAGCCATACGCGGGTCAAGTCACCAAGGAATGCGTTTCCACTACTCATCCAGCAAGTGCTGGCCGCGAAATCGTACACCAGCCTTGCGGCCGGTCGCAAACTCGCAACGACAGGCCAACTTGGAAGGTGCAGAAAAAAATCAAATCTGCCAATTTCGGCGTTTGTCCTTGACGTTACCGCACCGCCATCCTAAATTCCTAGTTGCTCGCTGCACCCTCATTTCTATGCTTAACGATCTTAGCCGTCGCAATTTCTTGACTCGTGCCGGTGGCGCCGTTAGCGCCGTCTGGCTATCCGCGCATTGGCCGGCCATTGTGGCCGCCGCGGAGCATGCCCACCAGGCCGGCAAATCTTCCGCTCCCGCGAGATTTCAATTCTTCTCCCCGGAAGAAGCCGCCGAAGTCGACGCCATCACCGCCCGCATAATCCCCTCCGACGAAACCCCCGGCGCCCGCGAGGCCGGCGTCGTTTACTTCATCGACCGCGCGCTGACCACTTTCGCCGCCGACGACCAGAAGACCTACCGCGAAGGGCTGCCCGCGGTGCAAGCCCGGACGCGCGAACTTTTTGCGACGATCCCAAGATTCTCCGCCGCCTCGCCCGAACAGCAAGATCAAGTCCTGCGCTCCTTTGACGAGCCTGCTGGCTCGTCCCGCAGTCCCCGCCGGCGTATCGCCAACTCTTCCTTTTTCCAGACTCTTCGCGCTCATACCATCATCGGTTTCCTCATCGATCCCGATTCCGGCACCGGCGGCAATCGCGCCGGCGCGGGCTGGAAAGTCATCGGCCGAGACCCGGACCACATGTTCCAGCCGCCCTTTGGCTATTACGACAAAGACTATGCCGGTTGGAAGCCCAATCCCCCTGACGCCGAAAAGGCCAAAGTATGAACCTGGACCTTCCCAAGTACAAAACTTCCGACGAGGTCGATTTCGTCATCGTGGGTTCCGGCGCAGCGGGCGGCATCATCGCGAAGGAACTCTCCGGGAACGGGTTTCGGGTGGTTGTGCTTGAGCAGGGCCCCTACCTCACAGAAGCCGATTTCGTGCACGACGAAGTAAAAGTCATGAACGAAGATCTGCTCACCAACAAGCCCAAGCTGCAGCCGACTTCTTTCCGCAAAACGCCCAGCGAAAAAGCCAAGCCCCGGCGTGCGCTGGTCTACGGTCGCCTGGTCGGCGGCAGCAGCGTGCACTTCACGGCGAATTTCTGGCGCTTCCACGAAATCGATTTCGTCGAGCGCAGCAAAGTTGGCCCCGTCCCCGGAGCGGACCTCCGCGATTGGCCCATAACCTACGCCGATCTCGAGCCCTACTACACCAAGGTCGAATGGGAAATTGGTGTCTCCGGCCTGGCCGGCGCCAGCCCCTTCGATCCGCCGCGCTCCAAGCCCTATCCCATGCCGCCGCTGCCGGTGAAAGGTTCCGGCGTGATTTTCGAGCGCGCCGCTCGGCAGCTCGGCTGGCATCCGTTCCCTGCACCAATGGCCATTCTTTCGCAGTCCCGCCCTGGGCGCAGCGCCTGCACCAATTGCGGGTTCTGCCTCGGGTTTGGTTGTGAAGTCGGCGCCAAATCCAGCTCTCTGGCCACCACCATCCGCATGGCTGAAAAAACCGGCCGCTGCGAGATTCGTCCGAATTCGTACGTTCATCGCATCGCGACGGACAGCAACGGGCGGGTTACCGGTGCTGTCTACTTCGACGAACAGCGCAACACGCATCTGCAGAAGGCCAAAGCCGTTGTCATCTGCGCCAATGGCGCGGAAACTCCTCGCTTGCTGCTTCTTTCCGCCAGTAAGCAATTCCCCAACGGTCTGGCCAATTCCAGCGGCATCGTCGGCAAATATCTCATGCTCAACAGCGGCGGCGTTACCACTGCGGTCTTCGAGCATCCCATCAACGATTACAAAGGTTTCGCCGTCAGCCGCTTGCTTCACGATTTCTACGAATTAGACCCCCAGAAAGTGGGCTTTTGCGGCGGCGGCGGAATCGATGCCCGCTTCGACGTCACTCCTATCACCTTTGCCATGGGCGGTCTGCCACCCGGCACACCAGGATGGGGCAAAGCCTTCAAGGACACCCTAGCGCACAATTTCAATCGCACCATGGAGCTGTTTTGCCACGGCACCTCGCTGGCCGTCGGAACCAACAGCTTCTCCCTCGACCCCGACCTTAAAGACGCCTGGGGCCTTCCCGCGCTCTGCCTCACCTACAAGGATCATCCCGACGACCTCAAACTCTGGGCTTTTCAAAACCAGCGGGCCGATGAGCTGCTGGACGCCGCTGGCGCACAAAAGAAATGGTCGCAGCCCATCCAGGAATCCCAATTCGCCGTGCACCTGCTCGGCACCTGCCGCATGGGCAACGACCCCAAGACTTCGGTAATCAATTCCGATCATCGCACTCACGACGTGAAGAATCTGTTCCTATGCGACGGCAGCAGCCTGGTCACCTCCGGCCGCGGGCAACCCACCATGACCATCGAAGCCTTGGCCTTCCGCGCCGCCGACCGCATCACGTCCCTAGCCAAGCGCGGGGACCTGACCTAGGTTTTAGGAAGCAGCAACGACTTTCCGGGCGGCTTCCAAAAACTCACCGAGGCGCCGAATGCACGTACTTGCTGGAGCTGTCGCTCGAAAGACGTAAAGCTGGATGGCGCGTAGCACCCTTGAAGGGTGACGATGATCGGGACGGGGTGAAGTTGGAAGCGTGCGGCGGCTACTTGCCCCGGCGCTCGCGAAAGCAAGGAAATAGACGGCGGATAGATGGGAAACGAGGATGGTCAGGGGTTGCCTTAGCGAGGCTGAATAGTTTGTGACGGCGGGAGCGATGTGCTAGTCTTTGCGCTGCAAGCAGTTGTACGTGCCGCGCAAGTTCCAGCGTTGCTCATGTCCCCGCGTTCGCGTTCCGTCTTGAGTTCACTCCGTCGAGGCAGACTTGCCTCTACGCCAGCGAGGACGCGGAGACAACCGCGGCTCGAATGCTTGATTCGCGACGCAGGAAACAGGAACCGCGGACAAAAGGAACGACCAACCCCATGAGCGGCCAAGCCACTTCAAAGACGTCCACCGAAACGCGCGAAATCAAGCTGGCGCATTCCCCGGACTCGGACGATGCCTTTATGTTCTACGCGCTGGCTACCCACAAAGTGAACACACCCGGGTACAAATACACACACGTCCTTTCCGATATTCAAACGCTGAACGAAGCGGCGCTGACGGAAACTTACGACGTGACTGCGTTGAGCTTCGCGGCTTATCCGGGACTGCGCGACAAGTACGTGCTCCTGGACACTGGTGCGAGCTTTGGCGAAAACTACGGCCCCATTGTGGTGGCGTCGCGGTCGATGAAGGGCAGCGAGATCGTGGGAAAACGGATCGCGGTTCCTGGGCTGAAGACCACCGCGTACCTGACATTGAAGCTGTACGAACCAAATTTTGAAGCGGTGGTGACGCCGTTCGACAAAATCCTGGAGGCGGTGAAGAACGAAGTGGTGGACGCGGGATTGCTAATTCACGAAGGACAACTACTGTTCCCCCAGATGGGCTTGCACCGGGTGCTTGACCTGGGCGTGTGGTGGCACGAGCAGACCGGAATGCCGTTGCCGCTGGGCGGGAATGCGGTGCGCCGCGCGCTGGGTCCGGAAATCGGACGCGCCATTGCGCGAACCATTCGCGGCAGCGTGGAATACGGGCTGGAACACCGCGAAGAAGCACTGAATTACGCCATGCAATTCGCGCGCGATATGGAGACGGAACTGGCCGACAAATTTGTCGGCATGTACGTGAATAAGTGGACGCTGGGCTACGGCGAGCGCGGCAAGCGGGCGGTAACCGAGTTGATCGCGCGAGGGACGGCGGCAGGCTTGCTGCCGGGGCCGGCGACGGTAGAGTTCCTTAGCGAGGAATAGAAATCGGTTTCCAGTTCTTGTCTTTAAGTTGTTAGCGCGGAGACTTCCCTCACAGCAAAGCTGAATCCTGGCTCGACGGCGCCGCCGGCGTCAGGCAGCGTGCGCGAGAGCACTTGCTGCCATCCAATACACCAAGCCAGCCGGGCCGATTATTTTTTTTCGGTGAGCACCGCTTCGGGGAGCCGGGCTTCCCGCAGGAAGCGCGCGGCTTCCTCCGGCGGCGTGGGGTTGATATAAAAACCGGTGCCCCACTCAAAACCGGCTACCTTGGTTAGCTTGGGGATCACTTCAATGTGCCAGTGGTAGTGGTCGTTGATTTCCTCGCCGATGGGCGAGGTGTGAATCATGAAGTTGTAAGCGGGACGGTCGAGCACGACGTCCAGGCGCATTAGCGTGTCTTTCAGCATGCGGGCCAGGCTGGAATAGATGGTGCTCTGATTATTTTCGAAAGATGAGCCGTGGACTTTGGGCAGCAGCCACATCTCAAAGGGAAAGCGGGAGGCGTAAGGTGCGATGGAAATGAAATGCTCGTTTTCGCCGATGACGCGCTCGCCGGTGTCGCGCTCCTGGCGAATAATGTCGCAGAAAATGCAGCGTTCTTTTTCGTCGTAATAGTGCCAGCAGTTGTCCACCTCTTCACGGACGCGGCGGGGAACGATGGGCAGAGCAATCAACTGCGAGTGGGGATGCTCGAGGGAAGCGCCGGCGGCTTCGCCGTGATTCTTGAAAATCAGAACGTAGCGAAAGCGCTTGTCGTTTTTCAAATCGAGCATGCGGTCGCGATACGCCCACAGAACATCTTCCACGGCGCGCGGGGCGAGGGTGGCCAGCGTGGCCATGTGGTCCGGCGTTTCCACGATAACTTCGTGGGCGCCGACTCCATTCATTTTGTCGAACAGGCCTTCGCCTTCGCGATCGAGATCACCCTCGATGCCCAGCGCGGGGAAGCGATTGGGAACGACGCGAATGTTCCAGCCGGGCGTGTTGACGCCGCTGCCGTTGCGGCCGTAGGCGAGAATTTCGGGTGGGGTTTTGCCTTCGGCGCCCGGGCAGAAGGGACAGTTCTTGGGGCCGGTGACCAGGACGCTTTCGCGAAGGAAATCGCTGGGCCGCTTTCCGCGATCGGTAGAGATGATAACCCAGCGACCTGTGACTGGATCTTTACGCAACTCCGGCAAAGCTAGCCTCCTCGCGAGATACGCGTGGATTGAATTGTACGCGCACAGGCGGGAAGAGAAAAGCCTGGGTGCGGCGGGCGGGCCTTTCACTTCGTTCGAATGCTAAGGCTGCCGCAGTCCGAAATCAGAGTTGGGGGCTGAAGGCATCTTTGTGGAGGCGGACTACCGGGGAGTGGCCGGGGTGGTTGTCGATGGCCAGAACGTCGAAGCGGCAAGGGCAGTCGCGGACGTGGCGCTCGGCTAAGAAATGTTGGGCAGTGCGGGCTACCAGGCGCTGCTTGTCGGTGGTGATGCTTAGTTCGGGCAGGGCGGTGAGATCTCCGCGGAGGGTGCGGGTGCGGACTTCCACGAAGGCGAGGGTTTTGCCGTCGTAGGCGACCAGATCGAGTTCGCCTTTCCGTCCGCGCGCCGTGTAGTTGCGAGCTACAAAGATGTAGCCATGGCGGCGGAGATACCAGTAGGCGTAGGTTTCGCCGCGGATGCCGGTGCGGCGGGCGGCGGTTTTGCGTTGATCGGGAGCGTGATCGTCGCGAAAGCCTTTACGGGCCGCCCAGTGAACGAATTGAAAGATTGCGCGGGAGAGTAGGGGCATGAACTGAGTATAAGGAAGTTATTTACGTTTGGAGATATTTATTTGACGGGCGGGGAGAGAAGAGGATTTGCCACAGAGGCACAGAGGATACGGAGTCGGGAGGGTGAAGGAGAAGAGGAAGGAGGAAAGGAGAGGGGAAGAGGACAGACGGCGGATGGATGGTGCCGAGATGGGGCGCAGCAGTGCTGCGCCCCTACCCGGTTCAAATGGCTGTTAGACACTTAGGTTTTCTTTTGGGCTTCGGTTATACATTCTTCGAGGATGCGCACGGCGAAATCAACTTGTTCTGTGTCGATTACTAGCGGCGGAGAGAGGCGGACGGTGTTGGCGCCGGCGCCGAGGATCAGCAAGCCTTTGTGAAAGGCAAGGTTTACGATGGCGTTGCGCAGGTCGGGAGCTTCTTCCTTGGTGCGCTGGTCGCGGACGATTTCGATGCCGATCATGAGGCCGCGGCCGCGGACATCACCCACGATTTTGAATTTGTTGGTCCAGTCGGCCATTTTGGAGAAGAGATATTCGCCCATGCGGCGTGCATTCTCTTTGTATCGGGTTTCGATGAGGTCCATGGTCGCCAGCGCGGCGGCTACGCAGACGGGGTTGCCCCCGAAGGTGGTGCCGTGGGAGCCAGGCTTCCAGGTATTCATAATGCTGCTGCGGGCGACGAAAGCGCCGAGAGGCATGCCGCTGGCGATCCCTTTGGCACTGCAAAGAATGTCCGGCTCAATGCCGGCGTGATCGGAGGCCCACCACTTCCCGGTGCGGCCCATGCCGGACTGCACTTCATCGACCACGAACAAGATGCCGTGTTTGCGGCAGATGCGCTGCAGTTCCTGCAGGAAGAATTTTGGCGCGGAGACGTAGCCGCCTTCGCCCTGGATGGGCTCGATGACGATGGCGGCGACTTCCTCAGGGTCGAACAGACGCTTGAAGATTTGGCGCTCGAGAGTTTCGAGAATTTCGGCGCCGCAGGTTTCTGCGGTGTGGCCGTGCTCGCAGCGATAGGGATTCGGATAGGGAATATGCTCGACGCCGGCGAGGAGCGCGCCGAAGCCTTTGCGCTGGGTGGACTTAGAGGCGGTCAGGGAAAGAGCGCCCATGGTGCGACCGTGAAAGCAGCCGTAGAAGGCGATCAGTTTGTCGCGCTTGGTGGCGTAACGGGCCAGCTTGATGGCGCCTTCGATGGCTTCGGTGCCGGAATTGGTGAAAAAGGCTTTCTTTTCGTCGGGGCCGGGAACGGTGTTCACCAGTTTTTCCGCCAGTTGCGGCAGACTTTCGTAATAGAAGTCGGTGCCGGACATGTGGATCAGTTCGGCGGCTTGCTGCTGAATGGCTGCGACGACTTTGGGATGGCAATGTCCGGTGGAGCAGACGGCGATGCCGGCGGCGAAATCTAGGAAAGTGTTGCCGTCAACGTCTTCGACGACCGCGCCGTGGCCACGCTTGGCAACCAACGGATAGTCGCGGGTGAACGACGGGGACATGAATTTCGCATCTTGCTCGACAGCCTGCTTGGCTTTGGGGCCCGGGAGCTGCATCAGCAAGCGGGGCAATTTTGTCTCGGACAATTTCGTTTCGGTCGTCTTCGTATCGGGGGTGGCGAGCATTTCTTCCTCCTTCAAGGATGGTTTGGCGGTGGTTGTGGATGGATGAGTGCCTTAAAGGCTCATCCGGTTTTGTTGCCGCAAAACGCCATTATGCAAAATGGCGTTCCCAGGTTGCGCTGCGCTACGCGCTTACACGCGTGGCATCAACGACCTGCACTGCCTTGAGAGGGAGACTTAATCTACGCCGAAGAGGTTGGGCCGGAGGTCGGCGGGGGAGGAGATTCTGTGAAGCGCGTGGATGTAATTGTGATTCATTTGCGTTTCCAGCGGACGCTTCCGTCCTTGCTATCTTCAAGGATTATACCACGATCGGCGAGTTCCTGGCGGATGCGATCGGAGGATGCGAAGTCGCGTCGCTTGCGAGCGGCGTTACGATCGGCGACCAGTTTTTCGATTTCGGAATCGCTGAGTGCGTTGGCTTCCAGGGCATAGCCTAGCTGGCTTAATTTGGCCGCGTCATTGTCTTCCAGTACGGCGAAGACACGATCGAAATCGGCGAGGAATTTTTTGGCGGCGGCGACATCGTCCAGGCGGAATTCGCCTTTGTCGATGGCGATGTTGGCTTCACGGACGAGATCGTATGCGGCGGCGAGGGCTTGCGCGGTGTTGAGGTCGTCGGAGAGTCCGGCGTCGAAATCGGCGGCGGCTTTGGCGACACGCTCGGACATTCCAGGTTGCTGGCCCAGTGGAAATTTTCCTTGCGAGAGGCGGTCGGCGAAATTGCGGAGGCGATCTACGGCGCTGGCGGCTTGCTGCAGGCCGTCGAAGGTGAAATTGAGCTGGCGGCGGTAGGGAACGCTGGCTAACGCGAAGCGAAGGGCGGAGGGCTTGTAGCTTTTGGCGAAGAGGTCGCGAAGGGTGAAGAAATTGCCGAGGGACTTGGACATTTTCTCGCCTTCGACGAGGAGATGCTCGGCGTGGAGCCAGTAGCGGACGAAGTGCTTGCCGGTGGCGGCTTCGCTTTGGGCGATTTCGTTTTCGTGGTGCGGGAAGGCGAGGTCGATGCCGCCGGTGTGGATGTCGATGGTTTCGCCGAGATATTTCATGGCCATGGCGGAGCACTCGATGTGCCAGCCGGGGCGGCCGGGGCCGATGGGGGTGTCCCAGGAATGCTCGCCGGGCTTAGGCGCTTTCCAGAGAGCGAAATCGCGAGCGCTTTCTTTTTCGTAGCGATCGTTGTCCACGCGGGCACCGGCCTGGATTCCGGTGACATCGATTTTGGATAGCTTGCCATAGTCGGGAAATTTGGCGATGCGGTAGTAGATGGAGCCTTCGCTGGGGTAGGTGAAGGATTTTTGCTGGAGGCGCTGGATTAGCTGGACCATGGCGTCGATGTTGTCTGTGGCTCGGACCCAGTGCTCGGGGGATTCGATGCTGAGGGTTTTGCAATCGTCGAAGAAGGCTTGGGCGAATTTTTCGGTGTAGTCGCGGATGCTGACGTTTTTTGCGGCGGCGTTGGCGATGATGCGGTCATCGACGTCGGTGAGGTTCATTACGTGCGTGAGGCGGTAACCACGGAGTCTCAGGAAGCGGCGGAGGATGTCCTGGAAGACGAAAGTGCGGTAGTTGCCGATGTGAGCGAAGTCGTAGACGGTGGGGCCGCAGGTGTACATGGTGACTTCGCCGGATTTTTGGGGGACGAAGGTCTCGAGTTCATTGGAAAGGGTGTTGTGGAGGCGGATTTCGGTCATGGAGGCGGTTGTTAGTTACTAGTTTTTAGTTGCTAGTGGCTTTTTTTCAGCGCAAAAGAAACGACGATTGTATCTGAGGCCTGGGGGAAAACAAACAGAAGGAAAAACAAAGAGGCCGCTGAGGCACGGAGGCGCAGAGAGGGAAAGAAACAAGGTAAGGTTCTCTTGAACGCCGGAAGGCGCCGAAGTGTGAAGTATAGTTTGCCGATAGTTCGTGATCTTGCCGAGATGTTGTTCAGCAATGCTTTGCAATGCTTCGCCCCTACGTTGACTCTGTTGGGGCTGGCACATAGAGTGGCGGTCGGAGTCTGTTGAGGAGCGAACTGATGCGCAGGGTGAGCGGAGTTGTGGTAGGGGGAAGCGCGGTGACTTTGATTTTCCTGGCGGCCCGATTGGGAGTCTTTGCGCTGAACACGGCGAAAGCTGATGACGGCAAGATGCTTACGGTGGAGGCAGCGCTGAATTTGCGGGCGGTGGGGGATTTGCAGTTCTCGGGGGACCCTTGGGTTTCGTCCAGGGCAAGTGGGGGGCGGTTGGCTTTTGTGGTTACGGAGCCGGCTAAGGGGACCGGGCGGTTGCGGCATATTTGGGTGTATGACAAGGCTAGCGGGGTGGCGCGGCAGTTTACTTTTTCGGGGAAGTCGGAGTCCTCGCCGCGCTGGTCGCCGGAGGCTGCGGTTTCGCCTGCTTCGGCCGACCGGCTCGCGACTGGTGGCAGTCAGTTGGCATTTCTGTCCAATCGTGAGGAGGAGCAGCAGCAGATTTATTTGATGTCGATGGAGGGGGGCGAGGCGCGGGCGATTACAAAAGGGAAGCGGAGCGTGAAGGCGTTTGAGTGGTCGCCGAATGGGAGAGAGATTGCGCTCCTGGCGCCGGATGCGAAAACGGAGGAGGAGGAGAAGAAGGAGAAAGATAAGGATGACGCGAAAGTGGTGGATAAGGACGAGAAGCACGCGCGACTTTGGATATTGAATGTAACTACTGGCGAAACGCGGGCGGTGACCAAGCCGAACTGGGAGATTAGCGAGTTGGCGTGGTTGCCTTCCGGGGATCACGTGGTGGTGCAGGCTACGGATCATCCGGAATCGGACCAGTACACGGAGCGGATTTTCAGCGTGCAAGTAGCGGACGGTGCGATGAAGGAGTTGGTGAAGCCGCAGGGACCGTTTGGGGGGCTGCGTGTTGCGCCGGGCGGAAGGACGATCAGCTTTGTGGGGTCGCGGGAGGATGGGCCGGAGCCGCACGATTTGCTGCTGCTGCCGGTGGCGAGCCACGCGGCGCGGAACTTGACGGGGCTAAGCTTGGATCGGCCGGTAGAGGATTATCACTGGGCGAAGGATGGATCGGTGGTGGTGGAGGCGGCGAACGGGTTCGGGAATTTGCTGGTTACGTATTCGGCGGATGGGGCGCGGCACGATTTGACGCCTACACCGGGTCCGGGGGGAAGCATGGCACTGGCTGGCGACGGAGAGATCGCGTTTGTCTCGCAGGGAGCGGCGCGACCGCAGGAGGTTTGGCTTTGGGATCAGAAGGAGGCGCCACGGCAGATTACGCATCTGAACGATGCCTGGAAGCAGTACGCATTGAGCGAGCCCGAGTTGTATAAATACAAATCGTTTGATGGCATGGAAATTGAGGCGGCGTTGCTAAGGCCGAGAGGTTCGCCGAGCGCCAATACGGAGATTGGCGTTCACGGGCGGGGCGCTGAGGGGAAAGCGAAGCTGCCGCTGATTGTACTGATTCATGGTGGGCCTACCGGGCGGTGGGGTGAGTCGATCGAGGCTTGGGGGCAGTTGCTGGTGACGCATGGGTACGCGGTGCTTTATCCGAACATTCGCGGGTCGGTGGGATATGGGCAAAAATTTGTGGAATCGAATCGCGGGGATTGGGGCGGAGGCGATTTCAAGGATGTTATGGCAGGCGTCGAGGATTTGGTCAAGCGGGGGATTGCGGACCCAGAGCGGCTGGGGATAGGCGGATGGTCTTATGGTGGGTACATGGCGGAGTGGGCGATCACGCAGACGAATGTGTTCAAAGCCGCGGTTTCCGGCGCGGGCATGGCGAACCTGATTTCGGAGTTTGGGACGGAGGATCATCCGGCGGGAGATGAATGGTTCTACGGGGTGCCTTGGGAGAAGCCGGAGGGATTCCTGAATAGCTCGCCGTTTGTGCATTTGAAGAATGCCAAGACGCCGACGCTGGTGCTGCAAGGCGATGCGGATACGATTGATCCTCTGGGACAGAGTGAAGAGCTTTATCGCGGACTTAAGAGGTATGGGGTGGAGACGGAGCTAGTGGTTTATCCGCGGGAGCCACATGGATTTCACGAGGAAAGGCATCTGGTGGACCGGTTGAATCGGATTTTGGCGTGGTATGACAAGTATTTGAAGAAGTGACCCGTGGCTCGTGATCCATGAGCTGTGAAAAGCAGACGTGGGCGCTTTCGTTAAAGCGAAAGTGTTGTGCTGTGTTGGGAACAGACCACAAGCTGTTGCGGAGTGCTTTACAGCGAACGAGGATCGTGTTAGTGTTTTTTCCCGTACCGCCATTCACGCGCCAGGCGGCTAGGCTCTGATCGAGAACCTGCCAAATGTTTTTACGGGCGACCGCGTCACGTTCGGGTTGTGGTCGACGGTAACTCCTTCCCTGAAGATAACAAAACTACTTGGTGTTCGTGCGGACACGATTTTGCTGTGTAGCGCGCGACTTTGCTGGTCATTGAGGGAGTGCAGTCCGTCTTGGACGGAGTAGGATACAGAGATTCGGGGTCGTAGGAGCGCAACCAGGACTGGCTGTGCTACCTGGGACAAAAGGGGACACCTTGCTTAAGCTACGAAAGGTCGAAATCGTAGGGTTCAAGTCGTTCTGCGAGCGGACGGTGGTGACGTTCAGCGGGACAGGGACGACCTGCATCGTGGGACCGAATGGATGCGGCAAGTCCAATGTAGTGGATGCGATTTCCTGGGTGCTGGGTGAGCAGAGCCATAAGTCGCTGCGCGCGGAGCGCATGGCGGACTGTATCTTCAATGGGACAACCAAGCGGCCGCCGATGGGGTTGGCGGAAGTGACGATCACGATGGAAGACGCAGAGCTGGCGGAAGCGGCACGGTTTGTGTTGGAGAGCGCGGAGGAAAACGCAGAATTCACCATAGAGGGCACAGGGGACGCAGAGAAACGGGAAGAGCTGATCGAGGCAGCGGCTGGCGGAGCGGAGCCGGCGCCTGTGGCGGCTGACGCAGCGGCCTCGCGAGAAGAATCGGCCGCAGAGACGGAGGTTGGTAAGGGGAAGCGGCGGAGGAAGGCGGCGGACAAGCCGGTACTGGTGGTGAAGCCGGGGGAGGTGGTGGTTAGCCGGCGGCTTTATCGGTCCGGGCAGAGCGAGTATTTGATTAATGGGCGAGTAGCGCGGCTGCGGGACATTCAAGAGATGTTCATGGGCGTGGGCCTAGGGCCGGATTCCTACGCCATTATCGAGCAGGGGCGCATCGGACTGATTCTTTCGACTAAGCCGATGGAGCGACGAGCGATTATCGAAGAAGCGGCGGGGGTGACGAAGTTCAAGACGAAGAAGCGGCTGGCGGAGGCCAAGCTGGAATCGTCGAAGGTGAATTTGTCGCGGGTGAACGACATTGTGGTAGAGGTGGAGAAGCAACTGGGTTCGCTGAAGCGCCAGGCGGCGAAGGCGCGGCGGTATTCGGAAATTCGCGACCAGATGCGCGGGATCGTGCGGCAGATGCTGGCGGGCAAGGCGCGCGAACTGGACGGGGAAGCTGAGCGGGTTGGGAAGCGGCTGGAGGAATTGGCGGCGGCGGAGGCTCATCGCGCGCAGGAAATTCAACGGGAAGAAGGCGAGCAGGATGCGTTGAATCAGAGGATTTATACGTTGGATGCGGAGCTACGGCAAAATCAGAATCATTTGAACTTGACGGCGCTGGAAGCGGATCGCAGCGAGAACCGCATCGCGTTCAACCGGCAGCGGACGGATGAACTGGCGGGCAGGCACGGGCAAATTGCGGCGGAGATCGCAGAGGCGGCGGAGCGGGCAAGGGAGTGGGATGCGCGAAATGCGGCGCAGCAGCAGGCGGCGATCGCACTGCGCGATGAATCTGGAGTCCTTTCGGAGCGGGTGGAGGAGCTGGCCGGGCGCGCGGAAACGCGCGGGGCGCAGATTCGCGATTGGGAGCTGCGGATTGAGGCGCTACGGGCATCGGCTTCCGAGGCAGGCGAGAGTCTGCTGCGTTTGCATGGCTTGCAGAAGCAGGCGGAGGAGGCGCTGGTCCATCAGAACGCGGGGCTGGCGAAGCGCGAGGCAAGCGAGGCGGAGTTGCTGGAATCATCGATTGCGGTGCGTGAAGGGGCGGAGCGGGCGGCTTTGGAATTTGAGGCGGCGAACGGGCAGTTAAGCGCGCTGATGGTCAAGGCTGCGGGGTTACAGGCCTCGATCGGCGCGCTGCGGGAGGAACGCGAGCGCATGAGCGCGGAGGCGGATGCGTTGCGCGAATCGGTGGTGGGCGTGCGGGCTCGACATGCGACATTAACGCAGATTTTGAACGACCGGTCGTACACAGCGGATGCAGTGCAGAAATTGTTTGCCGCAAATGAGAGCGGAGCAGGGCGGGATTTTCACGCGGTGGGAGTGCTGGCGGATTACGCCGAGGTGGAACAGGAGCACGAAGCGGCGATCGAACAATATTTGCGGGATGAACTCGAATATGTGGTGGTGGAGACATTCGATCATGCGCGGGCGGGTGTTTCGCTGTTGCGCGACGAAGTAGGCGGGCGGGCGACGTTTTTTGTGGATTCGCTGCGCAATTTGAAGCTGACGGAATACGAACCGATTGTACACTTCCGCGCGGAAGAGGGAGTGATTTCGCGGTTGGATAAGCTGGTGGGATTCCGCGACCCCTTGGGGGCGGCAGCGAAGCAGTTTCTGCCGCGGTTGCGATCGGCGTATTTGACGGAGAGTGCGGCGGCCGCGGAAAAGCTGGCCCGCGAGAATTCGCAGTATGCATTTGTGACGCCGGATGGAACTTGCTATCAGGGGCGCATGGTGACGGGCGGGCGAGCGGATGAAGCGGGCCCGCTGGGAATGAAGAGGGAATTGCGGGCCCTGGATGGAGAGATCGCGCAATTGGAGAGGCGGGGGGAAGAGGCGCGCGCGGCGCTGGAGACGCTAGTAGCGAACCTGCGTCGTACAGAAGAGGATGTGGAGGGAGTCGTCGTTCAGAAGCAGATTGCGGAGCGCGAGGTTTACTCCGCGAAACACCGGCACGAGCAGACGCAGGCGGAGCTGGCGCGGCTGGGGCTGGAGTTGACCCTTTGCCAGAGCGAATTGGCGCGCATTCGTCAGGACGTCGAGAGTGCGCGGATGCGCGCCGACCGGGCACAACACCAATTAGCGGCGGCAGCGACTTCGCGGGCGGAGGCGGAATCGGAGAGCGCCAGGCTGGCCGGGGAACTGGTGCAGCTACGCGAGTCGATCCAGACAGAACAGAACGAGCTGGCGGGAGGACGCGCGGAACTGGCCGCGATCAACGAGCGGCTCGCGGCATCGGAGGCCCTTGCGGCGCGACTGATGGAAGAGCGTGCGGAGCTGGAACGCCGGGAGGCCGGGCTGCGTGAGCAGGAAGCTTCGGTGAGCGAAGAGGCGGCGACACTGGTGAAGCAAAGCGAGGAGCTGAGTCTGCAGCTTGATGGGTTGCGCGCGGAGAAGCTGCGGCTGGAGACTCGGCAGCGGGAATTGGAGCAGGAATGGGAGAACGGGCGCACGCGCGTCACGCAGATGGAAGACCATCTGCGGCTGGGACGGCAAACGCTGCAGGACGTACGCGAGCAGCGCAGTCATGCGGAAGTGGAACAGGCGCGCAACGATTCGGACCGGCAACACTTGCGCGAAACATGCATGACGGAGGTGAACGCGCAGCCGGAGGATTTGATCGCGACGGAGACGGCGTTCATGAGCGGGGAAGAGTTGGCCATTGCGGAGACGAATTACCGTGAGATGAAGGCGCGGATCGAGTCGATGGGCGCGGTGAACATGATGGCGCTCGAGGAATATAACGAGTGCGAGCAGAGATTCACGTTCCTGTCCCGGGAGCGTGACGATTTATTGCAATCGATTGCGGATACGCAACAAGCCATCACCGAGCTGGATCTGGTGTCGCGGGAGAAGTTCGAGCAGGCATTCAATAGCATCAATCACAATTTTTCGGAGGCGTTTCACACGATTTTTGGAGGCGGAACGGCAGAGATGCGGCTGACGGAACCGGACAGCTCGGGAGATGCAGGGATCGACGTGGTGGCGTCACCTCCGGGAAAACGATTGCAAAACATTTTGCTGCTGTCGGGAGGCGAAAAGGCGATGACCGCGCTGGCGCTGCTGATCGCGATTTTCCGGTATCAGCCGAGCCCGTTCTGCATCTTGGATGAGGTGGATGCGCCGCTGGACGAGGCCAACGTGGGACGATTCACCCGGCTGGTGGGAGAGATGAGCGGTCAGACGCAATTCATCATCGTGACGCACAATCGCAAGACGATGGAGACAGGCAGCGTACTGTACGGCGTGACGATGCAGGAGCCGGGCGTCTCGAAGCTGGTGAGCGTGCGCTGGGAAGGGGACCAGGCGCCGACGCAGAAAAAGCACGCGGCGGCGGCATCGGCAGCCTAGTCGATCGCGAGCCGATTTGTGTGGGAAGAATTTTGCGCGGCCCGTCTTGGTGGAGGAATGTCTTCCAGTTGTCCAGCCTGTTCTTCTTATTGCGGTTATTTCTTTTTCTTCTCCTGTTGAAAATTATTTTTTCGCGCACGGCGGATTGACTTCGGTTTGCGCTGCGCTAGAATGCTCGACACTCTTGTGGGAGAAATTCTTCGGTGTCCTTCGGTGCGGCAATGCGCGTAGTACGCGAGACGAAGTTTGCGGGGCTATCGCCTGCGTCGCGAGGGAAAGTGCGCGACATTTACGATGCCAACGACAAGCTGCTGATCGTGGCTACGGACCGGCTGTCGGCGTTCGACGTGATCCTGCCTACGGCAATCCCGGACAAAGGGTGCGTGCTGACGCAACTGTCGTTATTCTGGTTTGACCTGCTGCGCGATGTAGTTCCCAACCATGTACTGAGCGCCACGGAATTCCCGGAGCCGTTCGAGGCGTACCGGGAGGAGCTGGCTGGGCGGTCGATGCTGGTGCGAAGGACCACGCCATTGCCGATTGAATGCGTGGTACGCGGCTATGTTTCCGGCTCTGGGTGGAAGGACTATCGGACCACAGGAAAAATCTGTGGGATCGCGTTGCCGCCCGGCTTGCAGGAGTCGGATCGGCTGCCCGAGCCAATTTTTACGCCGGCCACGAAGGCGGCGAGCGGACACGACGAGAACATTTCGTTCGAGCGGGCTGCGGCTCTGGTTGGAAGCGAGCGCGCCGGGCAAGTCCGCGATGTGAGCCTGGAGATTTACCGGCGTGCGGCGGAGTACGCGCGGCCTCGCGGAATTGTGCTGGCGGACACTAAATTCGAATTTGGTTTGCTGAACGACGAGCTCATTTGGATCGACGAGGCGCTGACGCCGGATTCGTCGCGATTCTGGCCCGCCGATGGGTACCAGCCCGGCGGCCCGCAGCCTTCTTTCGACAAACAATTTGTGCGCGACTACCTCGAGAGCATCCACTGGCCGAAAACCCCGCCCGGCCCGGAGCTGCCTGCAGAGGTCGTAGCGGCAACACGTGGTAAGTACCGGGAAGCGTATCGCATTCTGACCGGGCGCGAACTGAACTAGCGCCGGGGCTGGGGTCGCGCGTTTCCCTCTGGAGCGTGCTGTGAAGGACCAACTCGAAGGACTCGTAAGCCAGATGGTGGAGCGGGGAATATTATTTGATGAGGCGGTAGAAGAGTTCGAAAAAAGGTTCATTAAAAGGGTTTTGGAGCGTGCGCAGGGAAATCAATCGCGCGCGGCGGAGATTTTGGGCATTCACCGCAACACCTTGAGCCGCAAGATGGACGCCTACAAGTTGGATCACCGCAATCACCATTCGCGGTGAGTAGTTGTAGCCAGATCATTTGCATGGTGTCAAAAGAAAAACGGCTCGCCGAACGCTGGCGAGCCGTTTCCATTGAATAGAGCGGCGGTTAGCCGCGGCCGGGCTTCTTCGTTACCGGCCGCTTCTTGGTCTTCTTTTCCTTTTCTTTGGGAATGTCCTCGGCGTTTACCTTGGCCTTATCCCAGTGCAGCATGAAGTTGGGATCCGGATCGAAAGCGACCAGTGTGGCGGTGAAGCGTACCGGATTGTCCTTCTCTAGCTTGGCGGCTTCGGGCTGGCCGACGACCTTAACGTCCATGTCCGGAGTATTCTTGGCATCGAACTCGGCATCACTGGTTACAAAGGCCACTTTGAGCTGGACGGAGTCGCTGCCCGAGGTTACTTCAATCAACTTGCCGGGCACGTCTGGGAATTCCAGTCCGCAAGAGGCAAGCCAGGTGATCTTTCCTTTATCGCCGCCCGCCTTCAGGTCGGTGATTACGGAGGCAATGGTCATGTCCTTGCGCGCAGCATCAAGATCGGCGGAGGTAGGAAGTTTGTAGGTGTCCGGGCGGTCCGCGGAGCTGCTGGCCAACTGTAGGAGCTCGTTCAACTCGGCATCGGTAAGGGAGTCGCAGACGTTGCCGCCCTGGTAGTTGGCAATGAGCTTTCGCAGATACGTTTTTACCTGAGTGGATTGCTGTTGGTTGGCATTCTTGGCGGAAACCGCTTTCGCGAAGTACCAAAAGGCATCCATCTGTTGCGGCGGGGCCATGGCCATATAAGCCTGACCGATCTTATAGCTGGTGATGGCGTCGTCTGGATTCTTGGCCAATACCGCCTTGTAGGAATCAATGGCCGTCTGGTAATCCTTCTGGATCATGGAGCATTGCGCCAGGGTGTAATTAAAGAGAATAGTGGGCTGCTGTTTCTGTTTGTTGAAATCGTCCTCGGACATGTTGTCCGGCTTTTTCAAATCGCCAAGGGTCTTGAGGCCGGCCTTTGCGGCTTCGCAGGCTTTGGGAGCTTGATCCTTCACGTCCTGCGAGGTGGGGGCAAAGTTGCTGTAGGCGAAAGCGCGCGCATAGTAGGCCTGATACCGGATGGGAGGCTCCACTTTGTCTCCGAGTGCGAGGAGCTTGTCGGCATTCTCAATGACCTTGGGCCAATTCTTGAGCTGGCTGTAGGCGTTGTAATAGAGCGGGTAAATGTAAACCAGGAGCGCGGAATTTGGATACTTGGAGACGAAATCATCGAGCAGCTTAATCTGCTGCGCGGGATTCTTCTCCGCGGCGGCTGCCTGGTAGGCGTTGTACTCCGCCATGGTGTACTGTTGCTTACCGGCGCCGGCGTCCTGACCGGCGGGCGCCTGGGCGAACACACTTGTTGCGCCGCTAATCGCCAGGCAAAGCGTTGCGATGATTGCCAGGCCCGCCACTCTACGCGTTCGATTCATTCCGTTCTCCTCGCTCAAATTCCAAGCCTATTAATGTACGTCTCGTACACCCTGGAGTGCTCCCGCCGGGTATGACGCTGGTTCGTAAAGCTTTGGGATTATAGGAAAAGCACACGTAAATCTGCAAGGCGTTACTCTACAGGGACCTATGTATTTTACATTCCTCAAACAACAGGCGCGCGCTGCCAGGCGTTGACCGCCGGCTCCCTGCGACTGAATGTTAAGATGAGTTTTGCACGAAAAGGGTCGCCCGCGTGAAGGAAGAATGATGATGGCCGGCATAAAGAAAACGAAGCTTAGGGAAGCTCAAAAGGGGCCGCTGACGGGCCGGGTGGCGCTGGTAACCGGGGGCAGCCGTGGCATAGGTAAGGCCATCGCAATCAAGATCGCCGAGTTGGGCGCGGACATCGCCATATGCGGCCGCGATGGCGAGAAGTTGGACGCCGCCGCGAAGGAAATCCGGGCTATAAGCGAAAGGGTTTTTTGGCAGAAAGCAGACGTATGCAGGAGAGTCGAAATCGAGAAACTTGTTTCTGCGGTGGAATCGGAGCTGGGGCCGATCGGGATTCTGGTTAACAATGCGGGCGTTGGACTTTTTGGACCCGCCCACGAAAAAAGTGAGGAGGAGTGGGATCGCGTGCTCGGCACGAACCTGAAGAGTGTTTTTTTGGTTTCTCGAGCCGTGGTCCCGTCCATGATCCGTGCGGGCGGCGGGGACATCATCAACATCAGCTCGCTGGCTGGAAGGAATACATTCGCTGGCGGCGGGGTCTATTGCGCGTCCAAGTGGGGGTTGCAGGGGCTATCAGGCTGCATGGCCGAAGATTTGCGGGACCTGGGGATTCGGGTGAGCGTCATTTGTCCGGGGAGCGTAGCAACGGAGTTCTCCGGGCGCGGGTCCAAGGACCCCGCTAAAACGCTGCAGCCGGAAGACGTGGCGCATGCGGTAGCGGCAGTGGTGACGCAGCGGGCTGGGAGCTTTATGAGCGAGATACAGGTGCGGCCGCTGCGAAAGTCTTGACATTTTTTAGCCTTGACAAATCTCCGTTATAACGACTATCGTTGCGCTATGATTCCCGCGCGAACGCAAAGGCCGGCGCTGCCCAGCGAAGACCGGGCCTTCATCGCCCTGCAAAAAGCGGCCGACAGGCTGGCTCTGCAAGCGGAACAGCTACTAAAGTCCAATGGCTTGACCGGCGCACAATACAATGTGCTGCGCATCTTGCGCGGCGCGGAGCCGCAGGGCCTACCCTGCAGCAGCATTGCCGACCGGATGATTTCCCACGATCCGGACATGACCCGGCTGCTCGATCGTATGGAGAAACGCAGCTTGATCACCCGGGAGCGCCAGAGCCAGGACCGCCGAGTAGTGAAGACCAGGATTACTGGGCGCGGCTTGGAATTGCTGAAGCGGCTTGACCCAGCGGTTCGCGAACTACATAAACGGCAGTTTTCGCGCATGACGGTGACGCGGGTGAAGGTGCTGGCGGATTTGCTCGATGAGATATGCGCGCAAGAGGGCGAATAAAGTTTCCAGTAGGGGCAGTCGTAAAAATCTGAGCGTAAGCAAAGGAGAGAATTATGGGGCACTTCCTAGGTCGGGCAGTTTGGGCAATGGCACTAGCGGGAGCAATTTCGATGCCGGCTGCTGCTGCAACATCTACATGGCAGATTGATCCCAATCATTCGTCGGCACAGTTCGCGGTACGACATCTGGCGATTTCCACGGTGCGAGGAGCGTTCACCAAGGTGAACGGCGCAGTGCAACTTGACGACAAGGATATCGCCAAATCTTCGGTGGAGGTGACGATTGACGCCGCTTCCGTGGATACTCGGGTGGAGGGCAGCGACAAGGATTTGCGCAGCGATCACTTCTTCGATGTGGAAAAGTATCCTACGCTGACTTTCAAATCGACGAAGGTGGAGCAGACGGAGCCTGGAAAATTGAAGGTTACCGGGGACCTGACCATTCACGGCGTGACGAAATCCGTGGTTCTGGAAGTCGAGGGCCCCAGCGCGCCGGTCAAGGACCCGTGGGGCAATCAAAGAGCGGCGGCAACCGCCACCACGAAGATCAACCGCCAGGATTTCGGCGTGAAATGGAATGCCAAGATGGACAATGGGGGTCTGGTAGTTGGCGATGATGTGGCCATCACGATCGACGTCGAGATGGTGCAAAAAGGCGCTCCCAAGTCCGAGAATTGATTGGCCGGAATGGGGCACAAGTCAAGGGCGGTGTAAATGCACCGCCCGACGCAGTTCATTCATCTAACGCACGTCTCTCCTTCGCAAGGCATAGGGTCATGAACAAATCAGCGCCGACGGATGTTACGTTCCACGAATTGATACGGAACCGATGGAGCCCTCGCGCGTTTTCCGACAGGCCCGTTGCGGCTGAGGATTTGCGC
>Ga0070730_10000804_pt1 | contig 33281 bp, 29 predicted proteins | sample Coa_R1_3_FD_66447 | JGI IMG/M metagenome (GOLD analysis project Ga0070730, IMG submission 66447) | Surface soil microbial communities from Centralia Pennsylvania, which are recovering from an underground coalmine fire - Coalmine... | ecosystem: Environmental > Terrestrial > Soil > Unclassified ... | reverse complement strand
GCGTGCGGCGACCCCCGCCGAGACCGCCTGCAGCACCTGCTCGCGCTTCCACGACGGCAGACGCCGCGTGGTCTCGAACGCCTCGACCACGCCTGCGATCGCGCGCTCGGCCTCGTCTGGGCCTGCACGATGGACGGTCGCGACGGGCGCGCCATCGTAGGGGCTGTAGACCTCGTAGCTCTCGCCGGTCTCGACCTCGTCACCGCCGAGCAGGATCTTGCGCTCGCCCAGGAGAGTCTCCGTCACTGCCATCTCAGGCCTCCTCCCCGGTCTCGACGAGCGAGGCCAGCGTGTCCAGGAACTCTGCGCCGCGGGCGCCGTCGACGACGCGGTGATCGAAGGAGAGGGTGAGCGTCAGGACGGGGCGCGCCGCGACCGCGCCGTCGACGGCGACCGGCCGCTCGACGATCCGCCCGACGGCGAGGATCGCCGCCTGCGGCGGGTTCACGATCGCCTGGAAGGCGTCGACGCCGTACATGCCGAGGTTCGAGATCGTGAACGTGCCGCCCTGGACGTCCTCGGGCCGGAGCGTACCGGCACGGGCCGCCTCGGCGAGTTCGCGCCGTCGCGCCGAGATCTCGACGAGCGACAGCCGATCGGCGTCGGAAATCACGGGGACGACGAGCGCCTCGGCGGTCGCGACGGCGACGCCCACATTGACGCCGCCCCCAGCAGCCAGCGCGCCATCCCGCCAGGACGCGGTTAGGCGCGGATGCCGGGCGAGCGCCCGGGCGGACGCTTCGATCAGCAGGTCGGTGACGCTAACGCCATCGTCGCGCCGCACCAGCCTGCGCGCATCCACCTCGCGGGCGAGCACGAACTGTGGCACCTGCTGCCAGGCCCTCGTCATCCGCTCGGCCATGAGGCGCCAGACCGAGCCGGTAGCCAGCGCAGGAGACGCTCCGGCACTTTCGACGTCAGCCGCGACCACTGCGCCGCCCGGACCGGTCCCGGCCACCACGGCCAGGTCGATGCCGCGCAGCTCGGCGAGCCGCCGCGCCTTGGGCGAGGCCAGCCGGCGGCCCAGGCTCTCCTGCGGCGCCGCCGGTACAGCCGCGACGGCGGTCGCCGCCTGGGCCACCTCCGCAACCGGAACGGGGACTGGTTCGGGGAGGGCCGCGAGCTCCTCGCCTTCGGCCAGCACCAGCGCGATCACCGAGCCGACCGGAACCTCTGCGCCCTCCGGCACGGTCAGACCGGTCAGCGTCCCGTCCGCGGGCGCCTCGATCTCGACGGTCACCTTGTCCGTCTCGACCTCGAGCAGCGGTTCGCCCTTGGCGACGGGCTCGCCGTCTGCCTTGAGCCAGCGCAGGACCTTGCCCGTCTCCTGCGCCATCCCAAGCGCGGGCATGATCACCTCAGCCGGCATGCGCTCCCTCGAACCTGGCGGAGTCGACGACAGCGTCGGCGACGCGCGGATTGTTGAGGTTGGACGTCACCTCCCGCTCGCCCGGCAGCGACCCGCCAACTGTGTACTGGCCGCCCGCCGTGACCAGCAGCTCCTCGGCCGGGAAACGGGTGATCACCTCGACGCCTGTCGCGGTGACGACGAGCTGCTCCTCGATCCGCGCCGCCGACCAGCCGTCCGAGGACGGCCAGAAGGTCTCGAGCGCGAAGACCATCCCCTCCTCGATCGTCTCCGGGTAGTCGAAGGAGACGAGACGGCTGAAGATCGGCTTCTCCCAGATCGAGAGTCCGACCCCGTGCCCGTACTGGAGCGCGAACGCGGCCTCTTCGTCCGGGAAGCCGAACTCCTCCGCGCGTGGGAACAGCTCGACCACCTCGGCGGTGGTCACACCCGGCCGGATCGCGGCGATCGCCTGGTCGAGATAGTCCCGGCAACGCTTGTACGCGTCGATCAGCGCCCGTGACGCAGAGCCGACCGCGAAGGTGCGGTAGTAGCACGTGCGGTAGCCGTTGTAGGCGTGGAGGATGTCGAAGTACGCCGGGTCGCCTGGACGGAGCATCCGGTCGGTGAAGACGTGCGGGTGTGGCGAGCAGCGCTCACCCGAGATGGCGTTCACGCCCTCGACGTGCTCGGAGCCGAGCTCGAACAGCACCTTGTTCACGAGGGCGACGCAGTCGTTCTCGCGGAAGCCGGGCCGCAGCGCCCGGTAGAGGTGGTCGTAGGCGGCGTCGACCATCGCGCAGGCGGTGTTCAGGAGCGTGATCTCGTCGACGGTCTTGAGCTTGCGGACTTCCTGCATCAGCGCCTGCCCGTCGACGACCTGGACCCCGGCCTGCTGGAGCGCGAAGAGCACGGGCAGCTCGACCACGTCGACCCCGACCGACGCTCCGAGGAGTCCGCGCAGCTCGAGCTCGTGTCGGATCTTCTCGGCGACCGACTCCGCCCGCCCCTCGACGGCGCCGCGCAGCGTCGAGATCCCGGCCCGCGAGCGCTCTTCGCCGAGCCATGGGTTGTAGAGCTTGTGGTGGCGCGCGGCGGAGCCGAAGTCCCACATGATCGGCTCGTCGTCCCGCGGCAGCAGGCAGAAGCGGATCAGCTTGTCCATCGCCCACGTGCCGATGTGCGTCGCGGTGACGTAACGGATGTTCGCCATGTCGAACAGGAGCAGGCCGCCGAGGTCGGAGCGCTTCAGGTGCTCCTTCGCGCGGGCGAGCCGCTCACGGCGGAGCCGGTCCATGTCGGCCCGCTGCTCCCAGTCGACCTGCATCGTCCCGTACGTGCGCAGGGCCATCGGTGTCTCCTCTCTAACCCCTGACGAGCTCGCGCGCGGTCTGCGCGACGAGATCGGGTGTGGGAACGGTTTCGTCCTCAAGCGGCGGAGAGAACGGGATCGGCACGTCGAGCGCAGCAAGCCGGCGCACCGGCGCGTCGAGACTCCAGAACGCATCCTCGGCTATGACGGCCGCGAGCTCGGCGCTCGCGCCGTAGCCGCGGTGGCCCTCGTCCACGACGATGGCGCGGCCCGTCTTCTGCGCGCTGCGGACGAGCGTGTCGCGGTCGAGCGGGACGAGCGTGCGTGGGTCGACGACCTCTGCGGAGATTCCGTCCGCCTCGAGCTGCTCCGCTGCGGCGAGCGCGACGCGCACCATGGAGCTCGTCGCGACGATCGTGACGTCCTCCCCGGCCCGCTTCACGTCGGCGACTCCGAGTGGGACCGTGTACTCGCCGTCGGGCACCTCTCCCTTCACCGCGTAGTCCATCTTGTCCTCGATGAAGACGACAGGGTTATCGTCGCGGATCGCGGTCTTCAGCAGCCCTTTCGCGTCGGCCGGTGTGGAGGGCAGGACGACCTTGAGCCCCGGAACGTGCGCGACCCAGGCGTGGAGGCTCTGGCTGTGCTGCGCAGCCGAGCGGCGCGTCGCGCCCATCGTTGTGCGCACCGTCAGCGGCACCTTCAGCCTCCCGCCCGACATGTAGTGCGTTTTCGCCGCCTGGTTCGCGAGCTGGTCCATGACGAGCGTCAGGAAGTCGCCGAACATGATGTCCACGACCGGCCGCATCCCGGTCATCGCCGCACCGACACCGAGACCGGTGATCCCAGCCTCCGAGATCGGCGAGTCGAGCACTCGTTGCGGCCCGAACTCTTCCACGAGGCCGGACAGCACCTTGAACGGCGTGCCTGCCTCGGCCACGTCCTCGCCAACGATGAAGACGGTCGCATCGCGACGCAGTTCCTCGGCGAGCGCTTCGTTGATCGCCTGGGCGAACGTCATCTCTCTCGTCGCGGCGGCCGTTTCGGTGGCGCTAGGCGTAGACATCCTCGGTCACCTCGCTCGGGTCGGGGAACGGAGCGTCGAGCGCGAAGGCGAGGCCCCGCTCGATCTCTGTGCGCGCCTCCTGTCCGACCCGCATCAGGTCTCCGGCAGAGACGTGGTTCTGATCCTCGAGCCACGAGCCTAGGACGATGAGCGGGTCGCGCTCTTCGCGCCAAAGCTGCTCCTCCTCCTCGCTGCGGTAGTAGGAGCGGTCGATGTCGCCGACGTGGTGCCCGTGGTAGCGGTAGGTGTTCGCGACCAGGAACGCGGGCCCCTCGCCGGCGCGGGCACGCTCGACGAGCTCGGCGGTGGTCGCGTAGACCGCACGAACGTCTTGCCCGTCCACCGCTCGCGCCTCGATCCCGAACGCGCGCGGTCGGGCGAGAATCTCGCCCGCAGTCGTCTCGAGGTAGTGCGTGTACTCGTTGTACAGGTTGTTCTCGCAGATGTAGATCACGGGGAGCGCCCAGAGCGAGGCCAGGTTCATCACCTCGTAGACGACGCCCTGTCCGAGCGCGCCCTCACCGAAGAAGCAGACCGCGACCTGGTCGGTGCCGCGGCGGCTGGCCGAAAGTGCCGCGCCGGTGGCGATCCCGGCGGATCCGCCGACGATCGCATTCGCGCCGAGGTTGCCGTTCTCGTGGTCGGCGATGTGCATCGAGCCACCCTTGCCCCGGCAGTAGCCGGCCTCCTTGCCGAGCAACTCGGCGAACATCCGTCCCGGCTCGGCTCCCTTCGCGAGGCAGTGGCCGTGGCCCCGGTGGGTGGAGGTGATCCAGTCGTCGCGCCGGAGCGCAGAACAGACACCGACCGCGACCGCTTCCTCGCCGATATAGAGGTGCGCCAGGCCAGGCATCTTTGCGCTCCGGTAGAGCTCGTTCACCTGCTCCTCGAAGAGACGGATCAGCGTCATCCTCCCGTACATCTCGAGGGCAAGCTCGGCCGCGATGGGCGTTCCGGGCGCGGTTGTCGTCACCCCACCAACTCCTCGAGGATCGCAGTCTCGACGCCGGCCATCGCCGCCAGAACGTCGAAGAGGACCGCGAAGTCGCGCCCGCCGACCCCCATCCCATTCGCCGCCGTCAACAGCTCGTTCGTGACTGCCGTCGTCGGCAGCGGCACCTCGAGCTGCCGGCCAAGCTCGAGGGCGAGGTTCAGGTCTTTCTGCATCATGTGGCAGTCGAACCAGACCTCGTCAGGGTGCCCGAGCACGAGCGGGCCCCGGTAGGCGACCATTGGCGAGGCGATCACCGACGCGAGCATGACCTCGACCGCCTTCTCCCGCGAGATCCCGCTCTTCTCCGCGAGCAGCACACCCTCGCTGAACGCCAGCATCTGAACGGCGAGCGAGAGGTTGACCGCAATCTTCATCGTCACGGCCGACCCGTTTGGGCCGACGTGGATGACCTTCGGCCCGATCGACTGGAGCACCGGCCGCGCCCGCTCGAAAGCCTCGGTGTCGCCGCCGACCATGAGCGAGGCCTTGCCCTGGTCGACGGTGACGGAAGTGCCTGAGACGGGCGAGTCGAGCATCGCGGCTCCGGCCGCAGCGACCCGCTCGGCGAGCACGCGTGTGTTCGCCGGGCTCGCGGTGCTCATATCGACATAGATCGCGCCCGGGGAAAGCCCTGCCAGGATGCCCTCCTTGCCTTCGGCTACCGCGCGCACAGCCTCGGTGTTCGTGACCATGGTGAAGACGAGCTCCCGGGCAGCGGCGACCTCGCGCGGGCTATCGGCCCACCGCGCGCCTTCGGCGAGGAGCGGCTCCGCCTTCTCGCGCGTGCGGTTCCAGACGGTCACGTCGTGCCCGTCCGCGAGCAAGCGGCGCACGATCGAGCTCCCCATCACCCCGAGCCCGACGTAGCCGACCTCAGCCATCCCCGCCTCCCTTCTGGACGTCCAGCTCGACCCGAGCCAGGTGCGCTCGCATCTCGTCGCGGGCGCGAGTAGGGTCGCCGTCCGCGATCGCGGCGCGGATGGCGCGGTGTTCCTCGACTGCGCGGGCGGCGCTGCCCGGCATCCGGAAGACGGTCATGAGCATGCGGCGAATGACGTCGCGGACCGCGTGCATGCTGTGGAAGAGCACGCGGTTGCCGGTCGCTTCAGCGACGGCCAGATGGAAGCGGAGATCAGCGTCGATAAAGACGTCGCCCTCAGGATCCTCAAGGCTGTTGGCCATCTCCTCGATCGCCCCATCCATGAGCGTGAGATGGTCAGGGCTGTGCCGCTCGGCCGCGAGCGCCGCCGCCTCGCACTCCAAGATCGAGCGGAGCTCGATCACGTCATGCAGCCGGGTCTGCTCGTCGAGCGTGAGCAGGAGCCGGAGTGAGCTGTTCAGCGGGTAGGCGGCGTCGGCGATGACGAACACCCCCCCGTTCACCGAACGGATGACCCCCTGCGATTCGAGCATTCGAAGCGCTTCGCGCACCGACGAGCGCCCGACGTGGAAGCTCCCGGTCAGCTCGCGCTCCGTCGGCAGCTGGTCGCCCGGCTGCAAGGATCCATCCCCGATCAGCGCGACCAGCCGGTCGGCGACGAGCTCGTATGTCTTCCTGCGCGAGATGGGGCTTATCGGCATGGTCATGTCTGTTTGTCTGACGATTGACCGTCAAAGGTTATGTGGCCCTCGGGTTGCGAGGCGATAGCCCCGGCAGGCTCGACCCGCAGGCCGAGGTACAGAGCGCCTATCTCGGGATGGTCGAGTACCTCGCGCCCCGTGCCCGACAAGCGGACAGCGCCGTTCTCGAGCACGACGCCACGGCTCGAGAGACGGAGCCCGGCGCGCGCGTTCTGCTCGACGAGCAGGATCGTCCGGCCCTGCTCGTTGATCGTGCGGATGCTCGCGAACACGGCCCGACGCGTTCGCGGGTCGAGACCCATCGAGGGCTCGTCGAGAATGATCAGGGCCGGGTCGAGCATCAGGCCGCGAGCGAACTCGACCAGACGGCGCTGCCCGCCGGAGAGCGACCCCGCCTTCTCGCGGGCGCGCTCCCTGATCATCGGAAAGAGTTCCTCGACTGCAGCGAGCCGGCGGCGAACGAGCGGCTTGTCCCGCAGCGTAAAGGCGCCCATCTCCACGTTCTCGCGGACGGTCATAGCAGGAAAGAGACTGTGGTTCTGCGGCACCTGCACGATCCCCAGAGCGAGGATCTGCCGGGGGCGCAGACCGACGAGTTCGCGGCCGCGGAAGCGGATGCTGCCACGGCGGGCGCGTAGCACCCCACTGACCGTTGCGAGAAGCGTGGACTTGCCCGCACCGTTCGGGCCGACGACGCAGGTGATGCCGCCCTCCGGGACATCGATGTCCACGCCCTTGAGCACGTCGCCGCCGCCGTAGCCGGCGACGACACCGTCGAAGGCCAGCAGGGCGCTCACCGCACGGCCTCCGCAGCGCCCTCCACCTCATCCTCGTCTGCACCGCCGAGATACGCGTCGAGCACGGCCGGATCGCGCCGCACCTCCTCCGGCATGCCGGTGCAAAGGGCCATGCCCTGGTCGAGCACCGTCACCGGCACGCAGAGGTCCATCACAAAGCCGAGGTCGTGCTCGACGACGAGGAACGTCTTGCCGGACCGGTTGAGCTCGCGGATGCGGTCGGCGATCTGGTTGACGAGCGTCGGGTTGACGCCTCCCGCCGGCTCGTCGAGGAGGAGCACGTCCGGGTCTGCGACCAACACATACGCAAGTTCGAGCAGCTTGCGCTGCCCGTACGACAGGTTGCCGGCCGGGAGCGCTGCGAGCTCCGCTATGCCGACGAACTCCAGCAACTCCAGCGCGCGAGCCCGCTCCGCGGCCGAGCCCGCGTGGCGGAGCACGCCGCGTAGCCATGTCTGGCGGCGCTGTGTCGCCACGAGCATGTTCTCGAGCACGGTCAGCCGCCCGAAGATGCGCGACAACTGGAACGTTCGGCCGAGGCCGCGTGCGAAGACCCGGTCGGGGCTGAGGCCGGCAATCGACTCGCCCTGTAGCCGCACGACGCCGCGGTCGGGCCGCTCGTAGCCGGTGACGACGTTGAAGAGCGTCGTCTTGCCGGAGCCGTTCGGACCGATGAGGCCGGCGATCGCACCCTCCTCGACTGCGAGCGATGCCCCCGCGAGCGCCTGCAGGCCTCCGAACGCCTTGTGAACGTCCTCGATCTCGAGCAGCGCAGTCACGGCCGACTCCGGAGTGGGGCGTGCACGCGTACGCCAGGACCGGGACTGCCCGCGCGACGCTCGCGCGCATTCGCAAGCGCATCGCGCAGCGTCGGCACGACCCCGCGAGGCATGACGAGGATCACGACGAGGAACAGCGCTCCGTAGGCGATGAGGTAGATGCCCCCACCGGCCGAGAACCGGAGCGTGAACTCCTGCTGCATCGACTCGAGCACAAGCGCGCCGAGCAACGGCCCCACGACTGTCGCCAAGCCGCCGAAGAACGCCATCAATGCAATCGTGATGTCGAACAGCGGGTCGAATGCGAACTGCGGGAAGATCTGCCCCAGGAAGTACGCGTAGACGGCGCCGGCCATCCCTACCGGGATGGCCGACAGCGTGAACGCGAACAGCTTCACGCGACTGGTCCGGACGCCGAGGCCAAGCGCGCGGTCCTCATCGTCGCGGATCGCAAGCAACTGGAGCCCCAGCCGCGATCGGCGAACGACTACCGCCATCGCCACGGTCGCGACGAGGACGACGAGGGCGACGTAGTAGAAGCGCTGGTTGTAGCCGACGGCCGTCCAGAGCGGGAACGGCGTCTGCAGCCCCGAGGAGCCGCCCGTGAAGGAGAGGTTGAATGCGAGCGTCTGGAAGATGAAGAAGATCGCGATGGTGATCACGACGAACGTGTGCCGCCGCGTCCGCAGAGAAATCAGGCCGAAGGGGATCGCGATCGCCCCGGCGACGATGCCCGCCAGAGGCACGAGCGCGAACGGCGTCCAGCCTGCGCTTACGTTCAGCTTCTCCGCACCGACCGCGAGGGTGTAGGCGCCGGCGCCGAAGAAGACGGCGTGGCCGAGCGCGATGTACCCCGACAGGCCGGAGAAGACGTTCCATGCCGTTGCCGCGATCATGTAGATGAGTACGAAGAACGCGATCGATGTCGTGGTCGGGTTCGAGAAGACGAGCGGAAAGAGCACGAACGCCGCCGTAACCGCCAGCGTCGCGGCAAACACGCCCCCGCGACGCAGGAGACTCGTCTCGCCGGTCACTGTGCCCGAACCGCCGTGCGACCGAAGAGGCCGGAAGGCCGGAAGGTCAGCACGATCACGAGCACGGCGAAGAAGACGAGGGTCGACCAGGTCGGCGACCAGGCGACGGCTACCACGTCCTCGACCACGAGCATGAACACGGCGGCGACCAGCGCACCGCCGATGGAGCCGAGCCCACCGAGGATGACGATCGTCAGGAGCCGGGAGATGAGGTCATAGCCGCTGTTTGGATTGAATGCGTTCGTGGCACCGAAGACCATTCCGCCGGCCGCCGTCACAGCGACGCCGATCCCGAAAGTGAGCGTCCGGACCCTGTTCACCTCGATCCCGATCAGCTCGGCTGCCCGCCGGTCCTGCAGGGACGCTCGCAGCGCCTGACCGAAGCGAGTCAGGTACAGGAGTGCGTAGAGCAGTCCCAGCAGGACAACGGCCAGCATGAACCCGTAGAGGTAGATGTAGGGCAGATAGAAGCCGAGCACGTGAACCGACTTGTCGACGTACGGACCGTGTAACTGCACGAAGTCCGGCCCGAAGACCTGGATCAGGATGCCCTCGATGATGATCGCGACCGCGTACGTGACCAGGATCGACATCGCTGTCCGATCGCGATCCGCCAGCCGACGCATGAAGAGCCACTCGACCGCGACTCCCACGACGAAGAGCGCCGGCACCGTCACGACAAGGGTCGCGAACAGGTCGAGCCCCAGGTGCACCGACAAGGCGTAGCTCAGGTACGCGCCGAGCACGACCATGACCCCCTGCGCGATGTTGATCACGTCCATCACGCCGAAGATCAGCGTCAGGCCGGCAGCCATGAGCGCGTAGACGCCGCCGCTCAGGACACCGTCGACCACCGCTTGCGCGTACTGGCTCGTCAACGCGTCACTAGCCCCAGGGCTTCTTCGGGTACTCGGGTCTCTTCGACTGCTTGGCGCCCTTCGGCAGCACCTGGACGTACTTCCCCTTCTGCCACTGGAAGGTGAACGCCTTGATCGCGGTGTTCTCCCCGAGCGCGTTGAACTTCACCGGGCCCTGCACCGACGTGAAGGTCTTCCCACTGTGCAGGTACGCGATGAGCTTCTTGTTGTCGAGGCTCTTGATCTTGGTGACCGCCTGCTGGGCGACCTCGCCCACCGAGTACGCCTCGGCAACATCCGCGTTGATGCCGGACGCGTTGCCCCCGTACTTCTTGATGTACGCCTTCACCATTGCGCGGCTGAGCTTGTTGGCTTCGCCCCCATACCAGCCGTTCGGCACCATCACGCCCTCGGCGTTCGACCCGACCGCCGACGTGAAGGCGGAACCCTGGTCGGGCCCGGCGGTCGCGATGAACGCCTTCGGGTTGTAGTGCTGCTGTGCGAATGCCTGGATGAACGCGGACACCGTGGGCACGTCGACCGAGCCCAGGAGAACAGCCTGCGCCTTCGTCGCCGCCACGGCCGTTGCAATCGGCGTGTAGTCGGTGACCTCGGCCGGGAAGACCTTCGAGTAGACCGTCTTGATGCCGGCCTTCTGCATGATCTTCCGTGCCACCGGCAGCTGCGGCTGCGTGAACGGGTCGTTGCTCGTCGGGTACGCCGCCGTCTTCGGCCTTTCGCTCTTGGGCAGCGAGGCGAGCCACTTGGCGGCGGTGACGAGCTGGTTCTTGATGATCAGGCTCACGTCGAAGACGTTGTGGAGACCGTTCGCGAAGACGGCCGGCGCCCCGCCAGCGCCTTCGATCAGCGCGTAGCCGAAGCGGTTGGCGACCTTCGACGAGGGGACGGTGAGCAGCGTCGAGAACGGTCCGAACGCCAGGTCGACGTGGTCGGAGGAGATCAGCTTCTGGTAGTTCGTCACCACCTGGGCCGGACTCGACGCGTCGGAGACGATGTCGAGCTTCACGTGGCAGCCGAGCAGGCCACCGTGTGAGTTCACGTGGGCGGCCCAGAGTTGGTAGCCGCGCTTGAACGCTTGCCCGTCGGCCGAGAAGTCCCCAGAGAGCGACAACGAGGCGCCGATCTTGATCGGCTTGCCGGCGCCCTTGATGCAACTCGCGGCTGTGCGCTTCGAGCCTCCGAGGCCCGCGGGAGCGAGCACGAGCGCCAGCGCGAGAGCCAGCGCACTCCCCGCGGCGAGCAATCCCCCTCGCCGCTGCCACTGCCATCCGGAATGCATTCGAGCCTCCTTTACGACGAGGACGAGCACCGACGCAACGTTCTCCAGCCGGCACCCAACGGCTGATCGTCAGACAATCTGATCCTGAAGATCTAGCCCGCGATCCTGACGGGTGGAAAGGCACGTGTCAAGCTCTGCGGCGACTGGAGACTGACGCGCCGGAAACGGCTTAATCAAGCCGTTTGCGAGGCACTCGAGGAAACGCGGGGGAAATGGGCGGTACTGGGCTCGAACCAGTGACCCCCAGCTTGTCGAGCTGGTGCTCTCCCAACTGAGCTAACCGCCCCGGATCGCGGGATTGTAGCCGCCTAGGCGACGGCGAGGAACGAGCGGCTGTCCGCTGTGCGCCCCGCTGCTCGATCCCGCGTTTCACTCGATCAAGGAGGCGCGGCTCGATCAGAAGATCTCGAGACACCAGGGCAGCGGGCGCCACGCGAAGAGCGCGTCGGCGCGTGCGACCGCTCCCTCTTGCAGCTCTTCCACCCGAAGCGCGTCGCGAAGCTGCGTGAACGAGACCGCGCCGAGATAGGCGGAGCCGAGCGCCGAGACGTCGAGCGCGAGGTCGGGTTCCTCGTCGGTTCGCTCGCATGTGCCCCCCTCGAGCCGCCAGCGTCCGTCGTTCCAGTCGCAGATCGCGTCGCGCACCTCGAGCACCAGCGACCCACCTTCGCTGTAGGAGCGGCCGCTCAGCGCGGCGGGGAGGTCGACCAGGCGAACCCAGAGCCCGTCGCCCATCCGGTATCGAGCGCGACGGGGAGCGGCGAGGAGCAGGAAGAGCGGGTGGTCGGGCGGCGCGAGCTGCACCTCGACCGTTCCCATCCAGTCGATGTCGAGCAGGAAGCGCCAGATGGAGGCGGTCGCCCGCGGCGTCGCGCCGAGCGCCTCCCCCACGACGAGCCGCGAGGTCGCCGAGCCTCCGTCGAAGCCGAAGTGGGTGCGGTAACGCGCATAGGCCTGCGGCGCGCCGTCGATCTCGAGCACGACGAAGCGCCGAGGGGCGGCCGACTCCTCCTCGGGCAGGCGCAGGTGTCGGTTCTTCCACCACGCCTCACTCCTCGACGTCATGCCCGGCCGCGAGCGACGCACGGCGTCATACATCGGCGGGAAGAGCTCGAACGCTTCCTCCGGTGTGACGAACCGGGTCGTTCCGGCGAGCTCGAGCGGCTCGGCGAACGCGTCCCACTCGTGTGGGACGCGCAGCTCGCCCGCCCACGAGGCGATGCCGTAGCCGAAGCGGCCGTAGATCGTTTCCTCGGAGGCCCACAGCGCCGCGATCGGCTCTCCGCGCTCGTGGACGTCGCGGAGCTGCGCGTCCATCATCGAGCGCAGGACGCCGCGACGGCGATGCGTCGGATGGACGCCGACCGCGGTGACGCCTCCGCAGGGCAGCGAGCCGCCGCCGGGCACCGAGAGCTCGAACGGGAACGCGCCGGCGCCACCGACGATCTGCTCGCCGTCGAACGCGGCGTGCATCCGCTCGTGCGGCAGGGTCTCGACGAACCGCTCGAAGAACTCCTCGCTCGGCGGCGGGTTGAAGTACTGGCCGATCGCGCCGATCGCGCGGGCGTACTCGTCGGCGCCGGCGCAGGCGCGAACCTCGAACATCCCGCGAAGCTACAGCTTCTCGAGCGGCGCGTAGTCGAGCATGAGCTTCCGCTCGCTGCCGTCGTCCGCGAAGCGGACGGTGACGAGGCCGCCGACCTCGATCTGCACGACGACGCCCTCGCCGAGCGTCGAGTGGCGGACGGAGTCGCCGGTCGAGAGATCCGGGACGTTCTCGAGCGGCTGGATCGCGCTCTGCCGCGCGGCGCCGTAGCTCGACCACGACGCCGGACGCAGGCGGTCGCGCTCGACGTGCGCGTCGGGCAGCTCGTCGAGAAAGCGCGACGGCAGGTTGTGGTTGCGGCCGCCGTACAGCATTCGCGACGACGCGTGCAGCAGCGTGAGCCGCTCCTCGGCGCGGGTCATGCCCACGTAACAGAGGCGTCGTTCCTCTTCGATCCCCTGCTCCTCGATCGAGCGCGAGTGCGGGAAGATCCCCTCCTCCATGCCGATGAGGTAGACGGCGCGGAACTCGAGGCCCTTCGCGTTGTGCAGCGTCATGAGCGTGACGAGCGAGCCGTCGCCGCGGATCGCGTCCTGGTCGGAGTAGAGCGAGATCTCCTGCAGGAAGGACGAGAGCGTCGTGTCTTCGGCCTGCTCGCGCCACTCGCGCGCGACCGAGACGAGCTCCTGCAGGTTCTCGATGCGGCCCTGCGCCTCGATCGTGCGCTCGGCCTCGAGGGACTCGAGATAGCCGCTGCGCCGGAGGACCTCCTCGATCAGCTCCGGCACCTCGAGCTCGTGCGCGGCGGCCATGAGCGACTCGATCATCGAGCGGAAGCTCTTGAGCGCCTTCTGCGGCGCGGCGCCGACGCCGGCGTTCTCGGCCTCGGCGGTCGCCTCCCAGAGCGAGATCTCGCGCTGGTCGGCCCAGGTCGCGAGGCGGGCGAGCGTCGAGTCGCCGATGCCGCGGCGCGGCCGCGCTGCGATGCGGATGAGCGAGACCGCGTCGTACGGGTTGTCGAGCACCTGGAGGTACGCGACGAGATCCTTGATCTCGGCGCGCTCGTAGAAGCGCGGGCCGCCGATCACCTGGTACGCGATCCCCTGGCGGACGAGCACGTCCTCGAGCACCCGGCTCTGCGCGTTCGTGCGGTAGAAGACGGCGACGTCGTCGCCGTTGAAGCCCTCCTCGACGAGCAGCGCGATCTCGGCGGCCACGTAGCGCGCCTCGGCGTGCTCGTCCTCGACCTCGATCACGCGCACGGGGTCGCCGGCGCCGAGCTCCGACCAGAGGTTCTTCTCCTTGCGCTCGCGGTTGTGGCCGATCACGCCGTTCGCCGCGTCGAGGATGTGCTGCGTCGAGCGGTAGTTCTGCTCGAGCGCGATCGTGTACGAGCCCGGGAAGTCCTGCTCGAACTCCATGACGTTGCGGATGTCGGCGCCGCGGAAGCCGTAGATCGAGTTGTGGGTCACGATCCCTTCGGCGATGAAGTTGTGCGTGCGCTCGACGTCGAGGTCGTACACCGGCCGGTCGAGCTCGACACGCTCGACCCTCGTCACGAGGTCGAACTCGCCGCTCTCGTCGACCATGACCATGCCCGGCCGGACCGCGGACGCCGGCATGAAGGGGAGTGAATTCCTTTCCTTGCCCACGCTCCCGTCCCGGCCGGCCAGCCGCGCCGTGTACCGGACGAAGCAGCTCAGCTCGTCGCGGAGGAGACGCACTACCTCGTCGAGCTTCGCGATATCCGCGAATGAAGACTCGTAACGCCAGCCGGTCGATCCGTTGTAGGCCGGCTTCCAGCGGAGGCCGAGTCGTTCGAGTGCTTCACGACCCTCTTCGTCGTAGCCGAAGAGCGAAATCCGGTGCTGCGGACCGGCCGACCGCGAATCACCGCAAAGCGCGACGGTGAGGCGCCGCCGCACTCGCGCGCCGCTCGTAGTCGTCGCCGCCGTGAAATGGGGATGGTGGAAGCTGAGACCTTCAGCTCCGAGAAGGCGCCAGCCTGCGCGCTCGGTGTCGATCTCCGTGAACACACGGTCGATGAGACCTTGGTCTCCGACAAGTCCGTTCGCGGCTCCTCGAGGCCGAGCGACAAAGGAGATCGTCGGGATCCCGTGCGCGAGGGAGAGCACCGTCTCTGCTGTACGAGCTTCGGCATCCGAGGTGTAGCAGCCGAGCACCCACGTCGCATCCGCGTGCTCCCCGTTCAGCCGGATCGCGGGTCCCGCAAGCGTCCCTTCGCGGCTGTTCGTGTACGTGCGCGACGTCCCGATCCGAAAGCCGTGGCCACACTTCCACGTGAGGTATGTCATGTGGAGTTGCGGCGTTCTGCCCACCTTGAAACCGGCGAAATGCATGTGCTCGGGCGTCGAGACAATCCGGCGTCCGGAAGCGAGCGTGATGGCGATTCCCTCGGCCTGAATCGACACGTGCGTCCGCATCACTCGCGCGGGTCCGAAGCGACCGCTCCCGTAGCAGGAGAGAACCTTGTCTTCTTCCTTGACCTCCTCGATCGGTCGGCGCGTTCCGTCGGCCATCGTCACGAGCGTCCCTTCGACCAGGCACTGGTCCGGATCGCCGACAGCGAAGACGTTGCGGTGCTTCTCGGCGAGCAGCTGGAGCAGGCGGTACTGGGCGTGGTTCGTGTCCTGGTACTCGTCGACGAGCACGTAATGGAATGCCTCCTGCCACTTCTCGCGCGCCTCGGGGAAGCGCTCGAGCACGTCGACGGTCAGGAAGAGCATGTCGTCGAAGTCGACGGCGTTCGAGGCGAAGAGTCGCTTCTGGTAGAGGTCGTAGACCTCGGCGACCGTCTGGTCGAAGAAGCTCGAGACGCGCTCGGTGTACTCCACCGGGCCGACGAGCGTGTTCTTCGCGTTCGAGATCTGGGAGTGGATGCCGCGCGGCGTGAAGCGCTTCGGGTCGCGCTCGAGCTCCTCGAGGCACCGCTTGACGAGCCGGATCTGGTCGGCCGAGTCGTAGATCGTGAAGTTCGAGCGGTAGCCGAGCCGCTGCGCTTCGCGTCGCAGGATCCGGCCGCACGCGGAATGGAACGTCATGACCCAGGCGGCACGCGCGGGCGGGCCGACGAGGTCGGCGACTCGCTCGCGCATCTCTCCCGCCGCCTTGTTCGTGAACGTGATCGCGAGGATCTCGGGCGGCTTCACGCCGACCGCTCCGAGCAGGTGCGCGATGCGGCGAGTGAGAACGCGCGTCTTGCCCGAGCCCGCGCCGGCGACGACGAGCACGGGCCCTTCGGTGTGGAGGACGGCCTCGCGCTGCGCCGGATTCAGGTCGGCGAGGTAGGTCTCCGGCGTCGTCGCGGCCACTCGCCGATCGTACCGGCGACCTCTGTCAGTCCCTGTCGTCCTTCGCGGCGCGAATTTCGACCTTCTCCGAGCAGACCTCGCCCGTCTCCTCCGAGCGGGCAGCGACGACCGACTCGCCGTCGAGGGGCGGAGCGGGTTGCCCTGCGGCCGGACCGAAAACGCCGTCCTGCCCATTGGAGAGGATCGCCCTTGATGGACAGCAGCGGCACCGCACGACTCGAGGCGTTCAGCGACGGAGTCTTCGCGATCGCCGCGACGCTGCTCGTGCTCGAGTTCGCCGTCTCCAGAGACCGCAACCTCGACCTCAGCGGGCAGCTCCTCCACCTCTGGCCTTCCTACCTCGCCTACGTCACGAGCTTCGTCACCATCGGGATCATCTGGATGAACCACCACCACACCGTCTCGCTGCTCGGACGCACCGATCGCACGATGCTCTTCATCAACAACCTCCTTCTGCTGGTCGTCGCGTTCCTCCCCTTCCCGACGCGGCTCGTCGCCGACTTCCTCCGCCACGACGGCGAGAAGGCGGCCGTGCTCGTCTACGCGGCCACGTTCGTCCTCATGGCGATGCTCCACCTCGTCTGGTGGGAGTACGCGCGGCACAACCGGCGGCTGATCGCGGACACGACCCCCGACTCTGCGCTGCGTGCGGTCGACCGCGCCTACCTTCCGGGTGTGCCCATGTACGGCACGGTCTTCGTCGTCGCGTTCGTCAGCCCGCTCGCCGCGGTGCTGATGACCTTCGCGATCGCGGCGTTCTATCTGCCGTCAGCCGCGCTCTTCGATCGCAGTCGCTAGCCAGGCCGAGGCCTCCGCGAGCGCCTGCGCGTCGCTCGACTTGAGCACGACCTCTACTATGAAGCCGTCCGCGCCGAAGCTCGGGTACGAGCCGACGAGGACGCCGGGCCAACGCGCCCCCGTCTCGGCGAGCGTCGCGGCGATCACGCTCTCGTACGTGCGGTAGACCTGCCGCCACGACTCGATCGGGCTGCCGCGCCTGAATTCCCCCTCGATCGAGGCGAACATCGCCTCCATCTCCGACGGGAGGCCCGGCAGGACGTAGACGTTCTCGATTGCGAAGCCGGGCGCACCGCCGAGCGGGTTCGCGAGCGGACGGCTGCCGGCGGGGAGCATCGCCCACCGCGCGGCGTACTCCGGGTCGTCTGTGAACCGGGCGCGCAGCATGGCGGCGACCTCGGGCAGCTCCTCCTGCGCGACACCGAACGCGGCGGCGATCGCCTCGCGCGTCAGGTCGTCGGGCGTGCCGCCGAGGCCGCCCGTCACGAGGAGAAAGTCGACCCGCGGCGCCTCCGCGCGGACGAAGTCTGCGACGCCGTCGATCTCGTCCGGGACGGCCGCGGTCAGCCGCACCTCCACGCCGAGCGGCGCGAGCCGCCGCGCGAGCCACGAGGCATTCGTGTTCGGCACGTCACCCGAAACGAGCTCGTTCCCGATCGTGAGGATCGAGGCGGTTGCGCTCACAGGTCGATCGTACGCGTGGGCGCGAAAGCCTCCAGGAAGCGGCGGTCATGAGTCACGAGCAGGACGGTGCCGTCGTAGGCGGCAAGCGCGCGCTCGAGCTCCTCGATCGCCTCGACGTCGAGGTGGTTCGTCGGCTCGTCGAGAACGAGGCAGTTCACGCCGCGAGCGGTCAGGAGCGCGAGGCCGGCGCGGGTGCGCTCGCCGGGCGAGAGCGACGAGGCAGCACGGAGAACATCGTCGGCGCCGAGACCGAACTTCGCCAGCAGCGTGCGGGCGCTCTCCGCTTCGTAGTCCCGGAAGACCTCGAGGAGCGTCTGCGATCCGCCGAGCGCGGCGCGATCCTGCCCGAGCTCGCCGAAGACGACGCCGGGACCGCTCCAACGGGCGCCGGCCGCAAGCGGGAGGCGGCCGAGCAGCGTGTCGAGCAGCGTCGTCTTGCCGCTTCCGTTTGCTCCGGCGATCGCGAGCCGGTCGCCCCACCTCACCTCGATGTCGAGCGGGCCGAGGCGGAACGAGCCGCGCTCGGCGACGGCGTCCTCGAGCCGCACGACGACGTCGCCGCTGCGCGCCCCGAAGCCGAGGGAAAGGTGGAGCTCCCAGGGCTCGTACGGCTTCTCGACCTTCTCTATCTGCGCGAGCTTCGCGCCGTACGTCCGCTTCACGTCTTTCGGCTTCTTCTTCTTGCGGCCCTGGCCGTACCCGCGCCGCTCCCACTCCATCATCCGGCGCTGCTGCTCCTCGATGCGTCGCCGCTCGATGACCGACGCGTCCCAGCGCTCGTATTGCCGCGCCCGGCGCCGCTCGCGCTCGGCCTCGTAGTCGCTCCAGCCGCCGCTGTACTCCTTCGCGCCGCCCGTCCACTCGTCGAGCTCGACGATGCGGGTGACGGTGCGGTCGAGGAAGGCACGGTCGTGGGACACGACGACGACCGAGCCGGGGTGCGACGCGAGCCCCCGCTCGAGCCACGCGAGGCCGGGGAAGTCGAGGTCATTCGTCGGCTCGTCGAGGAGGAGAACGTCGACGTTGCCGCGGAGCACGTCGGCGAGCGCGGCGCGCGCCTTCTGGCCGCCGGAGCTTGCGCCGACCGCCGCGTCTCGCTCCTGCGGGAGGTAGCCGACGGCGAGGGACGGCGGAGTGCGCCGGATGCGTCCGACGTCGGGCTCCTCGAGCCCGGCGAGCAGCCGAAGCAGCGTGGACTTGCCGACGCCGTTCGGCCCGACGAGCCCGATCCGGGCGCGCGGGGGAACGACGAGCCCGACGTCCCGGAGGACGACCTCCGCTCCGTACGACTTCGAGACTCCGGCCGCGACGAGCGAACCAGCAGAGCGAGACATGCGCAACGACCTCCAACGGCGAGCGCAAGTAACAGACTGTTACTTGCAAGGACAGTGGCCCGATGAGACGTGTCAGTCGCGCATAGAACGGCGCGCCAAGCGCCGTCGGCCACTCTAGCGAGATCCCAAGTAACAGTCTGTTACAAGGAAAGACGCGGCCGGTCGAGCCAGGGGCTAGCGCGCGCGAACCGGGAGGATGAACACTCCGGCTTCGTTCGAGACGACATGGACGTTCGCGCCGTAGTGCGCGGCGACGTTCGGCGCCGAGAGCACCTCCGCAGCAGCCCCCTCCGCGACGACCGAGCCCTCGTCGAGCAGGATCAGTCGTTCGGCGTACTGCCCGGCGAGCGTGAGGTCGTGCATGGTCGTCACGACCGTCAGCCCGTCGCCGCGCAGCGCGTCGACCAGCTCGAGCACGAGCTGCTGGCGACCGAGGTCGAGCGCCGTCGTCGGCTCGTCGAGAAGCAGCACCGGCGCCTCCTGCGCGAGCGCGCGCGCGAGCACGGCGCGCTGCAGCTCGCCGCCGCTGAGCGAGCCGAGCGGACGCTCCGCGAACCGCTCGAGCTCGAGCCGCCGCAGCGCACTCGCCGCCGCCTCGCGGTCGTGGCGGCTTTCGCCGCCGAAATACGGGATGTGCGGCGTGCGGCCGAGGAGCACGTACTCCGCCACCGTCAGCGCGGGCGGCGTCTCGGGCTTCTGCGGGACGAATGCGACGAGCCGCGCCACCGCGCGACGCCCGAGCCGACGCACGTCTCGGCCGTCGAGCAGCACCTCTCCCTCGTACGCGGCGAGCCCCGCGAGCGCGCGCAGCGCCGACGTCTTCCCGGCGCCGTTCGGCCCGATGAGCGCCGTCCAGCCCCCCGGCTCCGCGCGGAACGAGAGCCCGCGCACCGCGGCGACCGGCCCGAACCGAACCCAGAGATCACGCGTCTCGATCATCTGATGCCTCGCGAGGTACGCAGGACGACTGCGAAGAACGGCGCGCCGAAGAAGGCGGTCACGACACCGATCGGAAGCTCCGCCGGCGAGAGGATCGTCCGCGCGAGCACGTCGGTGAGGACGAGGAACCCGGCGCCGGCGGCAAGCGAGAGAGGCACGACAGCCCGATAGCTCGTCGAGACGAGCAGCCGGATCGTGTGCGGGACGATGATCCCGACGAACGCGATCAAGCCGCTCACCGAGACCGCGGCCGCGGTCCCGAGCGTCGCAGCCACGACGATCGCGAAGCGCGCGCGCGAAACGTCGACTCCGAGGCTCGAGGCCTCGTCGTCGCCGAGGCTGAGCACGTCGAGGACGCGCCGGTGCAGAACGAGCACGAGCGAGCTCACCGCGACGTACGGCGCGCAGACGGCGACGTCGCTCCACGTCGCGGTCGAGAACCCGCCGAGCAACCACGAGTAGACGCTCTGCAGCACGTCCGTGTGCCGCTGCTGGACGAACGTCTGCACGGCCGCGGTGAACGTCGCGACGGTGACGCCGGCGAGCACGAGCGCGCCCGTGGTGTGCACCGCTCCCGCCGAGCGGCCGAGGACGTAGGTCGCGGCGACGGCCGCGATCGCGCCGCCGAACGCGGCGAGCGGCACCGTCCAGTTGCTCCCTGCAGCCGCCGACGCCGCATACACGATGGCGAGCGTCGCGCCGAGCCCCGCCCCGCCCGCGACCCCGAGCAGATACGGATCGGCAAGCGGATTACGGAAGACGCCCTGATACGAGGCGCCGGCGACCGCGAGCATCCCGCCCACGAGGCCGGCAAGCGCGACCCGCGGCGCGCGCACCTGCCAGAGCACGGCGCGATCGAGCGCGTCGAGCGGCTGGTGGACGGGCAGGCCCGGGACGTACGAGAGCGCCGAGCGCAGGATCGAGCCGACGCCGATGTGAATCGGCCCGACCGCGAGACCGATCGCGACCGCGGCGACGAGGAAGACCAGCGTGACGAGCCCGGCGCGTAGGCCGACGCCTCGCGCCTCGACGCGGGGCATCGCCTCCGCCGGTCCGGCCGTAACGGCCATCAGCCCTTGCGAGCAATCCGCGCCACGGCGCGTGCGAACTCGACGATCCGCGGGCCCCAGCGCGACGCGATGTCGTCGCCGACGCCGACCACACGGCCATGCCGCACCGCGGCGATCGCGCCCCAGCCGGGGCGCGCGGCGACCGTCGCCGCCGTCTGCCCGCAGCACTTGGTGTCGGCGAGGACGATGATCTGCGGGTTCTGCTGGATGATGTACTCATCCGACAGCTGCGGATACGCAGTGCTTGCGGCGGCTCCGGCGGCGTCGGCGATGTCCTTGAACCCGAAGAGCTTGTAGATGCTCCCGATGAACGTCGACGACGTGGCCGAGTAGTAGGTCTGGTCGAGCTCGTGGTAGACCCGCAGGTGCCGCCGCGAACCCGGCACGCTCCGGACGATCGCGGCGAGCTGCGTCTTCATCGAATGCACGACGGCGCTCGCGCCCGTCGTATGGCCGGTGAGCCGGCCGAGCCGGACGATCTCCTGGTACGCCTGCTTCAGGTTGGCGGCCGCAGCGAAGTTCACGACCTTGATCCCGAGCGAACGGAGCTGTGAGGCGAACCCGTTCGGGTTGTACGAGATGAGCACGAGGTCCGGGTGGTAGTTCGCGATCGCCTCGACGTTCGGGGTGAAGCCGGAGAGGCTGGTCCGTGGAGCGCGCCGCGGGTAGTTCGACTGGTCGTCGACCGCGACGACTTGCTTGCCCGCGCCGATCGCGAACAGGTCCTCGGTGATGGTCGGCGAGAGCGAGATGATGCGGTGCGGACGCTTCACGTCCGACCGCTGGGGCGCGGCCGCCGACATGGAGACGACTGCCAGGAAGGCGAAACCGGTGGCGGCAAGGGCCGCGACGAGTGCGAGGGCATGGCGGTGCACGAATCCTCCTTCCGCGAGGGGTTCGGGGTTCGCGGCGGGCGACAGGTCTTCTGACTCGGGGCTCCCTCCCCCGCCGCCTTCCCGGGCTTGCGGCCCAGTGGCGTCTTGGCGGAAGAGCGTCTCCCCTCACAGCGGCGGGACCGTCCCGGACTTGCACCGGAGTTCCCTCACCGCTCGCCGGTTTGTGGACGGAATCTAGCATCGTTCTTCGTGCCCGGCCTCGCGCTTGCCATCGACCTCGACGGCGTGCTCGCCGACACGCGTCCGCTCTGGGATGCGTGGCTCGAGGACGCCTCGCGCCGCGCGCGTGTCGAGCTCGCCGTGCCGGAGGATCGGGAGGCGGCGGCGACGGTGCTCGACGACGCGCTCGGCGACTGGCGCCCTCTGCTCGCGCGGTTCGCGGCCGACCGGGCGCCGGTCTACATCCGTCCGCGGGCGGACACGAACTCGGCGCTGCGCCGGCTCTCGGCGAGTGGAGCCCGGATCGGCGTCTTCAGCGACGCGCCGAAGGAGCTCGTGGAGATCGCGCTCGCCCATGCGGGCGCGGCGCGCCAGGCCGTGGTCGTCGGGACGCTCGCGGAGGTCCAGGCCGAGCTCGGCGAAGGCGCGATCGTCATGCGCTCGCGCGAGGAGCTCGCGGCGCTCCCACTAGGATGAGCCGATGGAGCACGACCTCTCCGACCGGCGCTTCGACCTGATCCTCGAGCGGCTCGATCGCATCGCGGACGAGCTCGCGAAGACCAACAAGCGCCTCGACAACGACGAGAACTTCCTCCGGATCGCCCGCGAGCTGTCGACACTCAACGAGTCGCTCCAGGCGCTCGCCTACGCGGCGCTCGGCCAGCAGGCACCGCAGGTTCGCCGCCGCCGGCCCGCCTAGGGCAGGCGCCAGATGTCCAGCACGCCGCTCGTCGAGTGGCTGTTCGCGTCGCCCTCGGGAAGCGCGACGAGCCCGTCGGTGACGATCGGGCTGTTCCAGTGGCCCGAGCCGGCGCTCAGCGTGGCGACGACCTTCGAGCTCGTGGGCCGGTAGACGCGCAGCCCGCCTCCGCCCGGGTCGTACACCCAGAGCAGCCCGCCCGCGATCACCGGGCTCGTGCCGCCGACAGCGGATCGCCAGACCGGGTGGAGCTTCCCGCCGTGCAGCGACCACGCCTGCGTCCCGCCGCCGTCGGCCGCGATCAGCCACACGCGCTTGCCACTACGCCAGACCGCCGGGGCCGTGAACAGGCCGCCGCCCGACGGCGTCGAGACGATCTGGATCTCGCGTCCCTTGTGCGGCGCCGTGCCGCGCAGCCGCGCGAGCGAGAGGAGCCGGATCTTTCCGTCCTTGCCGCCCTGCGCGATCAGCTTCGATGTGAGGTACGCCGGCGACGTCGAGCCGAGGTCGGTGTCGCTCGCGTTCAGCTGATCCGTGTTCGTCGGCGTGTAGTTGCCGATCAGTCTCGCCCTCGGCGAGAGGACGAGAACCGCGTCGCCCCAGTTCGTCGTGCCGTTCCACGGCGCGTTGCCCGTCGCCACGAGGAGGTTGCCTGTGTGCGGCGCGACGACCGCGCCGGCGCGTCCCCAGATCGCGGAGTCGCTCGCAACGCAGCTCGCCGGAGCGATCAGCCCGCCGCGGTTCGAGCAGAGCGAGTTCCAGACGTGGAGGAGCCTGCCGCTTCGCGCCGCGAGGATCGCGACATGCCCCTGGTAGGGCGGCGCGTCGCCGATGTAGCCGCCGGTCGTCGCGATCACGTGCCCGCCGGCGAAGTTGAGCGAGGACGCGATCTTCTCCTTCGCCGGCAGCCGCGTGATGCTGCGGCGCCAGACCGCATGGCCGGCCGAGACCGTCAGCTTCTGGATCCGCCCGTCCGGCGAGGCGGCATAGATCCACCTGCGGCTGGGATCGGCGACCGGCGTCGCGGTCGTGATCTGCGCCGTGCCGGCCCAGGAGGAATAGCCGGGCGGTGTCCAGCGCCAGAGGATCCGGCCGGTCGCCGCGTCGATCGCGACGGTGATCCCGTACGTCGTCGTGAGGAAGAACGCGTCGTGAGCAGAGCGGTGGATCGAGACGTCCTTCAAGAAGATCGCCGAAGAGTCGACGGTTCCAGGGAGCTCGACTTGTTGGCGACGCAGCGAGCCGACGTTCGCCGCGGTGATCCCGGTCGCATTGGGGTCGTCGTCGCTCCGCTGCGCGTCCCAGCCGAACCGAGTCCAGTCCTGCTCGGAAGAAAGGTTCGTCGCGCCGCCGCTCCCGCCCGTGACGAGCAGGATCCCGGCGAGAACGAGAAGAGCGCCTAGCGCCGAAGCAGGACGCGACGTAGTTCGTCCTCTTTGCCGGTTTCGAGGATCGCAAGCACCTGGTCTCCGGCCTCGAGCACGGTCGAGCCGACGGCGATCTCGGCCCGGCCGCCCCGCATGACGGAGATGAGGCGAGAGCCCTCTGGCAGCGAGAGCGCCTCGACCGTCCGGCCGGCGGACGGCGAGTCGCCGTCGATCTGCACCTCGACGATCTCGAGGTTCTCGCCGCGCAGCTCGAGGAGGTGGATGAGGTCGTGCTCCGGCACTTCGTGCTCGACGAGCGCCATCACGCTCGACGTCGCGCAGATCGTGGGCGAGATCCCGAGCAGGTCGAAGTGCGGCTGGTTGCGCGGGTCGTTCACGCGCGCGATCACCTTCGGGACGCCGTATTTCTCGCGCGCGATCTGGCCGACGATCATGTTGTCCTCGTCGTCGCCGGTGAGCGCGAGGACGATGTCGGGCGGCCGCGCGATCCCGGCCCGCTCGAGCACGAAGAGCTCGGTCGCGTCACCGCGCTGCACCTGGTGCTCGAACTCGTCCTCGAGCTGGTCGAAGCGGTCGCGCTTCTGCTCGATCAGCGTGACCTCGTGCCCGAGGCGAAGGAGGGAGCGCGTGACGTTCGCACCGATCTTGCCGCCGCCGGCCACGATGACGTACATCAGCCGGCGACCTCTTCGGCGGGCTGCGGAGTCGGGATCGCGCACGTCCGCGCCGCCTCCATGAGCGCGTCGATGGCGACGCTCGTCGGGCACACCGTGTCGAGGCCACGTTCCCTGTAGAACTTCGCGCGCGCCGGGTCGAGCACGCGGACCACGACGCAGCGGACGTCGAAGCGCTTCTGCGCGACCTGGCCGATGATGATGTTGGTGTTGTCGCCGTCCGTGGCGACGACGACGGCGTCGGCGTCCTCGATGCCGGCTTCGCGCAGCAGATCTGCATCCATGCCGTGGCCGACGATGAACGTGCCGGGCCAGCTCTCGCCCAGCCGCGAGAGCGCGTCCTCGTTCTCGTCCACGACGGTCACGTCCCAGCCCTCCTGGTGGAGCTGGAGCGCAATCGACGAGCCCACGCGGCCGCAGCCGATGATCAGAGCGTTGAGCATCCGCGGAATGTAGCTCGCTAGACCTCTTCGAGCACGCCCTGCGGGAACGCGACGACGAGCACCTCCGCGGGCGCCTTGCGGAGGACGTAGTCCACGGTCGGCGAGAAGAACCGCGACTGGCGGCGCCAGCGGGGCGACGAGCCGAGCACGATCAGGTCGGCGCCGCTCGCCTCGGTCGCCTGCACGATTGCCTCGCCGATCGACCGTGCGCGGATGGAGCGGCCCTCGACCTCGACGCCGTGGTCGGCGCCGAGCGCCGCCGCCTCCGCGAGCGAGGCGGCCGCGCTTTCCTCCTGCTCGTAGAGCTCGGCGTCGAGCGGCTGGTCGAGCGGGACCTTGATCACGTGGAGGGCGACGACCGCGGCTCCGCGCTCCTGCGCGAGCTTGACCGCCGTCGCGACCATCTCCTCGCCGATCTCGCCGAGCTTCATCGGCACGAGGATCTTCGAGAACACCGCCTGCGGCAGCTCCTCCTCCTCGACCCGCTCGACATGCTCGAACAACCCGGCGCCGCGCTGGCGGCGCACGACGAGGTAGACGACTCCGCCCGCCGCGAGCCAGATCGGGCCGCCGTAGCGGGCGCCGATGTGCGTCACCATCGCCGCGACGAAGATCGCCGTCGTCGCGAGCGCTCCCACCACCGTCGGCACCGGTACGTAGGCGCCGCGCACGCGGATCGAGAACGGCACTCGGAACGGCCGCTCGAGACCCGGCTTGCTGAACCGAAGCTTGATCACCGCGAGTTGCGCCGCGGTGAACGCGACGAGAACGCCGAAGCTGAAAAGGCTCGCGAGGAAACTGACGGGATTCGTCGTGAACGCCGTCGACAGCAGGAGCACGATCGAGATCGTCGTGGCCGCGACGACCGTCTCCGGGGAGTGGAGGCTCCGGCGGCTGAGGCGGGCGAACCGTCGCGGCAGCTGGCCGTGCTCGCCGAGCGAGTACGCGAGCCGGCCGAAGCCCGAGTTCGACGTCGCGGCGGCCGTGAGGAGGATGAGCGCGCCGGTCAGGCCGACGTAGATCCGCAGGATCCGCTCGATCCAGAAGGCGATGTGCGGCCCGAGCGCGTACACGACTCCCATGAGCGGCGCGCGTTGCCAGGTCGTCCCGAGCTCCGTCGATCCGTGCGGCGCCGGGAACGCCGAAAGCGCGACGAGCGCGATCAGAACCGTGATGAGGACGACCAGCCCGATCCCGGTGAAGAGGCTGCGCGGCAGGTCTCGGCCCGGCCGGCGCGTCTCCTCCGCGAAGTTCGCCACCGTCTCGAGTCCCGTGTACGCGAGGAAGGCGAGCGGCAGCGCGAACGCGATCTCGTGCCACGACGGCTGCGTGCCGAGCGAGAGCCCGCGGCCGAGCGCGCTCGGCGAGAAGAGGAACGCGAAGCCGAGCACGACGAGCAGCAGCTGCGTCACGAGATCGACGAGCGGCACGGCCAGGCTGAACGAGTAGAGCTTCGTCTTGCGCAGGAGCCGGACGAGCCCGATCGCCGCGATCACGACGCAGCCGACGATCACGTCGCCTGGGTGCTTTGCGATCGAGTGCACCCCGATTGCGAGCCCGAGGTAGTGCGGGAAGAAGAGGGCCGACAGCGCGATCACGATCAGGTAGTCGAGGAAGAGCGACCAGCCCGTGACGAATCCCGCGAGGTCGTTGAACGCCACCCGGACGAAGGTCGCAGCGCCTCCCGTCTCGCCGATCGACGTCGTCCCCTCCGCATACGACAGCGTGACGACGAGAAAGAGCAGCCCGACGACCGCGAGCACGGCCGGCGTCAGACCGAGCGCGTGCAGCGCGACGATTCCGAGCGCGAAGTAGAGGGACGAGGCGACCTCGCCGTACGCGACGGAGGCAAGGACCGGCGCGTCGAGCGCGCGTTGCAGCCGCGGCAGCTTGCGGGCCATTGAGCCGCGAGCCTAGCCCGTCTACCGGCGGCGCAGCAGATAGATCCGGCCGAACCCAAGGGCGAGGAAGAGCACGCCGACGACATAGCCCGTCGTGCCCCCTCCGGCGACGGTGGTCTCGACGAGGAGCGCGATCCCGAGACCGATAGCGACGAGCCCGAACACGACGACCGAGCGCCGGTAGAAGCCGCTCACGCTGCGCGCTCGCGCGGCGTCGCGACCATGACGCGGCACGGGGCATGACGCAGGACGAAGTCCACCGCGTCGCCGAAGATCTGGCGCCTGCCCTGCTGCAGCTGGACGCGTCGCGGGCCGGCCATGACGATGATCTCCGAGTGCCGCCGGATCGCCTCGTCGACGATCGCGCGTCCGATGTTCCGGGTGCGTGCGATGCGGCCGATGACACGCACACCGTACGAGTCGCCGATCGCGCGCGCCTCGTCGAGCTGCTCGTTCGCCTCGCGCACTTCCTCCGGAAGCTCCGCGTCGAGCGGCAGGTCGAGCGGGAGCTCGATCGCCGTGAACGCGACGATCGACGCGCGCCGCTCGGCCGCGAGCCGGCAGGCGAAGTCCATCGCCTCGTCCGACGCGTACCCCGGCGCGACCGGCACGAGGATGCTGCGGAACTCGAGCGCCGCGGCCGTCCCGTACTCGACCGGCGCCCGCACGGTCTCGGCGAGCGGAACCCCGAGGATCCGACGCCGGTACACGACGTAGACGACGAAGCCGGCCGCGAGCCAGCCGAGCCCGGCGTAGCGCGTGCTCGGATACTGGATCACGACGTCGAGCCACGACAGCCCGGTTCCCAGCAGCCCGATCACCGCGAACAGCGGCCAGTCGACGCCGCGCCAGCGCAGGTTCGGTCTCGCCTTCCACGGGATGTCCTCGCCCGCGCGCTTCCGCCGCAGCTGGATCACCGAGGCGTGCGCGATGGTGAACGAGAGCATCGCGCCGAACGAGTACATCGTGCCGAGGAAGTTCGTCTTGCCCGGCAGGAGGACGAGGATCGAGATGAACCCGGCGAAGACGACGAGCGAGATCCAGGGTGTCTTGAACTTCGGGTGCAGGCGCCGGAAGATCGTCGGCAGCTGCCGGTAGCCGGCCATCGCGTACGTGATGCGCGAGGCGCCGATCACCCCTGCGTTCGTCGCGATGAAGAGGATCGTCGCGGCAAGCAGGCCGACGTAGATCTTGAGCACGGAGAGCAGGGCGCCGCCGATGCCGAGGTGCTCGACGACGCCGAGCACCGGGTCGGCCGCGAAGCCCTTGGGCGGGTTCAGGCCGAGGACCGTGACGCCGTGCTTCACCGGCATCGCCGAGAGGGCGATCATCGGCAGCGTGAAGTAGATGGCGAAGACGGCGATCGCGACCATGAGGATCGAGCGAGGGATGCTCCGCACGGGGTCGCGCGCCTCCTCGGAGAGGTTCGACACGGTCTCGATTCCCGTGTAGGCGATCATCGCGATCGGGATCGCGAGCAGGAAGTGCCCCCAGGTCGGCGCGATCCCGAAGTGCACGTTCTTCACGAGGGTGTGCGGGCTGAAGACGAGCACGAAGCCGAGCAGCACGAGCAGAACCTGGGTGGCGAAGTCGATCGCAGCGAGGGCGACGTTGATCCGCGCCGACTCCTGGATCCCGACGATGTTCAGCGCGACGAGGAGGACGATGACGGCGGCGCCGACCACGATGTCCCACGGGTTCTGCCTCAGAGGCTCCCAGAAGATCGAGAGGTAGTGCGGCACGAAGAACGCCGAGATGGCGATCGTGATGATGTAGTTGAGCATCTGCGCCCAGGCGGCCCCGAACGAGACGACCTCGTTGAAGGCGTGGCGCGCGAAGCTCGAGGACCCGCCCGCTTCCGGGAAGCTCACGGTCCCTTCCGCGTACGTCGCGGCGGTAGCGGCGAAGAACAGGCCTGCGATGACGAAGACGAGCGGCGTCAGCCCCAGGGCGAAGAAGGCGGTTACGCCAAGCGCGTAGTAGATCGAGGAGCCGACGTTGCCGTACGCGGTGGCGAAGAGGGCGTTCGCTCCGAGAACGCGCTCGAGCTCGTGCGCCTGGCGACGCCGTCGTGCCACGGCGTGACTGTAGTGCCCGTCGCGGTCGCCCTAGCGCCGGTGCCGGCGACGGGGCCGGTCGCGATCATCACGCGGCACGGCGCGTCGCGAACGAGGAGCAAGATCTCGCGCGGGAAGGGGCGACGGAAGCCGCGCCTCGACTCGACCGGCGCGCCGACGACGACGAGCTCCGCACGACGCTCCGCCGCCACCCGGGCGACCTCCTCGCCGAGAGCTCCCGGGCGGGTGCGGACGATCTCGCGCCGCACCCCGACTCCGTAGGACGTCGCCACTGCGGTCGCCGACTCGAGCCGCTCCTTGAGGCGGGCGATCTTTGCGTCGAGGTGCGCGTTCAACGGCAGCTCGTGCTCGACGACGGCCGCGGCGACGAGGACGACCTGCGCGCCGCGATCGGCGGCGAGCCGGCACGCGAGATCGAGTGCATGCTCCGTCTCCTCGCCGTCGAGCAGCGGCACGACGATGCTCCGGTAGGCGATCGAGCCCGTCCAGCGCGCGAAGCGCCGCGCCCGCCGATGGAGGAGTTTGACGTCGGGCAGCTTCATCGCAGGAGCTGGTACGGGACGGAGGCGAGGATCACGTGCGGCTCGACGAGGAGCAGCCGCTTCACATAGAGGGCGCGCTGGTTGTGGAGGAGCCGCGCCCAGCCGCGGAGGATGAGCTCGGGGAGCACGACGAGCACGTCGCGGCCGTCGCCGGTGAGCCCGCGGAGGTACGTGAGCAAGGGGTCGCCGATGTCGCGATACGGCGCCGCCAGCACCTCGAGCGGCACGCGCGCCTCCTGAGCCAACCACTTCCGCCGGATCGCGGCGGCTTCGTTCTCGTCGAAGGCGAAGTTGACGGCGCAGGTGTCCGGAAGACCGACGGATTGCGCCCAGTTCAGCGCGCGCATCGAGGAGGCGTTGGCGCCGGAGACGAAGATCCGCACGGCAAGCGGGCGCCCGCCGAGATCCTCGTCCACCGTCGGCACGTCCGCGACGACGACTCCGGGCTCGGTCAGGAGCCGCAGCTTGAGCGCGAACTCGAACGGATGCCGCGCTTCCTCGGTGAGCGCTCGGCGCCGAAGCTGCTCCGGGACGACGACGGTGACGAAGTCCGACTCGCCACGCGGCAGGCGCCAGACCTGCTCGAGCACGGCGTCGACGGCTCCGCCGTGCGGGTCGAGCGTCTCGAGCTTCGGTACGCCACCCGCCAGGTGGAACCAGCGCGGCGCGATTCCGGGATCCGTGCGCTGCCTCGGGACGTGGATCGCGCGGAACCCGTCCGGCGCGATCTTCCGCGTGAAGGCGAGCGCGCGTTCGGCCGCGGGATCGAGCTCCTCGACGACGAGCAGGGTGCGGTTGCGGGCTCCCGGTGCCGACGCGACCGCCGCAGCGCCGGCAGCCAAACGGCGCCCGACGCGGCGGTAATGGCGCCGGATGCCGAGCATCGCGAAGACGAGGAGCGGGATCGCGAGGGTGACGAGCCACGCTCCCTCGGCAAACTTCGTCCAGACGACGATCACCGTGACAAGACCGGTGGCCGTCGCCCCGACGGTGTTCACGAGAGCCCGGTGTCTCCAGCCCTGGGTGCGGATGCGAAGCCAGTAGCGCACCATTCCCGCCTGCGAGAGCGTGAAGGCGGTGAAGACACCGATCACGTAGAGGTGGATGAGGCTGTTGGTGTTCGCCTTGTAGATGGCGAGCAGGGCGGCCGCGGCCGCCGCGAGCACGAGCATCCCGTTCGAGAAGACGAGCCGGTCGCCGAGGTTCGAGAACTGCCGCGGCGCGAAGCGGTCCCGCGCCAGCAGCGCCGAGAGCCGAGGGAAGCCCTGGAACGACGTGTTCGCGGCGAGCACGAGGACGAGCAGGGTCGCTCCCTGCACCGCGTAGTACATGAAGCCGCCGAACGAGCCCGGCCGGAAGACCGCCCGCGCAACCTGCGAGACGACCGAGTCCGTCGCGCTCGGCATCGCATGCACGTGCACGGCGAGATACGAGACGCCGAGGAACATCGCGATCGCCAGCCCTCCGAGCACCGCGAGCGTCGTCGCCGCGTTCTTCCCCTGCGGGTGACGGAAGGCATTGACCCCGTTCGCGATCGCCTCGACGCCGGTCAAGGCCGTCGAGCCCGAGGAGAACGCGCGGAGGAGCACGAAGACGCCGATCGTGCCCACGCCCACGGGAAGCGCGTGCGGCACCGTCGCTCGGTGCACGTCTCCCGTCACCACCTGAACGAGCCCGACCGCGACGAGCGTGAGGATCGAGGCGACGAACGTGTAGGTCGGAAGCGCGAACAGCAGTCCCGACTCCCGGACGCCGCGGAGGTTCGCGAGCACGATGACGACGAGACAGGCGAGCGAGAGCGCGACCTTGTGCGACGCGAGCGACGGCGTGAAGGACGTGATCGCGTAGATCCCGGCAGAGATCGAGACGGCGACCGTGAGGACATAGTCGGTCAGGAGCGCCGCGGCGGCAACGAGGCTCGGCGCGGTGCCGAGGTTCTCTCGCGCCACGACGTACGCGCCGCCGCTCGTCTCGTACACGCGTACCGTCTGCCGGTACGAGAGGACGACGATCCCGAGCAGACAGGCGATCCCGATCGAGATCGGAAAGACGAGATGTGCGGAGGTCGCCGAGACGGCGAGGAGGACGACGAGCGCCGACTCCGTGGCGTAGGCGACCGACGAGAGGGGATCGGAGGCGAATATCGGCAGCGCGAGCCACTTCGGGAGCAGCGTCTCGTGGATCTGGCCGGTCTGCATCGGCCGCCCGACGAGCACGCGGCGCAAGCGTCTCGGTTCGAGGGCGCGTTCCTCCGAACGTGTCGCGACGCTCACGTTCCCACGCTAGGTCCGCGTGGCTCAGCCGAAGGTCAGGATTCCCTCCGCGGGCCTCAGAAAAGGCTCAAGACGGCCCGGCCAGGCGGTATCCCGCGCCGGGCTCCGTGAGGATGAAGCGTGGCCGCGCCGGGTCCGGCTCGAGCTTGCGCCGCAGCTGCGAGACGTAGACGTGGAGGTAGTGCGACTCGTCGCCGTACCCCCTCCCCCACACTTCGCGCAGGAGCATCGTGTGCGTCAACAGCTTTCCGGGGTTGCGGGCGAGGACGCGAAGGAGCGCGAACTCGTGCGGCGTCAGCTGGACGGGCTCGCCGCCGACCGAGACCGCACGCTTCTCGAGGTCGATCTGCAGCTCACCGATCTCCACGACCGGCTCGGCCGGAGCATCGGCCCGCCGCAACGCCGCACGCAGTCGTGCGAGCAGCTCGTCGATCCCGAATGGCTTCGTCACGTAGTCGTCGGCGCCGGCGTCGAGCGCGGCCACCTTCTCGGCCTCGTCGCCGACGACCGAGAGGACGATGACGGGCGCGCTGCTCCACGTGCGCAGCTCGCGGCAGACCGCGGTACCGCTGCCGTCCGGCAGGACGAGGTCGAGCACGACCGCGTCGGGCGGGTTCGCGGCGAGAGCCGCCAGAGCTCCCTCCGCCGTCTCGGCCGTGTCCACCTCGTAGCCGGCGCCGTGCAGGCTCGTGCGCAGGGCTCGCAGGATCTGCGGCTCGTCGTCGACGACGAGGATGCGCGCGCTCACGCGTTCACCACCGCGCGGCGCTCCGCGAGCGGCAGCGAGAGGACGAGATGCCCGCCGCCCGGATCGTCCTGCGCCCACAGACGCCCGCCGTTCGCTTCGGCGAACCCGCGCGCGATCGCCAGCCCGAGCCCGGAGCCGTGTCCGGCGGCGCCGCGGCGGAACGGCTGGAACAGCGCCTCGCGCTGCTCATCGGGCAGGCCGGCGCCGGAATCGACGACATGGAGCCGAAGCTCCGTTGCGCCCGGCTCGGCGCGCAGCAGCACGAACGAACCGGGCGGCGAATACTTGAGCGCGTTGTCGAGCAGGTTTGCGATCACGCGCTCGACCTGCGCGGCGTCGACCTCGACCGGCGGCGTCTCCGAGCCGATGTCGAGTCGAACGCGTGCGGCCTCGGCGCCGAGACCGGCGAGCGCCTGGCCGACGAGCTCGTCCACGTGCCAGAGCTCGCGATGGGGCTCGGCCGATCCGGCCTCGAGACGCGAGAGATCGAGGAGCTGTTCGACGACGCGGTCGAGCCGGGTGGCCTCGCCGCGGATCGTCTCGGCGAGACCGAGCCGGTCTTCCGGCTCCAACGCCAGACCCGGGCTCGCGAGCGCGTCGGCCGAGGCGAGGATCGCGGTCAGCGGCGAGCGAAGGTCGTGGGACACCGACCGCAGGAGCGCTGTCTTGAGCGCGTCGCTGCGCCGCAGCGCCTCGGCCTCGAGCACC
>Ga0070730_10000803_pt1 | contig 33314 bp, 25 predicted proteins | sample Coa_R1_3_FD_66447 | JGI IMG/M metagenome (GOLD analysis project Ga0070730, IMG submission 66447) | Surface soil microbial communities from Centralia Pennsylvania, which are recovering from an underground coalmine fire - Coalmine... | ecosystem: Environmental > Terrestrial > Soil > Unclassified ... | reverse complement strand
ATGGTCCGGAAATCCGCCCGGTGCAGGAAACGAAGTCTTCTGGCAGGCGCAAAGCGTCTCCAGACCAGCAAGACCAGCACGAGAGCGATGAGCACCAGGCCAACGGAGGGAGGATAGAGCCAGCTTTTCACCGTTGAGCACCAGAGGCAGCACCCCGGCGGAAATAGCCGGCGCCACGGCGGAGCGCAAAGCAAGAATAATGCCGAGGCTTAGCGACATGATGACCAGAATGCCTGTGAGGCCATAAGGCAGATACCGCCCGACGGCAATGCCGACCATGGCGGTCGCCGTGGGAGTGACCACGAGTTTCCACGGCTCCTTTGCCCATTTTCCGTACGGCCGGGTCAATACATCGAGAGCCAGCGATGCCAACTCGGGAAACATAATATAGGCAAGGTGCAGACCGTTCGCCGTTGCGGCAACGCCCACCATATATAAAACGGCGACAGCTTCCGCCAAAGTGCGCGGCTCGGTGGCGAATTGCCTGATTCGTGATGAAAGGGATGTCCGGAGGGATGGTTGCGTGGCCAGTAAGGTCATTTTTCAGAGACTCTGCCTTGGAGCACGTATTGTCGCACTGCGATATTATTTTTGTCATCTACTTTTTTTGGAGCTGAGATGAAACAATCCTTATGCGGCAGCAACACGCCTTTGAGGACATCTCTCAGAGTGCTTGACGTGGCTGGCGCAGTTTGAACGGGTCCGGGTGGAGCCTTATGCCCATCTTCGACATTTCCGCAGCAATGTTGCCGCGAAAGATGAGCGGGCATAGAATTAAAGTAATCTGACAGATCGTCTCCAGGCGCTTTCGTAAAAGACAAGCGGGGAGCACAATCATGGGTATCACCGGCCTCGACATCATAGCCGTTCTTCATCAGCCTTCACCATCCGAGGCCCAATTACAAGCCACGCTGAATATCGTTCCAGCGCATGCCTGGTATGCTCTGCCGAACGGTGCACTCACGTTTGTGAATGGACGAACCGGCGATTATCTGGGGCTGCCCAAAGACCATCCTCTCCGTTTTGGTAAAGGCGCCGGCATGGCCTGGGATTCCCACATCATTTTTTTGCATCCGGATGATCGCGAAGAGACGCGCAGAGTCTGGGCGGAGTGTTTACGCACGGGCAGCGCCGGCGAGGTGAGTTTTCGCGCGCGTAACGCCGAAGGAGGGTACCGCTGGTTTCTCAGCCGTGCCGAACCAGTTCGGGCCGCCAACGGAACCCTGCTGCACTGGATCGGAGTGAATCTCGACATTGAAGAGCGCAAGCAAGCCGAGCTCTACCTCGCGGAAGGGCAACGGCTTACCCATACGGGCAGTTGGGCGTTTACCCCTGCCGGGTTCGAGTACTGGTCTTCGGAGTTGTTTCAAATCCACGGACTCGATCCGAAGGGCAGCCCGCCAACCACGGAAGAATATTTGGCCCTGGTGCATCCGGAAGATCGGGAAGCCGTCGTGTGGCAGATTCAGGAGATGCTGGCAACCCATCGACCATGCGACTTCACGAAGCGAATCGTGCGGCCTGATGGACAGATTCGGAGCGTCCGCTGCGTGGGCATTCCCGCGACGACTCAGGAAGGGACGTTCCGAAGATACGTGGGCACGGGAATGGATGTGACCGAGCAGGAGCAATTGATCAAAGCGCTGCGGAAAAGCGAGGAAGAACTGGAGAAGCGGGTGTGGGAGCGCACACAGGAAATCAGCGTGCAGAAACTCCGGTTCCAGCAGCTCTTTGAGAATGCGCCGGTCGGCATCGTAATGCTCGACGAGCAGGGCCGGGTGATTGCCGTGAACCGGGTCTTTGAGGCCATGTTCCAGTTCACCTCAGAGGAGCTGTACCACAAGCGCCTCATCGATACGATTGTTCCGGAGTCTTACAAAGCCGAGTCCGATGACATTGCCCAGCGGCTGCGGCACCGCCAGTTTGCCCGGTGGGAGACCATACGCATGCGGCGGGACGGAAGCCTGATTCCCGTGGAGTTGTATGGTGTGCCCATCGCTTCCGAGGGCCGCATGGAAGGCATGTACGGCATGTACGTGGACATCAGCCAGCGCAGGCACTCCGAAGAAGAGCTGAAAAGAGCCAAGGAATCGGCAGAATCAGCCAACTATGCCAAAAGCGTTTTTCTGGCCACCATGAGCCACGAGATCCGCACCCCCATGAACGGCATTCTTGGCCTGACAGAACTTCTTCTGGATACTCCTCTTACTCCCGAGCAGCGCAGCGATCTGAGCATGGTAAAAGTCTCCGCCGATTCGCTGCTTACGGTCATCAACGACGTGCTGGACTTTTCCCGGATCGAAGCCGGCAAGCTGGAGTTTGAGAAGATCAGCTTTGATCTGCGCCAGACTCTGGGCGAAGCCATGAAACCGCTGGCTTTCCGAGCCGGTAAAAAGAACCTGGAGCTGATCTATGAAGTCGGCTCGCGAGTCCCGCAAATGGTGATTGGCGATCCGGTCCGGCTGACCCAGGTGGTGGCCAATCTGGTGGGCAACGCCATTAAGTTCACGGAGCGCGGCGAAATCGTGGTCCGCGTGAATCAGGCCAGCGATACCCAAGGTGCGGAGACAGATGGCCAGAACACCGTGGCCCTGCATTTTTCCGTTGCCGATACCGGCATCGGCATTCCCCCGAACAAGCAGAAATCGATCTTTGAATCGTTTACCCAGGCGGAAGACTCGACCACCCGCAAATACGGCGGCACGGGGTTGGGGCTGGCCATCTGCTCACGGCTGCTCGAGGGCATGGGCGGGAGGATTTGGGTGGAAAATCGCGAGCCGCAGCCGGGCAGCATCTTCCACTTCACGATACGACTCATGGCCGGGAAAGAAGGTTCGTTGCACCATGCTGTTCCGGAAGAAACAGAGGCCCTGCGGGGATTGCGCGTTCTGATCATGGATGACAATGCCGTCAGCCGCCAACAGCTCACCGGGATGGCGGCCCGCTGGGGAATGACGCCAACCGCCGTGGAGGGAGGCAGCTTTGCTCTCCGGGCCATGAGCGAAGCCGAACGATCGGGCAAGCCTTTCCAGCTGGCTCTGCTTGATACCCATATGCCGGAGATGGATGGATTCAGCGTAGCCGAGAAGATAAGGCGCAGCCCCGGTTCGCGCAACGTACCTTTGATCATGCTGAGTTGCGGCTGCAGTTCCGGCGACGCGCTGCGCAGCCAGGAACTGGGCATCAGCGGCTATGTAACCAAACCGGTGCTCGAAGCGGAGCTGCTTGCCGCGATTCGCGCCGCGGTTGGCACGGAAGTCGCGGACAAGCTTGCCGTCTCCGCAACGAGTTCCGCCGGCAATTCCAATGGCAGACACCGGATGCGGATACTGCTGGTGGAAGACAATCTCGTAAACCAGGTGCTGGCCACCCGAATACTCGAAAAGCACGGCCATCAGGTAAACATCGCCAGCAACGGACTGGAAGCACTGGCAATTCTCAAGGGCAATGAGTTCGATCTGGTCCTGATGGACATTGAAATGCCGGAGATGGATGGCCTTGAGACCACGCGCACGATCCGGAAGAATGAAGGAGCCGGCAACAAGCACCTGCCGATCATCGCCATGACCGCTCATGCCATGACCGGTGACAAGGACAAATACCTGACCGCGGGAATGGATGATTACATCTCCAAACCGGTCCATCCCAAACAGCTGCTGGATACGATCGAACGCTTAGGCGCTTCCGAAGCGCCTGCTCAGGGGTAAATAAATTCGGACCACGAAGCAGCTAACTTCTGAGCGGCCTACGGCACGTTTTGCTGCCTACAAAATGAGTATTGGGCTGCAATGCGTGAAATACAGGCCGGAATACATGGATATTGTTGGGACAATTGGCTGCCGCGACATGGCTGATTATATTTTTTCTAATCGCCATATATTCCGCCCGCAAAGTGCTGGAACATTCCTATCTCAATTGGGACTGTGCCATTTTCCATTGCCTTGATTGGGAATGTAGCTCCGGTGTGCGGGTCGATGGTGAACACGTTATATATTCTGGCGGTTCGATAAACCGCTTTTTTGAAAGTAGGGTGATATACCACGCAGGCTATGACTGTAGGTGTTATGAATCCAACATTTACCTTTGTTGTTCGCTCGATGTCCCCTCTGTCCATCTTCAGCACCCAATCCTGTTGGATATCGCCTCCTGGGAAGAGCATATAACTCGTCCTTTCATTGACCGCTTGCTGCATCTCAGTTTCTTTGCAAATCCGTTCTCGTTCTCCGACAGCGTTTGGTGCCGGTATAAACGGAATAATTTTAACTTGCCACGAAATGCCAGCGGCGGGCGAGTGGCCGGTATTTCTAGAAACGATGCGAACTCCAACGCGTGCACCACTGGAGTCAAAGGTGAGTGGACTGGTTATGCTTGCGTCAAAAAACACCCACGGACGTTCCGATAGTTCCAATTCTTTGGCGTTGATGCGAGACTGTATGTCGGAACTATTAGCCAGCCTGTTTGTAGCTGTCACGAGATTGTCGGTTTTAGTGATAGACTTGCCCATTATCTGTGTCTGTTCGATAGCCTGTTTCGATTGAGTATCGGCAGCTTCAGCAAGTTTGTGGGTATCGGTGCTCCCAGCTCTTACCTCATTCAGGGTGTCTGTTGCAGCTTTGGCAGCAACCCCGGCGTATTGTGTAGCTTTACGCATTTCTTTCAATTGCCCGTAGTAGATCAAGGCAATTATGGTATTAATTACCAAAGTGGCCACTCCAATCCCAATAAGCCATCGCTCGCCAGATCGAATGTCCCTTTCGATATCGGTTGCGCTCTGATTTTCTCTGGTGCCGAGATTAGTGGGTATTGTTGCCATGAGCTCCTCTCCAGAAATCTCCAATGGAGACTCAATAAGCGATTGACGCTCTGGTTTGCTACCAACGCTATCGCGGCTGTCTTGATCTGGCATCGTGCGAGTATTCTACTGGGAATATAAAAGCGCATGCCAATTTTAACAGAGGTGGAAATATGAAAACACCAGAATACACTCTGGCGAGAAATTGCAAGTAGACTTATCCCAAGGGGGGAAAGAGATGATAGAAGCTTTGGCGGCGGGTGGTTTGTCTCTCTTGGGCGGTTGGCTTGGCGCTTATCTTGGAGCGTACCTAAAGAAAAAGGGCGAAAACCTCGCAACGCATGAGGACATCGATAAACTCGTCGATCAGGTCCGTGCGGTCACCCAGGCGACGAAGGAGATTGAAGCAAAAATCTCAAGCGATGTGTGGACCCGTCAAAAACAATGGGAAATGAAGCGTGAGGTGGTATTCGACGCGATGAAGCGAGTTATACAAGCAGACAATGCGCTATTGAGCTATAGCATGATCCTCAAGGTTGACCACACGGAGGACGAAGCTTGGGTGCAAACGGTTCACGACCGGCTAGTGAAATGGCTCGATGCCGCCAACGCGCTTGATGAATCGCGCATACTTGTCACCGTGGTCTGTGGTGAGGAAACAAAAAAAGCATTGGACGAGTATGGGGTATTGACAAGCAAAATAGCAGCCGGAATTAGCAAGAAAGAAATACAGGCATATCGGAGTTCATCGAAAGCACTTGCACAGGCATTGTTGTCCGTGAAGGCCGCTCTTCCGAAAGAATTGGGGATTGAGACTGTCGGAACGCTTTCTGTCGGTAAGCTCTGAAAACCAGCGCCCTAACTTACGAGTCAACGGTGGGCATCTGCACTGGATAATAAAGATCTGCCCACACGTGTTGCCACTTACGGTCTTCCGTTATCCCGACCGCATGACGAAAGGGAACCTGACATTCCTCGACACCACAGACCAGGTAAGGATCAGATGGATCAGCGGTGTAAGTCGTAAAGAACTCTCTTTCCATAGCTCACATTCTAACACTTGCTCAATTGAAAATCTGTGAAGTCCCGTGTACCCCCCACGTACCTCGAAACCGAGAAAGTTGGGTATTCAGCGTTTTACGATTCCTGAAAATTCAACAAGTTATGCTTCTAGATATGTATCGCTTGGATTGACAAATTTTGTCCATTGATACGCCGCCCCTTTCGTGGTATCACACACGAGCTTGTCTCAGGAGAAGCGGCAGTTTTGTGGTATTTGAAAATTGAGAATTGGCTTTTGGCCATTGGCTCTCGGTTTTTGGTTCCAAAGGAAGCCGCCTGGCATTGGGTGGAGCTTGCGTGGCCCAAGGGTGGCCCTTGGGCCTGTTGGAGCTAAACCCTTTGTTTCTCGTGGTGCTGGCAAAAAATGGGGAGGGGGGTACACCCGGAGTTATCGAAAAGTAACTCCGGGGTATGAGGCTGTCTGGCGCAATAGCCACAGTGCTTATTCCCGTCCGCAATAGGCGGCGTAGGGAGTCACGCTGAGCACGTTGACCACCGAGCCGGGGCGGACCACATATTCTGAAGCACCGTATCGGTCCGCGCCTTGTTTCCAGTCGTAGGTGTAGCCCAGACGCGTCCAGGGATAGCTGTATGTGCCGTTATGCTCGGGCGCTACCACGTAAGAAGTCAGCATTTGGCCGGCAAGCCATTGCATGTGGGCCGGAGTGGCCCAGTAAGGAAACTGCTCGCCGCAGTAGTTTTCTTTTTTTGCGCCGCAGGGCCAGGGCGTGGTGGTGAGGGGATTGGTGGCGGGGCGAAAAATGTCACTGGCTGCCACCTTCATCACCACGAAGTGCTGAAACTGGGCTTCCGGCTGCAGGCCGAGCAGCTGGCGCAGGCGCAGGGCAAGGTCTTTTTCCTTGAAGCCCTTGCACTTCTGCTGAACTTCCGGCACGGCAGTTACCCAGACGTATCCGCCGAGGCCCTGTGGGCCGGGGGCGTAATCGCGCGCGGTGAGCGTGACCACGGTGGTGGTCATGGTCTCCGGCTCAAAGCGCAGAGGAAACAGCGGGCGCAGATTCTCTTCGCGCCAGGTGGCGGCATCGATCACGGTGGCGTTATAACGCACCCACTGGCTGGCCACCGAGTCATCAGAAGAAGAATGAGATGGCGCGGTCTGGGCGAAATTCGGCAGCGTGGCCGAAGACAGAACCAGCAGGAGCAGAAACGCTGTGTGGCGAACAAGGCGGCGATAGTTGGTCATGGCTTGAATCTCCCGTTCAGACGACAGGGAACTTTAACCAGGGAAAGCCCCGCCGTCAAAAGAAGACTACAAACAAAAAGCAAAGTCTCTGCTTATAACAATCCTTAATGGCGGCGACAAAAAATTTGAATTTCCCTCGGCTTCCCACGCTGGCTAGAGTTGGGGCTGAGGTTTGAAACTACGATGAGCGCACTACGTTTTTTCAGGATATTCGCAGGGTTGATTTTTTTGTATCTGGCAGTTCACGCGGTGGTTGCCCAGACCGCTACGCCGGCGGAAGCGGAGCGCATTGCCAAACTGGAGCAGGCGGTTACCGAAGCTAAAAGCTCGGCGGACAACTCATGGCTGCTGACCAGTTCGGCGCTGGTGCTGCTCATGACCGGGCCGGGACTGGCGCTCTTCTATGGCGGGCTGGTGCGGCGGAAAAACGTTCTCGCCACCATGATGCAGAGCTTCGCCATGATGGCCCTGGTCACGGTGCTGTGGGGGATTATCGGCTACAGCCTGTCGTTCGGTTCGGGGACGTCGTTTATTGGCGGCCTGCAGCACATGTTCCTGAAGGGCGTGGGCACGGCGCCGGATGGCGATTATTCCGCCACCATTCCCCACCAGACGTTCATGATCTTTCAGCTCATGTTTGCCATTATTACTCCGGCGCTGATCACCGGGGCCTTCGCCGAGCGGATGAAGTTCAGCTCCATGGTGGTGTTTATGGCGCTGTGGTCGCTGCTGATTTACGCGCCGATGGCCCACATGGTGTGGGGCAAGGGCGGCCTGCTGAATGCCGCGCTGGGCGGGAGGTTTCCCACGCTCGATTTTGCCGGCGGCACGGTGGTTCATATCACGTCGGGCGTCTCGGCGCTGGTGTGCGCGCTTTATCTGGGGAACCGCGTGGGCTATCCGCGCGAGCCCATGCCTCCGCACAGCATGGTGCTGAGCTTTATTGGCGCGTGCCTGCTGTGGGTGGGCTGGTTCGGATTCAACTCGGGCAGCGCGCTCAGCGCGGGCGGCCTGGCTACCAGCGCCTTTGTGGCTACGCATTTTGCCGCCGCGGCGGCGGTGGTGGGGTGGGGCGGAGCGGAGTGGTTCCGCAACGGAAAACCCAGTGCGCTGGGCGCGATCTCCGGCGCGGTGGCGGGACTGGTGGCGATTACTCCGGCGTCGGGCTATGTGAGTCCGTCTGCGGCCATGATCATTGGACTGATTGCCGGCGTGTTCTGCTACCTGATGGTGGCGCACGTGAAAGCGCGCTTCGGCTATGACGATTCTTTGGACGCCTTCGGCGTGCATGGGGCGGGCGGGACGCTGGGCGCAGTGCTCACCGGCATCTTCGCGGTGAAGGCGATCAATCCGGTATTTCATGATGCCGCCGGCAACGCGCTGCCTTCCGGAGCGCTGGAAGGCAATGCGCACCAACTGGTGAATCAGGCCATCGGCGTGGTGATCGCGTGGGTGCTGGCCGGTGCGGGAACGTATCTGATCCTGAAGCTGGTGGACGCCATGATGGGCCTGCGCGTCTCGACCGAACACGAGATTATGGGACTCGACCTTTCGCAGCACGGCGAGGAAGGCTACTACGGCGAAGCCGCTGCTGAAGAGGCTGCCGTTTAGACTGACTGATCTTTGAAATATGAAATATCAATGTCAACGGTACAGGGGATGCTCCTGTGCCGTTTGATTTGCTGCATCTGCTATATGTCCCGGTTTGCCCAATCCGCCAGAGTCCGATAGAATCACTGGTTCCCGATCAGCACTGCAAAAGACTGCTGTAGAACCCAACCGCATGAAGATTCACGAGTATCAGGCAAAAACAATTCTCTCGAAGTATGGCGTGGCTGTGCCGCGGGGCGAGATGGCCCTGACGCGCGAAGAAGCCAGTGAGGCCGCGAAGCGGCTGTTTGGTCAAGGCGCAAAGGGCGTCGTGGTCAAAGCGCAGATCCATGCCGGCGGACGCGGCAAGGGCGGCGGCGTGAAAGTCGCCAAAACCCTGGACGAAGCCAACGGCTGGGCCGACAAGATTCTGGGCATGAAGCTGGTTACCCACCAGACCGGCCCGGAGGGCAAGATCGTGCAGCGGCTGCTGATTGAAGAAACGCTGCCCATCGAGCGCGAACTTTATCTCGGCATTGTGGTCGACCGGGTGACGTCGCGGCCGGTATTCATGGCGTCAGCCGCAGGCGGAATGGAGATTGAAGAGGTCGCGGCCAAAGACCCGAACGCCATTCTGAAAGAGGCGATTGATCCGGTGACCGGCTTCCAGCCGTTTCACGCGCGGCGCCTGGCTTTTGGCCTGGGGCTGAAGCCCGAACTGATCAATGAAGCCGTGCGCCTGATGACCGGGCTCTATCGCGCTTTTGTGGAGACGGACGCCTCGCTGTGCGAGATCAATCCGTTTATCACCACCACGGACAACCGTGTGTTCGCGCTCGACGCCAAATTCACCTTTGACGACAATGCGCTGTTCCGCCACAAGGACCTCAAAGAGCTGCGCGACATCAATGAAGAAGATCCGCTCGAGGTGGAAGCGTCGAAGTACAGCCTGAATTACATCAAGCTCGATGGCAACATCGCCTGCATGGTGAACGGCGCCGGCCTGGCCATGGCCACCATGGACATTGTGAAGTATGCCGGCGGCTCGCCGGCGAATTTTCTCGACGTGGGCGGCGGCGCCAATGCCGAGCAGATTCGGCACGCCTTCGAGATCCTGCTCAGCGACAAGAACGTGAAGGCCATCCTGATCAATATTTTTGGCGGAATCCTGCGCGTGGACACGCTGGCCAACGGAGTGGTGGAAGCGGCCAAAGCCACCAACCTCAAGCTGCCTCTGGTGCTGCGCCTCGAAGGGACCAACGTGGAGCAGGGTCGCGAGATCCTCAAAAATTCCGGCCTGAATTTTACCGTGGCCACGGACATGAAAGACGCGGCGGAAAAAGTAGTGCGGGCCGCGGGCCGCTAGCTAACAAAAAGTATCTGGAGAAATGACCGGCCAGCAGACAAGCGAGCTGCCAGCCGGTGGCTGAAAAACATGTCAATACTGATCGACAAATCGACTCGCCTGATCGTTCAGGGCATTACCGGACGCGAAGGCACATTCCACGCCAAAGGCTGCGCGGCTTATGGCACGCAGGTTGTCGGCGGCGTAACGCCGGGCAAGGGCGGCTCCACGCATGAGGGCTGGCCGGTTTTCAATACGGTGCAGGAAGCCCGGGAAAAAACCGGCGCGAACGCCACGGTGATCTTTGTTCCGCCGCCATTCGCGGCAGACGCAATTATGGAAGCCGTGGACGCCGAGATTCCGCTGATCGTTTGCATTACGGAAGGCGTGCCGGTGCTGGACATGGTCCGCGCCTTCGAATATCTGCAGATCAAAGGCAAGTCGCGGCTGATCGGCCCGAACTGCCCGGGAATTATCTCTCCCGGAAAGTGCAAGATCGGCATCATGCCGGGGCACATTCATAAGGAAGGCAACATCGGCATTGTTTCGCGCTCGGGCACGCTGACCTATGAAGCCGTGTTCCAGCTCTCGCAGCGCGGCGTGGGGCAATCCACCGCCATCGGCATTGGCGGCGACCCCATCATCGGGACCAATTTTGTGGACGCGCTCAAGCTCTTTAACGCCGACCCGCAAACCGAAGCCATCATCATGATCGGCGAGATTGGCGGCAACGCGGAAGAAACGGCTGCCGAGTACGTGAAGCAGCACGTGAAAAAGCCCGTGGCCGCGTTCATCGCCGGGCAAACCGCGCCTCCGGGGCGCCGCATGGGCCACGCGGGAGCGATCATCTCCGGCGGGCACGGCACGGCTTCAGAAAAAATCAAAGCGCTGGAAGCAGCGGGCATCGCCGTGGCCAAATCACCGGCCCTGCTGGCGGAAACGCTGCTCGAACGAATGGGCGCGGTCGCAAAATAGATATTCAGAGATCAGGAGAAATGACGCAGGACATGCAGACTTTGCAACGAACTTTTTCTATTGTGAAACCCGACGCCGTGGCCAAGGGCGCCACCGGAGACATTCTCCGCATGATCCAGGAGAAGGGCTTCCGCATCATCGGCATAAAGATGCTGGAGATCAACAAGCAGCAGGCGGAGGGCTTTTACGCCGTCCACGCCAGCCGGCCGTTCTTTGATTCGCTGACTACGTTTATGTCCAGCGGTCCGATTGTGGTGCTGGCGCTCGAAAAAGAGAATGCCATCGCCGACCTGCGCAAGCTGATGGGCGCAACCAATCCCGCCAATGCCGAAGAAGGCACGGTGCGCAAAAAGTGGGCCGACAACATCGAGAACAACGCCATCCACGGCTCCGACGCCGATGAGACCGCGCGCTTCGAACTCAGCTACTTTTTTGCCGGATACGAACTGACAAAGTAGGTTCCACAGGCAACTAAGACTCTATAAATAACAAGACCCCATGGCAGACTACATGCCATGGGGTCTGTTTTGTTGATTGCTTTTGAGGCAGCGGCTCAGTCGATTGTCACGCACAAATCCCGCGAGCGCTGCTCCATAATTCCATCCAGGCCGCCGATTACGTACTGCTGAAAGTACGGCGCCGTGCGATGGGCTTCGAGCGCGGCCTGGTCTTTATATTGCTCGTAGAAGAAGAACCGGCGCGGCTCCTCAATGGACTGGTGGCCGGCATACATCAGGCAGCCGGGCTCCTGGCGCGAATGCTGCTGCATCACGCGAATATATTCCTTGCACTTTTCTTCCATGCCGGCCTTTACCAGCATGTCAACCTTGAGAACGATCATCAGGCCCTCGCTGTGGTTTTGCGGGAAATAATTTCTTCTTCGAACTCCGGCATAAAGATGGTCTGATCGCGGTCCGGCCCGGTCGAGACCATGCCGATGGCCGCGCCGGTCTCGTCCGCCAGGAATTTCAGATAATCCTGGGCCTTTGCGGGCAGAGCGGCAAAGTCCGTGATGCCCTCGGTGGATTGGTTCCAGCCAGGCATGGTTTTATAGACGCATTCCACCTGGTCATATCCCGTGGCCAGAGCCGGGACTTCCCGCATGATTTTGCCGTTGGCTTTGTAGCCCACGCAAACGGGAATTTCTTCAAGATGATCGAGAACATCCATCTTGGTAATCACCCACCAGTCAATGCCGTTGATCATGCGGGCGTAGCGAAGAAGGGGCAGGTCCACCCAGCCGCAGCGCCGGGGGCGTCCGGTGACCGCGCCGTATTCGTTTCCGCGGGCGCGGATTTTCTCCGCCGTGTCACCCTCTATCTCCGAGGGAAAAGGCCCTCCACCCACACGGGTGCAGTACGCCTTGGTCACGCCAATGACGCTGCTGATGGCATTCGGAGGAACGCCGGTGCCGATGACCGCGCCGCCGGATGTCGCGCTCGACGACGTAACAAAGGGATACGTTCCATGATCGATATCGAGCATGGTTCCCTGCGCGCCCTCGAACATTACCGATTCACCGGCGGTAATGGCTTCATTGATCAGCAAAGCCGTATCGGTAACAAAGGGCGCGATCTGTTCGGCGGCACGCGCGTATTCGTGATACATGGCCTCGGGATCGAGAGGCTCGGAATTAAAGAGCGCGTGCGCGATCGCGTTCTTTTCGCGGCAGGCGTTCTCAATGGTGGTGCGGAGCAGGCCGGCATCGAGCAGGTCGGCCACGCGCAGGCCGCGACGGCCCATTTTGTCTTCATACGCGGGACCAATGCCGCGAGAGGTAGTGCCGATCTTGACGCGTCCCGGCGCGTTTTCCGCTCCCATTTCGATCATGCGGTGATACGGCAGGATCACATGGGCGCGGCTGGAGACAAAAAGATTGCCCTCCACCTGCACGCCCAGATCGCGGAGCATGGCGACCTCCTTGAGAAACGCGAGAGGATCGAGCACCACGCCATTGCCGATCACGGAGCGGCTGCCGCTGCGCAGAATGCCGCAGGGAACCAGCTGCAGAACAAACTTTTTGCCTTTAATAATTACGGTGTGGCCGGCGTTGTGGCCTCCGGCATAGCGGGCCACCACGGAAAAATTTTCCGAGAGCACGTCCACGATCTTGCCCTTGCCTTCATCGCCCCACTGGGCGCCCACAACCACCACGGTTTTTGCACGTTTCACTCGATTACACACTCCATCACCCGCTCATTGGCTCTCGGCAGAAAATTGAAATAAGTCTGGGATACCGGACGGGGAATTGCTCTTACCAATAGATTTTAACAAACCCGGCGGCAGCCGCCGCTCAAATAAAGACGCCATGTTAAAGACAGATGAATAAACCTGTTCGCTTCCTTCCGCGGATTCTTTGCTCCAAACAACAACCATTGCCGCCGCTGGCGAGGAGGATTACCCTGAACAGGTTATGATGCCCTTCAAACTGGTGTACAGCGACGACTACCAACTGCCCATCGGCGCACATGTTTTTCCGGCGGAAAAATACCGTCTGATTCACAAACGCCTGCTGGAAACGAAGATGGCCGAGCCTGCTGATTTTATTGCGCCCCAGCCGGCCTCCGACGAAGACATCCTTTTGGTCCACACAGCGGAGTACGTCCACAAGCTCAAAACCGGGACACTGAGCGTGAAGGAAGAAATGCAGCTGGAAGTCCCTTTTTCGCCGGAGCTGGTGAAATTTTTCTGGCTGGCCTCGGGCGGCTCCATTCTCGCGGCGCAACTGGCGCTGGAGCACGGCGCGGGAATCCACATTGGCGGCGGATATCACCATGCTTTTCCCGGACATGGCGAGGGGTTTTGCATGATCCACGATGTAGCGGTGGCCATCAAACGCCTGCACAAAGATGGCCGGCTCAAACGCGCCATGACGGTGGATTGCGACGTACACCAGGGCAATGGCACGGCGGCGATTTTTCCGCCTTTTGCCGATGGAGAATCGCGCCATCGCCTGCCCAGCGCCAGTGCCAGCATGAAGGACATACACACCAGCATGCCGCCATTCCGCAGCGATAATGGCAAACTCGAGGTATTCACGGTGTCGCTGCATCAGGCGGCGAATTATCCCGCGTATAAGCCGCCTTCAGCGATTGACGTGAATCTGCCCGACGGCACGACCGACGATGAATATCTGGGCTGGCTGGACCAGGCGCTGTCTTCAGCACTGCGGCATTTTGAACCGGAGCTGATCTGCTACATTGCCGGGGCCGATCCTTATCGTGAAGATCAGCTGGGCGGCCTGGACCTGAGCATAGAAGGCCTCAAACGGCGCGATGAACTAGTGTTTCGCATGGCGAAAGCGCGAGGCATTCCCGTGATGAGCAGCTACGCCGGCGGTTACGCCCGGCGGGTGGAAGATACGGTAACGATCCATTGCAATACCGTATTGGCGGCGAAGGAGATTTACGGATAGAGACGCGGCACTGCCGCGTCTCTATTTCCCTATGTCGATGCACGCCTGATTATGCGGCTATCTCGCCATATTGCCGGTCCACATAGCACCACAGCCATGTATCTCCTGGTTCGGCGGAGCGGATGACCGGATGCTGGGTGGCCTTGAAATGCTTTGTGGCGTGCTGATTTTTGGAGGAATCGCAGCAGCCGACGTGTCCGCATTCGGTACACATCCGCAACTGGACCCAGGTATCGTTGGTCTTTACGCATTCTTCACAAAAGTTTTTGTCGGTGCTCGACACTTTCACGTGCCTGAGATGTATACAGGGGTTCGCCATGACAGTCTCCTTTTTATTTAGGCAACTTCAGTAGTAGCTTGCTCCGGCGGCCGCTCCAGGGCCGCGCGGTCCCATTGTCCCAGTTCGGCGCCGGCTTCGTAAGTGCTTTGCAAAAACTCCAGCAGCATTCCACAGGGAGAGGCCGCGCGCCGGACATCCTCATACATCAAAATAAACTCGTTCATTTTGTCATGGTAAAAAGCAGCGGCCGGGCGGACCCGCTGCCGGGAGAAGCCAGGCGGCTCCGGAGCGGCGTAGCAATAGAAGGCGGCATCGTCCACCGCGCCTCCGCCGCACCACCATCCCGCGCTGATCACCTCATGGGAATATGCTTCCCGCATGATTTTGCGCAGGACGGGGTCGGGATCATTGCGCTCCGGCGCGCGCCTTCCGGAAAAGCGCGTGACCGCAAGGTCCATGCTCCCCCAGAAAAAGTGTACCGGGCTCGATTTACCCACGAAACGCGGGCTGAAGATGCGAAAGACCTCGTCCACGGAAAGCAGAATGCGCCAGAATTTGTGGGCCGCCGCCGAATCGTAGGAGCGATGCACATTGTCCTGATCGAAGGGGATGGGGTCGGCCACCTCCACCGGCATTTTCCAGATATTCACTTCAATGCCGAGGGCGTGCAGGGCCGCCATGAATTCGCGGTAAAAATCCGCCACCGAACGAAGGGCCAGCGGAAGAGTTTTGCCGGAGCCGTCACTACACTGGACCACCAACTGGTGCCTGATGAAATCGAATTGAATTTCAAACACCCGCTCGCCATAAGGAATGGGGGAAGTGCCCAGGCCGCGCGCATTCACGTAGAGCGGAACATTCCACCAGTGATTGACGAGCGGAGTGAGCGCCAGCCTGACCTTGCCGGCTATCTGCAGCCACATGTGCAGGGTGTCACAGGTGTCTTTCCATGAGGCCAAGGGAAGCGAGGGCCATGCATCGGGAGTATCGGAGAGAAGAGTGCTGCGAGGGTTTGCCATACAGCCAGCTCCAGATTTTAATTATAGCTCGTATGTAACCGTGCAAGGCAAATAAATAGTGTGTTAACCTTAATACCCGACGGTAAGCACCGTTCTTGCATATTATTTCCAAACTTCATTTAGCCACACTTTTGCCTTTTGCTCGCCACTATCGTTTGGCCTTGTTGTCGGCAAGCTATATCCGCCCCAATGAGCTGAATCGCTAGAATCAACATCAACGCGCAATACAAGTATTGGAACTGGCTGTAATTTGGCGGCTATAAATGCCTCATTAATCGCATCGCGTAGCTTAGTAGCTCGTGCGTATTTATTAGTTGAAAAAAGCCAAGAACCAGCAAACCAGTGCCACCATGCACCATGCATGGCAAGAAGATCAGTTATTACTTTTTCGTGCTGTGGGATTGTGGTACTAGATACTAATACTATAAATTTTGTCATTACGCTTCATCCCCAGATGGTAGCGCATTATCTGTCGATACTGATTCACCCAATGCCGATGGACTAAATAAGCCGACACGGCTATCTCCAATCATTCCTTTTTCAATTGCGAGTCGTTGAATAGAATAACTCTCACTGCGCAACAAGTCATCCTTCCCTTTCAGCAAGCAGTATACGAATGTGCCCAAGTACAGAAGCCCTGTAAGGGTTATAAAAAATGCAAAAATTAGATCCATCCAAAATGGAGCCATAACCTTAACTGCAGCAATCTCGGCGGCCACACAAATCGACATCATCCACCCCAAGGGTCGAAGTGCAGTTGAGCGGGACCCTTGCGCCGTTGCATGATCGAGAAATGGTTTAATCAGCGTAAATGGCGGCATACATTAATTGGGCAATTTCCCCAAACGCCTCCAGTCTTTGCGGGGCTTTGACAACACGATGGCGAAACTCCATTTATCTCGCCACATTGCCATGCCGACATTAAAACACAACTTCTTTACTTCAACATTTAGCAAAATTATTATTATCCTGCGGCATCAAGAAAAATATGCGACAAGGCGACACATCTTTAAGTTTAGCCGTAGTACCAGACAGCCGTGGTCTGCTGGCGAAATGGCGCGGCAGCCTGTTCCGGGTATTGTGTCGCATTCGCTGAATGATGCTCTGGCGGCAATGGTAGCCGTCTTTTTCCAGTCTTTGCCGTGCTAACATCGGCTCTGCGGTTGCGTCTAACTCTGTCATTGTTTTTTCTGCCCACGAATCCACACAATTCATCCATCAGGAGGCACTATCCATGCGCAGACATATTTTTTCCGCGGCTCTCGCCGCCGGAATGATTTTCAGTACGGTCCCCGTTTCCAGCGCGCAGTCGGCGCTGCTTGATTTGCCGCGCGCCAGCCAGCGGGCGGTGGTGATCCAGAGAATTGGACTCACCGACATCACCCTTCGCTATCACCGGCCTTTGGCCAAAGGGCGGAAAGTCTTTGGCGTACTGGAGCCCTACGGAAAAGTCTGGCGCGCCGGAGCCAACGAGAATACGGTGATTGAATTCGGCGATGCGGTCACGGTCGAAGGCAAGCCTCTGGCCAAAGGTGTATACGGCCTGCACATGATTCCGGGCGAGAACGAGTGGACCGTGATCTTCTCTAAAAATTCGAGTTCGTGGGGCAGTTACAGCTATGACCAGGCGGAAGACGCCCTGCGGGTGACAGTGAAACCACAAACCACTGAACCCCATGACGCGCTCACCTACGATTTTGACGATCTTCAGCCCAACTCAGCGGTGATCACCATGCGCTGGGACAAGGTCGCGGTGCCGTTCAAGGTAGAGGTGAATACCGCGGAGATCGTGCAGCAGAGCCTGCGCAATCAGCTTCGCGGACGCGTGCAGTACGAATGGCAATCGTGGGACGAGGCGGCCAACTATTATCTGGACAACAAGCTCAGCGCGGAAGAAGCCGCCAAAGCCGCCGACCGGTCGATTGAGGTGGAGGAGCGCTTTGAAAATCTGATCACCAGGTCACGCGCGCTCGATGCTCTGGGCCGCAAAGACGAAGCTGCCACGGTCCGCACTAAAGCACTGAACACAGGGTCGGCGATGCAGCTCCACGGGTACGGACGCCAGTTGCAGCAGCAGGGCAAACAGGAAGAGGCTTTTGCGATTTACCGCGCCAACATCCGGCGCTTTCCCGACCACTGGACAGCACACAGTGAAGCAGCGCGCCTGGCCTGCGCCAAAGGCGATTTCGATGGGGCGGTGAAGGAGATGAAGCTCGCGGTTGCGGCGGCTCCGGAGCAGTTCAAATCCTCGCTCGACGGGCTGGTAAAACGGCTCGAAGCCAAACAGGACATCAACCGCTAAGAACAGGTATGCAGTCCGCCACGGCTTCCTGCCGGTGGCGGGTTTACGGGAATATACAAAATCGAATTTGCTCTCGGGCCTGGGTGAGACTATGCTTATCGCCATCCGAGGAGATCTCATGAAATTCATTGCTGCGCGTCTCGCGGTGCTTTTCTGTCTGCTATCTGCAATCTTCCTTCCGCAATGCAGCGCCCAGGACAATAACAAACCAGTTCTGAAATCGAATACACGTTTGGTGGTGGTTGATGTTGTGGTCAGAGACAATAAAGGAGAGTTCGTATCCGATCTTACGGAAGATGATTTCAAGGTGCTGGAAAATGGCAAACCGCAAAAGATCAGCGGATTCAGCCTGCAGCGCGCCGAGACTTCCGTGGTGCAGACCGCGCTGCATCTGCCGCCGAATGTGGTATCCAACGTCTCCCAGCGTCATGCCAGCAGCCTGAATGTGATTGTTCTGGACACGCTCAATGGAGACTTTGCCGGCCACGCGCAGGCGCAGGACGCATTGATTCAATACCTGGGAAGCACCCGTTTGTCCCAGCCCATGGCGATTTTTGCCCTGCAGGGAAAGCTGGTTTTATTGCACGATTTCACCACGGATAGCGAAGCGCTTAAAGCGGTAGTGAAGAAATTCAGGCCGCCGGCACGGTTTAATCCGGCGGACAATGCTGAAACCCGGGCGACGGCTTTTACCGTGAAAGGCGATTTCCACACCGATAACCGGAATATTGATACAACCCTGAACGCACTGCATAGCCTGGCCAGAATACTGGGCAACTATACGGGCCGAAAGAATGTGATTTGGTTGTCAGAGAGTTTTCCCCTGGTTCTTGCGCCGGAAACAGCCGTGCGTGACAGCATCAGCGTGGCCAACTTTGATGGCCTTACCCGGGTGGGCTCGCAATTTGACGTGGTGCAACAAGAGAACCCGACCCAGGATTATGCCGGCCAGGTAAAAAAAGTAGCCGACGCCATGGCGAGCGCCCAGGTGGCCGTGTATCCCGTGGACTCAACCGCCCTCTCGAAAGACGACCATCTTGCCTCCCAGCACACCATGGAGAACCTGGCCGTGAGCACCGGCGGCAAAGCATTTTACAACCGCAATGATCTGCTGGTGGAGCTGCGCACCAGCCTGGACGACGGCGCGAGCTATTACACCCTCAGCTACTATCCGGAGAACAAGAACTGGGACGGCAAATTCCGCGCCATCGCCGTTGCCAACTCGCGGCCGGGAGTGAAGCTGCACCACCGGATTGGTTATTACGCGACCGCCCCGGAGACTTCGGCGAAAGAAGAAGCCAAACTGGTGGCGGAGGACTTTAGCCGCTTACTCACTCTGGATGCGCCGCAAGTCGCGACAGTGTTGTTTCAGGCCGGCGTGCTGCCATCTGGCAATGGCAAAGTGGTGGTGAATTTTGCCATTGATCCGCATACCCTGACCTTTGACAAAGGAGAGGACGGATCGCAACATGCCTCACTCAGCTGCGTGGTGTGGGCCTTTTCCGGCAAGGGCGACCCGCAAAGAAGCGAAGGAAGCCTCAAGGCCGACCTGAAAGCCGACGTATACGCCCAGATGATGAAGGCATATCTGCCGTGCCAGCGCACGTTGAACCTGAAACCAGGCAAATACACGCTCAAACTCGGAGTAATGGACCGAATCACCAATCACATGGGAACTATCACGACTGAAGTGGCTGTGCCATGAGCCAGGGCTCGTGGGTGAACGTTGTTAAAGATGAATACGTTTTGCATCAAGGGCATCGGCTGTACCGATGCCCTTGATGTTCTCGCCTGAAGTAAATTCCCTTCCATAACGCCAGAGTGCCTGAACGGCCCGCTCAATTGCGCCAGGCGCAACCCGCTCTGTTTCTCTTCGAAAAGACTGGCCCCATGGTGTAAGCTTCTTGGTCTTTTATATTCCTGCACGGAGGAAGCTTTTGAAACTGGCGTATTCCCTTGGATTCCTATTGGTCGTCCTGACCACCGGCGGCGTGGCGCAGCACGGGAGCAGCAGCGCGCCGCAAACAGAGAGTGTGTTTGGCTTTCGCGATTTTTCACAGCAGCGCCAGTGGGACCAGAAGTTCATCACCGTTCCCAGCCCGGCGCGGGCCGAAGAGCATCTGCGCATTCTTACTGCCGAGCCGCATGTAGCCGGCTCGCCCGAAGATAAAAAGACGGCGGACTATGTGGCCGAGAAATTCAAAGAGGCCGGGCTGCAAACGGAGCTCGTGCAGTACAAGGTGTGGATGAATCGTCCGGCGGAGATCAGCGTCACCATGACCGCGCCGCCGAACGTAAAAATGAGCGGGCCTTCGCGCGAGCACGTTGCGGGCGATCCGTTTCAGGATGACCCGCGTATCCTGCCCGCGTTCAACGGCTCTTCGCCCTCGGGCGACTTTGAGGCGGACGTGGTGTATGCCAACTATGGCCGTCCGGAAGACTTCAAGAAACTCGAAGAGATGAAGGTCGACGTGCGGGGCAAGATCGTGATCGTGCGCTACGGCGACAACTTTCGCGGGGTGAAGAGCTTTGTGGCGGAAGAGCACGGCGCGGCGGGCGTGATCATCTATTCCGATCCCTGGGACGATGGCTATTTCAAGGGCGACGCCTATCCGAAAGGCCCGTGGCGTCCGGACACCGCCGTGCAGCGCGGCTCGATCCAGTACATGTTCAAATATCCTGGCGACCCGACCACGCCGGGCATAGCGTCGGTGCTGTCACTGCCGGACGCAAAGCGCATATCGCCGGAGCTGGCGACCTCCATGCCGAAGATCCCCACCACTCCGCTCTCCTATGCCGACGCCCGGCCGATTCTCGAAAATCTGGGCGGACCGGAGACGCCGCGCGACTGGCAGGGCGCGCTTCCCTTTACCTATCACGTGGGGCCGGGACCGGCGCGGGTGAAGATCCATTTGAAGCAGGATTACCAGTACTGGCCGATCTGGGACGTAATCGGCAAAATTCCCGGCGCGAAGTATCCCGACCAGTGGGTGGTGCTGGGTAATCATCGCGATGCCTGGGTGTATGGCGCGGTGGACCCCAACAGCGGCACCGCGGCGATGCTCGAGACGGTGAAAGGCCTGGGCGAGCTGCTCAAACAGGGCTGGCGGCCGGACCGCACCATCATATTTGGCAGCTGGGACGCGGAGGAAGAAGGGCTCATCGGCAGCACGGAGTGGGGCGAAGAGCATGATCGCGAACTCTCAAGCAACGCCGTGGCTTACTTCAACGTGGACGTGGCGGTTTCCGGGCCGAACTTCAATGCCTCGGCCGTGCCCAATCTGAAGGGCTTTATCCGCGACGTGGCCCGGCAGGTGCCCAGCCCCAAAGGCGACACGGTGTATGACACATGGAAGGCGGAGAGAGAAAAATCAGAGCGCCGTCCGGACACCAGCCAGGCGCGCACCGCCAACGCCCGCGTGGAGAAAGACGTTCCGGTGGGCGACCTGGGCAGCGGCTCCGATTACAGCGTGTTCATTCAGCATTTGGGTGTGCCGTCGTCAGACATAACCTCGAACGGATCGTATGGCGTGTATCACTCCGCGTTCGATAACTTTGCGTGGTTCAAGAAGTTCGGCGATCCCACGTTTGTTTATGAGCAGGAGATGGCGCGCATCTTCGGAATTGAGGCGCTGCACATGGCGTCCGCCGACGTGCTGCCCTACGATTACTCGCTCTATGGCAGAGAAATCGGGGCGTACATCGACAATGCCAGGGCCAAAGCCCAGCGCGTACTCGGCGCGGACGCACCCGATTTCACCGCCGCATCCGACGCAGCCAAACGCTTCGCCGACGCCGGGGCAAAAATCCTGGCCATCCAGAAGACCCCTCCGCAGGACATTGCCCGGCTCAACCAGACGCTCATCTCCGCCGAGCGCGCCCTGCTGATGGAAAAGGGCCTGCCCAACCGGGGATGGTTTAAACATTCCATTTACGCTCCGGGCCAGTACACCGGCTACGCCGCCGTGGTGATTCCCGGAGTGAACGAAGCGGTGGATGCAAAGAATGCGTCCCTGACCAAAGAGCAGCTGCAGGTGCTGACGGATGCGCTGAACCGCGCGGCGGGCGTGCTGGAGGGGTATCGATAAAACCGGCAACACGCTCAGAAATATAAAAGGCCGCGTGACGCGGCCTTTTTCTTTTGAACCGTGCAGCAGTTTACTCTTCGACTACAACCGAACCAACCATGTTTCCGTGGTCGCCACCGCAAACCACCGAACAGCGGAAGGGAAAGGTGCCGGCCTTATCGGCGGTGAACTCGATGGTTTCGGGCTTGCCCGCGCTCAGGCGGCGGTTGATGTGAAGGTCATCGATCGCAATGCCGTGATCGCGGTCCGTGGAGGTAACCACCAGTCGTACGTGCTCGCCTTTTTTCACCCGCACGGTGCTCGGCTCGAATACGAACTTTTTAGCCGTCATTTTGATTTCATGAACGTTGTCGGCGCTTTTGGGAGCGTCCTGGGTGGATGCATGCAAGTGGAAAAATACCAGCGCGCCGAACACGAAGATTGCCGCGAAAATTGTTTTTTGTTTCACCTTTAGCCTCAAATCTTATTTTGAAAATGGAACCCTGGAAAAATCCGGATGAGAATTAATTTACTATGACTCCGCGACAATCACTTCATCATAAAAATCAATTGCAGTCATTGTAATAACAGCTCATTCGGAGAGAACTTCCCATCAACAGCGGCAGAGTATCGAGCTTGTTTCCAGTCCACGGTACTCGCCGGCCGCCTGGCCAAAGGTCCACCCTGTAAAGCCGGTCACGGTATCAGCACCTGGGTAATTTTGAAGCGCACCGGATGAGTGTGTAAATTTAACACGCAGTGCAGATGATTTTGCACACACGAAGTTCCACGGCGGTTGCCTCAGGTGCTTCGATTTCATGATTTTCAGAGTTGGTGCACAAATTGCATTCTTCCCGTGGGGACCACTACTCCGAGTGAATGACCACGCCGGGCGCGCGTCCGCGCCAACGTTGCGTGGCCGGCTTTAAGCCATTCGCCGTGAGCGCCGAGGCGTGCTCACTGTGAGAAAAATGGAGCGCAATCTTTAAAAAGAAGTAAAGAAGTAAACAGGAGGCAATTTGAAAAAGATTTTGTTATTCGTATTTATGACGGCGGCGGTAACGCTGCTGATGAGCAGCTGCGGCAGCAATAATAACCCGGCTGTGACGACCACGGCCAGCAACGCGACTTTCAATACCGGCGACGCGACGAACGATCAGATCCTCAAGTTCGAACTGACGATCAGCTCGGCCACCCTTACCGGCAGCGGCGGCACGGCCAACACGCCGAACCTGCTGACCAAACCCACCGAGGTGGAGTTTGTGCATGAAGCCGGGATTTTCGAGCCGCTGGCTGTCCTCAACATTCCGCCGGGCACATATTCGGGAGCGACGCTCTCGGTTTCGAACCCTGAAGTGGTGGTGATCAACAATGGAGCGCCGACGAAGGTGCCGGCGACACTTTCTTCATCCACGATCACGGTGACGTTCAACCCCGCGCTGACTATTTCCAAATCCAATTCCGTGGTGGTGAATTTCGACCTGAACCTTGCGACTTCGGTCACGCTGAACGGCAATCCGGTGACCTCGGCCACGGTGGCGCCTACGTTCAACGTAACCACGTCCACCGTGCGTGGCGGTGAAGACGAAGGCGATGACCAGGGTGAAATCGATGATACTCATGGCAAAGTCACGGCGGTGAATGCGCCCAATTTCACGATCCAGACCAATCAGAGCAGCATCACCTTTGCCACCGACAGCAATACGCAGTTCAAAGACGGTATTACTTCGCTCTCGAATCTGGCGGTAGGCGCGATTGTTGAGGTGGATGCCACATCGGAAACCGACGGCACCAAGCTCGCCACCAAGGTTGCGCTCGAAGAAGATGGCAACAACAGCGAGGAACTGGAAGGCATTATCACCGCGGTGACCGGAAGCCCGGCCACGCAGATTACCATTGCCCATCAGCTTGACTCCGAGGGAACCGCCAACGCTCCGGTGACCGTGGATGCGGCCATCAACAGCAACACGCAGTTCACGATCCGTCCGGACCGGCTGCAGCAAAGCAGTCTGCCGGCCTTCGATGCCAGCCACATTGGCAAGGGCCAGCGCGTGGAAACCGACACGCCGAGCAACACCAGCACGCCGGTTGTGGCCGACAGGATCAAGCTGCGTGAGCAGGCCCTGGTCGGAACGGTGGCCAGCACGCCCGCGCCTTCGGCGACCGGCTTCACGCTGAACCTGAGCACGACCTCTGCCTTTGGCAACCTCACGGGACAGACGTCGATTCCGGTTTCAATCGTGAATGGCACGAACCAGAAGGTGACGCCAACGGCCGGAGCGACGATCCGGGTGCGCGGACTGGTGTTTGTAAACGCCGGCAGCTACACCATGGTCGCCGTCCGCATTGACGATAACCAGTAAGCCTTTCTCACTCCATGGGAGGCCTGCTTCGGCGGGCCTCCATTTTTTTTGAAACTTGATGGGCCTTGCGGCTTCGGCTGGTGAGACACATCCTAGATGTTGATATTGACGACAGCGATTGGTAAGCGTCCGCTCTCGACCGCATGGACAATGGCAGGGATGGATGGAGATCCTAACGGCGAGGCACCAGATGCCTTCAGGAGGGGTGATGGATGGCGCACAGGCGGCAGTAGTAAAGGTGATTGCGACCAAACAACCGAAAAGACGCCTCCGCAGTTATGGATGCGTCACTCGCGGCAACCAGTCTAATTTCCCTTTGTCGTCTCGCATTAGCGTAACGATCATAGTCCGCCCGCCTTTTAGGTACAGCGTTGCCTGTGGGCGATTTTGGCTGTCCCAACGCATGTTCCGCATGTTCTCTGCATCAACGATGACTGACTTCCCATCAGGTGAGCCGATAAAGTCGTATCCCTTCCACAACAGGACACCATTTCGCTTGTAGAGCTTCAGCGTTTCACCATCCTGGCCGTCTGGTTGCTCGTACGCCAGGTAGAGGCTGTGATCTGGCGAAAACAGGATTGCCAAACCGCCGGGCAACATTAGTCCAGTATTGTCATCCAGCAGGACACCAGTGAAAAGACTATTGTCAGCTTTGCGGATAAGGTGAAGTTTAAAAGAAGCGTTGTAGCCGCAGTACGTCCACGAGACTCCCTCGAGAGGTTCGTAAGGTGGCTTGTCTTTGAATATCCGGGTTCCTGCAGCCCATCGAACTTGTAGCTGGTGTTCGCTGAGACGCCTGGCTCCGTGTGGCGCATTACGCAGACGAGCAGTCTCTTCTGCACTCATTGGGAACACCGCGTGTTCTTCACCAGGGAGTGCCGCCGGAATTTCGCATTGCAGTGAGTTTTGATCTATTGTTTGGCACAATGCGCTTGTCGCCAGCAAAAGTATGCCAGCGACTCGACCTATCGTTGCAATCATCACGCCTCGATAATAGCTGCTGGCGCATATGCATTCAATAGCTGTTGCAACATCGCGTTCACAATCCCATTGTGTCGCATGCCTTCTCTTACGGGCAAGTAGAAATAGCTTGAGTGGGCCACCAGCCTGGCCCGGTTTTTCAAGAATTCCCTGCAGCTTTCCTCGCTTCGGTAACAATCGTAGACGCGCGAGTGTAGAGAAATCTTTCGATATCATCGTTATCTAACAAATGAATCGACTCTGGTGTAACGAACTGCGAACTGAGGATACGGTCCGCAAAGTCTCCGTGACGTTTAATACAATTCCTTAGCAGGTCAGCTCCTGACTGATCTCTAACTGCGAGCAGGTCATCCTCAGAGAATAGAAGAGAATAGAAATGTATTTGCGAAAATTTTTCCTGACAGGTGCTCGCGACTGAACGCGTCAGTTAACATTCGAGGTTCGAAGAGTCCTTCAAGGTTTTTAGTTGAGAATTCTTACATATAAGATTCAGGTGGAACTATATCGCCGGTCAGCAGGCTGCGGGCTTCATTCTTTTGCGAACAAGCAAACGAAGGCGGCAGATAGAGAAATTTATGCAAGGCCAAGAAATTCGGTTATATAAAGATCGCCAGGGGCGGCCATTCTCGGTCACGCGAAAGTGAACCTCGCGATGGATACATATGATCGTGCAACTGTGGACGACTTTCCGCGGAGACTGTCATAGTCAAACAGTTGTTACCAAAGCAAGGCGCCCGCGTGAATCGGTGTTGAAAAATGGAGTTAGCGGACGCGAAAGGAGTCGAACCTTCAACCTGCTGATTAAGAGCAGACAAAAAGATTGTGGCGTACGTTTTCCCAATCGGTCCCAGGAGTTACCGCTTTGGTCTTGCCGCTTGATCGCCCTGACGACTCGCGGACGTGAGAAACCACAGGTTACTCTCTCAACAGTTGGTGAACAAACGAGATCGCAATCGACCCTTCACCGACAGACGACGCAACGCGCTTCACATTGCCTGCACGAACATCCCCCGCGGCAAAAACACCGGGCAGGCTGGTTTCCAGCAGATAGGGCCGGCGACTGAGTGGCCAGTGCGCTCCGCTCAGCTCTTCTGATGAAAGATCGGGACCTGTCTTAATGAAGCCCTTGTTATCGAGAACTACGCAACCGTTGAGCCAGGCCGTGTTGGGGGTAGCGCCTGTCATTACGAACACATGAGTGATGTTCTTTTCCTCGCTCTTCCCGGTTTGAGTATTCCGCACCGTGACCCGTTCGAGGTGATGAATGCCTTCGAGGCCGACAACTTCGGTGTGTGTCAGTACGGTGATGTTAGGGGTTTGTTCAATACGACGAATGAGGTATTTCGACATTGTGTCAGCAAGGCCAGCACCTCTGACGAGCATGTACACGTGTCTTGTGCCTTCGGCCAAAAAAACAGCAGCTTGTCCGGCGGCATTTCCGCCGCCGACTACAATGATGTCTGCGCCGCTGCATACCTGCGCCTCAACGAAAGTTGCGCCGTAATAAATGCCGGCGCCTTCAAAGCGCGACAAATTCTCAATCGGCAACCTGCGGTACCTGGCTCCGGTAGCGATAACGATCGCGCGCGCCGGGACCCTCGCGCCATCTTCCAGTTCTATCTGATACGGTTTACGGTCGCAGGTTAGGCGGGTTCCCGTGGTGAGCAGCATTTGCGCTCCAAATTTCTGCGCCTGAGTGTACGCACGGCCAGCCAGTTCGTTTCCGGAAATTCCGGCGGGAAATCCAAGATAATTCTCGATTCTCGAACTGGAAGCTGCCTGCCCTCAAGGCGAGTAGGTTTCCAGCAGCAGGACGTCGAGACCCTCCGAGGCTCCGTATACCGCCGAAGCCAGGCCCGCCGGTCCCGCGCCCACGATCACCAAATCACGCATACGTGTCTCTACCGCCTCGTTGAAGCCAAGACACCTGGCGATCTCGCGATTCGTGGGATTACGCAGAACGGTTTCTCCGCGGCAAATCACCACAGGGATCTCACCGCCAGAGACATGAAAGTGATCGAGGAGGCTTTGCACGTCGGCCTCGTGCTCCAGATCGATATATGTATAGGGATGGCCGTTACGGGACAGGAATTCCTTGATGCGAAGCGTATCGGCACAATGATTTGAACCCACCAGTGTTGCATCGCCAATGCCTTGCGTCAGCAACTCCACGCGTCGAAGAATGAATGCTCGCATCAGGATCTCGCTCAGTTCGGCATCTGTTTGCACCAGAGCGAGAGCGCTTTCGCGAGCAAGCCGGATAACTTCTCCATCCTGCCGTACACGAATGCGCGCCAGCGCACGACGGCCGGAAAGCGTGTTGATTTCGCCAGTGAACTGACCGGCCCTGAAAATCGTAATGAGCGTTTCGGTTGTGCATGTCGGCCGCACCGCCTCCAGTTCGCCTGAAATGACCACGAACAAGGGAATGGCTTGATCCCCTTGCTCGACCAGAATCTCACCACGGCGAACCGCGCGCGCGCTGCCGTGCGAGGCAATACGTGCGATTTGCACTGAAGTCAATGTCGGGAAAATGTGGTCGGCACGCGAGGATGTTATCGGTAGTAGAGTAATCGGTTCTCCCATATTTCCTCCAAATTTAAGTTCGCATCAGGCAGCGCATGGGGCCCAGGCGTCCATGAAGTTCAGGATCATGCGCATCGTAGCCTCATCTCCGCAGCTGGTGTTGATCATGGCGTGGTAAATTGCGCGATCAGGCCACTCCACTTTGAAGTATTTCTTAATAAAGTCCGCGCGCTCGCCGTCGACCGTATCAATCAGTTCCTCGGCTTCCTTCTCGGCTTTGCCGCGGGCCACTAATCGGCGGATCTTGTTTTGTCTGGGCGCATACAGGAAGATCCGCAATGTGTCTGACCGGTTCCTGAGAAACTGTTGCGAACCTCTGCCCACGATAACGGCGTTCCCGCGCTTCGCCGCGTGTTCCACCATGCGGCGGGTGAGCGTGAGGATGGTCTCGCTATCCACCAGGTTCAGCTTTGGCGCGTTGATGCTGCCCTCATAGCTTCCGCGCAGAAACGATTTGAAGAGCCGGTAATAGAGAGGATCGGTCCGCTCCTCTCTGTCTTCAACGACAGCCTGAGGGCACCTGGCCAGTCTGGCGATCTCCTCGGTAAGCAACTGGTCCCATAGTTTCCAGCCCAAATGTTTCGCTATCAGTTGCGCGATTTCACCTCCGCCGCATCCGTATTCGCGTTCGATGGTGATGATTTTGATCATACCCATGCTGCCTTTCTCGTTCCTTAGCCGCGCACGGCAGGCGTGTTACTCCGCGATGGCAGCACCGCCGTGAAGGTCATTTTTCTTAAGCAGGAACGACATAAAGAACATGATTGCCGCGCACACGCTGAGGACCATGAATATATCGATATAAGCCAGACTCGCAGCATGCGCCTGCAATGATCGATAGATGCTGGCATAGGCCGTGGCCGTCGCCTCGTGTCTGCCTAAACCGGCATTGGCAAAGCGTTGCGTCAAACCCTGTGCCGCATTCATGAAATTTGGATTTTCGGGCCTCGCTTGCTCCACGAGCCTTAGCTGATGGAACTGAGAACGGCGGGCGATTAACGTAGTCACCAGTGACGTTCCCACGCTGCTGCCCATGTTGCGCATGAAATTCACGATGCCTGCGACTGCATTATTCTTCTCCGGAGCGATCCCGATGTACGCCACAAGGGTAATCGGCACAAACAGGAACCCCAGTCCAATCACCTGGACAATGCGCAGCCATGTGGCCGCACTGAAACTAATCTGCAAATCGATTCGCTTCGTGGAATAAAACATGGCAATCGACAACGCAAGCCAGCCAAACGCAATCAGACGGCGCGCCTGAACTCTCGTCGTCAACTGTCCTATGATCGGCATCTCGAAGAGCAGGACCAGTCCTCCCGCCGAAAGCGCAAGACCTGCCAGTTGCGACGTGTAACCCAGAAGCGTCTGCAGAAACTGTGGCATGAGTACCAGACTGCTGAACAACAAAATTCCGAGGACGAACATCATCAGGCTTGCGCTGGCAAAATTAAAGCTCCTGAACATACGCACGTCGATCACAGGCGACTTTTGAAACCACTCCCAAGCCACCAGAGAGATCAGGCACACGGCCGCAATCATGACCAGGGTGGTGATGAAATTCGAGCCGAACCAGTCATCTTCCTGGCCTTTGTCCAGCAAAATCTGCAACGCGCCGACCCCGATCGCCAGAAGAGCAATCCCGATGTAGTCCAGCCGGACGCCGGCTGCTTTGAGCCGCTTCAGATATGGAGGATCCTCCACAAAGCGCTGCACCAGCATCCAGGTCAATATGCCTACCGGAACGTTGATGTAGAAAATCCAGCGCCACGAATAACTAAAGGTGATCCATCCGCCGAGAGTGGGGCCGATGGTCGGCGCCATGACTGCAGTGATTCCGTACAGGGCAAATGCCAGCCCCCGTTTCTCCGGAGGAAAAGTGTCGGCCAGAATGGCTTGCGCCATGGGCTGCAGCCCGCCTCCGCCAGCGCCCTGCAGAATCCGGAAGAGCAGAAGGAACCCAAGGCTCGGCGCCAAACCGCAGAGCAACGAACTCACGGTGAAGATAGTGAGGCAACCCATGAAAAACCGCTTGCGGCCAAATCTCACCGCCAGCCAGCCGCTGATGGGCAGAACAATGGCGTTCGAGACCAGATAAGAAGTCAGGACCCAGGTGCTCTGGTCATTGCTTGCGGCTAAACTTCCTGCCATGTACGGCAAGGCAACATTGGCGATGCTGGTGTCGAGCACCTCCATGAAGGCGCCAAGCGCGACAACAACAGCAATGAGCCAGGGATTGTACTTTGGCTTCCAGATGTTTTGGTCGAGTGTAATGACCGTGCTGCTCATCGCAGATACACTTTGGGTACAACGTTCATGCCTGGCCGCAACCGGTGTTCGTGATTCTCGCCAGGCTCAAGAACAATCTTTACAGGTATGCGCTGAACAACTTTTACATAATTCCCCGTGGCATTTTCAGGTGGAAGCAGACTGAAAAGAGGACCGGTGGCGCCAGCGATGCTGTCAACGTGCCCGCTTACAGTCATACCTGTTGAATCCACCTGGATTTTTACTTTTTGCCCAGGTTGCATATGCCGGAGTTGCGTCTCCTTGAAGTTAGCGGTGATCCAGACCTCGTCCAGAGGCACGACCGTCAATAACTGCTGCCCCGTCTGCACATTCATTCCGACTACCACGCTTTTATTTACTGCCCCTGTGACAGGCGCGACAATTTTTGTGTACTGCAGATTCAACTCCGCCTGTTCGAGAGCGGCGCGCTTCTGCTCAACATCCGCTACAGCCGCGCGAGCGCGGGCGTTGGTTGAGGCCACCTGCTGAGGTCCGGTTTGGGCCGCGCGATGGCTGGCTTCTGCCTGCGTAAGCTTGTCTTTGGCCTGCTGGACTGTTTGCTGCGCCGCCGCTTCATTCGCTCTGGCCGCAGCCACGGAAGCGGTATTCGCCTTTGCCGATGCCAGCGCCTGATCGTAGGTCTGCTCGGAGACATTCTGTTTGGCCACCAGCCGCTTGTATCGCTGGAGATCATCCTGGGCTTTGACGTCGTTGGCCTCAGCCTGTTCCACCTGGGCATGCGCGGCTGCGAGTTGTTTCTCCGCCGCGATGATGCCGGACGTGGCGGTTGCTACGTCTGAAGCCGCCGATTTCAGCTGGCTCGCCGTATTCACAGAGGTGATTGGTACCGCAATATTGAGGGACTTCGCGGTCGCTTCCGCATTGGCCAGGTCCGCTCGCGCTTTGGCAACGGCAACCTCGTAGTCCCGGGGATCGATCTCCACCAGCACGGTCCCCTGCTCGACGTACTGGTTGTCACCAGCGTTCACTTTTATGACGTAGCCGGAGATACGCGGGCTAACGGGATACAGGTGCACATCCACCTGCGCATCGTCCGTACTTTCGTAGCTCGCAAAATGGAGCCACAGGAGAACGGCGCCTGCAATCAGCAGCAGTGCGAGCGGGATCAGGACCAATGGGCGGCGAAACCTGAAACGCCGCCTTGCCGTCTCGCGCCTGGAGACGCCATTTTCTTCCTTCTCGGAAGCTGGCGCGGAATCCGGCTCTTCTACTATTTCGGGACGTGGATTAAGTCGGCTGGCCATGCGATCCTCCCTACAGATACTGGGTGTAATTAGTGCGCGCTACCCCCAACGCCCGGGCGAGCTGCAGTTTTGCCACATTGTGGCTATACAGGCTGGAGATGTACTGGTCATTCGCGCTCGCCAGCGACTGCTGAGCCTGCACGACTTCGACACTGTCCGTCACCCCGGCGGCGAAACGCTCCTGGGAGCGAGAGAGATTTTCCCGGGCGAGGTCCGCGTTTTGACGCGCAACCGTTACCTGCTCCCTCGCGGCCTGCAGATTAAGGAATGCAGTGCGGACATCATAGTCAATCTGGCCGCGCAGGTTTTCTGCTTCCGCCTTGCGCTGCCGAAGTATTGCTTCCGCTTCCGTGATATCGCCGTTGATACGTCCACCAGTGAAGACTGGTATGCTCACTCCCGCCTGAAAGGTGAACTCACCAGACAAACGGCCAAAGTTCGGGCCCTGCACTCCGTAGTTTCCGTTGGCCGCCAGCACCGGATAGCGCTCTGCGCGAGCCGCTGAGAGCTGCTGCTGCGCTGACTTTAACAAGCTCACCGCCGCCCGGAAATCGCTTCTAAATTTCCAGGCCATGCTCAGGGCATGCTCCAGCGTCAGAGGATCAATGTCAGCGTACGGCAGTTGATCAGTCAGATCGAAGGCCTGGCCGAGCGGCAGGCCGATGGCGCGCGCGAGATTGAGTTTCGCGATCGCAAAATTGTTCCGTGCAATACTCAGGTTGTACTGTTCCGTATGCAGTTGCACGCCGCTGCGCGTCACATCGATTTTAGGGCTGGTGCCGGCCTGAAGCTGGTCGACGGCCTGGGCATAGAGCGCCTGCGCATTTTGAACCTGTGCCTCCTCCGCGCTTACGCGTGAACCTGCCTGGATTACCTGGAGATAAGCACTTCCCACAATCAGAGTGATCACATCGAGGGTGTCGTTGTATGCAAGTTGAGCAGCCTGCTCTGCGCTGCCTGCGGAGCGGAAATGCTGTATCGACTCATAGCTGAAGAGTGTCTGACTGGCACTCGCCTGCGCGGTGCTGAAGCTGAAGGGACCAATGACAGCGGGGATTTGCGGAATGTTGATGCCCAGCGTGGCCGCACTGACCTTTTCGACATTTTCCGAGGTTCCGGCAGACACTTGTGGCAGGAGCGCGCTCAAAGCACGAAGTCTTTGTCCGCGGGCTATGCGCGCATTCTCTCCGCTCTCAATCTGTCCGAGATTGTAACGAAGCGCCCTGCTGATGGCGTCGCGAAGCGTGAGATGCAGAACCTCGCTGCTTACCGTACCTGCGGGAACACTGCCAAAGTCAGGTGAAGTTTGCGTCGTCTGTGCCGCAGAACAAACCGGTATGGCCACACAGAGCAGCGTACATCGCAGAATGGATCGAGCGGAAAACCTTTCCGTTCCCGCCAACACTCCCGTGAGAAGTTGTTTTAATCTGTTCGCTGCCATGTTTCTGCTCCGCTGTTTGCTAATGTCTCAACACACAAAGTGATGCAGAACAGCCCCAGGAATGATTCCGTTCCAAAGCAATTTTTTCAAAGTTTCTGGATTTGCCGGTTTAGAGCTCACTCAGTCAGGTCCTCGATTTTCACCGGCAGTTCCCGTACACGCACACCGGTTGCGTGGTGTACAGCGTCCGTGATGGCTGCGGGGATTCCAGCTATCCGCTTTATCCGATCCCGCGCGCTCCAGGTTCGTTGATTTTTTTTGTCGGGATAATCAGGGAGTGACGGCCACGATATCGAGGTCGTTCATAAAAGCTAAATTGATTTTCATTGTGCTAATGC
>Ga0070730_10000802_pt1 | contig 33315 bp, 29 predicted proteins | sample Coa_R1_3_FD_66447 | JGI IMG/M metagenome (GOLD analysis project Ga0070730, IMG submission 66447) | Surface soil microbial communities from Centralia Pennsylvania, which are recovering from an underground coalmine fire - Coalmine... | ecosystem: Environmental > Terrestrial > Soil > Unclassified ... | reverse complement strand
CCAGGGCGACCGAGGGATCGGGCGCGTCCGCGCCGTCGACCGCTTCGGGATCGACGGGCGCGGGCGGCGCGGCGAGGGGCTTGCCTTTCGACACGAGCATATTGTTGCATTATGAAAAGTTCATGTCAATGGACTAAATCGCGTCGCAGGTCGGCGAAGGCGCCGGGCGCCGATCGAAGCGACATGCGGCGGGCAGCGAGACCCGGCTCGACATCGCCCGGGTCAGGCCGGAACACGCGTGGCGGAGAAGAGGCCGTCGACGTGGCGGTGGCGGGGACGGCGACCTCGTCGATGCTGGCGAGGATGCGCGGCCGGTGCGAACAGACCCCCTCGCCCGTTACCCCGCATGGGGGGCGCAGGCGGGATCCTCGAACGTCAGCGCAGGTCCCAACATGGCTCATAGCCGAAATTGTGGAGGTCCGCTTTCGCTCTCGCCCATGGACCTCCGCATCAGGCCCACTTTGTCGAGATGATAGCCGCCGACGAACTTTCGCGGCCGGCGGCGAAAACGCCGTCGATCTTCTCGTTCACGAACGCGCGGATGCCGGGAATGAAGCTGTCGAAGTAGGTCGTCGAGAACGCCTCGCCGACCAGCCGCGCCTCGAAGGTGTGTTCCGGCGGGTCGGCGCTGAACAGCACGCCGGGAGTCTCGGGCGGCTGGTAGGCGAGGCCCGGCCCGAACCGGCTGCTCCACTGGTCGACCTTGACGCAGGCTTCGACGATGTCGGCGTGGGAGGCGACGGCCTAGAAATCGCCCTCGCTGGAGTGGGCGAACGGACAGCCCCGAGCGAGCAGGTCCACGTACACCTGCTCGAAATTCTTCTGGAGGGGCTCGGAGTTGAAATCGATCTCCGTCACGCCGGGGACCACGTGCGTCTTGGGTTCAGCCATTCCGTCCTCCTGCATTCTTGCCCTGCCAATGTCAGTGCGCGTTTTCCTTCGCCGCAAAGAACTGACACCAGCCTTTCGGACTGATCGGGCTCACGACGAACCCGCACACGCTCGGAGGCTGGAAATTCAAGCAGATTTCGCAGCGCTGCTGTCCCCTCGGTTGATATTGGTACTGGGCATCCGCGTGGCTCACCTTTTGCTGTGCCGCCGCGCTCCTCGAGGCCATGATGGTCGCCGCGGCGCCGACGGACAACGCCGCGCCTCCGAGCAACGCCCGGCGCGAAATCCTCTTGGCATCACGCATGATAATCCTTCCTTTCCTTTATGACTGCTTTCGTCCACTGCTATGATCCGCTGTCACGGCAATACCGGCCTACTTTGCAACGGTCACTTCCGCGGATTTCGGCACATGCCATAGAACGATGTGATAGTGCGGTTCTTCGACGCCTGGATGGCCGGCATTGTAGTTGAGGCTAATGTGATCGACCTCGCCGCCGGGCGATGCCAGGTCAGCAAAGTTCTTTTGGGCATCCATGTCTTTCAACGGAACCATGTAGATGGTGCTGACCAAGTGTCCTTCGTGGTCATAGGCGAGGAACGGACCTTCCGGCAGCGTTGTTGGGTCGACATAGAGCGTGCCGAGACCGGGAGCGAAGTCGGGAAACTTGACGACTGTACTTACCTTCTTATAGGGCGCGGCCGGCGGCTCGTTGAGAACGCTGGCCGCCGAAGCCGGCAGCGCCACGAGCATCGCGGCGACGAAGATCGCAGAAGCTCTCATTTGCATGATCCTGTCCTTTCATTCATGTTGCATGACATTGCCGCTCGCTCACGCATCGCAACTTTCAGGTGGGATACGAACGCGTGTTATCGTCGTCGGCCTGCCCGAATGAAGGGAGGTACCGGCCGAAATTCAGTTCGAAATCGCTGGGAACGCCGTATCCAATGCTGCGGAGCTTGGGACGGCGCGCCTGCGCGTCGGGCGAGGCCAGGGTCTTCCAGATCAGGTCATTGCTCGACTGCAGTTCGGCGGCTGTCGGCATCCCGAACCGGTTGATCTGAGCTTTCGCTGCCGCCAGGGTCTCACGGCCGAACGTGGCCAGGCGAGCGACCAGCGCATCCACGAACGGGTCGAGGTCGTCGTCGTCCAGGGTGCGGTTCACCCACCCGTAGCGTTCGGCGACATCGGCATCGAAGTCGTCGGCGCTGAGCGCGATCTCGAGCGCCCGCGAGCGGCCCACCAGCCGCGGAAGCCATTCGAGGGCTCCGCCGCCTGGGATCAGTCCAACCCCGACTTCGGGCTGCCCGAAGACTGCGCTTTTCCGGCTTGCGAAGCGCATGTCGCAGGCTAGGACCCACTCGTTGCCGATGCCGCGGGTCCGCCCGCGCACCTTGGCGATGCTGACGATCGGCGCGGACGAGAGGCGAAGCACGACGTCGCGCCACATGCCCAGCACTTCAGGCTGCTCCGCCGCCTTGGGGAGGTCGAGATGGGCGACGAAAAAGTCGGGATGCGCCGACTGAAACACCACCACCTTCACGGACGGGTCCGCCTCGAGGTCGCCCAGCAGCGCTCCCAATTCGATGATCGTCGTCGGGACGAACATGTTGATCGGCGGGTTGCTGAAGGTGATCGTCCAAGCGCCTGGCGTCTTGGCGATCGTGAATTGGCTGAGTTCTGGCACGGGATATCTCCTTGATGGATGGGGATGGAGCGAGCGACGACGCTGCGTCAGGGTTGAGACGGCTGTCGTACGTGGGGGACGGGGCTTGCCGAGACGTTGGCCAGGTTTTGGGACACTGGAAATGCGAGGGTCGCGGTCACGCCCCTTGGTCCAAAGAACCAGCGCACGTCGCCGCTCAGCTCCCGCGCAAGACGCTCAATGACGCGACAACCCCGCGACAGCGACGGATTCGCCGTGCAGCTACCGTTGTCCGCGACCACACAGACGACGTCACCGCCGGCCTGTCGGACCTCGACAACGATCATCCCGCCAGACGCTTTGAAGCCGTGCTGAACCGCATTGGTGATCAGCTCGGCGACGATCAGCGCCACGCGCCAACAACGTCTCGCCGGCAGCGTGACGACATCCTCCACCAGGATGAGCTTTACGCCACGCTCTCGAAGGTTGGCCTCCGACAGAGCTGCGCAGACGCGGTCGAGATAGTCGCCCAGGCACATGTCGCCAGCCGCGACGGGCGCCTGCAGTGCGCGATGCGCCTCGGCGAATACGTGCAACTTGTCGGTGGTCCTGCGTAAGGCGGCCCGCGCATCGGCGTCGTCAATGCGCGCGGCCTCGAAGTTGATCGCCGCGATCGCGCCGGCATATTCGTTCACGACACGGTGCGTGATCTCTTCCACCATCAGCAGCGGTTCGATCCCCAGACCGGGCTCGCCAATTTCGGCGGAGCGGTCTCTGGAGCGCGCCCCAGCGCTGTGGCCTTCGGCGATGTAGGTCATCTGGCGACCCCGCTTGCGAGGTTTGAGCGCTGATCGGCGGCGGCCTCAGAGTCCGCCGGTTGCGGCGTGGGCAAGGCGGCGATCAGCTGGGCGGTCGTCAGGATAGAGTGGGCGAAGGTCGGCCCGTTAAGCTCATGCGCGGCATGCATCATCTCGCGCGTGAACGCCGCAGTCCCATCCCGGACAAGCGTGACGTGGTATCCGAGCTCCATGGCGTAGCGGGCCGTTGACTCGACGCAGGTGTTCGCCAGCAGGCCGACGACGATGACATGCGTAACGCCCCGTTGGCGCATCTGCTGGTCGAGGTCGGTGTTGGCGAAGCCGCTCTGTGCCCAGTGTTCCTTGGCGACGATATCGCCGGGCTGGGGGGCCAGGTCGGGATGCCAGTCGCCACCCCATTCGCCATGCGCAAAGGAATGGCGGCTCATGATGCCGATCTGCGTTGGATTGGGGTGAGACCAGTCTTCATAGTCGCCGGGCTCCCAGCGGCGGTGCGGTGCGATGCACACGCGCAAGCCGGAGGCTCGAGCGGCTTGGATGATGGCCTTGAGGTTGGCGAGGAGGCCCACCTCCTCGGCGATGGGCCTGATCCGCGGCCAGACTTTGCCGCCTTCCGAAAGGAAGTCGTTGTAGGGGTCGAGGAGCAGGACGGCGGTCGACCCGCGACGATAGATCGGCTCTGGCATGGGATCGTCTCCAATTCCTGGAGTGAGCGCGGGACTAATTGCGCATTGCGAAGCGTTCGATGCTGGCCGCGAAGAAAGGCGTTTCACCTCGGTTGTGCGCGATCGACATCGGCTGGCGCTGCGTGCGGAACACGTCGAAGGGGATGCCCTGCTTATCCAGCAGTGACCTGAGTTCCTCGGTGGCCCGCGACCGGATGTGGTTGGTGAACTCGCACCGGTAGTCGTCGATCGGCTTGACGCTCAACTCCCACAAGACGTGGATGGTGGTGCGACCGCCCGGCGTGAAGATGTCTGACAAGGACTCCAGGATCAGATGGTCCCTTTCGCCGAGAGCCTCGACGTAGTGCTGCACCATCAGGCTGCCCCCGATGATCTCGACATTCACGGACATTCTCTTGCCGTCGGGCGACGTCGTAGCGCCGGCCGCGACATGCGCTGGAGAGCAGCCCTGGTACTCGTGGTCGGGGAGCGCGAACGCCCACTGCGGAAGGTCTATCTTCTCGAGCGGCGCGTTGATCGTCGCGGTGAAGCTCGAGTCGACGATTTCATGATCGGTCACGTTGAACTCCCGGAAGCTTGAGTTGGGCGAAAGCCGGCGTCGACGTCGCCGCGCGGACCAGGCTCGCGGCCGCCCGATTTTCGGGCGGGCGGCCGTCCCTTTGTCGGGTCAGAGGTGGCGCAGAGAGCGGAAGCCGGCGCGAAGCTCTTCAGTGAAGAGCTTGGGCTGTTCCCACGCTGCGAAGTGGCCGCCCCTGTCCAATCGATTGAAATGGATGAGCTTGGGGAAGGCGCGCTCGGCCCAGCTCCGGGGGACCGGGTAGAGCTCGTCCGGGAAGACGCTGACGGCGACCGGGATTGTAACGCCCTTGGCGTCGAAGAACCCGACCTTGCCCCAGTTCTCCCAATAGAGACGGGCGCTAGATAGCGCCGTGTTCGTCAGCCAGGCGATAGTGATGTTGTCGAGGATGTCGTCACGCGTGAGGCCGGCTGACTCCCCCGAGAACACGCGGGAGATCAGCTCGTAGCTGCGCGCGTCGTGGTCCAGGAAATAGGCCGCCAGCCCGACGGGTGAATCGGCGATGCCGTACAGCGTCTGCGGCCGCAGGCCCATCTGGTAGCCGTAACCGATGCCCTTCTGGTACTCGAGCTGTAGAGCGTCGAAGGCGACCCTTTCCTCGGCCGAGAGCCCGGAGGGCGCCGGCGCCCCGGAAAACGCTGCGGCGTTGATCTCGGTGGGGAAGATGCCGGGCATGTTGCTGTGAATGCCGAGCAGTTCCGGCGCCGCCTGCAGGCCCATCTGCTCGGTGACGATCGCGCCCCAGTCGCCGCCTTGTGCAACGAATTTCGTGTACCCGAGGCGCTTCATCAGCACGACCCAAGCGCGTGCGATGTGGGCGGCATCCCAGCCGGTGACGGTCGGCCTGCCGGAGAAGCCGTAGCCCGGCATTGACGGGATCACCAGGTGGAACGCGTCAGACTCGCTTCCGCCGTGCGCGGTGGGATTCGTCAGCGGGTCGATGATCTTCATCTGTTCGATGATCGAGCCGGGCCATCCGTGCGTGACGATCAGCGGCAGCGCGTCCTCATGCTTCGAGCGGACCTGGATGAAGTGAATGTCCAGCCCATCGATCTCGGTGATGAACTGCGGCAACGCGTTCAGCTTCGCCTCGATCCTGCGCCAGTCGTAGTCCGAGGCCCAGTAGCGGGCGAGAGCCTGGATTGTGGTGAGTTGCACGCCTTGCGAGGCGTCCGCGACGGTCTCCCGCTCGGGCCACCGGGTGGCCTGGACGCGCCGGCGTAGCTCGGCCAGGTCCGCGTCCGGGAACCTCACCCGGAAGGGGCGAACCGCATCGGTCGCGCCGCCGCCGCCGACGATGTCGGCTTGCGCTGCCGTCGCAATCGTGGCTCGAAGATCAATCCATGGCATTTCAATTGGTTGGTCGATCATGGCAGTTCTCCGCTTGACTGCGGGAAACCATGATCCTGGGACCTGCGGGCCGGTTGTTATGAAGTGTTACTCCCGGCTATAACAGCCGCCGAGTGAGGGGCGACGGGAGGGTCGACCCCCTTCGGCGCCCTGTCGGGAACGCGGAGATGCCCCCCAGCACCTCAGAAATCATCTCTTTCGGCCCGTTCGCGCTCAGTCGCTCTCGGCGCCAGCTGACCAAGAATGGCGCGCCTGTCAGACTGGGCGGCCGGGCTTTCGACCTGCTGTCGATCCTGGTCGAGCAGGCGGGGAGCGTCGTCAGCCAGAAAGAGCTGCTCGAGCGCGTGTGGCCGGGGATCTATGTCGAAGACGTGAGCTTGCGCGTGAGGATCGCCGACCTGCGGCGGGTGCTCGAGCAGGACGAGGAGGAGCGACGCTACCTAGCGAACATTCCCGGGCGCGGCTATTCCTTCATCGGCGAGATTTCGCGTTCGACCGTCGAGACCCGCGCTGAAGCCGCGGACCCGCGCTACAATCTGCCGAAGCTCCACCCCTTGGTCGTCGGGCGCGACGAGACGACTGACGAGGTCTGCCGCGCGCTGAAGGCCCGGAGGTTCCTGTCCCTGGTCGGCCCCGGCGGCATCGGCAAGACCACGGTCGCGCTATCCGCCGCATGGGCTCTGCTCGACGAATTCAAGGGCGAAGTCTGCTTCGTCGAGCTGAGTCCGCTGGGTCAGCCGTCCTTGCTGACGGCCACCGTCGCGTCGTCGTTCGGCCTGCCCGTTCACACAGGTGATCCGATCCCCGCGCTGGTCGATCGGCTCAGCGGGAGGCCCGTTCTGCTGGTTCTTGATGGCGCGGAACACTTGATCTTGGACGCCGCCGTCCTGGCGGAGCGCCTGTTCGTGGACTCCAGGGACCTCCACATACTCGTTACCTCCCGCGAGGCGCTGCGGGTTCAGGGCGAGAGCGTCTTCCTGGTGCCGGGGCTGGAGAGCCCGCCGGACGTCGGCGGGCTCACCCTGGCCGAGGTCGGCGGCTTCTCGGCCGCGCGCCTTTTCCTCGACCGTTGCGTCATGGCCGGCCTGCAACGGGACTTCACCGACGCCGACGCGCCCACCATCGTTGCCATCTGCCGCAAACTTGGGGGTTTGCCTCTGGCGCTGGAATTCGCCGCCGGACGTGCGGGCGCCCACGGGCTTACCGAGACAGGCGCCTTGCTCAACACAGAGTTCGCCCTGCGATGGCCAGGGCGCCGCACAGCGCCGCCGCGCCATCAGACCTTGCGAGCGATGCTCGACTGGAGTTTCAACCTGCTCTCGGAGACCGAGCGGATCGTTCTTCGGCGCCTCTCCGTCTTTGCCGGCCGGTGCACGCCGGCTGCCGTCCGGCACATAGCCGCGCACACCGATCTCTGGGAGCAGGATGTCCTGGATGCGCTGAACGGTTTGGTGGCCAAGAGTCTGGTGTCCGTCGATGCGTCCGGAGAGGCCGACCGATTCCGGCTGCTGGACACCACTCGCTCCTACGCCACGACCAAACTGGCGAAGGCCGGCGAACTCGACGCCCTGCGACGCCGGCAGGCGACCTACTACCGGGACGTCCTCAAAGGAGTGGGAGGCGGCTCACGAAAAGATAGGGACCCAATCGACATCGACGATATCCGGGCGGCGTTGCGGTGGTCGTTCGGGAAGCGCGGCGACGAAGTTCTCGGCGCCGAACTTGTCGCCCACTCCGCGTCCATATGGTTTAGCCGAGCCCTTCTCAGCGAATGCCACGCCTGGATGTCGAAGGCGGCCGAGGTCTACGAGCGGCACGACGCCGCGGCGCGCGAACTGATGGTGATCCTGGGCGTTCGCGGCAGCGCCGAAATGCAGATGCACGGATTCTCGGCAGAATCGACACTTACCTGGATGAAGACATTGGAGCTGGCGGAGTCGTTGCATGACTCGCTTGGTCAGTTTTCCGCCTACATGTCGCTTTGGGTAGGCGACCTTCGAGAAGCTTGGTATTCGAAAGCGCTCGCCACAGCCGAGCGTTGTCTGAGAGCATCGGACAAAATCAGCCATCCCGCATTCCGCCCCGCAGCGGAGTGGATGGTTGGGCACACGTTGCATCAACTCGGGCGGCTTCAGGAGTCGCAGGAACATTTGAACGCTTCCCTCAGCTGCGACACGGAGGAGGCGCGGCTTTCGTTTGTCAGAAGCACCGGCCTCGATCGGCGCACAAACCTCCTGGCGACAATGGCAAACACGCTATGGATGATGGGTTTTGCGGAGCAGGCGCAGCCGTGCGGGGAGAGCGCCATCGCAAGCGCGCGCGCTCTTCAATTCGAACTCGCTGTTGGCGAGGCGATGATCTGGACCGGGTTCAACCGATATCTCTCAGATCCTGAGATCGGCGCCATCGAGCAGGACATGGTTGAATTGCTCGAACATGGCCGCTCGCGAGCCGTGGACAGCGAGGTGGGCTTCGCCCTCAGCATCCTGGGCCTCTGTCAGGCGCGGCGCGGCGACTTCGAGGCAGGCCGAAAATCGGTGAGCGAGGGTCTGGGCCTTTTCGCCAAGGCGCACCTGGAGAGTTTCAGCCCGATTGTCCTAGCTCACCTTTGCGAGACTACAATCGGCCTCGGTCGCGACCGGGAAGCCGCCGGCCTGATGGCCGATCTGAGGGCCCGGGACCGCAATCCCGAGCATTTCTGCACTCCGGAGATCCTGCGTGTTCGCGCGTTGCTCTTGATCGCCCAGGGTAACCAGCGGGGCGGCGAGGAGCTGTTCCGCGATGCACTAGCGATGGCGCGACGCCAGGGTGCACTCGCCTGGGAACTCAAGACCGCCTCAAGCGCAGCCAAATTCCTGATCGGACGCGGCCGCCATGCCGAAGCTTTGGCCATGCTTGAGCCGGTCTATGATCGGTTCACTGAGGGCTTCGAAACCGCCGACCTTCGTACGGCGAGAGAAACTCTCTCAAGACTCGACAGACGTCGGCTCCCTCCGGTTCGCAGTTAAACCTGGAAACGCCGAGCCAACTCTGACCTTGTTCGGGCCGGGCTTCAGTCGCCCCTCTCGGCGGAACGGCAGCTTGGGGCTTTGCGCATCCCCCGGCATCTGAGGTGCCTCATTCGGGTATCTATCGCTGCGACGGGTGTGGTCGCGAAGTAGCATGCGACCGGGGGCGATTGCCGGGCGGAACAGCGGCTCGTCCGAGCCCGCTCGATAGCCGACGTTTTTGGGAGGTTTCACGTAGGTCCGACGATGGCCACTGGCGCGGTCCCGTGCAGGGTTGTCAGCCTCGGGGCCCACAGCGAGGATCGTGCGCTCCGGACGCGCGAACCGTACGGGTACATCCGCTTGGGCTCCTGGTGAGGGCCCTTCCGATCGTTGTCGCGTTCGAGCGCGGTGCAAGGAATTCGATCCTCGGACGGGGGCCGCTAAAGGTCCGCAGGAACATTTGCGACAGGCTACGGCGCTGCTAAGGCGCGAGGCGGTTGAGCTCAACCTTCGCGGCGCCGTATTCGAAAAAGTCCCTCGGGCAAGTGTCGACTGCATTGCGCAGCACCGACAGGGCCTCGGCCCGAGCGCCTTGTGAGAGATCGTATTCCCCGATGTAGAAAGTTGCCTCACACCTTTGGCCGTCCCGCGCCTTGATTTCGCTAGTCTCCACACCTTGGCGCACCGCCTCCCGCGTTGCGCGGCCGAGAAAGAGGTTCACGATGGGACCGGGCCAGGCTTTGAGATCGAGCTTGCTCGCGTTGGCAGCCAATTCCTCAGCGTCAGGCGCATGCGCGCCGGCCCGCGCAATGTGTAGCCAGATGACGGAGTATGGGTCGGTAGGTTGCTCTTTCACGGCCGACGCGAAATCCTCTGAGGCGTCTACAAATCGCCCGTGGTCGAATTTCGCTCGACCACGATTCCTGAAGGCGTCCGCGAAATCCGGCTGTAGCCGGATGGCCTGATCATAGTCGGCGATGGCCCGCTCGTACTCGCCTTTGTCGTTGTAGGCGAGGCCGCGACCAAAGAACGCGAACGCTAGATCCGGTTTCAGCCGGATGGCCTGATCATAGTCGGCGACGGCGCGGTCGTACTCGCCTTTCTGATAAAAGGCGTAGCCGCGAGCTTTGAAGGCGTCCGCGGAATCCGGCTGCAGCCGGATAGCATGATCATAGTCGGCGATGGCGCGGTCGTGCTCGCCTTTCTGATCATAAGCGTTGCCGCGACCCTGGAAGGCGAACGCGAAATCCGGTTTCAGCCGGATGGCCTGATCATAGTCGGCGATGGCGCGGTCGTGCTCGCCCTTCTGATCATAGGCGTTGCCGCGACCCTCGAAGGCGTCAGCGAAATCCGGCTGCAGCCGGATAGCCTGATCATAGTCGGCGATGGCGCGGTCGTGCTCGCCTTTCTGATCATAGACGTTGCCGCGATTATTGAAGGCGCCCGCGAACTTCGGCTGCAGCCGGATAGCCTGATCATAGTCGGCGATGGCGCGGTCGTGCTCGCCTTTCTGATCATAGGCGTAGCCGCGATTATTGAAGGTGATCCCCAGGATCTGGTCGTTTTCCTGGCCGGACTGAATCAGAGAGGTGCAGCCGGCGATTTGAAGATCCAAATCAATGCGAGGGCCTCCAACGCACCGCATCCGAGACAGGTCCGCCTCGCGATCGGGAGACGGGTTCGCCTCGGCTCGACCTGCCACAAAGCCTACAACACAGGCGATCAGTACGGCTAGCCAGTGGCGCGACATCAGGTTCCCCAACCAGCTGCGCCGTCGCTAACGCACCGTCTTTGCTCCGTAAAGTCCGGGAGCGCTTCAGCCAGTGGTATGCGGCGTGGTTGGCATGCAGAATCCTTCCCGCTCCCAGGCGGTAGCCTCGAACAAACGGTACGCCGCAAATGATGTCCCTCCGATGACGCGCGGCTGATCCGTGACGGTTACATCAAAGAATTCGTGAGAGGCCAAGTCCTCCCGGGACTCGACGCATCGGCCAGCGGTACGACCTTCCACCCTCCGTTGCCAACGGCGTCAGGCGCCCTACTCCGCCGCGACGCGCTGCCGCTGGTAGCTCTTCAGCGCCGGCATCACCTCCCTGGCGAAGAGGCGCATGCTCTTCTCCGCGTAGTCGAACGGCATGTCGCCGTAGCTGAAGACGCCGGTGAAGGTATCCCCTCCGCAGCGATCGGTGCAGGCGGTGATCTTCTCGAAGCACTGCTGTGGCGTGCCCCAGATCTGCAGGCCCAGGAAGAACTCGACCATGGCGTCGACGCCGCCCGGCTGGTTCATCGCCGCCTGCATCGGCGCGTAGGACTCGTAGCCCTTCATGGTCTGCAGGTGCGTGCCCTTCAGCTCGTAGTGGCGCACCACCGACTGCCAGTAGCCGCCGATGTGCCTGACGGCCATGTCGCGCGCCCGGCCCTCGTCCTCGTCGCAGAGGACCCAGCCGGCGTTGATCGGCGCCGGCGCCTCGGCGTTCATCGTCTCGCGGTAGATGCGCCGGTAGTCGGCAAGCTCCTTCTCCACCGCCTCCCAGGGTTTCTGCGGGATGATCAGGAGGCCGATGCCGAGCTTGGCCATGATCGCCGAGGACTCCGGCGAGACCGCCGCGGCGTAGGTGCGGCCGCGGAAGCTCTTGAACGGCCGCGGCCGGATGTCCCGCCGGGCCTGTTTGACGAGCTGCCCGTCGAATTCGCACGTCCCGGTCTCCAGGCCCTCCAGGATCATCTGCGCCGCCTCGACGAAGAACTGCCGGCTCTGCTCCTGGTCCTTGCCGAAACCTTCGAACTCCACTCGTCCGAGGCCGCGGCCGAGGCCGAGGATGAAGCGGCCGTTCGACATGTGGTCGAGCATCGCCACCTGCTCGGCGACGCGCATAGGGTCGTGCCAGGGCAGCACCACGACCATCGAGCCCAGCTGCACGGTCTTCGTGCGCGCGGCGAAGTACGTCAGGTACTGCAGCACGTCGGGGCACATGGTGTAGTCGGTGAAGTGGTGTTCGACGCCCCAGATCGACTCGAAGCCGAGCGGCTCGGCGAGGTCGCCCATGGCCAGCTCGCGGGCATAGACCTCGCGGTCGGTGACGCCGTCGTGACGGCCCTGAAAGATGAGCGCCATGCCTACATGCATCTTAAAGTCTCCTGGTCGTTCCCCGCGGGCCAGCTTGCGCCCTTGAGCGTGGGCCGGCAACTCGGCGCGGTCCCATTTTCGGGTCGATCAATCCCTACCCCTTCGTATCCGGCAGGGCGTTGACGATCGGGGTCAGCCACTTGCCGAGCGCCTTCCAGGCGGCCGGGCCATCGTCCATCAGGCCCAGGCGCACCACCACGGCGCCCTTCGAGGGGACGACGAGGATCGCCTGGCCGTTGTGGCCCTGGGCGGAGAAGGCGTCCATCGGCCCCTCGCCTGCCATCAGCGAGGTCTCGGCGTTGTCGGCCTTGGCCTCCAGCCACCAGCCCGCGCCATAGGCCGGCTGCAGGGTAGGGGATACTGAGAACTGCATCCAGCCGGCAGGCAGGATCTGCCTGCCGTCCCAGATTCCGAGGTTGCGGGCGAGTTCGCCGAAGCGGGCGAAGTCGCGGGCGGTCGCATACACCAGGGATCCGCCGATGAAGGTCCCCGCGGCGTCGAACTCGGGGACGGCCGAGGCCATGCCGATCGGATCGAACAGGCGCCGCCGCATCCATGCGGCCATGGCGGCGCGCCGCCGCTCCGGGGTCCTGGCGTCAGGAAAGAGGTTGGCCTGCAGCTCCGCCGCCGCCAGGTGGAAGGCGCCGGTGGAGTAACGCCAGCGCGAACCGGGCGGGACCTCCTGCGGCTTGGCCGCGACGTAGGCGGCGCCGTCGAACCGCCCTTCGCCGTAGAGCATGCGCGTGGCGTCCGACCGCGCCGGGTCATAGTTCCCCTCGTCCCAGGCCAGACCGTCGGTGAGGGTGATGAGATGGCGCAGCGTGAGGCTGGCATCGCCCTTGTGCGGCGTGCGCAGGGGCCGGTCGATGTCGACCACGCCGTCGCCGACGGCGATGCCGATCAGGGCCTCGGTGATCGACTTGGCCATCGACCAGGAGACATGGCGAACGGTCTCGCCGCCGTCCGGGCCGTAGCGCTCGTAGACGAGCGCCCCGTCCTGCAGGATCAGGAAGGCGTCGGTCTGGCCCATCGCGGGGACGGCCCCCGAGCCGGCGCGGGTCCAGGCGTCGTCGAGGGCCGGGACGCCGCGACGAGGGACGGCGGGCGTCCACTTCACGTCGGCCCGGGCGGCGAGCGGCGGGGCGGCCAGGCCGATCGCGGCAAGTCCGATGTTGAAGTCGCGGCGCTTCATGGCATTACCCCCGTTTGTCGTAGCGGCGTTTTAGGGGGCGAAGGCGATGGGGAGCAATCGGTTCGGGCTCATGCTCGCGGGGGCGGCGCTGGCCCTGGCGCCGATGACCCGGGCGGCCGACTCGCCTCCGCCGGCGGCGCCCAGCGCCGCGGTGGTGAAGATCGGCGCCGCCTACGTCGCCAAGCAGCTCTGCTCCTGCCTGTTCCTCACCGGCCGCTCCGAGACCTCCTGCCGCGCCGAGTTCAAGCCCCAGATCGACCAGGGCCACGTCGCCATCGACCGTCGCGGCCTGCCGGCGCGGGCCAGGGTGGGCGTCACCCTCGGCCCCGTCGTCGCCGAAGCGACCTACAGCCGCCGCTACGGGTGCGTGTTGGTGAGGTAGCCGGAGCGCCGGCGTCCCGCCGGCTCTTCCTTTTCTTTCCACCCTCAGCGAAGCAAGAGCCGGCGGGACGCCGGCGCTCCGTCAGTGCGTCTGTCCGGGCGCGTAGTCGGCCTCCACATGGCCGGCGAGCTCGGCCTCGGTGAAGCGCACCGGCTTGGTCTTCATAGCGACAAAGAGCGGGGTCTGGTCGGCGTAGTGGGGCGAGGTCGGATCGAGCGTGGCCGAGCCGAACTGGTGGATGCTCTCGGAGCTGAGCTTGCCGGCCCGGTCCCAGGTCACGAACATGATGAAGGTGTCGCCGGCCATCGCTTTCAGCCGGCCGTCCGGCTGCGGCTCGCCGTAGACCGCGCGGTAGGTGTCGGGGCCGCCGTCGATGGGCAGGTCGAGCGTGCCGCGGACGATCCGGTTGACCTGACCCCACCGCGGGTCCATGCGCCCGAAGTGGCGCTCGAGGCCGGCGATCGCCCCCACGAGCGTCGCCCGGGTGTCCGGCGCCGGCCGTTTGTCACTCCAGGCCCCGGCGATCGGCTCGGCGACGGCGATGGCCAGGGCGGCGGCCCGGCTCTTCACGTCCATGCGCCGGTCCCAGCCGCGCAGCAGGGTCTGGGCGGCCGCGATGTTGGCGTCGCCCTTCGGATCGAGGGCGAGGACCATGGCCACGATCCTGGCGACATCCGAGCGGGCGCTGTAGGCGACGTCGAACTTGTCGCGCCGGAAGGCCTCGGCCGTGATCTTCGGGTCCGTCCCGAAGGTCTCCTGCGCCCGCAGGGCGCGGTTGGTCATGTTGGTCTGGACGCCCATCGTGGCGGGGAAGTCGGCGGGCTTCAGGGCGTCGCCGGGGCCGGTGGCCTGGAACGGCGTGTTGTTGGAGTTGAAGACGTAGCCGCTCTTCGGATTCCAGATCTGTGGTGTGCGGTCGAATGGCAGGTAGCGGGTCCAGATCAGGTCGGATCGGTCGCCCGGCAGGACGCCCCGCCAGTCGAAGCCGGGTTTCCGGTCGGGGAAGAGGCCGTTGTAGACATAGCCGATGGTCCCCGTCTCGTCGGCGTAGATGTAGTTGATGCTGGGGAGGGCCTGCAGGGCCATGGCGGCGCGCCACTCGGCGAGGCTGCGCGCCTTGTTGAGCCGATAGTACTGCAGCGGCTGGCGCACCTCGCCCATGCCCGCGAAGCGGACGGCGAACACGCCGTGGTCGGTCTTCAGCACCGGGCCGTGGACGGACCACAGGACGGGCTTGTGCAAGGTCCAGTAGAGCGGTCCGGCGATCTTCACGCGGATCGCCGCGTCGCTCTTCTCGAAGGTCCGCCAGCGGCCGTCCAGCCGGTACTGGTCCGGGTTGGCCGGGTTCAGGGTCAGCCGGTAGACGTCGACCAGGTCGGGGTCGTTGACGGTGTTGGCCCAGCCCAGGTGCTCGTTGTGGCCGTGCAGCATGAAGGGCGAGCCGGGGAAGAAGCCGCCGGCTACGTGCCAGCCCTCGCCGCTCTGCAGCACCGCCTCGTACCAGGCGACCGGCCCGGCGTAGGGCTGGTGGGAGTTGACCAGCAAGCGGGTCGCGCCGTCGGCCGAGCGCGAGGGGGCGACGGCGACGCCGTTGGAGCCGACCGGCGGCGCCGGCCTGCCGTGGGTGGGGGTGTTGAGCTTTTCCAGGACGCCGTCGAGGCCGTAGAAGAACGGCGTCTTGAACACGAACCCGGCGGCGATGTCGCGCCCGGTGACCGGGAGGAGGCCGGGGACGACCCTGTCCGGATGACGCGCGCCATAGGCGTTGATCCCCGTCGCATAGGCCGCCAGCACCTGCTTCAGGTCGTCCGGCAGGTCGCGCTCATAGCGGGCGTTCACGGTCGGCCACACCCGCAGCAGCCGCACGACGTAGTCGGTGGGCGCCGCCTTCAGGCCCTGCTCGGCGGCCAGGGTCCCGCGGGTGGCGAGGGTGACGTCCCGGATGGTGGCGAAGTCGTCCTCGGCGTGGGCGTAGGCGACGCCGAAGGCGACGTCGGCGTCGGTGGCGCCGGTGATGTGCGGGACGCCGAACTCGTCCCGGCGGATGCGGGCGTGATAGCGCGCCGCCTGGGCGAGGAGGACCCGGGTGTCGGGCGCCGGTGGCTGGGCCAGCCGGTCGGAGAGGATCAGCCCGGCCAGGGCCAGCACGATCACGACCACGACGACACCCAGGCCGACGGCGATCCGCTTCAGCCAACCCATGCGCGTTTCCTGGAGATGCCCGGACTCTGGCTCCCGGATACGACGGATGGCGGTGAAGACGCAAAGCGCCCGGAGCGCCGGCGTCCCGCCGGCTCTTCGCTTGCATTCCAAGGATCGCTCCAACGAAGGCCGGCGGGACGCCGGCGCTCCAAGCGGCTAGGACCGGGCGAACGCCAGCAGGTCGCGGTTCACCTGGTCCAGGTGGGTCACGAACAGGCCGTGCGGCGCGCCGGGATAGACCTTCAGCACCGCCCCGCGGATGCCGGAGGCGAACGGCGCGCCAGGGCGCTGGAGGTCGCGCTCGCGGCGCGAGCCCGGACGGCGACGCCGAGCGTGGCGGCGGCGATGGCGGAAAGCAGTACATCTCGTCTTTGCATGGTCATCCCTCCTTGCTGGGTGTGACCACTGTGCGGGCGCCGGGGAGCGACGGCGATTACGCCTGGGGTAATATCGGCTCGGCCAGCTACCGCGATCCACCCATCACCGGACGGCGTCGAACACCGCCAGGCGCGGCGGCGTGAACAGGCTCGCATAGGCGGCGTACACGCGGTGCGTCGCGGGATCGATCGCCAGGGTGTGGGCGCCGAAGTGCAGTTTCACTGTGTCCAGGATGCGGTAGGCGTCGGGTCTATCCTGCTGGATGACGGAGAGGACACCCGACTTGCCGGTGGCGTAGATCCGCCCCAGAACCGCGTCGTAGGCCACCGAATCCGGACCGCCGCCGATGGGCAGCGAGGCGACGATCCGGTGGCTGGCCAGGTCCATCACCACCAGCAGGGCGTTCTTCGAGCACACCGCGAACAGTCGTCGATGAGCCGTGTCGAGGGCGACGCCGGTCGGCGCCTCGCAAGGCCCGAGCGACCAGCGGCCGACGACCGCGCGCCTACCCACGTCGACGGCGGCCACGGCGTCCTTGTCCTCGAGATTCTGGTAGATCAGGTCCGTCTGGGGATCGAAGGCCGCGAACTCCGGCTTGCCGCCCAGGGCGATGGTTCCGACGCTCGTCTGGCTGACCGGGTCGATCAGGGTGGCGATACCCGGGTCGCCATTGACCGCGTAGACCAGCTTGTGGATCGGATCGAAGATGGCGCCGTCGCCGTCCTCGGCGATCGCGATCGACTTCATTGTCCGCCGGGACGACGGGTCGAAGACATCGACATGATTGGCCTTGCTGCGGGTGACGAACGCCAGCCCGCTGGCCGGGTCGACCGCAACGCCGTGCGCCTCGCCAGCGCCCGGGACCACCTTGACCATGCCGGGAGCGGGAAGGGCCCCGTTGCTCAAAGGGACCTCGTAGACGTCGCCCGAGGTCACGCTGGTGACGTAGAGCCTGGACCCGTCGACGGTCAGGTAGTCCAGGATCGATACCACCCCACCCTGCTTGGGCAGGGGGATGAAGCCGGCGAAGTGCAGACCGTTCGCCGGCTTTGGAGACGCCGGAAAGACGAGCATGGCCAGGAACCCGAGGGCCACGACCAGCGCGCCGATTGCCGCCACCGCGAATATTCTCAGCGCTCGCCGCATCTGTAAGTTCCCTGGAGGTCAAGTCCGCGCCGGACATGTCTATAGAATGTCGTCAGACTATTCAAATCTGATGAATACATGTACAGTTGGCGTACAGATGACCCACCCGTTCGCGGGGCTATCGGCGTAGCGGGGGGTGCGCGGCCGGCGGCGCCACGCTCAAGGCGCCCAGTTGAACCAGCGGGAGAAGGCCTCGCCCATGATGAGGTTCTTGTCCTTCTCGGAGAGCCACGGCAGTTCCTCGGTGAACATCGTGATGGCCTGGCGCCACGTGCAATTCCTCAGGCGGGTGATGTCGGTTCCCCAGAACAGCCGCTCAGGACCGTAAGCGTCGTAGAGGCGGCGGATCGTGTCGTGCATGCTCTTGAAGGGGTACCCATCATCACGCGCATAGTCCGGCCCCCCCGTCAGCTTGACCGACACGTTCGGGAATCGACTCCAAGACAACAGGTTGTCGGCCTGGATCAGTCCGCCTGTCGGGGTGAGACCGACGAGACCGTAATGGTCCAGGGTAAGCTTGAGGCTCGGATACTGCGCGGCCCACCGCTCGATGTGAGGCGCGAGGATCGGACCGGCGACCGCGACCGGAAGACCCAATTCCTCGGCGAGCGGCAGAAACCAGTCCATGGTCCCGTCCGTCGGCCAGCTCCGTTCGTCCTCGGCGACGCACAGGAAGCGGAACCCGATCATGCCGGGCTGGGAGCGCCAGCGCCGCACGAGGTCGGGCGCCTCCGGGCGGTTCAGCTTGAGCCAGCCGAGCGTCGCGAAGCGGTCGGGATAACGCCCCGCCGACTCGATCGCATAGCGATTGGAGTCCTGATCCCAGCCCGGCGGATGGTTGATAGCGGCGTCGACGCCCGCCGCATCCATGTCAGCTATGGCTTCCTCCGCCGAATAGGGCTTCTGCCGATGATGCGGCGGCGCCTGGCCGCCGTCCCAAAGATGAATTTGCGAGTCGATGATCAACACAAGACTCTCCTCCCCAGTATTATTTGTTGTGGGCGCTCAGACGGTCTGCAACCCAGTCTGCGATCAAGTTATGCTTGTCGTCACTGTGATTGTAGACGCAGTGATCCCCGTCCGAGTAGATGACCATCTGCTTGTCGGTGGATTTGGCCCAATCGAACAGACTTCGCGCGTCCTCAATGGAAACGAGGTGATCCAGGGCGCCGTGCACGATAAGTAGCGGGCAGTTGACCGAGGCGTCAGGCGCCATGGGGCTGAGCGTCTGCAGGATGTCGACGGCGGCCTCCTGGGTCGCATCGCCGCAAAATGCCAACAGCTTTCCAGGCAGACTGACGTTCGGGGGCGGTCGTCCAATGGCCTTGGGCCCGCAGTTGTCGCAGCAGGCGACGACGCGGGCGTCCTGCGAGGCGAGGCGCAGGGCGAAGGCGCCCCCCAGGCTGTTGCCGACGACCGCCATCGGCGCGCCGCCGGTCCGGGCGGCGAACTCGTCGAAGACGCCTTGATAGGATAGCACCCAGGATTTCGTGAGGTAATGCCGATGCGCCATGCGGCTCTCGCCCTGGCCCGGTCCGTCCACGACCAGCGTATCGACGTTGCGGCGCGCAAGCTCCAGTCCCAGGGCGTCGAAGTCCATCGCCCAGGCTTCGAGACCGCCGATCACCACCGCGCAGCCGACCGCGCTCCCGCCTTGGCTTGGGAACCGCCAGCCGACGAGCGGGCCCTCTTCGGTCTCGACGAGGACCCGCTCGCGGTCGCCGGTCAGAACGGCGGCCCGCCGGTAGAGGTCCGCCGCGCGCGAGAAGATGTCGCGCCGCTGATCATCGTCGCTGAGCATCATCACCTGGCTCATCCGCAGGAGCGCCGATGCGCGAAAAAGCCGATTGGCCTCGGTGGCCGGGCTTGCGGGGGCCACGGGCCCCTCCGGAGGCGCCAGACAGTCGGCGGCCAGGTCCGCCGCAGCCGCCTCCCATTCCTGCCCGGCGGCGACCCGGCCCCTGAGCTCCACCGCGTCGGGGTGATGCACGCCGTAGGCCATCAGGCGTTCGAGGGTGAACTGCGCGAGCGCGGCCTTATCTTCCGGACGGGTCGGCCCGTCGGAGGCAGCCGCCGCCGACCTGCCGGAGAACGGATGGGTCACGACGCCGCGCGTCATCGTTCGATCGGCTGCCACACCCATGGGGTCTCATCCTCCGGCCCGCCCGCAATTTATAGACCATTGTGGTCAATATTTTTCGGTTTGGGAAGCCCGGATGTTGGTGAGCAGCAGCCTTGTCGCGCGGCGGGTGTCAGGCGGGGTCGGTGGTGCGAAAGAACAGCCGCTCGCAAAGTTCGATGTGCCGTCGGATGGCCTGTTCAGTGTTCGGCGTTTCACCCGTAAGCAATTCGATCTCGCGAGCGGATCTATACGGACTAGTCGCCGAACCCAGGAATAGGTACAACAGTTTCAGCGGATCCCCTTCGACAAATTCGCCGAGAGCCTGGGCTCGCCGGATGAGTTCCGTCATGTAGGCCAGCGTCGGACCCACGTGGTTGGTCACCAACCAGGTGAGCCGTTCCGAGGCCAAGGTATTTTCGTGTGTCAGCATCCGGAAGAAGTCCGGATACTCGGCGCTGAAACGAATGTAATGAGCAAAGTTGCGCTTGAGGCGGCGCACCGGATCACCGCCCTTTACCGGCCCGATGACGCCGAAATTCCGTCGCGCATACCAGCGCACGGCTTCCTTGACGGTTTCGTACCAGAGCTCATCCTTGGTGTGGAAGTGATAGATGACCAGGGAATGCGGTACGCCGGCGGCCTCGGCGATGCCGCGCGTGCTGGCGCCGTCGAACCCGAGCAGCGCGAACTCGGAGAGGGCGGAACGGATGATCTTCAAGCGGGTGTCGACAGTCCGCTGCTGCTGCCGGCGCTGCGCAGGCTTGGGTTGCGTCGATCCGGTCGCCACCATCTGCTCTCAAACCTCCGCGCGACCTCGGATCACCTAGGGCGACCTTCGCACGGAATTCGGTCAGATCGAAAGGCGCGTTCAGGCGGGCGCGGGCGCCGGTTCGGCTGCGCCGCCTGGGTCTACGTCACGCCGGGCGCGCCTCCATCACACTCTCGCGGGCAAGCGCGGCGTAGCGGCTCAGGAGCAGGTCGAGTTGGGCGCCGTCCAGGAGCGCGAGCGGCGGCAGCGTCCGCGCGTGCGCGCCGTCGTTTTCCAGGCGCGCGATCATCGCCTTGATCCCCGGCGCCAGGGGAAGCCCATCGAAGATGGCGCGCAAGCGGACGGCCCGTCCGAGGGCCGCCTCGTCGCCGTGGTGATAGGCGAGGGCGCAGTCGGCCGCGTTGAGGTTGGCGGTAGCGGAGATGCACCCGGCGAATGGTCCGCCTGGCCTGGCCGAGAGCAGGGTCGCCTCGTTGGACGGATAGACCGCCAGGGTCGGGGAGAGGGCGGCGATTTCCTTCGCGTAGGCGATGTCGCCCGATGAATCCTTGAGGCCGGCTATCCTGGAGCCGAGATGGCGGATCAGGAGCGCCACCAGTCGCGGGCCATAAGCGATCCCCGACAGAGCGGGAAAGTTGTACAGATAGAGGGGGATCGGCGCGGACGCCTCCGCTACCGCTTCCACGAAGCGCAGGATCCCCTCGTCGGAAACCGGCTTGTAGTAGAACGGCGGCAGCAGGAGCGCCGCCGAGAACCCGATCCGTGCGGCCTCTCGGGTCAGTCGCGCGGCGTCCCGCACCGCCGCCGCCCCCGTGCCTACGATCATGCGATCGAGTGGCAGGCCCGATGCGCCGACAGCCTGCATGACAGCGATCCGTTGTTCGGCAGAGAGGGATGTGGCCTCGCCGGTGGTGCCCAGCAGGTTGAGCCCGTCGCAGCCGTCACCCAGCAGGCGGCCGGCCCTGGCGATCAGGCGTGGCAGATCCGGCTCGCCAGTCTCCAGGAACGGCGTGGTGATCGCCGCAATGACCCCGCGTATGGTCGGGCTCATCCGACCGCCTCCGCATCGGCGCGTTCCGGGCGCGCGCTAGCTTCCAGCCTCACCGTGTCGGGAAGCGCTATCGGCGTGTTGTCGCCCTGAAGGAATTCAACGGTGACAAAGAGAAGCTCGGTGTCGCCGACGTTCTCGACCGCGTGAACGAAGTATTCGCCCAGGCCGTGCTGGAAGTGCCGCGTCTCGCCGGGGTAGTGGTGAACATCGACGATCCGCCCGTCCTCGTAGTAGCCGCGCGCGATCCCGGCGGTCGGGGTGGTCCAGAAATAGTCGAGCACATGGCGGTGAAACGTGAGCCAGCCCCCCGGCGGCAGGGTGAGGTGCCAGACGCGCACGCGTTCGGTCTCAGAGACCAGCACGCTGCCGACCGCGCCGTTGAACTGGTTGCCCTCGAATTCATCCCGCAGGTGTTGCGGCCAATGTCGGCGCGGATCGCCCGCCGGTCCTGGGGGCGCTATCTCGACGATCTCATGGCGCATGGCTTGGCGGATCTCCGCGCTACTGTTGGGGCTTGACGACGACCTTGATGGCGCCGTTCAGGCGGTCGCGCGCATGGCGCAGCGCCTCGGGCACGTCGTCCAGGCCGAAGGTGTGGGTGTGGATCAAGGTCGCGTCGAACCGCCTGGCCGCCATCAAGGCCAACGCGCGGTGCGTGGCGCTGCGGCCCTCGCCCCGGATGCCATAGAGGTAGATGTTGTTCTGCACGGCGTAGGCGAGGTCGATCTTCACCAGGCCATGGGGAAAGGCCGCCAGGCAGATCTTGCCGCCCCGGTTGGTCATCCTGATCGCCTGGTTCACCGATTCCTCCGAGCCGGCGCAGTCGAGCACATAGTCGGCGCCCTTGCCCGTAAGGCGCATGACCGCCTCGACCGGGTCATCGGCGGTGGAATCGATGGTGACGTCAGCGCCCAGCCTGACCCCGATGGCCAGGCGATCCGGGCGGGTGCCGGTCAGGATGACCGGGCTCGCCCCCAGGGCCTTGGCGATGGCGGCTCCCAGCAGGCCGATCGGCCCCGGTCCGATCACCACCACCGACTCGCCGGCCACAAGGCCGCCCAGTTCGGTGAAGCCGTACATCGAGGTCCCCGCCGTGACCACGAGGGCCGCCTCTTCGTCGGACATCGAGTCGGGAACGCGGACGAGGGTGTTGATGTGGTTGACGGCGTACTGGGCGAAGCCGCCGTTGGTGGTGAAGCCGTTGGCGCGGTGGCCCTTGTCGTTGCCGGGGTAGTTGGCCCCGTAGTTGTGGCAGGCCGTGTACATGCCTTCCCGACAGCGCTTGCATCGTCCGCAGCCGGCGTGGATCTCGACCGTGACCCGGTCGCCGAGCTGGTACTCGTCGACGTTGGGGCCGAGGCCCGCCACCGTACCCATGTATTCGTGGCCCGGCGTGAACGCCTGATTGAAGGGCGGCCCACCGTTTATGAGGGCAGGCGGTCCCTTGCTGATGACCTCCAGGTCCGTGGCGCAGACGGCCACCGCGTCGATGCGGACCAGCACCTCAGCGTTGCCGGGGCGCGGCGTCGGCTTGCTCACCAGCTCCAGCTCCTCGGGATTGTTGAGCACCCACGCGCGCATCGTCGCGGGGATGACCTCTTCCCGCGGGGGTGTCGCCGTCTGGCTTAGGGGTGAGTGCGCCTTCATTGAACCAATCCGAACCAATTGGACCATTATGGCAGCGTGCGGGAGCGGCGCAATCTGCTTCACTGATTTATTTGCCAGAAATCGTCTGTGTGGCAGAACCAATCGTGCTGATTGGTTTCTGGATCAGTCCCGCTGCTGGTTCAGCAGCCGTTCGCGGGTAGCCTCCAAGTGCCCGCGCATCGCCGCCGCCGCGCCGCGTGGGTCGCGGCCGGCGATCGCGGCGACGATCGCCTCGTGCTCGGCGAAGGAGTGGTAGTCGGGCCGCGGCCGGGGCGGCGGGGTGTCGAGGTCGTTCCAGACGACGTTGCGGCGAACCTGGTTGAGCAGTTGCTGGATCTCGGTGAGCAGGATGTTGCCGGTGGCCGCGGCGACCATGTTGTGGAAGCGCCAGTCGAGTTCGGCGTAGGCGTCCCAGCTGTCGACCGCCCTCATCTCGGCGCAGAGCCGCCGAAGCTCGATGATCTGCTCGGGCGTGGCCTTCTCGGCGGCGAGGCTCACCAGTCCGGGTTCGACGAGAAGTCGCGCCTCCATGGCGGCCGCGGGACTGGTCTTGAGGCTGACGCGGTCCGCGATCTCGTTCGCCGTCTCCCGCATCGCGGTGAGGAAGGTGCCGCGGCCGACATGGCGCTGGATGCGTCCCTGGCCCTCGAGAACGCCGAGCGCCTTGCGCAGTTCGGCCCGGCCGACGCCGAGGCTCTGGGCGAGCGATCGTTCCGAGGGCAGACGACCTGTCCTGGGCGAGGCTTCCCGCGCGACGCATTCTTCCAGGCGGGCTAGGAGGCCGGTTTCTGACGCCATGGCTCGATGTTGTCGGCCCCGGGCGCCGGAGGCAAGGGCTGTTCGGACGACCGATCCACCATCGCGTCGGCGGGGACGCCGCGTCCCAGGATAAGGTCCGCGATCTTCTCGGCCAGCATGAGCGTGGGCAGGTTGGTGTTGCCGCGCGGCACGCTCGGCATCACCGAGGCGTCGGCGATCCGCAAGCCGGCGACGCCATGGACGCGGCCCTGAGGATCGACCACCGACATCGGGTCCTCGGCCGGTCCCATTCTGCAGGTGCCGGCGTGATGGGCGACCGGCGCGACGTTGGCGCGGACGAATTCCGCCAGTCGCGCGGGGTCCGACAGCAGATCGGCCAGCGCGCCGCCGGGGCCGCCGATCGAGCCCACGAGCCGGTCCCCCAGGCCAGGCACGACGTCGAGGAGTGTCGCGATCGCCTGGGTGCGAACGGCGTTGTAGGGCGTTCGAAGGTTGAACCGGGCGGCGCTGCCCAGGCGACTGGCGCCGACGGGGGCGCCAACCAGCGCAGAGACCTCGGGGGACGCCAGCAGCAGCGCGATCCTGGCCAGCGCGCCGGTGAGACGGGCTTCGTCTCGCGGATCGCCAAGGAGATTATATTCGATCACGCCGGCCGAAGCGGCCTCGTTCGTCGGCCGCAGCCGCACGCGGCCGCGCGAGGCCGGGGCCATGACCAGCGGGCTGAAGTGCGCCATGCGTCGGGCGATGGCGTGCCAGCTGGCCCGGCTGCCGAACGCCAGCGCCATGTCCGACCTGCCGACGCCCCCGAGTTCGCTACTGACGCCCGAGGTATAGCGGAAGATCGTGTTGTTGTGGTTGCGCGTGGGTCTCCGCTGAACGGCGGCGGGGCGCAGATGGGCGAGGACGAGCAAGCTCGCATGGTTCTGCAGGTTCGCCCCGACGCCGGGCCGGGCAAGACGAACGGGGACGCCGGCCGCCGACAGTTGGGCGGGGTCGCCAAAACCCTGCCTGAGCAGGAACATCGGCGTCAGCAGGGCCCCCATGGCGAGAATGGTCTCCCGCGCACGGAAGGGCAGGATCTCGGTTCCGACCCTCGCTCGCACGCCGGCGACCCTGCCGCCGTCGAAGATCAGGTCGCCGACCGTCGCCTCCGCAAGGATCTCGAGGTTGGCGCGCGCGCGCACGTCCGAGGTGAGGTAGGAGATGGCGCTGGACGCGCGCCGCGTCGCCGGCCCGGCGATCGGCAAGGCGCCATAGCCCTCCGAGAAGTCCCCGTTCATGTCGGCGATGAACGGCATTCCCTCGCGGGTGGCATAGGCGCCGGCGGCCTTGGCGAGCGGCGGCCAGTCCTCGGGCCGATGACGGCGAATCTCCGTCGGGCCCACCGCCCCATGCAACTCGCCGCCGAAATCCAGGTCGTGCTCCAGCCGCCGAAAGTAGGGGAGAACGTCGCGCCATCGCCATCCGTCCGCGCCCTGGCTCGCCCAGCCGTCGTAGTCGTCGGGCGTCCCCCGCAGCATGATCATGCCCATGATCGAGGACCCGCCTCCCATCACCCGTCCGTGAAGCAGGGGGATCGCCGGCGAGGTGTGCTCGGTGAGTGCGTGTCCGCTCAGCGCCCAGCGATAGCGCGGATTGCCGTAGGACAGCGGGTAGGGGTCGAGAATGTCGGCCGGAACCTGGCCCGGCGGGGTGTCCACGCCGGCCTCGATGAGCAACACCCGGTTGCTCGATCGCGCCGAGAGGCGGTTGGCGAGGACGCACCCTGCCGTCCCGCCCCCGGCAATGATGTAGTCGAAGCCGTCGCCCACGAGGCCAACCATAGAATATTGACCGAATTGGTCAAGATAACTATGAACGGTCAGCGGCGCGACAGACCCTACCGGTGACCCTGGCGCGCGCCGCCGTAACCCGAGCGGCAGGAATCATAGGCACTCAGGGCGCTGTCGGTGAAGTTCTAGACCGTGTGGGAGGGTCAAGATAGTGTCGATATATACAGGCGCGGAGAACGACGAAAAACTATACCCTCCGCCCGCGCAAGCCTGGTTCGCGTGCTTCGTTCTATTCTTGGGGAGCACGCTGGCCTTTATGGATCGAGGAATCGTCGGACTGTTCGTCACGCCGATGAAAAGAGATCTGCACTTAACCGATACGCAGATCAGCCTGCTGCTTGGTTTTGCCTTCGCGGCCTTCAATGCGCTGTTCGGCCTGCCGGTGGCGAGGTGGATCGACGGCGGGCGACGCAGGACGATCGCCGCGCTCGGTGTCGCCGTCTGGAGCGTCGCCGCGGCGAGCTGCGGCGTGGCCGTCAATTTCTGGCAATTGTTCCTGGCTCGGGTCGGCCTCGGCGCGGGTGAGGCCTCGGTGACCCCTGCGGGCGTGTCACTGCTGGCGGATTACTTCCCGCCCAGGCGCCGCGGCCTCGCGATGGGTCTTTTCTACGCTGGGCTGGTTGTTGGCGGCGCAAGCGCCGGGATCTTCGGGGGACTGCTCTGGCATAGCCTGGGTGATCGGAAAATCGCGCTTCCGCTGGTAGGGCCGCTCCATTCCTGGCAGGTCATCCTGATCCTGGTCGGCTCGCTGGGCCTCATCGTCGCGCCACTCACGAGGATGATTCACGAGCCGCCGCGGCTGGAGGGTGGGCGACGGGCGGTGACGGGGAGCGTCCCGCTGGCCGCCGTGGCGGGGTACTACAAGACCCACGCGCGAACGCTGTTCGGCCACAACGTCGGCTTCTGCCTGCAGAATTTTGCAGGGCAGGCCGCCGTCGCGTGGGTGCCGACCCTGCTGGTGCGCACCGAGGGCTGGAGCATCCCCAAGGTTGGCTTGACGATCGGTCTGATGACCCTGGTTCTGGGGCCAACCGGAACCGCGGCCGCGGGAGCTCTCGCCGACGCGCTCGCGCGCCGCGGCCGAACCGACGGCAAGCTGCTCGTCAGCATCGGCGCCGCCGGCATGTGCGTGCTGGCCTGCGCCATGATCGCGCTCGATCCGGCGCCGGATCTGATCGTCGCGGAACTCGGCAGTCTGACGTTCTTCGCCGCGTTCAGCCTGCCGCTCGGGCCGGGCGCGCTGCAGGAGATCATGCCCAACGCCATGCGGGGCCAAGCCACAGCCGTCTACGTGTTCTTCACCAACTTCATCGGCGGCGGTTTCGCTGCGACCACGGTCGCCCTTCTGACCGACTTCGTGTTTCGCGATGAGGCCAAGCTTCACCTGTCGTTCGGTATCGTCGGCGGCGTCGTCTGCGCCCTCGCGGCCCTGACACTGACCTGGACACGGCGCCCGTTCAGGGTCACTGCCAGCGCACACCAAACCGTGCGGGACAATCCAGAGGTCTCCCAGAACATCGCCACGGCATCCTGATCGTCTCAGGACCGCGCCTCAGGCCGTCGCGTTTCGCTGTCGATGGCCGCTAACCTCCGCGCCGGCGTCGGCGTCCAGGCGCAGGAAGAGCGCACTGGCCGCCACGGCGACCAGGCCGACCACGATGAAGGCCAGGCGAAAATCGGCGAGCGCCAGGCGGTCGGCGCCCCTGAGAGTCTGGGAAACGTTGATCAGGACCGCGGCGAGGGCGATGCCGAGGCCGATCGAGACCTGTTGCAGCATGCTGGACAGGGTCGAGGAGGAACCCCGAAGCGGCGGCTCGATGTCGGCGAAGGTCAGGGTCGCCAGGGCCGTGAACTGCATCGAGCGGGTCAGGCCGGCGGCCAGCAGCACCAGGACCACGACCGGCGCGGGGGTCGTGGGGGAGAGGGCGGCGCACGCCAGGATCGCGGCGCCGGCAAGCAGGCCGTTGCCGATCAGCACGTTTCGGAAGCCGAACCGCCGCAGCGCCGGCGTGGTCACCGTCTTCATCAGCAGGTTGCCGGCGAAATAGGCCAGGACATAGAGGCCCGCCGCCCACGCCGTCAGGCCGAGCGCCACCTGGAACATCAGCGGCAGCAGGAATGGCGTGGCGCTGATCGTCAGGCGAAACAGGTTGCCCGCATCCACTGTCGAGATGGTGAAGGTGGGAACCTTCAACGGCGCCAGATCCAAGAGCGGGCCCTCACGCCGTCCGAGGTGGCGCACCGCCGTGGCTCCAAGGCCAAGGCCGGCTAACACCGAAAAGGCGGCGAAGGTCCATCGCGGTCCAGTCAGGCCTTCCAGGCCCAGGAGGATCGCCACCAGCGCCGCCGAGGTCAGCAGGAAGCCCGGCAGGTCGAACCGGGTCCTGACCGTACTGCGGTTGCTCGGCACGAAAGCCAGCACCAGGGCGACGCCCACGGCGCCGAGCGGCGCATTCAGGAGGAAGTTCCAGCGCCAGGAGACATAGGTGGTGATGAACCCTCCGAGCACCGGTCCGATCACAGGCGCGATCAAGGCTGGCCAGGTGAGCAGCGCCGTCGCCGCCAGCAGATCGGCCTTGTCGGCGCTGCGCAGCACGACCATGCGGCCGACCGGCGTCATCAGCGCGCCGCCCAGACCCTGCACAACGCGGGCCGCGCTGAATTCCCACAGGTTCTGCGAGAGGCCGCAGACCACCGAGGCCAGGGTGAAGATCACGATGGCGCCGGCAAACACCCGCCGGGCGCCCAGCCGGTCCGCGACCCACCCGCTGAGCGGCACGAAGGCGGCGGTCGACAGCATGTAGGCCGTGATCCCGACGTTGAGGTCGGCGGGCCCCACCCTGAACACCCCCGCCATCTGCGGCAGGGAGGTGTTGATGATCACGCCGTCGAGGTTCTGCATGAAGAAGGCGGCAGCGACGATCAACGCCACGCGTCGCGCGCCCTTCCCCCCATCCCTCGCCGATTGAGACATGCCTGCGGCCCCCCACGGCCAATCTGAACTGATCCACGATCGGAACGCTAGGGGCCGCAAGTCTTGACCGCAACGGTCAATTTGTCTTGACACGATATTGACCATAGTGGTCTATTTATGCCTCATCGCTCACGCGCCGGTTTGTCCTGGTGCCAATAAAAATGTGCGGGCTTGGAGATGGGGAGTGAAATGATCATCCAGCGGAGTGCCGGCCGACGGCTGCCTGCTTTGGCCGTGCTGTTGGGCACGACTGTCCTCGGCCATGCGGCCTTCGCTGCGGAAGCGTCAGCGCCCCAATTTTCCGGGACCGCGGTCGAGGCGGTCATCGTCACCGCCAGAAAGCAGGCGGAAGATGTTCAATCCATACCGGAGACGATCACGGCGATCGATTCTCGGACAATCACCGACGCGCACCTGACAACGCTGGATGACTTCAATTCCCTGGTCACCAACATCAACATCGTTCAACGGGCGGACAATACGCCGGACGTGGTGATCCGTGGCGTAGGGACTTTCGGAGTCGTCCAGGGCGTCGGTTTCTATGTCAACGACGTGCAGCAATTCGACGGGCAATCGGTGCGCCCGCAGGACATCGAGCGCATCGAGGTCCTGAAGGGCCCGCAAGGGACGCTCTTTGGCGGCAGCAACGTCGGCGGCGCGATCAAATATGTGACGAAGCTCCCCAGCGAGACACCGACGGGCGAGCTCTCGTTCGAATACGGCGCCTACAATCAACGGACCGTGGATGGTGTCATATCCGGTCCCATCGTTCCGGGGCATTTGCTAGCACGGCTGAGCGCCTTCAGCGACAAGTCGGACGGATACCTGTTCGACCCTATCTTCAGCAGAAAGCTTCCCGGATCGGAGGAGGATGGCGGTCGGCTGACGCTGGAATATCTCGCAGGCCGAACCAAGGTTATATTTTACTATTCTATGGACTATCTCGACACAGAGAATATGAATCTATACTATACGCCGCCGGACGACCACACCTACCAATCCGTGTACAATGGCGGTGTCGATGGCGTCGTGCCCCACTTCCGGCGATACCTCTATTCTCCCACTCTCGTAGTCACTCATGATTTTGGTGACGTATTGTTGACGTCCATCTCCTCCTATTTTCACTCGGCGACCACTTCGGTGGGCAATCTGGACAAAGGGGGCCTGCCTACGATACCCGGGCTGGGTAAACTGTTCATTGATTATCCGCAGGACTTTGGGAAGAGCGTCTGGAGCGAGGAGGTTCGACTGTCGTCCAACGGAACCTCGCCCTTCAGATGGTTGGTCGGCGCGTTCGTGCAGCAGATCGGCAGCACCGCGACTCAAATCCAGACCGGCGGAGCCGCGGCGACTATTGGCGACCCGACCAGCGTGACACCCCTGCCGTTCTTGGACACTTTCACAGCCTACAAACACACCAACCATAGCTTTGCCGTTTTCGGCAATGCGACTTACGACCTCGATAGGTGGACGTTCGAAGGGGGCCTGAGAATTGGGCATTTCGAGAACGGGGAGACGGATATTACCAGCCAGGTTACGAACGGGGCGTTCACCTGTGTCCAGACGCTTCCGGTTGTGACGCATTGTTCGGACACTGTGCGGGGAACCGAAGTGTTGCCGAGAGGCTCGATAGACTACCACTTTTCGAAGGACGTCATGGCGTACTTCACGGTGGCGAGAGGAGACGAGCAGGGAGATCTCACCGACAATCCGGACGATCAGAACGTCAACGAGGTTTTACCGTTCAAGACCGAATATGCGTTGAGCTACGAAGTGGGCGTGAAGACATCGCTTTTCGATCGCCGCCTTACCTTCAACGCGGCGGGATTCTACATTGACTATACCAATCGGATATTCGAGGTTGGCAAAATTGGCGCCTCAGGCGGCATTTTCACGTTCAATGGAAACGTCGGTTCGTCAAAGAACTACGGGTTCGAACTGGAGTTCGCCGCGCGTCCTATACCGGAATTCGGCTTGTCGGGCGGCATCGGCGTGACCAGGGCAGACTTTGGACCCGCGGTTATTCTTGACGGGTTCAACAACCCGCTGAACACAAACGGTCATGCGGGGCCGAACACGCCAGAGTATCAGGCCACGCTGGCGGGCGATTGGCGCCACCGTCTGAGTGACAAGCTGGCGCTGAATGCAAGGGTCGATTCGCGGTTTGTCGGCCTCTCCTACTGGAGTGCGGCGGGCTGCAACGCGCTCTCACCGCCCTGTCCGTTCCAGGGCTTTACCGCCGTGCAAAGACCCTACCAGATCGTCAACGCCGGCGTGTCGCTCGACATCGGGACGCACTTTACGATCGGCGCGCACGTCTCGAACCTCTTTGATGTGAGGTTCAACACGCTGTACGCGGACCGGTCGGAGACCGGCGCTCCCTACAATATCGCCAGCATCAATTCACCGCGTCGATGGGTGGTGAACTTCACCGTGCGTTACTAGCCGCCGACGACAAAGCGCGCCGCCTCAGGCCCCAACTGGGGACGTGGAGAGCGGACGCGAGATAGTCGACAGCCGCCGAGGGGGCGGGGGTTTCGTCGACAAGCCCGATGTAGTTGTCCGGCCTGACGAGCACGATCGCGGAGCCGCGGATCCCGTAGGTGAGCGCTGGCTCACCGTCGGTGGGCAGGCGTTCGACTTTCAGCTCCGGACCCGTGGTCGGCGTCCGAATGTCCACGTCGCCAAACACAAGGAGCGTGAAGTGCGGGCCACGGAATGTCTCGAAGAGCCGACGGCGCCGACCTTGACCATCGACATAGACGGCGTCCGGCGCTCGGTCGCCGGCCATCAGGGCGCGATCTGGCCGCCCGCGATTCGATGAGAGCACGGAAGTCCGATAGTTGATGTCGAGTTGCTGGGTTTGCCGTCCGCGGGGACCCGCGCCGCTCCCCTGCTGTGCGATGGCGCTGCTGATCTGCAGCACCGCCTCGGCGATCGGCCGGCGCTCGGACTCGTAGGTGGCCAGCAGGCTCTCGCCGGCCTGACCCTTCAGGACCAGCGCCAGCTTCCAGCCGAGATTGTAGGCGTCCTGGACGCTGGTGTTGAGGCCCTGAGCGCCGGTCGGCGGATGCACATGGGCGGCGTCGCCGGCGATGAACACGCGGCCCCGCCGGTAGGCCTCCGCCAGTCGCAGGCTCGGCGTGAAGATCGACAGCCAGGTCGGGTCGCGAAGCTTCAGATCCGTCCGTCCGGTGCGGCTCGCGAAGAGATGGGCGGCCGCGGCCTCGGTCAGTTCCGGCTCTTCGGAGTCCGCGAGCGAGATCATCAGCTGGAAGCTCTCGACATGCGGCAGGGGGCAGAGGCCCGCCATTCCCTTGTCCGACGGCCACATCCACCAGGCGTCCCTCGCGAGACCGTCGACACTGAGATCGCCGATGAGCATCCTCGGCTGGTCCATCGCCTCGCCGGGAAAGTCGAGGCCGAGCGCGCTCCTCACCGAGCTGCGACCACCGTCGGCGCCGACCATGTAGCGCGCTCTCACGGTCTGGAGTCCGCCGGGCGTATCGAGCTGTGCGGAGACACCGGCCGCGTCCTGCACGAAGGACGACAGCGCCGTTCCGTATTCGACGCCGCCGCCGCACTCGCCGAGCCGGCCTCGCAGTACGGAATCGGTCCGCCACTGCGGGGCCATGATCATGTTCGGGTAGGGCACGTCGTCCGTCGCGTCGACCTGGACGTTGAAGGGGCGCTCGCCGAGAACCATCTCACCCTGCATCATGCGCAGGGGCGGGTACGCGCCGCTCACCGCATGGAAGGCCTCGAGCACCCCCAGGTCCTCGAAGATCTCCAGGGTCCTCGGCTGCACCCCCTTGCCGCGGGACGCCTTGAGGGGCTCGCCTCGCTGTTCAACCAGACGGAAACTGACGCCTCGCCGCGCCAGCTCGCACGCCAGCACCAAACCGGCTGGGCCGGCGCCGATGATGAGCACGTCTGTGTCGAATCCATTGGACATTGGCGGATCTCCCTGACCGCCGAAACCTTACATATTTTGACCGAACCGGTCTATTTAAATGAGCCTAACCGTGAAGCACCAGCTGGGTCTGGGTGACCAGGGCCAGGAGCTTGCCGGCGTCGTTGGTGATGCGGGTCTGCCAGACCGAGGAGCGGCGGCCGACGTGGACGGGGAGGGCCTCGGCGGTGACAACTGCGCCGATCGGGGCAGAGCCCAGGAAGTTGGTCTTGCTCTCGATGGTGGTGGTGCCGTCGCCGGGTCGCAGGTTGAGCGAGGCGCCGATCGCGCCGGCGGTGTCGGCCAGGGCCATGAAGGCCCCGCCGTGGAGGATGCCGCCGCTCGTGCACACCTCCTCGCGCACGGTCAGGCGCGCCAGCACGCGGTCGGCCCGCGCTTCGACGACCTCGATTCCCAGCAGCCGGGCGAGCGGCTGGCGCTGGGTCGCATCCTGTTCGATTGTGGGCACGAGCTTCTCCTTCAGAACCTGCGGTCGGCGCTCGCGGCCGGCCGGCTCGCGGTCGCCCAGACGATCCGGGCGGTTTCGGAGTCGCCGGGGAAGAACAGCTCCAGCATCAGTTCGGAGAGGGTGATGTCGATCGGCGTGCCGAACACCGTCGTGGTGCTGACGAACGACAGTTCGCCCAGCGGCGTGGCGAGCCGCAGGGGCACGGCGACGGCGTTCGGGTCGGGGGCCAGGCGCACGGCCTTGCTCGAGGCGGGGCGGGGATAGGCGGAGACCTCGTCGAGCAGGGCGATGACCTCGGGATCGGCGGTCAGCTCGACCTGCCGGCGCAGGCGCATCAGCAGGTGGTCGCGCCACTCGG
>Ga0070730_10000801_pt1 | contig 33361 bp, 38 predicted proteins | sample Coa_R1_3_FD_66447 | JGI IMG/M metagenome (GOLD analysis project Ga0070730, IMG submission 66447) | Surface soil microbial communities from Centralia Pennsylvania, which are recovering from an underground coalmine fire - Coalmine... | ecosystem: Environmental > Terrestrial > Soil > Unclassified ... | reverse complement strand
GAGTTGAGGGAATTGACTGCTTCTCTAATCATCCCAATCACTTCTGTCGGTTTTCTCCAGTCCAATTCTATTTCTCCCTCCCACAACTCACCCTCAGCAAATTCACGAAAAACTTTTGGCTGCTTTTTTTCATCTAACTGGATAATAATGTACGGATACACTTTGTCTTTTACGACGCCAGAGATACACAAAAATCCCCCCGGTTTTAAAATAGCGAACTGGTTTTGCAAAATAGTCTTCAGTTGATCGGGTGAGAGACGATTTCGTTCCAACACTTCATAGATATTGTTCATCATAAAAACGGCTTCAAAAGAATTGTTCGCAAAAGCAGGGAAGTAGCCGTCAGTTTGGACCCACGTCAAACGCCCTTCAAGATTTGTTGTTTGCGGCGGGGGATTGGGTACAACAGACAATTTTTGTTCTGTTTGGGAGCTCATTGCCTCTGTGAGTGCTTGTTTATTAATATCAACGCCCGTAACCTGGACATTCTCACCAAAAATGTGGGCGAGTTCTACTGCTGTAGCTCCAAGAGAAGTGCCATTGTCTAAAATGCGGCCAGCCCGAATCTGTTTTTTTAATTCTTCCAGTACCTCAGTTTTAAATGTGCGGCTGACCCGACCGTAAAAGGTCATGGGGTTTTCATGTTTGGGCAAATTTTTATCCTTTTTTGGATCACCAGCGCGTTCGGAAGACAGGGGAGAAGACATAGTACTCCTATTTTTCTATTTTTTCGCCAACTTATATCCCCGCGTAATCACCGTCACAATTTTATACTCGCTGCCCTGGGCGCGCAGCTTCACGCGCACGCGCGAGACCAAACGATCAATTGACCAATCAGAAACACCGAACTCCACTTCGTCCGGCCACACGGCCTCGATAATTTTTTCGCGCTCGACCAATTCACCTTCATGATCCTTTAACAGACTAAACAGCAAATGTTCTTTTTTGGTCAAGTCGTTATTTGGTTTTTGTTGGCGACGTTTCAACTCCATCAAGTACGCACGGAACAGGGGAGAAAACACCCGCGCATGCTTCTCCACAGTTTTTAACATGCCGGTTTCCCATAAATATTTTCCATGGGTAAGTTCAGTTGGTGTGGCGGGCTGCTTGGTCAAACTCTCCGCGCGCAGCAGAAGCTCTTGCTCAGCGGGGGAGAGACTCGTAAATAATTCCTCAGATAAAAAGCGAATCTCTTCGTCTTGTAACAACACGTCCAACAAATCTGATTCTTCGCCATTTTCATTTTTTAATTTAATGAGGCTTAAGTGTAAATAATGTGCGTGGCCGCCAGATAGTTCCAAAATTTTTTGTTCAACTGCTGGTTTTAATTTGAGGTCGTAGCGGTCGCGGAATGTCGACAAAATCACTTTCGTGTCTTCCGGCTCGGCCGGTTTCAGATACATTTCTTCGCAAAAACCAGAAAGCGCCGAGCGCGTAAACACCTCCGGCACCATTTCGTGTAGCGGCCGATAACTCGTAAAAACATATGACAAGTGTTTGCCAGAATCTTTCAGGCCCTGAATGTTAGCGAAGAACTCTGGTGTAATCGCTTCCTGCAAACGGTCAAAACGCAAAAAGAAGAGCGTTACGTATTGGTTTTGCGCCACAATTAAACGAATAAGTTTGTGCACGGCCTCAAGCGTAAAGAAAAAATCGCTTAATTGAATACTTTGCGCAAACGTCGCGCGGCTTTGCTGTTTGATTTCGTCGCTAAACTTACCGGCTTCAATCGTGTCGACCACGCGTTTCAAGGTGAGCATCCAAAATGCATAGAGCGATTTTTCCACGAGGTCATTGAAGTCCACAACTATAAATACATGTTCGCCTTCGCGAATATATGTCAAAGGAACCTTGGGGTGATTTAAGAAAAAGCGCAAAAAATTACTAATCCCGACGCGCTTCATGCCAATCAGCGACACTGAATTGTGTTGGCGCAAGTGCTGCCCCAACGTTTGGGCATCTGCCTTGCGGAATGAAAGGGGGTAGTGGGCTTCGATGACCTGGTTCATGCGGAATCCCGACATTGTAATCCCACCAGCCCAAAACAACAAGTTTTGTCAGGCGTGTCAGGGGGGTGTCAGTGAAAGTGTGTGGCCATCGTCAAGCGAAATATGGAGGGGAGAGATAAGATTTTTCACAGTTAGTTATTTTGAAAAGGAAAATATGAGTAAGCAAATGGAAGCGCGAGGAGGACAGCAAGGTGAATCTGGAGTTCAAAATGGAAATGATGGAAAGAGTGAAGTCAAAGATGGGAAATTGGCCAAAGCAGGCGAAGCTATTCTAAATGAGATAGTTGCGGCAGCACAACTCAGTTTAGCGGATGTGAAACATTTTAGAGCCAATCCAAACACCGATATGGGTCCAGAATTTTTTACAGATTAAAAATTTAAAATTTCCAAAAAGAAAGGAAAATATGTTTCCAGGAATAGAACGTCAAGGGAGAAAAGGAACGAGACTGAATGAACTTATTCAGTTGGGAATTGCCGCTGCAGCAAAAGACAAACCCGCAGATCAAACTGAGAATGAGAATGACCCAAACAACCAACCAAGCGGCGAACAAATACAAATGGATGCCGATGATTATGAAGATTGGGTTGATTCTCAATCACCAATGAATTAATTTTGTGAAGAGAAATTAAAAAATAAAAGAAGGAGTCGTATGTCACAAAACTCGGAACTACCGCAATCGCACATGGATAAATTAAAAGCTCGGTTGGAAAATTCTGCTAATTTGATTTCTCCAGCCCTTCTTAGCAATTTCTTAGAAGAAGAGGAAGCGGCAGAACGCCAAAGAAATAATACAACTATGAAAGATGAGGCGGAATATACTGCAGATGAAGGCTTAGAAGATTAAGGCAATCACTATTTATATAGTAGTGGTTTAAAAAATTCCATTTTTTTCTCCCGGCGGCTGCACCTCGCCGGGATTTTTGTTGATTGGTCGCGGTTTTTCCTTCACAAATGAACCCGCGAACTTCCTACAGTTCTTCCTACACTTCCTCCATATACTGCACCCAATTGAAGATCATCGGCGCAGTCGCACTCCCACAAAATCCTCACCGGGAGGTGGTCTTCAACCTGCCCAACTTGCCCGCGGAGGGAGGAAAACCTATGATATAATTCTGGCAACTTATCTTCCTGGAGCACATCACTGTGTACAGGATCCAAATATCCTAGATAAGCAGAAAGGAAAACATGGATACTTCTTCCAAAAAAGAAGCTGTCGTTCGTCTTTACGAACTCACGTTTTTGGTTCCAGGCACAATGACCGACCAAGAAGCGGAAAAAATTAAAGCCGAGGTCGACGCACTTCTCAAGAAATACAAAGCTGACGACGTCAAAGTCGAGGATTGGGGCAAACGGCCGTTGTCGTATCTCATTACGCACGAAAGCAAAAAACAAAGTGATGCGTACTACACGCACATCATGTTTAAGTTCGGTGCTGGTAAAGCTCAGGACTTCGAGCGCGACATCTTTTTGCAACCCAAAATTATGCGTCATCTTTTACTTGTCAGTGATGGAAAAGAGAACGTCACTACCGAAGCAAAAGAAACAAAGTAAAGGAGAAATATGTCCGTTCGTTCACTCAACAAGGTTATGTTAATTGGCAACTTGACTCGCGACCCAAATATGCGGTTTACGCCGAATAACACTGCGGTGTGCACATTTAGCATTGCCACAAACCGCAGCTGGATGCCAGCTGATGGTGGTGAGAAACAAGAAAAAGCAGACTTTCACAACATTGTGGCGTGGTCAAAGTTGGCTGAGGTGTGTGGTCAACTCTTGAAAAAAGGCCACAAAGTCTATGTCGAAGGTCGTTTACAAACGCGCGAGTGGCAAAATAAAGAAGGTCAGCAGCAACGCACGACCGAAGTTGTCATCGACAACATGATTTTGTTGACTTCACGCGGCGATGGGGGAATGCGTGAAGACTATGCAGCGGATCAATCTGCGGTTCCTGCAACTGCTCCCGCAAAAAAGTCACCAGCAAAAGCTTCGGCCAAAAAAACAGAAGAAGCCAATGAGGACGTCACCGTTTCGGATGACGTCTCAGGTGTTGAAGATTTATCGGAGGATATTCCATTTTAATTTTTTGAATTTTTAGAAGAGGCAAATTTATGCAAACATCACGATCGTCACATTCATCATCTCGCCGTCCGGCCCAAAAAGTGCCACGCGCACCCAAAGACCTAACTTTTTCGTACAAAGACCCAAAATCCTTGCGCCGTTACATCACTGAGCAGGGGTACATTGTGAGTCGCGACAAAACCGGTCTTTCCCAAAAACAACAAAAACGCTTGACCAAAGCTGTCAAACAGGCTCGCCACTTGGCGATGTTGCCGTTTACCCAGACTTTGTAGGGTGGCGGTTATAAGGCTGAAGGCGATTTTTCCAGGTTTATTCCAGGCACACCAGGCCACTATTATAATGGGGTTTCCACACGCCTCTTTGAGGGTGGTTTTGACACTTCTCCTAAAATGACCTGGAACTCATTTCAAAACCATGCCAAAAGTACAAATCACACTCACCTATGAAGAAGCGCAAATTTTGACGGATGCAGCAAAGAAATGTGGTTATTCATTACACCGTATTGTTCAAATTGCGGTAATGAAGGAAGTAGAAAAGTCTCACAAACAAATGATAAAAAACTTTCAAAAAGCCCATGGTGATCTGTGGGAGTAGCGGGTACAATAAGCGACATGAAGTCGCAGATGCGCAACATTATTATCGGTGTTTTGTTACTTATACTTGGGGGAGTAGCCGGTTATCGGATCCGCGGAACCCAAGGTCTTCAGGGGTCAAATCCACAAACGATTTTCAACCTTACAAATACAACGCCGCCGACAGAATACAAAAATGTTGACTTTCAACAATTTTGGGATGTCTGGAAGATTTTACAAAATGATTATCTTGATCCCACAAAAGTTCAAGCGGACCAAATGGTGTATGGTGCGATTAAGGGGATGACCGCGTCGCTTGGAGATCCATATACAATTTATTTGCCGCCCACTGACCAGAAACGCAGCCAGGAAGATTTACAGGGTTCATTTTTTGGTGTGGGCATTCAACTTGGATACATTAACAACACGCTGGCGGTGATGGCGCCGCTAAAGGGTTCGCCAGCGGAAAAAGCGGGTGTAAAAGCGAAAGATTTGATTTTGCATGTTAAAGATCCAGCAAAGAATTTGGATAAAGATACCACGGGTTGGTCGTTGATCGACGCAGTCGACAACATCCGTGGCGACAAAGGTACCCCGGTCACTTTGACATTATTCCGCCCAGACTCTGATATCAAAAAACCATTTGATGTAACGCTCGTGCGCGATGAAATCTTGGTCCCGTCGGTGGTGGTCGAGTATATCCAAGTAAATGGGAAAAAGTTGGCTCACCTCACGCTTTCGCGGTTCGGTGAGAGAACACAGGATGAACTCAACAAAGCTATTACCGATATCACTCAGCAGTCGCCGAAAGTGGATGGCATTATGCTCGATATGCGTGACAATCCTGGTGGTTTCTTGGACGAAGCAATTAATGTGGCGAGTGAGTTTGTGAAGAGTGGAGTGGTGGTGACGCAAAAAGGTAAATACACGAGCCAATCGTATCAGGCAAAAGGCAATGCGCGGCTCGCAGATTATCCGTTGGTGGTGGTAGTAAACGGTGGCAGCGCCTCGGCTTCGGAAATTGTGGCCGGTGCACTACGTGACGACCTCGGTGCCGAACTCGTCGGCGAGAAAACTTTTGGCAAGGGTACTGTGCAAGATGCTCGTACGTTAGATAACGGGGCAGGTTTGCACGTCACGATCGCGCGCTGGTTGCTGCCGAAAGGCGACTGGATTCACGAACAAGGTATTCCAGTTAATGTGGAAATCAAACCCGACCCAAATGCCAGTGATGATGCCATACTGAAAACTGCTGAACAAGAACTGGTGAAGAAGTTGAAGTAAACTTAGGAATCTTGTAGCTGATCGAGAAGTACTCGGACCTCTAAGAGCAAGTCAGTTAAGTCACCATCAATAATTGTTTCTAAGTTGTGCCAAGATTTGTTGACGCGGTGATCGGTCACCCGATTCTGTGGGTAGTTGTATGTGCGGATCTTCTCGGCGCGCTGTGCGCGCCCAATCACACTCCGAGCCTTTCCTTCCGCTTCGAGTTTTTTCTCTTCCTGGATTTCCCAAAGTTGGCCGCGCAGAAGTTCTAGCGCAAGTTCACGGTTTTGGGCCTGACTGCGTTCTTGTCGTGAAGAAATGGTAATACCTGTCGGTTTGTGGAGAAGGCGAACGGCTGTGTTCACTTTATTGACGTTCTGGCCGCCTGCGCCGCCTGCGCGCATGAATGACCATTCTAAATCACTGTCGTGGATTTCAACGGCGGTTTTTTGGACTTCAGGGATCACAGCAACCGATGCTGTGGATGTGTGGATGCGACCCTGTGCTTCGGTGGTGGGGACGCGTTGGACACGATGCACGCCGGACTCGTACTTAAAAAGGTCGTAGGCGGTGAGAGTGAGGGGCTCGGTTGAGGGTGGAGTGGCAGGGAAGGTCGAATGGCTTTTTATTTTGATCACTAGGTCATCGATAACTTGGGCCTTGAGCGTTGTTTGTTCGATGAAACGCAGATACATGCGCAGTAAGTCGTTGGCCCAAATTTTGGCTTCATCACCACCCGCACCGGGACGGATTTCGAGAATACAATTGGTGAATGTGGCGCCGCCTTCGGCGGCGCCCTCCGCCTCTCCGCCCATTTGCTTAGCCGCAGCTTCAAGTATTTTTTTCTCGTCTTCAAGTTGTGTGATTTCTTGGCGCGCCAACTCGGCCATTTCAGCCATGGCGGGATCGTTAAGTAACCGCTGATTTTCAGCAATATGTTGATTAATCAACTCAATTTGAGTTTGGTAGGGATTCGCTGAATAGTCAGGCACAGTAAGTTGAGCTAAAGTAAATAGGCGACAACTAAAACGTTTTGTTTGTCGGATTCGTGGTCGGCATTTGGGTGCCAGCGATCGCGCCAGCTGCCCGATTTTTCGCCAAGTTCTTCAATTTGTTTTGTTCTTGTTGTAAAAGTTGTTTGTAACTGAGAACTTCTTTCGTTTCAGCTTCGGCGTCCGGCATGTCGCCAGCAGCTTTTTTCTTTGCGACTTTCGCTGCCTGTTTTTGTTGTGCGGTATTCATCTTTTGCATGAATTTATCGACACGACCTTGACGGTCTACAAAGCGCATTTCACCAGTGAAAAACGGGTGACAGTTGCTGCAAATATCAACATGAATCTCATCCTGTTGTGAGCCCGTCATAAACGTATGGCCGCAGGCGCAGGTGACCTTTGCTTGGTGGTTCCATTTCGGGTGGATATTGGCTTTCATGAAAACTCCTTGTGTGCTCGCGCTTGATACGAGAGCAGGTGTGTTTAGAGAGGAATTATACCACAAATGGAGAGGCTGAGGGTGGACAAAATTAAAATGAAAGAGAATATTCTTCTGGCAAACCAATTGGCGTAAGATCAGCTGGAACAGCTTCTTGCTCTTGTGTTTCTATTTTGCTTTGGTCAACCTTTTTCAGGCCAAAGAGTGTGTCAGTCCCATTGGTGCCAACTCTATATGCTTGAAAGGTGACTGCAATTTTTCTTTCTCCAACGGAAATGACAGTGACTTTACTCTCAACAGTTGTCATTCCGCTTTGGGTACGCACTTGCGTTTCAAGGTCAGCTTCTAGTTTCTTTCTCACTTTATTTGGCATCAAGCTTTGGATGTATCTTTGCAGAGGTTCACCACTAACTTCAGGTGGAGATGATCCTTTTTTAAAAAAAAGCCTTTTTTCAATTTGCGTTATTGCTGGATTTGAATGAGCAGTGAAGAAGACGTCCATTAATTCCTGTCCATTTTCGGCGGCTTCTAACAGGTTTGACTTAATAATTTCTTTTACAAGTAGTTGCAACCGAATTTTTCTTACCTGATCCCAAATAGGTTGGACTGTGAGTGTGTACAGTTCTGTTCTCGTTGGGTCAGAGTTTGGCGCTGGAGAGATTACTATCGTAAAACCACCGTAGGAATAATAACTTACCTCAGCAGTTTTAGGGTCTACGTCCTCAATAGTATTTGGGTTGCGAGGAAGTTTATTTTTTGCTTTCATGAACTCAAAGTCGACAAAATTTGGTGGATAATTGAGATAATTTAAGAACGCGTCTTTTATATCTTGCAATGGAAAAGAAGCTGGCAAAGGGTCTCCAGATCGTAAAAACTTATCCAGTGTTTCCCGAACTATTGGAACCAGCATTGGTGACTTTAATAAATAAAATAATGACAAAAATCTTTTTTTGCTTTCAGCCTCAAGATGTTTCGCGATTGTTTTCCTGTCTACCCGAAAACTTACTTTGTACGCTTGGACAGTGTGAGACTTATCCACAGGTGCTTTGGGAATGAAATCAATCCAAATTCCTGGAATGAGTTCAACACTTTGTACGAAGAGTTGGTGAGGAGTAGGGGAGTTTTTTTCGTGTTGAACAAGCCAACTGTCTCTCATTGCAGCTTCTACGTTCCTAGCTTGGTCGAGCAAAGCTTCGGCTGAACCGGGATAAAGACCGCTTTTTTCAATTTCTTCAGCCAGAATTTCAAGCAATTGGTGGGGCAGAATTGATGGTTGATCGGGGGATTGTGATTCAATTACAAAAGATTCAGTGAGTCCTGCCTGGTCGCTTTCTTTTCGTTGCGCATCATAATCGTGCCAATAGGGACTTTCATGTTTATGCGCGTCTATTTCACCCACGAATGATTCCATTCCTCGGTAGTATGGGTCGTCTGGTCGCCATGAGAGTTGTCGAAACGCATCGAGAACAAAATCAACTAAGGTTTGAACATCTGGAAGATATTCTTTCCTGGAGTCTCGACGAATCATTTGAATGAGAAGAGAAGAGAGAAAAGATTTCCAGTCTGCACGTGGGGTCCGCTCTTGTCGCTCAATATTGTTAAGAACTGCGGACCAGTTTCTTGGTGGAGTTTTATCTGTGGGATCTTCTTTGTCAATTTCCACTGCTGCTTTTACTACTTCTGTCGACATAATCTGCCTATTCTTCCCAAAAAAAGCAAAAATGTCAATAAAGCCGCGAAGCGGCTGCTATAATAGTGCCCTAGTTATTTTTGAAAGGAGGTTTTGAAGAAAAAAGTAAACAGGCGTGTGATCCTTTTTATTTTGAAAGATTTAAAAAAGGAAGACGAGGAGGGAGGTTTTTGCATTGGCAAATTTTTGCTGACGTAAAAACAATCGGACCTATAAATGTCAACAACTTAACATGCTAACGTGTTAATTCGTGAACATTATAGAGTATCTGCGGAAACTCCCTGGATAGCTTGGTAATCCAACAAGTGAACGGCAAATCTGCTCAGTAATGGGCAGGCCAACCCGCTCATAGCTCCAAGAAAGGGCTTTCTTCGCCCTGATTTTTCTTCTCAATGTACATTTTTGAAACGGAACGAAAGCTCCAAAGGAAATTTATGTGTGGAATTTACACAGTTGTTTTGCAGTCGGAAAAAAATAATTCAGAAAAAAACCAGGATGCTGGAAAAAAAGTGCTGGATGGTTTGAAAAGGTTGGAGTACCGCGGCTACGATTCATGGGGAGTGGCGGTGGTTGCAAATGACAAAATAGAAATCGAAAAACGTGCTGGCAAAATTGGTGATGTTGTAGAACTTACATTGCCGGAAGCGAAAGTGGCAATTGGTCACACGCGTTGGGCGACGCATGGTGGAGTGACTGACATTAATGCCCATCCACATCTCGCGACAGATGGGAGTTTTGCTTTGGCGCAAAATGGCGTTGTGGAAAATTATCAGGAACTCAAAGCAAAACTCATCAAAGAAAACTTCACATTCATTAGTCAAACCGATACTGAAGTGATTGTCCGGCAAATTGAAAAAATGGCGGGCGATAAACGGCCCATTACTTTTGCGTTAGTAGGGAACGCATTTCGACAACTCGCTGGTCGCAACACGATTACTATTTTAACGCGCGAAGGAAATGTTTTTGCGGTCCGTGATGGATCGCCATTGGTGGTTGGAAAAGACGAACACGGCAATCTTTTTTTGTCGTCTGACGTTGTGTCTTTAGCGGCAGACGCGTCACTATATTATCCGCTCGAAAGCCGCGAAGGTGTAGAAATTGTTGATGGCGAAGTGAAGCTCTACGACATTGACACGCTCAAACAAAAAGAACTACAGTTCCACAAAATTGACGTAGAATCGTTACGTTTGGACAAAGGAGGTTTTCCGCACTTCATGATTAAGGAGATTTATGAACAAGCGGAAGTGTTGGGAAAACCGTTAGTACAGCCCACGGATTTATTTGAAAAGTTGGTGGAAAAAATTTCTGGTGCGCGGAATGTTTTTACCGTTGGAGCGGGTAGTGCGGACTTTGTGAGTGGGCAACTTTCATTTTCCTTACGTCAACGCGGTGTCCATGCGACGGCAGTAAAGGCCTATGAGTCACGCTCTTTTAAAACGCTAGTGGAGAAAGGAGATGTCTGTATCGCGGTGAGCCAAAGCGGCGAAACTGCTGACACAGTTGAAGTTGTGGAATGGATGAAAGCAAAAGGTGCGACGATCGCGAGTATTGTGAATATGCCCGGTTCAACGCTGTCGCGACTCTCCGACTTGCCGTTTATGCTGCAAATTGGGCCGGAAATTGGTATTGCCAGCACCAAAGCGGTGGCAAGTATGATGGTATGGGGGATGGCGGTTGCGGCATTAGTGGGTGGCGAAAAGTTGGAGAAGTTTCAGGCCGCTGTCCAAAAATATGAAAAGGAACTGAAATTGTGGTTTGCGGAAAAAGAAAAAACACAGCAATTCCAAAAACTTGCCGACCAATTCACAAATACCAGAGATCTTTTTGTTTTAGGCCGCGGTCAGTTGTACATGTCGGCATTCGAAGCGGCGCTCAAACTCAAAGAAATTAGTTACATTCATGCCGAAGGTTTTTCGGGTGGTGAGTTAAAGCACGGTGTTATTGCGTTGATTGAAAAGGGAACGCCAGTTATGTGCCTGATTGCAAACGACGGTGAAAAAAATGACATGCTGAGTGCCGCGGCGGAAGTGAAAGCGCGCGGAGCACGCGTTATTGGAGTTGCGGCAGAGCACAATTCGCTCTTCGATGAATGGATTGCGATACCCAACGACCAACAATTCATTGCAGTTTCTTCGTTTATTCCGGCGCAGTTGCTGACATATGAACTGGCGCTGAAGAAAAATCTGGATCCCGATAAACCACGCAATTTGGCGAAAAGTGTGACGGTAAAATGAGAGACTGTTCTAGCAGTTTCTAAAAGTCTTATTCGCCGCCGCCATCTGGTGTTGCAGCTGGGCCACGTCGAATGGGCATGTCTTGCGCTGCGGCGCCTGGTTGTAGTTGTGGGCTAACAACTGTTCCATTGCTCGTTGTTGTGTCTTTGGTTGGGGAGGGAGTTGCAACTTTTTGTTGAGTACCGTTTTGCGCCGCGTTTTGCGGCTGGTTTTGAATTGCCTGCGGCGCCGATTTACAGCCAGTGAGCAAAAATAATGAACAGCCCGCAATCACCACAACGTGAGTTTTTTTCATATTTATCTATAATTTCAGATGCGATGAGGATTGTCAATTCGATGCGAGTTCTTTGATTGCATCTGTAATTGCGAATGATTCCTGCGTGCCATCTTTCATGTTTTTGAGTGTGATTTTATTTTGTGCAACTTCTTCTTCACCAATAATTACAACGAAAGGAATATTTTTTTGGTCGGCAAATTTAAATTGTTTGCCGATTTTATCGAAAGTGGGGTAGACCTCAGTAGGAATGCCGGCTTGACGAAATTTTGCCGTGGTTTGCAGTGATTGTGACAAGTATTTTTCTTCAAAAACAGTGACCAAAACTTTTGTGCCGCTGACTGTTTCTGGGATGAGGTTAAGTTGGTTTGCGGCTTCAACCATGCGGTCAAAACCAAAAGCAATTCCCACTGCAGGGACGTTTGGCCCACCGAGTTGTTGGATGAGGTTATCATATCGACCACCGCCACCGCACGAACCGGAAGCATAATTTGGCAACATGACTTCAAAAATCATCCCTGTGTAGTAGTCCAAACCGCGGGCGAGGTTTGGGGTGAATTTGAGCACGTTCGCTGGCACACCAAGCGCTATAGCCGCATCAATAATTTGTTGTAAATTGGTTGACATGTTAGATTTTTTTAGACTTTCCAAAACAGTTTTTCCTATCTCGTCGGTGAGGCCTTTTTTCACCAACTCGGCAACAACATCCTCCTCGCTCATTTTGTCTAACTTATCAATTGTTTGAATGATGGATAAAACACGCACGTTTTCATTCGCGAATTTTTGTAATGTTTGAAACAACAATTGACGATCGTTCACGCGCAACTCAATTTCTGGGTAACCCACATTTTGGAATGCGAAGTATGTACATGCCAAAATTTCCGCATCGCTGATCAGTGATGTTGTGCCAAAAATATCAATATCGCACTGCATGAACTCTCGGTAACGACCCTTTTGCGGTTTATCTGCACGGAATACATTTTGGATTTGGTAGCGGCGGAAAAATTTTGGCAAGTCATTTTGGTACTGTGCAAGAACACGTGCCGTGGGAACAGTTTGGTCGTAGCGCAGACCAACCTTTCGATCGCCATTGTCAGTAAATGTATAAACTAATTTGTCAGCTTCCTCGCCATATTTTCCCAGGAGCAACGCGGCATATTCGAGTGTTGGCGTTTCGAGCGGTGCAAAACCAAAGCGCTCGAAAACTTCGACCACTTTTTGCATAACAAAATCGCGTTTCCGTTTTTCCGCAGGCAGAAAGTCACGAAAACCTTTTAAATTTTGTGGTGTTTGATTAGACATAGAATATTCCTTATTGTAGACTACTTTCCTAAATCGTCATCGGTGAGACTTCCAGATGGCCAGCTATCTCCATCGAGGAAAATCTGCTGGATTTGCCAATTCGCAAAAGTATTCAGCTCTCCTCCAGAATCTCTGATATTCGGTCTCTCTTTTTTAGTTCTTTTGTTTGTCTGGCGATCACTTTCTTCTTTCAATAAATCAGAACCAGATTCCATAACAGATGCGAACCATCTTGAATTTTCCATATTTTCCTTTTACATATAAAAAAAATCCCCGTATTGAGCGGGGGGCTGAATTTCTCTTTAAACTTTTTTGGAAACTACAAGTTCTCCCGCTTCGACAAAGGGGAGTAATGATGAACGACTAATAACAACTTTCGTTTTAACATAACTTTACTACTATAGTTCCAATGCATGAATATGTCAATATGTTAACACGTTAATACGTTTTTTGTGGGTAAAGTCTTTGCAAAACAGCCTTATATCCATCCAAGCCCTGTTTGTATAACCAATCCGCGACGCGAGTTACAGTTGTTGTACTTGTCCCAACTTCTTGAGCAATTTTCATGTATGGTTTGTCGCTCGTCCACAATTGTTTGGCAATTTGGAAACGCTTCGCAAATTCTTTAATTTCTGCCAACGTCATCAAATCCCGTAAAAAATGTTCAATTTCTTTTTCATTTTTTAAAGCACCAAAACTTTTGATGAGCTCTCTCTCGTGCTTATCAGGATATATGCTTTTCATAGCGTAATTTTTTTTCCTTTCACAACTGACGGATGGTGAACGTACACATCAATCAGTGACATATAAAAAGAGGCCACGTCACGGACTTGCCAGTATAACCATTGAAATGGAGTATACCGCGGTTCATCCGCAATTAAACCCCAACTTTTCATGCCCATCGATTGACACAAAAATAAGGCGCGGGTCATATGAAAGCTTTGTGTCACCAGAATAACTTCATCCTGCGAAAAAATATTTTTCGCCCTCCAGCAGCTATCATATGTGCGGCGACCAGCGAGGTCTGTTGCGATATCCTGTGCCGGTACTCCCAAATTCACTGCCAACTTTTTCATGACTTCTGGTTCGTTATAATCGACAAAACGATTGTCGCCACTCATCAGTAATTTTTTGACTTTTCCTTTGCGGTACAAAGCCACTGCTGCATTAATTCGGTCGGTCAAAATAGGTGAGGCGACAGTGGCGGTGCGGTTCAAGCCCGCACCAAAAACTAGTGCAGTGCGAGCAGCTGGTATCTCACCGACATTTTTATACACTTGAGAACTGTAGCTGTAAGACAAGTAAGCGAATATGCAGAGAGGAGTGCAAGCAGCGAGAAGAAGCAAAGCATTAATAATGAGCAAAATTTTTTTCATCTTCTAAAAAGAAAACCAGTGGATAAATTTTTGTGGACCCGATCGGGATCGAACCGACCACCTCTGCAATGCGAATGCAGCGCTCTACCAGATGAGCTACGGGCCCGACTCAGGGGCGAGAATCCCTATTTTACAACACTTTTACAAATTCTACTTCGTCATCATATTTCCTTTGCCACTTCACTGCTTTTACTTTCACTCCATAACGTTGAAAACCAAGTTGACGATAGAGATGTTGCGCATGATGGTTGCTTGCAGTGCAACTGAGATAGATCCGTTCAATATGCCCATCTGTTTTTAGTAGTGTAAAAATATGTTTAAATAATTGTGTTGCTAAACCCTGTCCACGCCACTGTGGTGAAAAATAGACGTTATTAATCATGGCAATATGGCTTTGTTTTTCCAAAAAATTTTGACTGACTTGTGAATAACCGGCCAACTTTGTGTCATTATCACCGACAAAAACGCCAAAGTAGCCAAAATAGGGTGGATGATATGCCCAGTCTAAGTGGTTTGCAAAAACATCTTCATGTAAATTTTTTTCATTTTCGAATGTAGTCAGAAAAGCATCGGGATTTTTTGCGAGAGATTCTAAGCGCAATTTTTGGTATTCGGTGCCGTCGGCTTTCGTGAGTAGACGTATGAACATATGAACATGTTAATATATTAACTCGCTGTCAGTTCCTCAGCACCGTGTTCTCCAACCAACACTGTGTTTTCATAACGAAAACCAAAATGACTATCAATATAAATCCCCGGCTCGATTGTAATAACCATGTTTGGCAAAATCTCTTGCTCATTTTGTGAATGGAGAGACGGTGGTTCATGGATATCGATCCCAACTCCATGTCCGGTAGTGTGAATAAAGTTGCTGCCGTAACCAGCCTCGGTAATGACACTGCGTGCGGCTTGGTCGAGGTCGCGAGCTTTTACTCCATCATCACCTACAGTTTGTAAGCCAACAGTTTTTGCTTTTTCCAAAGCCGCTTTATATGCGCCGTTCACCGCTTGTTCAACTTTCATGAACTCCTCACTCTTGTGTTCGCCAAACCAAAAACTCCGTGTCGTGTCGCTGCGATAGTGGTCAATAATGACCCCTGCATCAATTAAAATAGGCATCTCATTTTGTAAAGTTGTGTCGCGTGAGGGTTGATAGTGTGGCTCGGCGCCATTTGCGCCAAACGCAATAATCGTGGGAAAGGCCATTTTTTCAGCGCCTAGTTGCCGTGTTTCACTTTCTAACACCATTTGTACGTCTATCTCGCTCATGCCCATTTTTAACTGTGCGCGCGTTTTGGTCACCGCTTCTGCAATCACCTGACTTGCGCGACGGATTGAGGTAACTTCAGTTTCATCTTTTATCATCCGCAGTCTCCACACTATTTGTCGGTCGAGATCTCGCAAGGCGCATCCAGTATCTTTCAATTTTTCCAAAACGGCTTCGTACTCAGTCACAAAAAGGCTTGATTTATCAATCAAAATTTCTCGCAAACCCTGCTCTTGTACAATACCCAGCATATGAGTCGCCAAACCTTCTGGCCGACAGTTATTTAACACGCGATAAAAAGGAAGGGGAGAAATGGGTAAAGGCGCCAAGCTCGCCTTCACAAAGTACAAACCATTTTTTGTTACGACGAAAAACGCTTCCCGTTCTTCCGGAACCAAAAAATCACAACCGGTTAGGTAAAAAATGTCACTCGGGTTCACAATGAGTAACGCTTGCTGTGCCGATAAAACATTTTGCAATCGCACCGCGCGACCTTGTTGGACAGACATATTTTGTGGAGAGGCCATGTCACTCAGTATAGCACTATGGCGAAGTCGTAGCAGCCGTTCCGCTACCAAGCGCATGCATAAGCATCACAATTTTTTGGTCGTTATTATTGAAGCTGACGATTAGATATTGACTGTCAGTTTGGATGTCCGATTGGGTGAGGGCATTACCCTGCGCGTCTTCAAATTTTGTCGCTTTATTCAACACATAATCCTCGGGCTGTTGTTGAGGGTCAGTTGAACGTGGCTGTAGTTGCATGCTCTTTTTAGCAATAGACAAGACATTTCCAACGGTGGTGTCGTAATGCGGTGGAACCAATGACACCGAAGAGACAAACAAGTGTTTCAAGGAAAATCCTTGCTGGCCTGTGTAACCCACAGCCACAACCCAGTCGTCCACGGCAATGTCATCAATTGTGGCTTTTTTGCCATCTTTGGTGAGGAGAACGGTTGGGCTGAGTGTCAGAGTTTCTGTCTCTTGGGGGTTTTTAACGGTAATTGTTTGCTCAATGACGCGCTGGACCTGGCCAATAAAGCCGCGTTTTTGGAGTGTCATTTCATCCATAACGCCTTTGACCTGGTCAGTCCGATTTTTTAAAACAGAATCAATGCGTTGTTTTAAGTTTTGCGTCGTTTGTAAATCGCTCGCGCTTGAGCTGGAACTGGATGGAGTATTTGTAATTGCGCTTTGTGCAGAAATTTGCGTTGGAAAACTCAACGCAAAACTTGCCATCATGCCAAAACTCAGCAGCAAAATGGAGAAGTTGGTGAGAGTTTTAAAGATTTTTTTCATATTACATTCCACTTCCTGTCGTGTTACTGGGACTTGGACTCACTCGTGGTCCAAATCGCTTAAATGGATTAAGTGGTGTTGGCGCGGGTGTCGGAGACGCCAACGTAGCCGAGCCGCTCGCTGATCCCGTGAGGTCTTCTAGTGGTACTGTGTCGAAAATCACCGTCCGCTGTTCTTCTGCCGTATTCCCATTTTCATCAATTGTGCGCACCGTGATCACGTTGCTTCCGCCATTTACCGAATTAAGTTGAGTTTGCAGTGAAAAATTGCCAGATTTATCAGCGGTAGTAACTTGCACTTTATCGTTCACAAAAATGACAACAGTCGCATCGGGATCAGTTGTGCCTGTTACTTTCACATCTTTCGTATTCTGCACGGATTCATCACTAGGTGACAGTAAAGTTAACGTATTATGTGGTGAGGATGATGGTGTGGGAGAAGGTGTTTCACCAGTTGTTTGCGTTGCGGGTAGGTTTAATAGGGAAGTGCGCGCGCGATACACCCCGTACGTGACCACTAACCCGAGAGTGAGACCAATGAGAATAGCAACGACGACTTCTTTTTTCATAATGTTTAACGCCAATGGAATCTTCATTATACAATGCTAGAATAGATAAAAAAGGACACATATGGAAATCACGTATTTGGGTCACTCAGCATTTCGTCTGAAAGGAAAAAACGGGACAGTCATCACTGATCCATACAGTGATGAAGTTGGTTTATCGCTGCCAAACCTCACCGCGGACATTGTGACTGTATCGCATCAACACTACGACCACAATGCACATACGCGAGTGAAGGGAACAGCTCGCCGCCCTGATCCGTTTATTATTTCCTATCCCGGTGAGTACGAAGTTGAGGGCATTTCGGTATTTGGTGTCCAGTCGTTTCACGATGCGAGTAAAGGTGCAGAGCGTGGCTTCAACAATATTTATACCATTTTCATTGATGAAATTCGCGTGTGCCATCTTGGTGACCTTGGGCACGAGTTGAGCACTGCGCAAGTTGAAGAGATTGGCGAAGTGGATGTGCTGCTTTGTCCGGTCGGTGGTTTTTACACAATCGAGCCGGAGCTCGCGGTGAAAACAATCCACCAACTAGAGCCATCCTACGCAATCCCCATGCACTACGGGACACCAAAACACAGCAAAGAATTGACGGAAAAACTGAAGCCGCTTGAAGCGTTTTTGAAAGAATATGGTGTTTCGCCAACGCCACAACCGAAACTCAATGTAGAAAAAAGTCGCTTACCTGAAGAGACAGAGCTCGTAGTTTTAGAATTTTAATTGCCTGCCACGATTGAAGTAGGGCCTTCACAATGCAACCGAAAATTCCACCGCAAAATCTCGATGCCGAGAAGTCCGTTCTGGGCGCGATCCTGATCGATCCCGAAGCAGTTGTGAATGTGGCGGAAATTTTGCGCCCCGAATATTTCTACGAAGAAAATCATCGCGAAATTTATGAAGGGATGATGGCGTTGTATGAGAAACGCCAACCCATCGACGTCGTCACACTTACTGACCAACTCAAGCGCATGAAAAAACTCAGCGCAATCGGCGGCTCTTCTACATTAGTAGAACTCTCAAACCTTGTTTCGACTGCCGCGAACGTTACTCACTACGCCCAAATTGTCAAAGACCTCGCAATTAAACGTGCTGTCATCGCACTTTCTGGCGACCTTTCGCAAATGGCGTTCGATGATGGACATGAAGTCCAACAACTTGTCGACCTTGCCGAGCAACGCATTTACGACTTATCGCAAAACCAAACCAAACGGGCATTCATTCCTATTAAACAAGCACTCGCGGAAAGTTTTGAGCGCTTGGATGAGTTGCAACGAAATAGTGGTGGTCTCCGCGGCATCCCCACCGGCTACGCCGATCTCGATAATTTACTGGCCGGTTTCCAAAAATCAAACTTAATTGTTTTGGCTGCACGTCCTGGTATTGGTAAAACTGCGCTCGCACTCAACATGGCGCAGTATGCCGCTGTCACCGCAAAGAAAAAAGTTGGTTTCTTTTCTTTGGAAATGAGTCGGGAAGAGTTGGTAGACCGCTTGCTCGTGAGCCAAGCTGACATCGATGCTTGGCGCCTCAAAACTGGCCGCCTCGACCAGCAAGATTTTTTGAAACTTTCTGACGCGATGGGCGTTTTAGCCGATGCACAAATTTTCATTGATGATACGCCGGGCGCGTCAGTATTTGAAATGCGCACCAAGGCGCGCCGTCTCATGATGGAGCAGGGTATCGATATGTTGATTGTGGACTACTTGCAACTCGCGCACGGTCGCACAATGGACAACCGCGTCCAAGAAGTTGCGGAAGTTTCGCAGGGTTTGAAGAATATTGCGCGCGAGCTACGGATTCCGGTGCTTGCTCTTTCGCAGCTGTCGCGCGCGATTGAAAGTAGAGGAGAGCGGGTCCCACAGTTGTCGGACTTACGTGAGTCGGGATCAATCGAGCAGGACTCGGACGTCGTCATGTTTTTATACCGCAAAGACGACGACATTCGCGAAGCAGTCAACCTAAAAATTTCTAAACACCGCAACGGCCCACTCGGAGAAATCGATTTATACTTCAAAGGCGACCGCATCAAATTTTTTGGAATGGAAACGAAGATGAGGTAATTGGAAAACACCGGAAGAAATTGTTACGTCCCAGCCGCTGCCTGCGTCGGCACCGCCGTATACCCAAACAATAAATAAATCAGCCCAGTCGACAACACCAAAAACAACAATAAAAATCCCAAGTTCGCTTTCATTTTCGAAGCCGACCGTTCCGGATCGGCCACATCTGTTCCAATAATAATGAACAGCGCGATGACAAACCAAATTCCCGCACGAAACACAATCGACCAAATGCTATCAACGACAAAAAAGGAATGAATCACATCACGCACTTGCGCTAAAACTGTTTCCATATACTTACTATGAAGAAGTTTCTCGCAAAAATCAAGATCTGCTGTGGTAAAATAAAAGTTCTTTGAATGTCGAAGTTGCCGAGGTGCTGGAACGGTAGACAGTCCAGTCTCAAAAACTGGTGGGCCTCAAGCCCGTGAGGGTTCGATTCCCTCCCTCGGCACACAAAACTTCAGAAAACTAACAGATGACTTTCAACCTACTCATACAAAGGTTTCCTCAAAGTCGTGAGTTCAAACGACATTCATAGTGCATTTGGACAACTTTAGGGCAGTTCTTTACCCAACACGCAAAAGAGGAGTGCGAAAAACTACTTCAATACAAAAATCGCCGCCACGACCAAAACCTGCGGGGCCAAACCAAACAGCATATTTGGTGTCGAATGATGGAACATTCCATGTAAAGTATTTAATGGTCTAATAATCTTCGGTTCACTTTTTAAAAAGTTCCGCGGCGCCTCAAGGAAATCGGGGACAAGCGCCACTGATGCGCCAATCCATGCATTCCAATTCAGCATTGATCCATGTCCATATTGCCAGAATAGATACACTAACAAAACAGTAATTGCGAGTTCAATTAACTCCAGCCGGATCGCAGTTTTGCGCTTGCGCTTTCCATTACTCAAACCAGTGCCTACATCCCAATGGGGAATCCAATCCTCCAGGTAATGTGAGGCAAAAATGAGCGGAATATACAAAAGCGGGTGGGGAAGTTTTGTTGCGATGAACGCGCCGGTCAATGAGTGCGAGATCGAAAGCATAGAGAAAGTATTATATACTATCCACATGTTCCCGTTACTCTTGGCAATTGGGCCAGTCACTATCTACACTATGAGTGTCTTCAACGTCATTGCCTTTTTTGCGGCTGGATACGTATATTGGCAAAAGGGTCGCGAGGAACATTATCAGGAAGACGAGTTGTTTGATGGATTTCTGCTCGCATTTCTCTGGGGACTTTTGTGGGGAAGAATCGGTTTCATCGTTTTGCATTTTGCGCACTTCGGTTTCCAACCGCTTAGATGGCTTGACATGTTTTCCGCTCCTGGCTTTGTGCCGCTCGCAGGTTTGATCGCTGGTGCGTGGTTTCTTTTTACATATGCAAAAAAACAAAAATGGAATGCTTTTGAAGTACTGGATTTTGCAGCGCTGGCTATTGTTTTAAGTCTGGCAATTGCCGCGCTAGGCAGTTTTTTTGACGGCAGCAATTTTGGAAATGCTACTACCTTGCCCTGGGGAATGAACTTTCCAAATGTTTTTGACCGCCGACACCCAATACAACTATACAGTTTTGTTTTATATGCGGCGCTTTTTATGTATTTGTTTTGGGTTGAAGGCAAGTACCGCACCTTTGAGTGGTACCGCGACAAACGCCATAGCGCCCAGACCGGTTTTTTGTTTGCGGTTTTTTTTATCGCGTATGGACTGTTTGGAATTGTGCTGAGCTTTTTCAGGTCAAGCCAGTTTGTGGTTTTCAACTACAGTCTTGATCTGCCCATCTATTTTCTTCTCTTTGTTTATGGAGTGGTACTACTGTATTGGCGTTCGGGCCGGTCATTCTTCGGATTGAAAAAATGACAAAGACGAAAACACTTCTTTTGGGTTTTTTGGGTACAATTTTTGTCGATCAAATCAGTAAATTTCTTTTCGCAAAATATACTCAAATGTGGTTTAATGCAGGGATCTCTTTTGGCTTGCTCGGAAAATTAGATGGATATATACTGCTTTTTTTGATTCTGATTGCGTTGTTCGTTTTGTGGCGCGTCTTTGCCCGCGCAGTTTGGCAGCAGTATCCACTGGCTACAGGGGTGTTGTTTGGCGCCGCGGTCTCTAACGCGGTGGACCGAGTTTTCTTCGGTGGAGTGCGGGATTGGATGTGGATGCCGGTATTGAACGTGCATAATAATTTTGCAGACTGGGCGATTTTTTTCGCAATTGTGTGGATAATGAAGAAGGAAATATGGCACAAATAATGAATATTCCCATTTTATTTGAAGATGCTGACCTCGCCGTGGTGAACAAAGCACCTGGAGTAGTGGTAAATAAGGCGTCGACAGTGAAAGAGGAGACGATTCAGGATTGGTGGGAAGAGAGATTAAGTAAAAGTGTCGAAAGTAAAATGACCGATTGGAAACAAATGGTCCCAGCAGATTTTCCCCATGAATATGGTACGCCGGAAGAGATTTTTGCTGAACGTGGTGGAGTTGCTCATCGCTTAGACAAAGAGACGAGCGGGGTATTGGTTTTGGCGAAAAATCCCGGCTCGCTTGCTCATCTTTTGCGTCAGTTTCGTTTGCGCGAAACAACCAAAATGTACACCTGTCTCGTTCATGGAAAGTTTTCAATTTTGGAAGATACGGTGAGTTTGCCGCTTGGCCGCGCGGCTGACAACCGTACAAAGTTCACTGTAGACGCCGAAGGCCGCGCGGCCGAAACCCACTACAAGGTCACCACCTTTTATCCCCAACTCGACTTAGACAAAGTTTTGCAAAATCCCACCGATGCTGCAACAAAAAACATTCAAAACCTCCGAAAAAAACTCCAAAACGCCTATCAAGGTTTTTCGCTCGTCCAATGCTGGCCCAAAACCGGCCGTACCCACCAACTGAGAGTCCACCTTTCCCACCTCAAACACCCCATCGTTGCCGACGCCACCTACCTCGGTAAAAAACGCCAATCGTTTGATGCACTGTGGTGTCCACGCCTTTTCCTCCACGCCACGACTTTAGAATTTACTCACCCCCGTACTGGTGAGCGCCAAAAATTTTCCGCCGACATTTGGCCAGACCTACAAACCGCTTTGGAGTTTTTACGTCAATAGATCCGCAAACTCTCCGCTGGCTTCTACGCGATAAATATCACTGGACCCCAACTCAAATCCACGATTTTTCACAAACATCTGCAGAACTTTCTCCCGAAATCCAAAAAGACCTCGAACGCCTCGAAACAGGGGAGCCGATCCAGTATGTCATTGGTTGGGTCAATTTTCTCGGTTGTCACATCGATCTTTCTTACCAACCACTCATCCCGCGCCCCGAAACAGAATTTTGGGTTGAGCAAGTGATTAAAAATGTGAAAGCGGAAGGGGGAGAGCAGCCCAAAAAAATCCTTGATCTCTGTTGCGGTTCTGGCTGCATCGGTGTCGCTCTTCTCAAACACTTGCCGGAATCACACGTCGATTTTGTGGATATCTCAAATACTGCACTCCAACAAACTCAACACAACCTCCAACTCAATGACATCGACAACTCTCGATATACCATTATCCAATCAAATCTTTTTGAACAACTCCACGACAACACCTACAATCTTATTCTCACCAACCCACCCTACGTCGACCCTCAAGCCAAACTCGACAGTGGATTACACTTCGAGCCACCGGAGGCACTATTTGCGCAAAATCATGGTTTAGCATTGATAGAGCAAATTATTTCTTCTTATCAAAACCACCTCAAATCCAATGGCAAACTCTACATGGAGTTTGGGATGGGGCAGGAAAAAGAAATTGCAGAATTCTGCAAAAAAAACCACTACAAAAACCCGGAATTTCACAAAGACCAATACGGAATTGTGCGGTGGGTTACACTCTTAATAAGCTAGTAAGTATATTGAGAAACGTCCTCTTTCAGTGCTTGGCTCAAGATTGTCGCGCTGTCCTCGCCATCTGCTGTTAACTTATAGATAGATAAAGCGTATCCAAAGCCGAAAACTTCTGGATTAACAAATTTCGGGTGCTTTTTAAAAGTGTATTTTATCTTTCTGTCTGATAAGAAATCTTTCAACCGAAACCGTTTGATTTTATTTTTGTCTGAGTTACTTGGATCATGATCAATATTGGCAGTTCTAAAATTGAGATGAAATTCTCCTCTTTCGTCAGTTTCAAAAATAAAATAACTTGTTTTTGTTGAGTTCAGAGCTGCTAATACGCCACTTATTTGACTAAGCACCTCATATTCGTTGGCAGAAAAACTTTGGAAATTAACACCAATGGCAAATGCAACTTCAAATTTTTTATTTGGAAATGCATGCTGCGCATCAACAGCTTTTATGGCTTTGATTCTGTCCGTATAGCGAGGATCAGACATCAATGCTTTTGCCTTCATCCATATGTCATCATTTGGATCTGGTTTATAGAGAAAAGATGGTTCTAAAGCGTAAACATCAATTCCTTGTTCAAATAGTTTTTCAAAAACTGCACCACCACCAGAGCCTATTTCAAGGACTGAATAGTGCTTTTTTTTCCATTCTTCAATTTCACTATCTGGAATTCCTAATTGACGCACTACGGTTTCGCCGTTAGGTGAGGTGTTGATGTAACCGACTGGTATTGCCGGTACTTCCAGTTGTCTATTTGTAAGAACCCAAGGAGCGGGAACGTCTTTATTTCCGGTAGTTACTCTAATTCCATTTTCTGATTGATCTTTCATGAGAACAGATGATATGTAAGTCAAACTCCATTGTCTAGTGTGAGGTCTTTCTCACCTCACCCACATCGCATCCCCAAAACTGTAAAACCGATAGTTTTCGCGAATCGCTTCCTCATATGCTCGACCCATTAGTGACTTTTGAAAATCAACGAACTTTTCCGAAGTGTTTGGCGCGGAAACAAACGCTGAAATAAGCATAAGCAAACTCGATTTTGGTAAATGAAAATTCGTCATCAACGAATCAACAAAAGCAAACTTATGCCCCGGTTGAATAAAAATCTCTGTCTCACCGGATTGAGGAGAGAGTAGGCCGTCGCTCCCAACACACGTTTCCAATACACGTGTCGTCGTTGTGCCTACCGCAATGATCCGTTTACCTGAGGACTTGGCGCTATTTAAGCGCTCGGCCACATCGGCGCTCAACACATAAAACTCAGAATGTAGTTTTCTGCTCGCCAACTGTTCTTTTTGCAAAGGCAAAAACGTTCCTAATCCAACGTGCAAGGTGACTTCTTCGATTTTAACACCCTTCTTTTGCAGTGCCTCATCAAGCTCGGGTGTAAAATGCAAACCCGCAGTCGGCGCTGCCACCGATCCGCTCACTTTTGCAAATGTGGTTTGGTACAGTCTCCGCAACTCAGTTTCGTCTCCTTTTTCCCAATGAATATATGGTGGAATTGGTACGTGACCAGTTTTTTCTAACGATGCAAAAAACACTTCACCTTTCTGGTTGAACTCTAAAATCCGAGTATAATTTGTTGCTTTTTGGCATTTGGCGCGCAACAAAGAATCCTCAAACACCACGGTTTGACCCTCTTTTAAGCCTGGTTTGGTCAAACATTCCCAAATAGCTCCTTCGGTACCGAAACCCACATGTTTGGTCAACAAGATTTCACATTTGCCGCCACTTTTTTCTTTCCGTCCAAAAATCCGTGCCGGCAAAACTTTTGTGTTGTTGCGCACGAGCACATCGCCATCACCAAGCAGCTCAGGCAACTCCCAAAAATGTCGGTGCTCAAATCGTCCAGAAGGGCGATCCACCACCATCAACCGACTATGGTCGCGCGGCACCGCCGGGGTTTGCGCAATCAGACGGTCGGGAAGTATGTATGTAAACTGGTCAATGTTCCACATTTCACAATTATATAACGGACCTTGTTTGAAATCTGGTAAAATGCCGGAATGGATCAATTTTCTTTTGCAGTTGAAAAAACCCACGGCCTCGCGCGCGTCGCGCAGTTCACCACACCCCACGGCACAGTCAAAACGCCAATCTTCATGCCAGTCGGCACGCAAGCATCGGTTAAAGCGCTCGACACGCGGGATCTCATCGACAGCAAAGCGCAAATCATTCTCGCAAACACGTATCATTTGTATCTAAGACCCGGCACAGAAACCCTCCAAGCCGTCGGTGGTCTCCACAACTTCATGAACTGGTCAGGGCCCATTCTCACCGATAGTGGGGGATTCCAAGTATTTTCACTCGGTCTCCAAAAAGAACAGAAATCAGAAGTAAGTAGCGTTAAAATTCAAGAAGATGGAGTAGAGTTCAAGTCCCACTTAGACGGCACGAAACATTTTTTCACACCCGAAAAAGCTATCGAGATCCAGCGCCAAATCGGCGCGGACATCATCATGGCTTTTGACGAATGCACGCCAGATACCGCAACAGCACAATACACCCGCGAAGCGCTCGATCGCACACATCGCTGGGCAGAGCAGTGCAAAATATATTGGGAAGAACATAAACGTCAAAGCGTTTATGGCAAATACCAAGCGCTTTTCGGGATTATCCAAGGTGCCCAACATCGGGATTTGCGCGAAGAGTCAGCGCGCACAATCGCCAGCACTGGTTTTGATGGGATTGCGGTCGGCGGCGAAACAATTGGCTACAATATGTCCAAAACGCTGGAAATTCTCGAGTGGATTAGACCTTTTTTGCCCAAAGACAAACCGCTTTACTGCATGGGCATTGGACGCGATCCGCAAAACATCGTCGATGCCGTCCTCGCTGGCGTGGATATGTTTGACTGCGTCGCCCCAACTCGTTTGGCTCGAAATGGTGCACTTTATCACGGTTACCTCGACACAAAAGATAAGCAACCAAACTTTGTTTCTGAATATGTTAAAGGTCGTCTAAACATTGGTAATGAACAATTTTCGCAAGACCACCAACCAGTCCAAAAAGATTGCGACTGCAGTACTTGTTCGGCAGGGTATAGTCGCGCTTACTTGCGCCATTTATACAAAACGAAAGAACTCAGTTACTACCGGTTGGCGTCGATCCATAACGTCCGTTTTATGACTAGACTCACCGAGCAACTTCGCGCATACTTTTAAAGATGTTCAATCATGCAAATTTCTGCCGCAACTTCTTACTACATACCTCGAACGCATACAAAACGGAACAAGAAACCCATCCAAAAACCCGCCAACCCTAGCATTGCCACCAAAAATCTATTTTCGCATATTCTTCGCATTCTCATACTCATCCTTTTACCTATAATAATTATCTCTTTCGGAATTCTTATTTGGTTTTTTCACCTAGATTTCAGCCAAGAACAATCACAAAATTTTTTATTCGTTCCTAGACTTATAGATGGATATAAAGGGCAAATTTTATTTGCTCATTTATCGCCAAAAGAGCATAAAGCAGACCTGGTATTTTTCAATCCCGAACTAGAAAGTGAGGTAATTGGTGGATATGGAAACTACCAACTGAAATCGCTTTGGCCATTGCTAAATATCGACCACAAAGACGCCTATTTCTTATCCACGGCAAGCACATATTTTTTACAGAACTTAGTAGACGAGATTATCCCAACTCAACATGTGCCGCAAAACTTTTCAAATCTTCAAAAATTCTTCCGAGGAAACATTTTCAAGCAGCCGCTCCTTTATCGCTTTCTCACGAGCTTGAGCTCTCAGGAAGTAAGCACGTATCAAGTAAATACTCTGGAAGATTGGCAAAAAATTCAGGACAAACTTCATTACCTCCAGGCAGATACACAGTGTTCAATTGCCGTGGTAAATACCACCACAATTCCTGGTCTAGGAAATAACGCAGCAAACATCATTGAAAAAAGTGGCTATCCAGTCATTCGCGTGACGACTATTCCCCAAGAAAGTTCGAACTCAGCCCTTTTAGTGGCAAACTCGTTGTCCGTCTGTTCAGAAGTCGCCAACCACCTTCGGTCGCTTGTTCCTTTCTTAATCACACCAAGTAATCAATCCGATCTGATGGAGAAATATCGGGCGAACATCATCCTGATTCTTGGAAATGACCTAGCTGCAGCGTTCAAAAGAAAGAAGAATTAATCTTCAATTTCGTCACGCGGATTTTCTTCTGCTGGTTCATCGTTGTGGAAAGTGTCAATGGACTTGACGCCTTCATCAGTATCTGTATCAACAATAGAGACCGGCACGTCGTCCATTAATTGGACATTGTCATCTACTAAGAACATATCGTTGATGGCTGCATTTTGATTCTTTGCCACGGGGAAAGAATTCATATACTCAAAATCTTTGGCGCGCTTCGTTTCTTTAATGAAAACGCTGCAAGCAATAGGGGAAACGGAACGAATATAGCAAATATACTCATTTCCACCCTTCATGAGTTTTGTTAAACGCGAAGAGAGATCTTCTGGTAGAGAACCAACATACGTTTTCCCAACCTCCACAGACACAAACCGATTTTTGGGTTTTAACTCACACATTTGACCAATACCCAAATTTTCTAGTTGCTCTTTACCTGCCAAACGATGCAACTCAACAGTCTTTGTTTTTCCTGGTTCTTCAATAAATTGTTCATTCGCCGGTAGGGAAGAAAGGCTGATTGCCTGGTTATTTTTCATCTTTTCCAAATGTTTTTTGGCCAACTGGTTCGATTTATCAAGCTCCAAGACCTGAGTGAAAGCCTTCTTGGCTTCTTTAAGCTTGCCAATTTGGGCATATGCGACCCCTAACCGAGTCAACGCCCCAACATCAGTAGGATTGTCCGCTAGAATGGCTAAATTGTGTTCAATTGCCCCATCCCAATTTTGGTTTTTGGCAGCTTGGACAGCTTGGAGTTGGAGATCGGCGAGTGTGGTGTTCATATTTTATTTAAGCTTATCCGCAAAGTTGCTCTCGGAAATTGTCGAAAGAATACGAGTTGAATGGCTAATTGTCAATCGACAATATGGTAGAATGAGGCCGAAGACTAATCCTGAAGGAGGCATTTTATGTCAGGTCACAGCAAATGGAGCACAATTAAACATAAAAAGGGTATTGCCGATATTAAAAAGGGCAAACTCTTTAGTCAACTTTCCAAAGATATCCGCATTGCAGTGAAAGAAGGAAAGTCGGGAGACCCGCGTTTTAATAACTCGCTTCGACTCGCGGTCGAAAAAGCTCATGCGGCGAACATGCCCAAAGAAAATATTGAACGAGCCATTGATCGCGGTTTGGGCAAAGGTAAGGGTGGTGTGATTCACGAGGTCGTTTATGAAGCATACGGCCCGCATGGAGTTGGTTTGATTATTGTCTCCATGACCGACAATAATCAACGGACAGCTGGCGAAATCCGCAATATTTTATCGCGCGCAGGTGGTTCTCTCGGTGGACCAGGCTCAGCTATGTACCTTTTCCATCGATTAGGGGAAGAGTACACGGTAGCCATTCCCATGGAAATTACCGATACTCACCAACAGGAGCAGATTCAAGAACTCATTGATTCATTGCGGGAAAATGAAGACGTTGAGGACGTTTTTTGTGCTGGAGTTTGGGAAGGGAAGGAGTAGAAAAAGGACATAAAAAAATATGCGTCGCCGCGAAAAATTTGTTTTAGCTTCAATTTTATTGAGTCTCGGATTATTGAGTGTCCAATATGTTTCACTTGATTGGCGCTACGTGGGTGTCATTGTGTTCACAATTTTGTCGTACTTTGTTTCTGCTTGGGCGCTTTCGGATGATTTGCAAAAGTTTGAGTGGTTGACGATTTTGCCAATGCCAGCTTTGTATGCCGGTGCAGTTGGTGCGTTCTACTTCTTACTGCCAGCGAGTTTATTGAGCCGTTTTTTCGATTTGTTCATTTTTGGCATTGGCATGTACGCCTTATATCTCACATCAAACATTTATTCCGTAGCGAAAGGCAGAACGATCCAGTTACTCCACGCAGCACATGCAATTGGGCTCTTTTTTACATTGATAACGTCGCTACTTTTTTTGAACACAATTTTTTCTCAGCGTCTTCCGTTTTACTTCAATGCACCTCTGGTAGGAGTTCTGCATTTTCCGTTAATTTTCCTTTTTCTCTGGTCCGTGAACCTCGAGCCGAAAATTAGTCCCCAGCTCATTCATTTATCTCTAGTTTTGACCCTCTGTTTAGCCGAGTTAGGCATGATTTTCTCGTTTTATCCAATGTCTGTTTGGAATATTGCGCTGTTTATTATGACCTTCCTGTACATTGGTTTGGGCATATTGCAGAGCCACTTACAAAACCGTTTATTTCAGAGCACCCTCAATGAATATTCAATATTGGCCGTTTTCACTTGCGTCATTTTCGTTTTATTATTTCCTGGAAAATAATTTTTTTCCTTTTTCCCAACGTTTGTGGTAAAGCAAAGGGGGGAAGAGGGAATTGAAACAGGTTCTGCAAGAATTATTTGCGGTAGCACTTGGCAGGGAAGAGGGAAATGATATAGTTTGATAGTGTCTGTGAATAGTGTGAAATGTTGATTATTATAAGCTTTTTCTAGATGTAGCTAGTGTGGAAAACTTTTTCTGAAGCGAGAAATAAATAACCCGAATACCTTTCTCTCTCTAGGGTGAGTATTTTTTTGCCAGAAAATCTCCCTATTTCAAGTATGTTTCGAGAGAGTGAAAATAGCGTTTCTACCACCTTAGAGTATGTTCTTTTTTGTTTTTATCCACGGGTTATAAAAAACTCTGCTGCTCCTTTGTGTTGAAAGTGAACTTCAGCTAAATCTATTATGTCGCACAATATAACTTTTACGACATAATATCGAAATTGAAAAGAGTTTTTCATTTTCTAACCCCAGCTTTTTATGTGTTTATTTTTCTCTTGTTCTACATTGCAAAATATGTGCGCCTAGCTTTTCCCAGGCACTTACCCATTTTAGTTACATATTGTGAATGACCAACTGGCCATCTTTAAAATAAAAAGCCGATTTTACGCTTTTAAACGGGTCGTTTTCCAGATAAGATTGATATATCAATCTTTTTTAATGTATAGAGGGTAGTTTGTCCAAGTCTACCCATTGGCAACCGATGACGACCAAGAAAGTAATGAGCATTGAGAATGCCTTTTCAATGCGAACCCACAGTAATGAGACAATGGTGACCTGACTAAAAACTGGTCATTGTTTTTTTATGGATCATGTCGCACAATATTTTTACCAGTCAAGTGCCAATGTGTAAAATGATTGAACCCTACTTGAGATAAATGATCAAAAAGGATTGATGTGTCAGTCTTTTTTATAGAATAACATGATTGGCAGTAAGTTTACTTATCTGCTAACATATGCCCCTCTCAACAAATCCTCAAGCAGCCTTCCTTACCTTTCTCGAACATTTAGAGGTTGAGCGCAACGTCAGCCAATTAACAATTCGCAACTACAGCCACTACATTCGTCGCTTTCTCGATTGGCTCTCTTCTAAGGGCTACGGCGATCTCAAAGAGCTAGACACTGATGCCATCCGTAGCTATCGTCTCTATTTGGCACGGCACGTTGACGACATTGGTCGAAGTTTGTCGAAGAAAACGCAGAGCTACCACATGATTGCATTGCGGTCTTGGTTAAAATGGATGGTGAAGAATGACTTGCCGGTGCTCAACCCAGAGAAGATCGACTTGCCAAAGGGTGAGTCGCGCTCAATGAAGTTTCTCCATTTGGAACAAATTGAACGGTTGTTATCCCAGCCAGTTGTCTCGAATAAAATTGGTTTACGAGATAAGGCAATACTTGAGGTTTTATTTTCGACCGGTCTGCGCGTGAGCGAGTTAGTGAGTCTCAACCGTGACCAAGTAGATTTGACCAGGCGAGAATTTGGGGTAATTGGCAAAGGTCGCCGGCCGCGGGTCGTTTTTTTAAGCGATAGCGCAGTCGCCGCTCTCGATAATTGGTTGAAAAGTCGTGAGGATAACTGGCGACCAGTTTTTATTCGCTTCGCTCGAGAGAAGCCAGATTTATTGGCGGATGGAGAAGAGATGCGTTTGACAACGAGAAGTATTCAGCGGTTTGTTGACTCCTATTGCAGAAAAGCCCATCTTCCGATCAAAATTAGTCCTCACGGAATTCGGCATAGTTTTGCGACAGATTTATTATCAAATGGCGCCGGCTTACGGGATGTCCAGGAAATGCTTGGGCATAAGAATATCGCAACGACCCAAATTTATACGCACGTAACGCAGCCCCAACTGAAAGCTATTCACCAAAAATTTCATTCCAAACAACCTCCCAAAATTGACACGCAAGAAATACAAGAGGCTTAGTTTACCAATAGCAATTCTCCCCCCCACTCTATGATTCTGCAAAAATTATGCAAGTATAGTATATAATAATAGTTATATTGATATATTTTGAATTATCACTTATAACAAAGAAAAATCAGTGGCGAACGTCTCGGAAAGTGAGAAAAAGTGAGCGAAGTTGTCGTAGAATTTGGATGATCCTTGGCAAGAGTTGGAAGTACCTTTTGAGCGGAAAAATGAGTAAGATGAACACAAAATGTTGAAACTTGTGGTTTTAATGTATTAGTTATAAATATATAAGCATACTTGTATATATTTATGATGGTCAAAGTTTTGGAAAAGAAGAAAAAGCTCAGAACTAAGAGCAACATTGAACTTATATGATATATAAATATATAAATTGACTATCAAAGAAATACTTTAAAAGACATTGAAAATCAGCAATTAAATACTTTTTCTGCTAAATGAATGAATAAGAAAAAAAGCTTGATTGATCAAGCTAAATGTGGGATTTTTTTACAGCGTTTCGTAGCTCAAAGTAACAGTATAGTTGTACGTTGTAGAACCTGGTTGAATGTCGGTCGGTGCCCCTCCCCCACCCACTCCCACTGGTTTGCTCATTGCCATCATCGGTAACGGCACTGGCGTGTTGGTTCCTTCGCTAATATTGATAACTCTTCCTAGCCGCATGCCAGCCAAACCGGCAAGTTCTGCCGCATTGGCTTTCGCATCGTCGATAGCTTGGGCTCGAGCTTCCTTGCGGACCTCTTTTTCCTTTGCGTCACTGAGTGTGAACTCGACCCCGCCAACCTGGTTAGCGCCGAATGATACCGCAGAATCGATAACTTGGTTGAGTTTGGCAAAATCGGTAATGTTTACTTGGAGCGAAACATTGACAGAATACCCAAGAATATTCTGAGATTGGTTTTGATAGTCGTAGTTGGGATAAATTGAGTAGTTCTCAGTTTTGATGTCATCTTTGTTGATGCCAAGTTGGCCGAGTTTCTGGATAATCGCGTTTATCGTGTCATTGGCTTTGCTCTGAGCTTGTTTAATGTCGTTCTCTTTTAGTGAAATTCCAAGTGTCACCACGGCTTTGTCAGGAGTCGCGGAGATGGTGCTTTTGCCCGTCACATTGAAAGAAGATTCTTTTTGCGTTGTGGTCTGGGAGACCGAAAATGGGATAGGAGCTACGTACTTGGTGACCAGAACGAGTGCTAGGGCGCCAGCCGTAGCGACTAGGGCTGCTTGGACAAAGAGGGTCGGGAGAGATTTGAGGTTCATAACGACTATTCCTTTTTAAGGATGAAGAAATTCTACTCCTTTTTGGCGGTAATGTCGATTGTTGAGGATGAAAGGTCCTCTTGTACAACAAAATAGATTATGTAATCTCAATTTATGAGAAAATATTCTAAAGATTTTATAGAAAAAGTGAAAGAACTGAGGGGTGAAGGGAAAACGTATGGGGAGATTAGGCGTGCTGTGGGGATGGAAATATCTAAAAGTACGCTGAGCTTCTGGTGTAGGACCGTTGTCCTTTCTGAAGAGCAGCTGAAAAGAATCGAAAACCTAAGTAATAATAATTTGAGTAAAGCGTGGGTGGTGCTTAAACGAAAAAGAGATGAGTTTTTTGAGGATCTTAAACAAACCAACATACCATTAGCCGATAAAATTTTTAAACCGTTTGCTGCTAAGATAGCATTAGCAATGCTGTGTTTAGGAGAAGCGTCGAAGTCTAAAGGAGCAT
>Ga0070730_10000800_pt1 | contig 33367 bp, 28 predicted proteins | sample Coa_R1_3_FD_66447 | JGI IMG/M metagenome (GOLD analysis project Ga0070730, IMG submission 66447) | Surface soil microbial communities from Centralia Pennsylvania, which are recovering from an underground coalmine fire - Coalmine... | ecosystem: Environmental > Terrestrial > Soil > Unclassified ... | reverse complement strand
CAGGATGTTCTCCAGGAGCGGGCCTCGCACGGACGGTCGCTGCGCGGAAGGCCCGCGCGTTGAGTGGTTTGATGACGAGGCCCGCCCCACGTCCGACCCCGCCCGCGGTGCCGAACGGCTTGCCCTTACGACCCCGCCCCAACTTCTTTAAAACCGTACTTGTGTGTGGCTTGGTGGCGCGTTGAGCGGTTTGATGGCGAGGCCCGCCCCACCTACGACCCCGCCCGCGGTGCCGAACGGCCTGCCTTCATCAGCCCACAAACAACTTTTCCCAAAACCGTCTCTTGTTGTTGAGCTTGCCCGCGCGTTGAGTGGTTTGATGGCGAGGCCCGCCCCACGTATAACCCCGCCCGCGGTGCCGAACGGCCTGCCCGAACGACCCCGCAACAACTTTTCTTAAGACCGTCTCTTGTCGAGTGGCTAGGTTGTGGGATTGCCCGCGAGCCACGCCAGCGTGAGTTGACACGCCTCGTCCACGGCCTGGTTCACGAGCGCGGGCGTGAAATTGAAGTCGGGCAGCGCGGTTGTGCCTTCGGGGTGAATGTGGATCACGTAGCAGTCGGGCGGCATCTTGCTGCGCACCACTGCTTCCTCGAGCTTGGAGCACTGGTGCATCGACACGTTGCTCGACCGCATGATGTTGTCGATCAGATTGCTCGGCTCCGCCGAGGGCCCGGCCCCGACGGCGCACGCGTAGATGCGGCCGCAACCCTGGTCCATGAGGTTCGTCAGCGGCTGATTCTCCACGACCGCGCCGTCGACCAGGACGAGGTTCGCCCGCACCCGCCAGGGAAATACCCCCGGGATCGCGGACGTTGCCACGAGGGCCTCCTGGAGGCCGGCGTCGCCAGGGAACCAGTATGCCGCCTGCGCCAGCGTATCGGTCGCCACCACCTGGAGCCGCGGGGACGGCTCACCACCCGGCACCAGCGGCAGCCCAAACGCCGCCAGTGTCAGGTCTGGCACCTGGAGCAACTGCGAGGTCACACGCGAGATCACCTGCGCCGCCGGAATGTTGTCGCCGATGGCCTTGAGGCCGGTGCCCTCCTTGGCCACGCGGACTGCGAAGTCCAGCAGGTCAAGCTTGAGCGTGGCGTTGGACATGTGCCCAAGCTCCTCGACGGCCAGGTCAATGCCCCTGCCGGTGTACATGTCGAGGGCGTGCGCCGCGGCCGCGATCGCCCCGGCGCTGGCGCCAGTGATAATCGCCGGACGGATGCCGCTCTGCACAAAAGCCCGGGCAATGCCGAGCTCGACGGCGAGCAGCGGTCCCCCGCCAGAATAGGAGATGCCAATCCTGGCCGGGTCAACCGACGGGCTCGAGGTCGTCATGGCTCCGCCGGCCGGGAGGCCGACACGACCACCGCATAGACGCCACCGCCAGCGACGACCGCGGACGCCTCCAGGTCCACCAGTCGCTGCATATCGTCGTTGAAGGTCGCGCGCACCGGGTGATTGCGCCAGCCGTCGTACGCGGCGGCATCGTCCCACACGGCGGTCACCACCACCGGTCCAGCCCCGCTGACCGGGACGTGGAGCTCGGCCGCCCAGCACCCCGCGTGCCGCACCGCCAGGCCAAGGACGTCGTGGCGACGGAAGAAGTCGACCAGCGCGGCGTAGTCGCCGCCCCGTGGCTGGAGCACCAGCAAGCTGCGGACCTTGCCTTCAAGGGTTGGCATGGCCACGCTATGGTAGTCGAGCGGGCCAGTCGTCGCGGGACCCGCCGGAAGGAGACGACACCATGCGCGTGGTCCAGACGAGGACACTTCAGGCTCGGCCGATCGTGGCCGGTGCCCTGCGACTGACCCCGGAGTCACGGGTCGTGGCGGTCCGGCTCCCGTTCGGCGGACTGGTCTGGCAGCGGCCCACCGCGGTTGTCGTCGAGCAGCCGGGGGTAGCCACCCGGCGACTGCCCATTATCGACCTCACGCGCCGTGCCCAGCTCGGCGTGCTGCTGGGCACCGTTGTGCTCACCGTCGTCTGTCTGATCGTCGCATCCCACCCACAGGAGTCATACGCAGTCCATGCCTGACATCGAACCGTCCGAGCAACAGAGCCTGCACTTCGTCGACAAGCTCTTTGGCGCCGCCCAGGCCAGCGCGGTGTTCTCCGCGCCCGTGACCACCGGCGCCTATACCGTCATCACCGCCAGCGAAGTCCAGGCCGGGGGTGGCTTCGGCTCCGGACACGGGTTCGGGCCGGCCTCGAATGACGCGACGGACGATGCCGCGCCGGCATCGGGAGGTGGGGGTGGCTCCGGGGGCGGCGGCGGGTCCAGCGGACGGCCCGTCGCGGTCATCGTCGTCGGCCCGGATGGGGTGGCGGTGAAGCCAATCTTCGACCTGACCAAGTTCGGTCTGGCGGCTTTGACTACCTGGGCCGCCATGGCCGCAACCCTCGTGCGCATGCGCCGCGCGCCGCGCTAAGGCCGCTACTATGGCCAGATGAATCGCAGCACCGAACGCATCCTCGTATCCCATGCCGGCGTGTTGCCGCGCCCGCCGGATGTCCAGGAGTTGTTGGCTGCGGGGACGGGCAATCCCGAGGCGTTAGCTGCGCGCCTGCCGAGTGCCGTCGCTGAAATCGTCCGCAAGCAAGTCGACACCGGCATCGACATCGTCAACGACGGCGAGTTCTCCAAGCGGGGTGGCTTTTCGGGGTACGTCCGCGACCGCTTCAGTGGGATCGAGTCTCGGCCAGCCGCGGATGGCGCAGTGCGCCAACGGGGCAACATCGCCGCGCGCGATACCAGAGAGTTTCCCGACTACTACTCGATGCCAGGCCGGACGTTTGGCACGCGAGCGACGCCGCGGCCCGGCGGTGGCAATCAACCCGCGGCGTGTACCGGCCCGCTCCAGTACATCGGCCAGGCAGCGGTGCAGCAGGACATCGCCAACCTCAAGGCGGCCCTGGCGGGCCAAAATGTCGAAGGCTATCTGCCCGCGATCGCCCCCGGGACCATCGAGCACTGGCTGCAGAACGAGCACTATCCCGACGACGAAGGGTTCCTGTTTGCCATCGCGGACGTGATGCACCACGAGTACAAGGCGATCACCGACGCGGGCCTGATCTTGCAGATCGACGACCCCGACCTGCCAGATGGTTGGCAGATGTTCCCGGACATGTCGGTGGCTGACTACCGAAAGTACGCCGATCTGCGGGTCGCGGCGATCAACCGGGCCCTGGTTGGCATACCTGAGAGCCAGGTGCGCCTGCACATCTGCTGGGGCAGTCCCAAGGGTCCGCACAAAAACGACATTCCCTTGAAGGAGATCGTCGACGTCGTGCTCAAGGTGAAAGCGGAATGCTTTTCCATCGAGGCCGCCAACCCGCGGCACGAGCACGAATGGGAATTGTGGCAGACGACCCGCCTGCCAGCCGGCAAGTCGTTCATGCCTGGGGTCATCGCCCACATCACCGACCACGTCGAGCACCCGGAGCTCGTGGCGCAGCGGTTGATCCGCTACGCCAGCGTCATGGGTCGCGAAAACGTGATAGCCGGCACCGATTGCGGCATGGGTACGCGGGTCGCGAACGCGGAAATTTGCTGGGCCAAGCTCGAAGCCATGGTCGAGGGCGCGGCGATCGCAAGCCAGAAGCTGTGGAGTTAGGGCCTGGCGAGTTCGACCGAGTCGACCTCCGGGGCCGGTTTGTTCAGCACCAGCCAGTACAGACCGAGACAGCGCGCCGCCTCGACAAACTCCTCGAACGCGACCGGTTTGCGGACATAGCTGTTGGCGCCGAGCCCATAACTCATCACGATGTCGCGCTGTTCGTCTGACGAGGTCAGCACGACAATCGGCAGGAGCCGGGTTCGTGGCTCAGCGCGTAGACGGCGGAGCACCTCGAGCCCCTCCACTTTGGGCAGCTTCAGATCGAGGAGCACCAGCTGCGGGAGCGGATGAGTCGGCCGGTTGTCCGGTCCGTCCGTCCCGTGCAAGTACTCCAGGGCCTCAACCCCGTCGTGCGCCACCACGATCTCGTTGGCAAGGTTATGTTGCTTGAATGCGCGCAGCGTGAGCGCGACATCCGCCGGGTTGTCTTCGACCAGCAGAATCATCGGCCCTCCCCCTCAAATGGCTGTTCAATCGGTACCGTGGGGCCTAGCGTGAACCAGACGGTGGCGCCCAGACCCACCGCGCCTTCCGCCCAGACCCGGCCGCCATGACGAGCCACCGCCCGCTGCACCGTCGCCAGGCCGATGCCGGTGCCCTCGAATTCCTGCTCGGAGTGCAGCCGCTGGAAGGCGCCGAACAAGCGATCCGCGTAGGCCATGTCAAAGCCGGCGCCGTTGTCCCGGACGAAGTACGCTAACGGACCTGCGCTCGCCACGGCTCCGAAGGCAACCTCCCCGTGCGCCGCGTTGCGCGTAAATTTCCAGCTATTCCCCAGCAGGTTCTCGAGCACGATCAGGAGCAAGCCACGATCGCCGTCGGCCATCAGGCCAGGTTCCAGGTTCGAAATCATGGGCTGCTTCGGATGCGCTCGGCGTAGGCCGTCGGTGACCTCGACGGCGAGCGCGCTCAGATCGACTGGCTCAGCGCGAAGTCGCGTTCGTGAGATGCGCGAGAGTGTGAGCAGATCGTCGATCAGCCGAGCCATACGCTGCGTGCCGTCGCGGATCCAATGCAAGTTGGCTTGCGCGTCATTGTCCAGTTGGGGGCCGTAGTCCTCGAGCATCGCCAGGCTGAACCCGTCGATCTGCCGTAACGGTGCGCGGAGATCGTGCGACACGGAATAGCTGAAGGCTTCGAGTTCTTTGACGGCCAACTGGAGCTCGCCGGTACGATCGAGTACGCGCTGCTCCAACCCCGCGTTCAGGACACGCAGTTGCTGATGGGCCTGCTCGCGTGCGACAGCGTGCTCGGCCAACTGGTCGCGCATCCGCACGAAATTCCTGGCCAACAACGCCAGCTCGGCAATATCGCTCCGCGGCATGGCAACCACCGCCTGACCTGCGCCGAACCCTTCGACCGCCACGGCCAGAACGTGGAGTGGCTCGGCGAGCCGTCCGGCGACCCAGCTACCGGCGACGGCCGCCAGTGCGGCCGCCAGGACCAGCAGACCGAACGCGAGCTCGCGGCCGGCGTGAACGGCCGCCAGTGCGGTAATCGCCGGTTGCTCGACAACAAAGAGCAGACCGGTCGTGCCTGCCAAGGCGTACCCGGCCAGCCAGGACTGCCCGTCGGTCTCGTAGCTCACCATCCCGGACGGGGCTTCGCCCGTCAGTTGCGCGGTGAGGCTGGCCTGGGCGGCATCCGTCGGTACGTCGGGGCGCCAGGCGATCCGACGCCCGTTCGCGTCCAGCACGTAGATCCGTCCTTCCGAGCCTGGATCCGCCGAGGCGATCGAGTCTGCAATCGAGCCCGCCGACATTTCGCGCGAGCTGACGTCGCGAGACCATGCCAGGGCGAGCGCCTGAGCGGTGTCCTGGCGTTGCACCAGGACTTGCGCAGTGGCGGCCGCTTCCTCCCGGGCCGCGTAGAGTGAGACGGCGGTGAGCAGTGGCAATGTCGCGGCGGCGCACAAGGCCAGCGCGATGCGAACGCGGTGGGACGTGCCCTCCAGTTGCTCGATGCGCGGCGCCAGCCAGGGAATGACCAGCAGTCCGGCGGCTGACGCGCCGTAGAGCACAACTCCCGTCCAGGACCCCTTCGGAACCGCCGTTTGCAGCATGTAGGCGATGAGGGTGGCAGCGGCCGCGATGTCGGCTACCCAGAAGGTGATTGGCGGGCTCGGGACACTGAATTGCGTGTACAGCAGCAGCGCGCCGCTGCCCAGCAGGGCGATGCCGAACAGCGGCAGCGTCGAGCGGACCGAATCGTAGCTCGCCCCGAATCTATCTGGCAGCACCAGCATGCTCACGCCGATCAGCGCCGCGGCGGCCGCCACGGTGATGACGTGCAGGTCGCGACCCGCGGCGGAGTGCCTGCGGGCGGCCGCCGGTACGACAGCCGCCAACACGGTTGCCAGTCCCAGCACGCCATAGAAAACCGCGCCGGCGACGCCGCCTTCCTTCGCAAAACCGAACCCCAGGATCAGCAGCGCGCCGCCGCCGAAGAGGTCGACGCCAAGCCGGATGCCACGCCCGGGCGAGAACCCGAACAGCGCGAGCAGCCCCACGCCCGCCAGGACTAAGCCGATGCCCCACAGATTCAGTTGCGGCCGAATGAAGGCATAGACCTGCGTGGAGAACTGGTGCGGGGCCACGAGCATGAGCGCACCGGTCGTGGCGCACACCAGCCCGACAAAGCAGCGCAACGGGCCGGTGTGCAACGCCTCCGGCCACCTGAGGGTCGTGTGCACCATCATGCGGCGGACGCCTTCGCTTCGCTCGCTGCGCTCGCTTCGCTCGGAAGCCAGACGCTGACGCGCGTTCCAAGACTTTCACCCGCGCTCTCAGCCCAGATCCGCCCACCGTGCTGCTCCACGATCTGACGGGCGATATACAGGCCCAGCCCCATGCCGGGCAGCTGTTGCTGCTGCGCATTGGTCGCCCGCCCGAAGGGCTCGAAGATCGTTTCCGTTGCCTGCAGCGGGAGTCCGATGCCCCTGTCAGACACGCTGACGAGCACTCCGACGCCGTCACGGCTCAATGTGACTTCGACGCCGCCACCCGCCGGCGAGTACTTGACGGCGTTCTCGAGCAGGTTGGAGAGGACCTGCTGCAGCCGGTGCGGATCCGCAATCAGCGGCGGCAACACGCCGAGCACTCGCAGCGTCAACGGATAGTGCGACCCCAGCTGGACCCGGTGTTCGTCGACCACGAAGTGAGCCAGTCGCGCCAGGTCGATCGGTTCGGGTCGGAGCTTCAATCGGCCAGTGCGCAGGCGAGATACGTCCAACAAATCGGCGATCAGCACACTGAGCCGGTCGCTCATGGCATTGACGGTGCGCAAACGGCCGATGACCTCCGTCGCCGACACGTCGCCGCGCTCGAAGCGACTCAACAGAAGCTGAGCGGTGCACTTGATCGCCGTGACGGGAGTCCGTAGCTCGTGCGACGCAATCGTCAGGAATTCATCGCGCATCCGGACCGCCGCCTCCGCCTCCGCTCGCCCTGCCCGTTCCTCTTTGAGCGAGCGCTGCTCGCTATCCCAGAGCGCACTCACGGCCTGCTGTTTCTCTTTGCGGAGCGCCTGCTGCTCCAGCGCGCGTTTCACCGCACGGCCGAGCCGAGCGAGACGGTCCTTCAGCAGGTAATCGTCGGCCCCCTCTTGCAGTGCGTTCACCGCCGCTTCCTCGCCGGCGGCCCCGGTGATGAGGATGAACGGGATCGTCAGACTCCGCTCGCGGAGCAGCCGCAGGGCTTCCAAGCCGCTGAAGTGGGGCAGCGCGTAGTCTGCCAGAATGACATCGGGCGGTGGGTCGAGTTGGGCCAGATAGTCCGACGCCGTCTCGACGCGCTCCCAGTCTGGGGCGAACCCGGCATCCCGCAGGGCACGCACCACCAGCGCCGCATCAGCAGGCCGATCCTCCACCACCAGGACACGCAGCGGTATGCGTTCGGGCGACTCCACAGTTCGACTGACCGCAGACCCCGTGCCGTGGTGATGGTCGACTTATCAGGCCGCCTTGAGCTGGCGCGTCGGCGCCGCGGCGGAGAAGCGCCTGGGGGCGGCCTTGTCGACGAGCTTGAAGCGCGCGACCCGCTCGCGCAGCTGATCGGCCGCCGCTGCCAGCTCGCGCGCCTGCACGCCCGTATGATCGACCTGCGAGTGCATCTCTTCGGCTGACGCGCTCACTCCGTCCGTCGCGGCGCTCTGCTCCTCCACCACGGAAGCGATTTCGCTGATCGCTTCCGAAACCCGGCCGGCCTGCCCGGTCATCTCCAGCGTGAAGGCCGTATTTTCCTGGACCACGGCGCTGATGTTGTCCATCGCGCCGGTGACACTCCGCGCGGCCAGCGTTACGGCCTCAGCCGTGTGCGCGATCGCCGCCACCTGACCGACCGTCGCATCCACCGCGGCGAGGATGTCGGCCAGCGTGCTGCCCGCCAGATCCGCCTTGATTGAACCTTCCTCGACACTGGCCGCGCCCGACGACATGGCCGTGACCGCATCTTGGGTTCCGCTCTGGACCTGTGCGATCAGCTCCGCAATCTGGCGGGTTTCTCGCTGGCTGCGCTCGGCGAGCTTGCGGACCTCGTCCGCCACGACCGCGAAGCCCTTGCCATGTTCCCCCGCGCGCGCGGCCTCGATCGCCGCGTTCAGCGCCAGCAGATTGGTCTGGTCGGCGATGTCGTCGATGGTTTCGACGACCGCACCGATCTTGCCGCCCAGGTTCCCGAGGCCCTCGACGGCGCTCGCGGCGCGTTTGACGGCCTCACGGATCACGGCCATACCCACAATCGCGTCACGTACGGCGCCGGCGCCATGCTCGGCTGAGCGACGCGCTCCCCGACTCGACTCGGCGACATCAGCGGCCGTCGTCGCCACGCTGGCCACTCCATCGGCCATCTGGTTGGCGGCCGCACTGGCCGCCCGGACCTGCTCGGCCTGATCGCTCGCGCCTCGGGCGATACTGTCGATGGCCTGGGTGAGCTGGGCAACGGCCGCGTTGGTGCGCTGAGCACCCTGGGCAGCCTCAGTTGAACCGGCGGCGACGCCACGAATCGCCGAGACGACCTCGCCCGCCGCGCCACCGGCGCGAGTCGACGCTTCCTCCAGGTAGACCGCGGCACTGGAGACCGTCTCGGCGGTGCCGCGCACGTCGTCCACCAGGCTGGCCAACCCAGCGCGAGCACTTTCGTAATTGGCGACCGTCCGGCTGAGCGTCGCCAACAACCGGTTGGTCTGCGCGGCCGTCTGACCGATCGGGTCCGCTCCAACACCGCCGATCGATGCGGTCGAGACATGCACCTCCACCGTAAGGTCGCCTGTCGCCAGCGCCGCCAGGCCCCGCTCCAACGCCCCGGCGTCGCGATCGCCCATCGACGTGAGTGCCGCCTGGACGTTGGCGGCGCTGCGCCGGATGTACTCCGCGATGAAGATGCAGACCGCGGTCATGGCGACGACAAAGATCACGTGCAGCGCAACGATGCCCAGCGATTGACCGTCCTTGAACACGGCCGCCGGCAACAACTCGTCCAGCAGGATGTGATGCACCGCGATCACGACCGTGGCCACCATCTGGGCCAGCCAGTCGTAGTACAGCACCAGGAAGGCCATGCCCACGAACACGTGGAAGTGAACTTCGATGAGACCGCCCGAGAAGTGAATCAACACCCCCGAATACAGCATCAGGAGCGCCGCGCCGACCAGGCGGAACAGCCGCGTGCCTACCCAGAGGTAGTAGGCCACGGCTGCCGCCGCCGCCGGCACCGCCGCCTCGAGCGCGACGTGGACGAAGTCGGCGTGCGCCACAATCAAACCCAACGCCAGCGCAATCGGCACATGCGCGCAGAGCAGGATGAAGAAAATGCGATCGCGGCTCTTGTCAATGATCCCCGTCACGGGCGGCCGTGCAAGGCTGAGAAGGAAGTTCATCTTATGACGAGTATCGGTCATCGCACCGCGCGCATTTGTAATGGCCCGGGGCTTCGAACGCCCGCGCCCGGATCAGCTTGTCCGGTAGGCCTTCCAGTCTCGCGTCAGCCCGCGGAGCATGACCCGACTCGCCTGGAGTAGCCAATCAGCCGAGCGCCGCTCCAGATCCGCCACCACCACCGAGACCATCTCGGGGGTGCCGAGGTGAACGTTGGCGGTTTCGCGTCCCATCGCCCCGAGCAGCGCGGCCTCGTCTCGCCGATCCGGCAGCGAGCCGAGCTCCACTCTCGAGCAATCGGGCGCCAGCCGGCGGACCAACCAGCGGTCGCCGATGCGCAGGAATGGATCGTGGGCGCGGACGGCCTGGGCCACGATTGCGGCATACGGATCCTCACCCGACTCCGGAGCACCGTCCCTGGCGCACCAGAAGGATGCCGACGGTGCCCGCGCCTTGGCCTCACGGGCGATCCGGGCGCCTCGCCAGGACGTAATCGCGACCCATCGCTGATGGCCGAGCGAACCCTCGCCGGCAACCCGCGGATGGGCACGGTACGGCAGGTCGCGCTCGGGCAGCGCCAGGTCGAGCACCATGCGCGCCTCGGGTGGCGGGTCGGCACCGGGTGTCCCAGCGAGATCCAGACGCTTCCAGAACCTGGCCGCGTCGCGGAGCCGCCGATTGGCGACCCGCCGCAGCCACGGATGGTCTTCGGTGAGGACAAACGGACGTCCACCGGCTTCCAGCTCGGCGCGATACCCGGCCAACAGCGCCGCACAGGCGGGTCGCGGCCGGAGGGCCAGATGGTCGCTCTCGATGGCTAGCAGGGCGCTGGTCGCGAGGCGCACCAGGTCGTTTGTATAGGGCAGGGTAAAGGCCTCGTCGAAATCGTTGATGCCCCACACGAGGCGGCCCTCACTGTCCCGCCAGGTGCCGAAGTTCTCGATGTGCAGGTCACCGACGGCAAGCACCGCTGGCGCGGTGGCAACATCCGCCGACAACTCGGACCACTGCTGCGCCCACCGATAGTAAGTTGCGCGAAAAAACGCGAACCGGTCGGCCGCCATCCGCGCGTGCTTTTCGGCCAGATCCAGCGGCACCAGCGGCGTGTACCCGGCCAACCAGGTTTCGTAGTCCGCGGTCGCCTCCTGGATCGTTGCCCTCGCATTGCCAGCCTGCATCGTTCAGCCTCCACCGGTGCCCGGGCCGCAAGTCTACCGAAGTTTCAAGCGCATCATCGCGCCCGCACGCTCGGGACCGCCCGAAATGCTCACGCCGCATTGTCGGTTCGCGCCAGCACCTCGAGCAACTCCGTGGGGTGAAAGGGCTTGCTCAGGACCGCCTCGACGCCTTTCCTCCGCGCCTCGACCGGATCCAGCGCCGCGCCCCAGCCGGTGGCCAACATGAAGCGAATGCTCGGCCAGCGGATCCGGACCGCTTCGGCCAGGTCCCATCCGTTCATGCCGGCCCCCATCCCCATGTCCGAGACCACCACGTCAAATGCCTGCGCGGCAAGCTTTTCCAACGCCTCTTCCCCGGACCCCGCCACGCTCACTACATGGCCGGCCGGTTTGAGCATCCGCACGACGGCACGAGTAATCATCGGCTCGTCGTCCACGGCCAGCACGCGCAGCGCGCACGGCGGCGCCAGCTGCCCGGACGACATCTGCGCCACTTTGGAAAGCGCCTCGGTCGCCTCATCCAGGGCTTCCAGCAATGGAAAGGTGATGCGGAGCGTTGTCCCCTCGCCGGGCGCCGAGCGCACGCCGATATGCCCGCCGTGCTGCTCGACGATGCCGAACACCATCGCCAGACCCAGTCCGGTGCCACCTTCACCCTTGGTGGTGAAGAACGGCTCGAACACCCGGGCCTGGACTTCCGTGCTCATGCCAACACCTGAATCGATGACCTCGACGACGCCCTGCCCATCCTCGGCGAGCACGCGCAGGCGAATCAAGCCACCGCTCGGCAGCGCGTCGACCGCATTGAATATGAGGTTGGTCAGCAGCTCCCGTAGCCTCGCCGGGGAACCCTGAATCGACGGGTGACCCTCCGCCTCGACGTGCAGACTGATCGGCCGACCTTCGGCTTGAGCGGCATCGCGCCAGCGCGGCGCGGTCAGCTGCGCTGCCTCGCGTATGACGGTGCTGAGGTCCATGCGCTTGGCATGGTGCTCAGGCGTCGCCCGCGTGAACAGGAGCAGGCGTTTGACGGTTTCGCCTCCGTCCAGCGCGGCTTGCGTGGTTGTCGTCAACAGGTCGCCGAGCTCCGCCAGGTCTGGCGGATCGAGCATGAGCGCCTGGCGCGCCAGGTCGCTGTAACTGGCCACGAGCATCAACGACTGATTCAGATCGTGTGCGATCCCGCTCGCCATCTGGCCCAGTGCGCGCAGCTTCTCGGACTGCGCCATCGCCTCGCGCTGCTGATCGGCCTGCTTCGCCGCGGTGATGTCTTCGGTGTGCACCATTACCGTCTGCGGCGGGACGAAGACGTATGTGAATGCCAACTGCCGCGGTGGACCCGCGGACTTGTAACTGAAGTCGGTCTCGCGTCGGATCGGGCGCTGATCCGCGACGCACGCGCGCAGATCAGCCATGATCTCCGGGTAGTCCGCAAAGTAATCGCTGGCGCGCTCGCCCACACACTCGCTGATTCTGCCTTCGTCGATCATTTCGGCGGCGTCGTTGTACTCCAACAGCACGAAATCGTCGTCCTCTCGCAACCAGGAACAGGTTGGCAGCGGAAACCCTTTGTACTGTTTGCGGAACCGCTCCTCGCTGGCGCGCAGCGCCTCCTCAGCCCGCTTGCGCTCGGTGACGTCCATGGACGTGCCGGTCATGCGCAACAGCGTGGTGCCGTCGGCGGCGTAATACGGCAGCCCGTTTTCTTCGATCCAGTGCACGCTGCCGTCCGGCCAGATTGTTCGGTACGTGGTGATTGAATTGCGGCGCGCCGCCTTGGCGGCCGCGTCTTCGAGCAAGAAGGCGGGCCAATCGTCGGGATGGACCAGGCGCTGAAACGCCTCGAAATTCCGTCCGAAGGTGCCTGGCGCCAGGCCGAACAACGCTTCTGTTTCAACCGACCAGGTGTGCGTGTGGCGGACGAAGTCCACATCCCAGGTGCCCATGCCAGCCGCCGCCAGTGCCAGCCGGTTGCGCTCCTCGCTGATGCCCAGCGCCACCTCGACCCGCTTGCGCGCGGTGACGTCGTGGATGATCGAGTACACCACCTGGCGTCCGTCGACCTCGTTCAGGCTCGTCTGCACTTCTACGTCTCGGAGTTCACCGGACGCGAGAACGTGGCGTCGTTCGAACGAGCGCGCGCCCTGTGCGACCGACGCAAGTTCCCTGGCCTGCTCGGCGCCGTGCAGTGGGTTGAGGTCGGTCACATGCATGCGCAACATAGCCTCGCGCGTATAGCCATAGAAGTTGCACGCGGCCGCATTCACCTCGAGCAGCGCCCCGGTGTTGATCTCGAGCACCAGCTGGGTGGCTGGGTTGGCCTCGAACATTTGACGGTAGCGCGCTTCGCTGCGCTGCTGAGCTGCCTCAGCCTGCTTACGCTCACTGACGTCATGCACGATCGCATACAGCACCTGGCGGCCATTCATCTCGCCCAGGCTCGTATGTATCTCGACATCTCGCGTTTCACCGGAGGCGAGAATCTGGCGACGCTGGAAGGACGCGCGCGCGCCGCGCGCTGCCGCGGATAACTCCTCAGCCTGCTCGGCAGGGCGGAGCGTATTGAGATCCGTTACGTTCATGTGCAGCATGGCTTCGCGGGGGTAGCCGTAGAACGCGCACGCCGCCGGGTTCACGTCGAGCAGGTCGCCAGTCTTGACGTCCAGGACAAACTGGGTTGCCTCGTTGTGCTCGAACATTTGCCGGTAGCGCGCATCGCCGGCGTGGACCTTGTCAATCGCCCCGGCCAGATTTCGCGCGGCGAGCCCAGCCACCGGCAGGCCGACGGCAAACACTGCCAGCGTGCCCCACAGGAGCACCGCCATGAAGCGATTGTCGCTATCCGCGGCGGCCACCTTGGTCTGTTCGAGATCCGCTTCCTCGAGGGCGATCACCGCGTCCAGGAGCCGATGAATTCCCTCGATGTCCTGCTGGCTCAAGGCGGAACTGGTAAAGCCGGAAACGTCGGCGGGCGCCACGGTCCCAGCCTGGCGTTGCGCGATGCCCGGTTCGATGATGTCTTGCTGCCAGACCGCTACCCGCCGCTCGAGCTGTTGCCAGTCCAGAGCATCCTGCGGGTCGGCCACGGTAAGCACGCGCAATTGGGCCAGGTCCTTAGAGAAGGCCACCGCCGCGGTCCGGTACGACACCAGGAGACTCTCGTCACCTGACAACAGGTAGCCCCGATAGCCGGCTTCCATCTCCAGCAGCGCAGTCCGCGACGCGTCGGCAACGACCACGATTTGCTCGCTGGTGTGCTGCGCCTCGGCCGCGACAACGCGCTCCGCCGCCGTCCGGTACGCAAAGATGCTCTGTGCCCCGGACAGCGCCAGAACCAGCCCGAACCCGATCAGCAACCTGAGATGCAGGGGCGTCGTGTTGAGCCTGGCCAGCATGCGCGTCGAGCCTTGCATGCACTGATCATCGGTTCACGGCGGTGCCAGCCTGAGCGTGAAAGTCAGGCACGCCACACCTGCACGGGCTAGAGTAGACCTGCATGCGCGCGCTGGCGCGGGATCTGACGCGCATCGCGGGGGTTCAGACCGCGATTCTCGGCAGCTGCGTCCTGCTGGCCTGGAGTGTCGAACTGGTCGACCGCGTTGCCTATGGCGGATCCCTCGACCGCTACGGCATTCAGCCGCGCAACGTGGCCGGCTGGTGGGGCATTCTGGCGGCGCCGCTGCTGCACGTCGGCTGGCTGCATCTGGCCGCCAATACGATTCCGTTCGTCGTGCTTGGCTGGCTGGTCATGCTGCGCCGGGTCAGTGACTTCGTGGTCGTGACAGCCCTGGCAATCCTGATTGGCGGAATCGGCGTATGGGTGACCGGCGCGGCCAACAGCGTCCACGTCGGCGCCAGCGGCCTTATCTTCGGATACCTGGGCTATCTGCTCGCGCGCGGCTACTTCGAACGGAGTCTCTGGGCGGTGCTGCTCGGCGTGGCGGCCCTGATCCTGTATGGCGGAGTGCTCTGGGGCGTCCTGCCCGGCCAGCCAGGGATCTCGTGGGAAGGCCACCTGTTCGGGTTGGTCGGCGGCGTCGCGGCCGCACGCGTGCTCGTGCCCACGCGAAGACCCGCGCTACACGCCGCCCCGCTCAAGAGCCGCTAGTCGGCGGTGTCGACTGCGGCGCGCGCTCGGGGATGCCCTGCAGACGCCGCCGGATGCGCGTATCTTCTTCGGCCAGGCGGGGTCCATCGATGCGGTCGAAGCTCGCCTGTCGCAAGCGGTCTGCATCCCACCCTTCGTCATTGGTTTCGACCAGCAGCGCCAGCAGGACGCTGAACCCGCGCAGATCTTGCGCGTGTTCCGACTTCGTCTTGAAGCGCGGCAGGCCTTTTTCGGGGTCGGTCACGCTGCGCACGATCCGCCGGTGGGCATCATCGACGTGCCGCTCGATCACCGCGAGAACCTCGGCGTACGTCTTCGGTCTCGGCATCGCGGTGCATCCTAGAGTACGGCTTCGATCAATTCACACGAAAGCGGCGACTCGCGTAACGTTCCTGATACCTACGAGTGCTCGCACTGGCTCAAGAAGCCCCTTGGCCCGGCCGATACTCTCGATCAGGTCCGCATGGTGCACACCCCCACAGTGAACGTGATCGGTGGCGACACAGGGCAACGGTCCGGTCCGCTGGGATTGATCCGCGTCCTGATCGTTGAGGACTCCGCGCCAGATGCCACGCTGGTCGAGCTAGAGCTCGAGCAGGCTGGCTACGCGCTCGTCATGCGCCGCGTCGAGACCGCGACCGCACTGTCCGTGGCCCTCGATGAGGCGACCTGGGACGTCGTCATTTGCGATTCCAGTCTGCCGCGGTTCTCGGCCGAGGCGGCCTTACAACTGGTCAAAGCGCGTGGGCTCGATCTGCCCTTCATCATCGTTTCAGGCAAGATCGGGGAACACACTGCCGTCGACATGATGCGCGCTGGGGCGCAGGACTACGTCATGAAGGGCAAACTCGCGCGGCTCGGGCCGGCGGTCGAACGCGAGCTCAGCGACGCCGCCAGTCGGGCCGAGCGTCGACTGGAAGCCCGGCAGTTGACCCAGGCGCGGGCGCAGTACGAGGCCGCGGCAGTCCACCACGCCCAACACGACGGCTTGACCGATCTGCCGAACCGGACGTTGCTGCGTACGCGCCTGGACGAAGCCTTGCGAGCCCTCAGGCGCGTCCAGGGCGCGCCCGCGCCGCTGACGCTGCTACTGCTGGACCTGGATCGCTTCAAGGAAATCAACGACACGCTGGGCCATCGGGTTGGCGACACGCTGTTGCGACAGATCGGTCAGCGACTCCAGGCCGCCCTGCGGCCGACGGACCTCGTGGCCAGGCTCGGCGGCGACGAATTCGCCATGCTGCTGCCTGAGACCGACGCGTCCGGCGCCGCGGAGGTCGCCAGCGATCTGGTGCGGGCGATGCTCACACCCTTCGAATTGGAGGGCCAACGCATCGCGGTGGATGCCAGCATTGGCATCGCGGTCGCTCCAGAGCATGGCCAGGATGCCGACACGCTGTTGCGGTGCGCCGACGTGGCGATGCGTCAGGCGAAGGGCTCCGGCACCGGGCCGGCGATATTCCGACCGGACCTGGACCGTCGCGATCCCGATCGACTCGCGTTGCTCGGCGAGTTGCGCGATGCCATCGACCGCGACGAGTTGCTGCTGCATTACCAGCCCAAGCTCGACATGCGCGATGGGACGCTCGTCGGGGTCGAAGCCCTGGTCCGCTGGCAGCACCCGCAACGCGGGTTTCTGCCGCCAGGCGAATTCATTGCCCTCGCCGAGCAGACCGGGCTGATCTATCCACTGAGCCACTGGGTTCTCGACGCGGCACTCCGCCAGCAGCGCGCCTGGCGCTCGGTGGGGCTCGACATACCGGTGGCCGTCAATCTGTCGAGGCGGACGCTGCACGACCCGCAGCTGCCTGAGGCGGTCGCGCAAATGCTGACCCGCTGGGACGTCGCCCCGACCGCGCTCGTGCTCGAAATCACCGAAAGCAGCCTGATGGCGGATCCGGAACGCGCGGCTGAAAATCTAAGCCAGCTGCGCGCGCTCGGGGTCCACGTGTCCATCGACGATTTCGGCACCGGCTACTCCTCGTTGGCCTCGTTGCAGAACCTCTCGGTAGACGAGTTGAAAATCGACCAGTCCTTCGTTCAGGCCATGGCCGCCGACGCGAGCGCGCGAGCCATCGTCCGCGCCATCGTCGACCTGGCCGACGCCTTGAAGCTGCGCGTCGTTGCCGAAGGTGTCGAGGACCGTGCGACGTGGGACGTGCTGGCTGGGCTCGGCTGCGACATCGCCCAGGGATACTTCCTCAGCCGACCGATTGCCCCGCCCGAGTTAGAGGCGTGGATCGCCGACGCCAGCCAGTCGTGGCTCGAGATCGCCGAGAAATCGCGCGTTCGGGACGCGCTCCAGGAGCGGATCCGCGGGCGCGGCGCGCGCCTCACCGCCGAAGAAGAGTTCATTGCTCGCAAACAGGCCGAGGCGGCTCTGGGGGCCAGTGAAGAGCGCAATCGGCTGGCGCTGCAGGCAGCGGGCATGGGTACCTGGGACGTGGACGTCGTCCACGACGTGCACACCTGGTCGACCGCGGCCGAAGCGCTCTCCGGACTCGCGCCGGGTGGGTTCGACGGCACGTTCGCCGGGGTCCAGCGGATCATGCATCCCGATGATGTCGCGGCCTTCGAGATCGAGGAGCGCGCCGCGCAAGCCGAGCGCCGCGATTCCAAGACCACGTTCCGCACGATCTGGCCCGACGGCACGGTGCGCTGGATCGAGGCCAAGGGGCGTTCGCTATACGCCGCGGACGGCACCTTGCTGCGCGTGACCGGGACGTCCATGGACGTCACCGAGCGCATGCAAGCGGAGGAGGCGCTCAAGGCAAGCGAAGAGCGGTTCCGCAAACAGTACAAGGGGTTTCCGTTGCCGACGTACTCGTGGCTTCACGTTGACGGCGGCGACTTCGTGCTTCAGGACTTCAACGACGCGGCCGAACGCAACTCCGAAACCGACGTGCGGGCGTGGCTCGGCCGGCGGGCTTCGGAGTTCTTCGCGGACCGGCCCGAGAGCCTGGCCAATCTGCACCGGTGCCTATCTGAGCAGCGGCCGCTCCGTCAGGAGCGACTGCATCACTACGCTGCCACCGGCCTCGACCGGAAACTCGCCTTCAGCTACGTCTTCGTCCCGCCCGAGACCGTCATGGTCCACCGCGAGGACGTGACCGAAGCCCGCCTGGCGGAAGAGCTTCGCACCGCCACCAGCCGCTCCCGCCGCTCCAGTCGCCTCCGGGACTGACAACGCCTGGGTTAACAACCGGCTCGCGCCGGAGCGCGCACCACACCGCGGCGCGTAACCTGTACGTCGACTTGACTGGAGGTCACCCCATGGCCACCTCATCAGCCCTGTATCCGGTTCAGCTCTCGATCGAGTATCCCGACCGACCGCTAAACCGAATGACAACCTTCTTTCGGATATTTACCGTCATTCCGATCGGCATCATCCTGGCCTTCCTGGCCGCGAGCGCCGGCACCTACAGCGCCGCGGCCGCGGGCTTCGTCTTCGTGCCCACGCTGCTGATGTTGCTGTTCCGTCAGAAGTACCCGCGCTGGTGGTTTGACTGGAACGTCGCGCTCGCCGCGTTCAGCTATCGCGTCAGCGCCTACTTCCTACTCCTGCGCGACGAGTACCCCTCGACCGACGAGGAGCAGGCGGTGCACCTCGAGATCGCGTATCCGAACGCTATGGACCTCAACCGGTGGCTCCCGCTGGTGAAGTGGCTACTCGCGATCCCCCACTACTTCGTCCTGTTCGTCCTCGGCGTCGCCGCCTTCGTGTGTGTCGTGATCGCCTGGTTTGCCATCCTGTTCACCGGTCGCTACCCACGCGGACTGTTCGACTTCGTCGTCGGCGTGCTCCGCTGGTCGTTGCGGGTGCGGGCCTACGTGTTGTTGCTGATCACTGACGAGTACCCGCCATTCGAGTTGAACGACTGATGCAGGTCACGCGGGTCACGCCGTTCCTGGTCGATTCTGGCGGGAGTAAGAGCTGGCTCTTCGTCAAGCTGGAGACCGACACTGGCATTGTTGGTTGGGGCGAAGCGTATACGCAGGCCGACCGCGACCGGGCCATGCTGGCCCACCTGGAGGAGATGGGTCGCTACCTGGTCGGACGGAGTCCGTTCGCGATCAAACACTTCACGTCGGTGATGTATCTGGACTACGCCATGCGCCGCCCGGCGATGGATTTCTGGTGTGCCCAGAGCGCCCTGGAACAAGCCCTCTGGGACATCGTCGGCAAGGCGTGCGGGCAACCGGTCTATAACCTGCTCGGTGGCCCGTGCCGCGACCGGATCCGGGTGTACGCCAACGGGTGGGGCGAGCGGTCCACGACGCCGGACGAGTATGCGCGCGCCGCCGCCGATGTCGTGGGGCGCGGGTTCGACGCCCTCAAATTCGATCCGTTTACCAACCCGTGGCGCACCCACATCGGGCGCGCTCAGGAGGACCTCGCGGTCGAGCGCGTCCGAGCGGTGCGCGCCGCGGTCGGCCCGCGGGTGGAGATCCTGGTCGAGGTCCACCGGCGGCTGGCGCCCAATGAGGCGATCCGAGTCGCTGCTCGACTCGAGCCATTTGAGCCGTTCTGGTATGAGGAGCCGATCGACGCCGAGGACATCGAGGGTCTGGCGGAAGTCCGCCGGCGAATCAGCTTGCCGGTCGTCACCGGCGAGGCGCTGTACAGCAAGAATCAGTACGCGGAGGTGTTTGCGCGGCGGGCCGCTGACATTCTGAATCCGGACGTCTGCAACTGTGGTGGCATCCTCGCCTTGAAGGAGATCGGCGCGATGGCTGAGCCATGGCACGTGACAGTGGCGCCGCACAACTACAACAGCACCACCGTCGGCCTCGCCAGCACGCTGCAGGTGTCGGCGTGCATGCCGAACTTTCTCATTACCGAATACTTCGTAAGCTTCGAGGAGCGCGGCCGCGAGCTGGCGCGCACGCCGTTCGAAGTCGCTAACGGCTACATCGCGCTGCCAACCACTCCAGGACTCGGCATCGAGCTTGACGAAGCGGCGCTCAAACGGCACCCGCTCGGCGAGCGACGCGCGCGCCACATTCGCCAATACACCGAGGAGTAGCGTTCTCTGATGCTGCCCGCTTCGTTTCGTCTACCAGTGCCGGAGGTGCGTGGCGCGTTCACTGCGAGCCTTCCACGAAGTGAAGTTCCACTCCCAGGAGGGAGCCGCGCAGCGGCCGGCGGGAGGGTGTCGTGAGAATCACCGATGTGACGGCCTACCATCTTCCGGGCACGCGATACGCTTGGGTTTTCATTCGCATCGACACCGATGCCGGCGTCCATGGCATTGGCCAGGTCTCGAGCGGACCGAACAGCGCTATCGTGGCCGCCGCGGCCAGCCGGCTCGGTCCGCTGCTCATCGGCGAGGACCCCAGCCGAATCGAGGCCATCTGGCACAAGCTGTACGCCGGCTTCAACTCGCTCGGTTCGCTCGGTTTCGTCTCAGCGCTGATCAGCGGTGTCGACATCGCGCTGTGGGACCTGCGCGGCAAGGTCCTGGGGCTGCCAATCTACGACCTGCTGGGTGGTAGAGTTGCCGACTCCTTCGGCCTGATGCTCTACAGCAACGGCTGGTTTACGGGCTGCGCCACGCCCGACGAATTCGCTCGAGCGGCCGCGAAAACCGTGGCCGACGGCCACACGGCGCTCAAGCTCGACCCGTTCCGAGGCGGCCATGCCTACCTCTCACGCTACGCGGCCGGCTACCCGCCCGAGGACGACCTCGAGGCGGTGGCAATCGTCGAGCGGATCCGCGAGGCAGTCGGGCCCGGAGTGGAGATCTATATCGACGCGCACGGCCGCTTCGAGTTGCCGACGGCAGTGCGCCTGGCAAATCGCCTCGAGCCGTACCGGATCGGCTGGTTCGAGGAGCCGGTGCCGCCTGAGAACTGGGACGCGCTCCGCCAATTCCGCGACCGGACCAACGTGCCGGTGTGCGTCGGCGAGCGGCTCTACACGCGCTGGCAGTTCCGGCCGGTGCTGGAGCAGAAGCTGGCCGAGTACATCATGCCCGACATCATCCGGACTGGCGGCATTTCGGAGATGAAAAAGATCGCCACGATGGCCGAGGCGTTCTTCGTCCCGATCACGCCCCACGATGCAACCGGCCCCATCACCCTCATCGCCGGCGCACACACGATGCTGACAACGCCCAACTTCTTCCGCCTGGAGATCGCTTACTCAGAGCTCGAGGTCTACCAGCAAGTCATGGACCCCCCGTTCGACGTCCGAGCCGGCTTCTTCTACGTCTCCGACCGCCCCGGCCTGGGCCACGAGCTGCGCGCCGATTACCTGGCGAAACCCATCCCGTTTTAGTCCAGGCATCCTGCGAACGCGAAAGCCGGGCCTGCCGCCTCGCTTCGCTCGCTCCTTTAGCGAGTCTCTCAAGGAGTGCTGCGAGTCGCGCCGAGAGGACCGTGGCCGCACCCGAGAGGACCGTGGCCGCACCCGAGAGGACCTGGCCGCACCCGAGAGGACCCTGGTCGCAGCCGAGAGGACCTGCCCGCACCCGAGAGGACCCTGGCCCCACCCGACGGGGGCCCGGTCGCACTGAGAGGGGACACCCTCGATTTCTCCAGAACTTGCTCCGGAGCGAGCGAAGCGCTGCGGTCGGCGTACCCCTACGACCGGAGGTGCGCCTCCTTGAGCAGCGCGAGTTCGGCCTGAAACGCGCTGACGAGCGCTGCTTTGCGCTCGGGTGGCAGGAAGCTGGCGCGGGCGCCGTTCAGGATGATCTCGTCAATGCCGGCCACGTCCAGGCCGAAGTGGGTGGGCAAAAAGTTCAGCTCGGCGCTGATCGTCGTGCCGAAGATCGCCGGCGTATCGGTGTTGATGGTGATTGGCACGCCCGCGGCGTGGAGCGCGGCCAGCGGGTGATCGTCCAGGCTGGCATAGACGCCCAGACGCAGATTGCTCGTGGGGCAGACCTCGAGCGGAATAGCGTGCGCAGCCAGAAAGGCAACCAGCGCCGGGTCCTCGGCGGCCCGCACCCCGTGGCCCAGACGTTCGGCACCCAGCGCGCGGAGCGCACCCCAGACGCTGGCCGGACCGTCCGTTTCGCCGGCGTGCGGCGCGCTGTGCAAGCCGGCGGCCAGAGCCTGCTCGAACCAGGCCGCAAACGGCTCGGGCGGATTCCCGAGCTCGGTGCCAGACAAGCCCAGCCCGACCACGCCGTCGTGCTTGCCGTCAATTGCCGCGTGCGTGGCGAAATCGATCAGGTCCATCTCCGGGTACAGCCGTGCCGTCCGCCGCGGGATGTCAAAGATGAAGTTGATCTCAACGCCAGACGTACGCAGCGAATGTTCTCGGCCGCGCGTCAACCCGAGCAAGAAGTCGTGCCGATGGCGGCCTGACCAGACTTCAGGACCGGGCGTGAACGAGACTTCCGCGTACCGCACGTGCTGGTCGGCCAGGTCTGCACCCAGCTCGTGGACGACGCGCTCGAGGTCCGCCAATTCGACGAGACACGCGCGCAGGACCGCGTTGACTGCCGCAAAATGCGGAAAGTCCCGAAAGCGAAACCACTCGCGGAAGTCGCTCAGAGAGTCGACAGGCAGCGCCACGTGGTGTCGCCGGGCCAGGTCCAGGAGCGTGGCCGGGCGAACGGCGCCCTGCAGATGCAGGTGCAGCTCGGCCTTCGGCGCCGCCCGAATGTACTCGGCGACGATCACCCCGATAGGATAGGTAGCCCGATGCGCTGGCATGTGCTTTTCGTGGTCCTGGCGCTGGTCACCCTGACCGGTGGCGCTGCCCTGGCGCAAAGCGACTCGGCCACCAATCCGTCGCCGCCCGGACCCGGACCCGGACCCGGACAAAACTGTCCGGAGAACGAGCAGGCCGTGGCCACGCCCGGCATTCCGCCGCCGATTCCGGCGCGGATAGAGGGTCCCGCGGGCGTCGTGGCGCTGACGTTCGACGCCGGCGCCGACCGTGGCTATGCCGAAGACATCCTCGACACGCTCGCTGAGGCGGGAATCCCGGCGACCTTCGGCATGACCGGCAACTGGGCGCTGGCCAACCCGGAGCTCGTCCAGCGAATGGCCGCGGATGGCCACATGGTGATCAATCACACACTCGACCATCGCTCGTTCACGGGAATTTCGGACCGCCTCGGCGGTCTCTCAGCTGAGTGGCGGCAGTACGAATTGGTCCAGGCCGACGAGATCATCGCGCCGCTGATCGGCCACACCACGTGCCCCTGGTACCGCCTCCCGTACGGGGACGGCGATCGACGCGTCGGCAGTGACGTCGTCGACGTGGGCTACACCCAACAGGTCGGCTGGACCATCGACACCCTGGGCTGGCGCGGCAGCCCGGTCCAGAGCATCGTGGCGCGTTCGTTGCGGCTGGCGGCGCCGAACGCCGTCTACGTGATGCATGTCGGCAGCCAGTCGCGTGACGGACCCGCGCTCCCAGCGATCATCGAAGGTCTGCAGGCCATGGGCTACGGCTTCGCCACCGTCGCAAACCTCGACTGCGACTGACGTCATTCGCCACACCTGGAGCGAGCGCAGCGAAGCGGCCAGCCGAGAATGTTGCGTCAGTAGGATTTCGGTAGCCCGAGCACGTGCTCGGACAGGTAGTTGAGCACCATCTCCTGGGTGATCGGCGCGATCTGGTAGAGCCGCACCTCGCGCCAGAGCCGTTCGACGTGCGATTCGCGGGCATAGCCGAACCCGCCGAGGGTCTGGAGCGCGACGTCGCAGGCTCGAAAGCCGGCCCGCGCGCCCAGCAGCTTGGCGGCGTTTGCTTCGGCGCCACACGCGCGGCCATGGTCGAACAGCCAGGCGGCTTTGTACGCCAGCAGCTCGGCGGCTTGCAGTTCGGCCCACGCGTCCGCCAGCGGGTGGGCGATGGCCTGGTTCTGTCCGATGGGCCGATCGAACACAATTCGTTCGCGGGCATAACGCGCGGCGTACTGGACGGCCCACTGGCCAATGCCCACCGCCTCCAGGGCGATGACGATCCGCTCCGGATTCAGACCGTCGAGCAGGTGATAGAAACCGCGCCCGACCTCGCCGACAACGTCTTCCCGCGGCACCTCGAGGCCATCGATGAACACCTCGTTGCTGTCGACCGCGGCGCGCCCGAGCTTGTCGATCTTGCGGATCGTGCACGTGCTTCGGTCAAGCGGCGCGAAAAACAGCGTCAACCCCTCGAGCGGGGCTTCGGGGCGGCGTGGCGAAGTCCGCGCCAACAGCAGGATGCGCTCGGCGTGCTGCGCGTTGGTGGTCCACACCTTCTGGCCGTGCACGACCCAGCGATCAGCGTGCCACACCGCCATCGTCGTGATGCGCGACGTGTCGGTACCCGCCGTGGGTTCGGTGACGCCGAAGGCGACGAGCAACTCACCACGCGCCGCCCGCGGCAGATAGGTCTGCTTGAGATACGCCGAGCCGTGGTGAATTACCGGCGTGAGCGGGAAGACGTAGAAGTGGATGGCCGCCGCACCGCTGGTGCCAGCGCCAGATGCGCCAACGGCATGCAGCAGGAGGCTGGCCTCGGTCAGCCCCAGGCCAGCACCACCGTACGCCTCGGGAATGAGCGCGCCCAACCAGCCAGGTGCAGCAAAGGCGCGCACGAATTCCCACGGGTAGCTCGCGGCGCGATCGTGCGCCAGCCAGTAGTCCAGTGGAAACTGCGCCGCCAGCGTCCGGGCCTCGCGTTGCACAGACTCCTGCAGCTCGGTCAGGCCGAAGTCCATGCGTCACATGCAAGCACACTGCCGGGGATTCGCGCCGGGAGGCCGTCAAGCTGCGCACCTCCGCAGCGCTACACCGGCGTGCCCATCGAAACGCGCGGCGTCATCGCCCAGGAGGACCCCGATCTCCGGCGAGCTCGTGGTCGGCGGCAAGCGATGCGTGGACGCGACGAGCCTTTCCCCCGCGGGACCAGAACTGGGCGAGCGAAGCGATGCGGCGCGCTAGCTGATCTGCTTCGACGGGCCGAAGACTCCCAGCGTACCGACAACCTTGACTTTGTACTTATCGCCGTCGGCGACCGGCACGGTCTGGTAGTACGACTGGATCAGGCCGTGCGAGTCAGGGTCAATCTGCACTTCGCCGCGGATGCTCTGGAACGACGACACACCATTCAACGCCTGAGCCAGCTTGTCGGGGCTCGTATCGCCCTTCAGGGCCGTCAGGACCTTGTCCAGCAGCATGACTCCGTCGTACGTGTACTGGCCGTAGTCGTTGTGCCGGTTGAACTTTTTCATGAAGTCCGCCACAAAGACTCCGTTGAGCGGGTTGTCCAGTGTCTCCTCCCAGCCGGTGCACCCCATCTTGACCACGGTGATGGTCTTGCCAACCGCGTCGGCGGCGTTGCGCGACAGCGTATTGCCAAACAGCGGAATGCCGCTGCCGATGAATTGCTCGTATTGCTGCACGAACTTGATCTGGTCGGCGCCAGCGAAGAAGGCCCACACAGCATCCGGCTTGGCGGACTGAATCTTGCCCAGAAACGGCGCATAGTCGCTGTTGCCCAGGGGCGGATACACCTTCTCGACGACGGTACCGCCGGCCTGGGTGAACGTGTCCGCGAAACCGGCCAGTTGCTCGTACCCGGCGGCATAGTCGGGCGCGAACGCCATGACTTTCTTCCAGCCCTGGGCCACGGCGAACTTGCCCGATGGCGCGCCTTGCTGCCAGCTGCTGAACGACACCCGCACGATGTACGGACTCCGCTTGGCGCCAGTGATATCGTCGGCACCGGCGTTGGTGATGATGGTCGGCGTCCTGGAGCTGTCCAGGAGGTCGCGCACCGCCAGGGCGTTGGCGCTGCTGACCAGGCCGATCAGAAGGTTGACGCGGTCCTGCTCCACCAGCTTGCGGGCTTTGAGCAGCGCATCTTGCGGGTTCGCGGTCTCGTCCTCCTGGATGACCGTGGGCTTCAGGCCGCCGATCATGCCGTTGTGCTCGTCCAGGTAGACGTCGATCGCGCTGGCCATGTCTGGTCCGAACGCGGCGTACGGGCCAGAGAACCCAGAGAGCAGGCCGATCTTCAGGCCGCCACCGCCGCCGGCGGCCACTGCCGGCGCCGCGGTCGCCGCCGTCTGGGGCGGCGCGCTCGGGCCACACGCGGCCAGCAGCGACGCTGCCGTGAGCGCGCCGGCGCCATACAGCGCGGTCCGTAATAGCGCTCGCCGGGACATGACTCCGGCCTGTTTCTGATTCATCGCCGGCTCCTCGTCGTCGAACAGTATGACCTCGTGTTCCCCACGCGACGACTGTACTACCCCAACCGATGGTGCGCTGGCGCGCCCGGTCAGCCCCCCGGGTGGCTACACTCGACCGCGATGGGTGAGAAGATTCGCGTCGGAATCGTGGGTGCCACCGTCACGACGGGCGGAAGCGGTTGGGGCGCCAATGCGCACGTCCCGGCACTGCACGCGCTGCCTGAGTATGAGCTCAAAGCGGTCTGTACCGCGCATGCCGACACCGCCGAAGCCTCCAGAGCGGCGTTCGGCGCCGAGCTCGCGTTTCACAACTTCGAGGCCATGGTCAGCCACCCCGAGATTGACCTGGTCGTCGTGGCGGTCCGCGTTCCAGGGCACTACGACCTCGTCATGCAGGCGCTCGAGGCCGGCAAGTCAGTCTTCTGCGAGTGGCCCCTCGGCGCCAACGTCGCCGAAGCGGAGAAGATGGCCAGGCTCGCCGCTGACGGCTCACTGCGCACGGCGGTGGGCCTCCAGGCGCGGAGCGACCCTACGTTGATGTACGCCCGTGAGCTGGTCGAACAGGGTCACATCGGCGACGTGCTCTCGGCGACCCTCACCAACATTGGTCAGGCGATCACCCAGCGCGGCGCGGGCCGCATCTGGCAGGGCGACCGGAAGAACGGCGCCAACACGTTGACGATCGCCGGCGGGCACGCGATCGATGCGCTGTGCTTCGTCCTGGGTGAGTTCGATGCGGTGAGCGCGCGTCTGGCGACGAAGGTCACCGAGTGGCACAACACCGACACCGGCGAGAGCATGACGGTCGATTCGCCCGACTGGATCAGTGTGTCCGGTCGGCTGCAGCGCGGCGGTGAGGTGGCGTTTCTGGTGACGACCGTGCCGTTCAATCCGAGTGGCAACCGCTTTGAGATCTATGGCACCGAAGGCACGCTGACGATCAGCGGCGGCTCCGCCAATCTCGGGCCCAACCAGTTGTTCGGCGCGCGCGGCAAGGAGCCGCTGACGCCGATGGAGACCCCGGCGCGCTTCACGCTGGTGCCGCCGGGCACGCCGGCCGCCGGCCCGCCCCGCAACGTTGCGCAAGCGTACGCGCGGCTCGGCAGCGCCATCTCCGCGTCCGAGCCCTTCACCCCCGATTTCGCCCACGCCGTCAGACGCCACAAACTGATCGAGGCGATCGAGCGCTCCTCAGCCGAGGGCAAATCGGTGCGGCTCTAGCCCGAACGTGATCACCCATTCGGAGAAAGTGCTGTTCCCCGACGATGGGATCACCAAAGGAGAGCTCGCCGCGTACTACGAGGCGATTGCGCCCAGCATGCTGCCCCACATCCAGGGCCGGCCTGTCACCATGGAACGGTTCCCGTCCGGAATCGGCGCGAAGGGTTTCCTGCAGAAGGACGTGTCGAAGGGGTTTCCAGACTGGCTGGAACGAGTCGAAGTGCCGAAGAAAGGCGGAGTGGTCCACCACCCGCTGGTCGGCGACACCCGCTCCCTGCTCTGGCTGGCTAACCAGAACTGCATCACGCCCCACGTCTCGACCGCGCGGGTGCGGGACCTCTACCGGCCGGACCTGTGCGTCTTCGACCTGGACCCTACCGAGGACGAGCACGCCGACGTGCTGCGCGTCGCGGCGCTGGCCGTCCGCGACCTCCTGGCTGAGTGTGACCTGCCGTGCTGGGTGAAGACGTCAGGCTCGAAGGGGTTCCACATCGTGGTCCCGCTCGATGGCACCTCGGACTTCGACGAGGTCGCACACTTCGCCAACGCCATAGGAACGATCCTGGTCGAGCGCGATCCAGCGCACCTGACGCAGGAGTTCAGCAAAGCCGACCGTGGGGGGCGCATTTACGTCGACACCGGGCGCAACGGGTACGGCGCGACGTTTGCCGCGGCCTACGCGGTGCGCGCCAGGCCCGGCGCACCGGTGTCCGCACCGTGCACCTGGCCCGAGCTCGAAAGCGGCCAGGTCGGCCCTCAGACGTTCAAGCTGCGAATGATGACCGGCCGCATCGCCGAGGTCGGCGACCTGTGGCTCAATCTGTACGCGCAGGCGCGCTCGCTGAAGAGTCTTCTCGCCCGTCTGTAGCGACGACACGCACTGAGTGGGAGCCCAGCATGCCCGCGGTACCGAGGGCCTGGATTCTGTCGAGCAGCGCCTCGGTCATGACTTCGCCCGACTTGACCAGCACCGCGCCCGTCGTGGTCGTGATCGGCTGCGTCACTTGCAGGCCCGCGCGCAGTTTGCTGATCGGGACTTCAGTACCGGTTGGCGGCGGCGCCACGATCCGGTTTTCCAGCTCCGCGGTGAGGACTTCGACCAGGTCGGGATCGTATGCGCCCGCGGCACGTTGCGCGCCGCGCCACCGCACCGCCGTGGCTCCCTCTCGGCCGACCGCCTCGATGTAGCCGTCGGTGAGCGCGATGATGCGCGATGGCAGCGGAATCGCGAGTCCGGCGAGCCGATCGGGGTACCCATGACCGTCCCAGCGCTCATGATGGTGGCGGATCCACGTCGCTATCTCCACCAGCTGTTCGACGCCGCTGAGCGTTCCCTGGCCAATGATCGGATGCTGCTCGTACTGGGTTCGGGCCGCCGTTGTCAGGTCCTCCGGTCGCTGGCGGAGGATCGGGTCCGGCAGGCCCATCAAGCCGATGTCCATGACGAGGGCCGCCAGCTGGATGCGGCGAATCGTCTCGGCGGGGATCGCGGCGCGTTCGGCAAGACGGCCGGCCAGGCGCGCGGCCTCTCGACATCGACTCGCCCGATCTGGTAGCCGGCGCTCCAGAAAACCCACCAGCACGCGCACGCAATCGAGGAGACCGCGCTGCAGTGACGCATTGGCCAGCTCCAGTTCGGCCGTGCGCTGCGCGACCGTTTCCTCCAGGCGCTGGTTCCACTGCTCGAGGCGGATCGACTGCTCGTCGGCAACCTCGCGGAGCCGTCGGTTCTCCAGCACGAGTTGATACTGGGTGAGAGCCGCGCCGACGACCTCGCGAAACTGATCCGGGTCACACGGTTTGGTGATCAACCGACTGACCTGGCCCTCATTGACCGTGCGCGCGGCGGCGGTCAGATCGGCGTTGCCAGTCGACAGGATGCGTGTTGCGTCCGGCCACCGTAAGCGCACCGCGCGCAACAGATCGGCGCCATTCATACCTGGCATCTGGTAGTCGCTGACCACCACGCCGATGGAGTCGCCCTCGGCTTCGAGCAATTCGAGCGCTCGCTCACCGCCCGGAGCGATCAGCACGCGCACCCCGTCAGGCCGCAAGAGGCGACTCATCGCCGCCAGCAACGACTCGTCGTCGTCCACCAGCAACACCGTTCCCACCGCCCCCGGCGTCGGACTCGGCTGCGTCACTCAGCCGCCGGCAGACGCACGGTCACCGTCGCCCCTGACCCCGGTTGGCTCTCGATAGCGATCGAACCACTGTGCCGGGCGACAATGCCGTAGCACACGGCCAGGCCCATCCCGGTGCCGCCGCCGACCGGGCGGGTGGTAAAGAAGGGGTCGAAGACACGCGGCAGTTGCTCTGCCGAAATACCGCGACCGGTGTCGTGGATGCGGACTTCCACGCACCCATCGGCGCACGTGGTGGTGAGGGTGACCGTCCCCGGCTGCAGCTCCAGCGCCTGGGCGGCGTTGATCAGCAGATGCAAAAACAACTCGGTCAACTCGGAGGCCAGGCCGAGCACGGGCGGTATCTCGGCAAACTCGCGGACAATCTTCGCGCACCGCTTGAGCGGGTTGGAAGCCAGGGTCAGCGCTGCTTCGAGGATGCCCTCGACCGCGACCGGGCTCGGCCCGCCGGTATCTCGACGCGCGAAGTTGGCCATGCTGCGAACCAGCTCGGCCACCCGCTGGACCGCGGCAGTCGAGTCCGTCAACAACTCGGGCAGATCTTCCATGGTGTATTCCAGGTCTGCCCCGCGAACGGCGGTAACGAGCGGCCCGGCGAGCGCCGCCCCCTGCGGGTCGGCCAGCAGCTGGGGGAGGACGTCCCGGGCGGCCACGGCAACCGCGAACAGGTTGTTGGCATGGCGCCCGAGCACCGAGAGGTTGGTGATGACGACACTCAGCGGGGTGTTCATCTCGTGGGCCAGACCCTGCACGAGTTGCCCGATCGCTGTCAGCTTCTCGTTTTGAATGAGCTGCTCCTGGACCCGCTCGAGCTGGGCCTCCTGCTCCGAGAACTGGCGCAGGATCTCCTGACTTTCCTCCCGAAGACGAATTTCCTCAGCAGTGTCGCGGGCGTGTCGCACGGCGGCCGCGGCGAGTTCGGCCAGGGCCTCCACGAGGGCGACGTGGCCGGGCGCGAGCCGATTCGGCCCAGCCAGCGCGAGCACCAACACACCCAGCGGCTCGCCCTCCCAGATCAGCGGCACGAGAGCCGTCATGTCCGCCAGGAGGATGGCATGCCGCTCCCGCAGAGCCATGGCGCTCACGCCGTGGTCGACCTCGAGCGGCTCGCCGAGGCGCGCGTCCGCGCTGCCCTGTGCGGCCCGCAAAATCAGTCGACCGTCGTCCTCGATCAGCGCCAGCCTGGTCGTGGCGGCGCCGATCAGCGCATGGGTCGACTCGGTGATGGCCTGGAGCGTCGCGTCGAGATCCTGGCTGGCCGCGACCAGCCGTCCAACCCGATACAGACTCAGCGCCTGAGGCGCGTCGAGGTCCAACAGGCCGTCGCTCAGACCAGGCGACTCTACGGTCACTTGCTCAGTCTGAGGCGCGCGCAATTGAGTGTCATGATTTGCAATCATCTGGCGTCCTGGAGACACACCATGAACAAGATTGCCCTGTCGCCGACCTCGCTCGTTGGGGTGCCCGCCCTCGAGTACATCGACGCGCTGGTCAGAGCCGGCTATGACGGCATTGGACTGCGCATGTACGCCTCGCCCGGGGTCAACTACGAATCGGTCACCCAGCCGCTGGCGGGCAACCCGGCGCTGATGCGCGACGTCAAGCATGCCCTCACAAGCTCGGGACTGATTCTTTATGACATCCTGAGTTACTACATCCGGCCCGGGTTCGATCTCGCGCGTATGCTCCCGTCGCTTGAGTTTGGGGCGGAGCTTGGCTTCCCGTACGCCCTGGCAATCGCGGACGATCCGGATTGGAGCCGCCAACGTGACAACTTCGCCGCCCTGTGCGATGCCGCCGCCACGCTGGGCATGACCATCTCGCTGGAGGCGCCCGTCGGTCAGAACGCGGTGAACACGCTGCCCCTGGCGCTGCGGCTCATCGAAGAGAGCCAGCGTCAGAACGCGGTCATCTGTCTGGATCCGTTCCACTTCTGGCGGGCAGGTCACCCGGCCAGCATGCTCGAGGGCCTGGACGCCAGACTGTTTCCGTATACGCAGCTCGACGACGGCGTGGACACTGACGGACCTCCGCCCCGCGGGCGCCGCGAGCCGGGGCTGGGCATGGCGCCGCTGTTCGACATTCTCGACGCTCTGCCGCCCGGGTTGCCGCTCAGCGTCGAGTGGGGCCGTCCTCGAGATGCGGGGTACTCCGCGGCCGAGTGGGCCAGGATCGCCCTCGACGCCACGCGACGCTTCGTCGACAGCTACTACGCCGCGGCCGCCACGCGTGGGCAGGAGTCAGATGGCCGCGGTTGAGGTCGATCGGGACAGCTGCGCCTGGGGGCTGACCAGCCAGCCCGAATCTCGGTGGCTGGCCTCGGCGGCGGTGGTCGCCGCCGCGCTGCTGTACGTCACCCTCCCCGAGCGATTCACGCTGGGCCCGGCCTGGCTGCTGCCAGTGCTGGAGTTGGCCTTACTCGTCCCGCTCTCAATCGCCGTCCCCACGCGTCACGCCCGCGAGACGGTCGCCCATCGTGTGGCGTCGCTGACGCTCGTGGCGATCGTGAGCGCGGCAAACGTGGCCTCGCTGGTCCTGCTGGTGGTCAGTCTGCTGAACGGGGTCCAGCGGGCCGGCCAGGAGCTCATCTTCGCCGCCATGCAGATCTGGCTCACCAACGTGATCGTGTTCGGGCTGTGGTACTGGGAGCTTGACCGAGGTGGCCCCAGCGCCAGGTGCCGGACGAGCCATCGCGAGCCCGACTTTCTGTTTCCGCAGATGTCCACGCCCGCGGCAGCACCCTCTAACTGGGCGCCCAAGTTCCTCGACTATCTCTACGTCGCGTTTACGAATGCCACGGCGTTCAGCCCCACCGATACGCTGCCGCTGACCGCCTGGGCGAAGGTCCTGATGGCCATCCAGTCACTGACGTCCCTGCTCACCGTCGCGTTGGTCGCCGGGCGCGCGGTAAATATCCTGTAGTAGCTCAGGCTAGCCTCGCGGGCATCGCCGCGCGGGCGGTAAATCTCTGCTAGCTGAGGCTAGCCTCGCGGGCATCGCCGCGCGGGCGGTAAATCTCTGCTAGCTGAGGCCGAGCGCGAGGCCGAGCTCCAGCAGGATCACCCACAACACGGCGAGCCCGCCGAGGTAGATGAGCAGTGTGCCGAGCCGGTGCACGCGCGTGTTCTCGGCCGCCTGGTGAGTGGAACCGCGGAGAATCGCGAGCTGCGTTCTCAGACGAACGATGCGTTCACGTCTCAGCGCGCTGCGCTCCGACTGCGCCCGGCGCGCGCGTTCGAGCTGCTCCAGACGTCCTTCGAGTTTGCCGAGGCGCTCGTCCAGCCCGAGCTGACGCGGCTCGGACGCCGCGGCACGCGCATCCAGAACCCGCAGCCGCGCGCCGACCGATGCCCGCAACTCCCGCCGCCGCGCCCCCAGAATCGAGATGATCTGCACCATCGAGTCGGTAGGTCGCGAGAGGGCGACACCGCGCAGCGGGGTTCGGAGCAGGCGCTGGGTAGCCACGATCAAATACTACTGCGGGGTCGGATCGACGCTGAAGCTGTCGAACAGGACGACCGTGTCGGTTTTGGCCCAGGCGCCGACCTGCCCGGAAACCGGCCGGTCGAGGTCCGTCTCCAGGAACTTGAAGCCGTCCAGCGTGCCCGTGAGGTGCGTGCCGCCGTTCGAGATCGAGACCACCACGTCATGCCAGCGGGAGAGCGCGGCGGGAACGTTCTCGGCCAGCTTGAGGACGCTTGGCTGACCCTCGACCCACTGATACAGCTTCATGTTGCTTTCCTGCGTGTCGATGCGCAGGGCCATCATGTCGCCGTTCGGCTGGTAGTTGAACAGCACCCCGGCGTCCTGATCGACGTCGCCGCCGACCACGGCCAGCCGCGCAGTAATGGTGCCCCCGGTGAAATTGGGCACCTGGTTGAACAGCGCGGTTGGAAAATACGCGGTGCCCGGCAGGTCGTCGATGAACTCCGCCCAGCGGTCGCCATACAGTGATTTGGCCTGGCTGGCCAGCGTGTTGGCCGTCTGCGAGCCCGACCACTGCGTGCCGTCTTCGAACAGCACGGGCTTGTTGTCGGCGCCGCCAGCGGTGCCGATCGACCAGAAGCCGGTCGGGGTGCTGAATGAGGT
>Ga0070730_10000799_pt1 | contig 33398 bp, 36 predicted proteins | sample Coa_R1_3_FD_66447 | JGI IMG/M metagenome (GOLD analysis project Ga0070730, IMG submission 66447) | Surface soil microbial communities from Centralia Pennsylvania, which are recovering from an underground coalmine fire - Coalmine... | ecosystem: Environmental > Terrestrial > Soil > Unclassified ... | reverse complement strand
TGCCGCCCAAGCCGATGAGGCGCTGGCGTCCGCCGTCACCCGTTGACCGTCAGCGGCTCGCCCCGGGCGATGGGCGCCGGGCTCGTGATCCTGGCGGCCATCTGTTTCGGGACGCTCGGCCCCCTCTCGCGCTTCGCCGGGCAGGCGGGCGTCGAGAGCCTGGCGCTGGTGACCTGGCGAGCGGCGCTCGGCGGCGCCTGCACCGTGCTCTTCATCCTGACCGCCATGGCGTTCGGGCGTCGGCCGCTGACGTCCTTCGCGTCCCTGGGCGCGCGCGACCGCTGGAGCATGCTCGGTGCGGCGATCGCCAACACCGTGCTCAACCTCGCCGTCTTCGTCGCCTTCACGCGCATCAGCATCGCCTTGGCCCTGCTCGTCTTCTACCTGTACCCGGCCCTGGTCGCCCTCGTCTCGGTGGTCTGGTTCGGCGAGCGGCTCGACGCGATCCGCTGGTCGGCGCTCGGCACCTCCTTGGTCGGCACGGTGCTCGTCGTTGCCGGCGCGAACTCGCTCGGCCAGCTCGACCTGCTCGGGATCGGGCTCGCCTTCATCGGCGCTCTGAGCCAGGCGGTCTACGTGCTGTCGGCGCGGCACGGCTTCGCCGCGGTGCCTGGACCGCAGGCGGCGGCGGTGACCATGCTGCTGGCGGCCCTCTTCTACGTCGCTGGCGGGCTGGCGTTCGGCCAGGCGGCCGTTTTCGCCCAGCCACTGGCCTCGGGCGCGGCGCTCGTTCCGGTCGTCCTGGCCGGCGTGGTTGGAGCTGGGATCCCCACCGTCTGCTTCATCATCGGCATCCGGCTCCTCGGCGCGCCGCGGGCGGCGATCCTGGCCACGCTCGAGCCGGTCGTCGGGGTCGGCCTGGCGGCCCTGCTGCTCGGCGAGCGGCCCACGATCGTGCAGCTGGCGGGCGGCATCCTGATCATCGCCGCGGGCGTCCTCCTCCAGCTTCGGTCACCGGCCGAGCTCGTGGAGCACGAGGCGCTGAGCGCGGAGGCCGCTACCGCGCCGCGAAGCGAGGCAGGTAGCTGACGTTCGCCTCCAGCAGGGCGTCGAGCAGCGCGTCGACGTCGATGCGACTCGCTGTCCGACGGCCAGGACCAGCGCTCGCTGCTCGGGAGCCACCCGCGAGACCCCAGGTCTCAGAACCCTGCCTGCGGGAGGCGCTCGCGCGCTAGCTCCGCGAGCATATCGGATCAGCCCGATGCCGCCATGAGCGCGGCATGCACCGCCTGCGCCGCAGGCGCGGCCTGCGAGAGAGGCACCTCCGACCAGACGACGCGCATCCCGCCCTCGTCGAACGAGCCCTCGGCGAGGGCCGGCAGAGGGAGGAGCTCCGGCATGCGCTGGGCCGGTCCGACCAGGCTGATGCGGGCCATCCGCTCCTTGCGGTCGACCGCCAGCATGAGCGGCCCGGGCTCGCCGAGCTGGCGCCAGAGGTTGGGCCGCACCTCGGTCATCGGCTGGCCGTCCTGAACCGCCCGCACCGTGAGCCGCAACCGGCCGCGACGCGCACGGCGCACGGCGACCGGGTGGACGATCTCCGCGCCGAGCTCGGCGAGCAGCTCGAGCTGCAGCGCGTCGACCACGGTGAGCAGCCGCGCGGCCGGGACGAGGTGCGGATCGGCCTCGCGGACGCCGCCACTGTCCTTGAACAGCTCGCAGCGGTCGGCCCGAAGCGCCACGGCGAGGACAACCGCCGAGAGGTCCGTCCCGCCACGGCCCAGGGTGGTCAGTTCGCCGTGGCTGCCGACGCCCTGGAAGCCAGCGACGACGGGGACGAGGTCCGCGGCCAGCGCGCGGCGCAGCGGGCGGGAATAGACGCGGCGAACCTCGGCACCGAGGTGAGCGGCCGCGGTCCGGATGCCGGCCTCCGCGCCGGAGAACGAGCGCGACGGGATGCCGCGAGCCTGCAGGCCGAGGGCGAAGAGGGCGGCCGAGAGCGATTCGCCCGTCGCGAGCGCGCGATCGGTCTCGCGCGCGAGCGGGGAGTCTGCGGCGTGGCGCGGGTCGCGGAGTGAGCGGCCGCCGTCGGGAAGGAGGACCGCTGCGGCCGACAGGATCGTGTCGGTCACCCCCTCGAAGGCGCTGACCACCACCACCGGGTGCAGCCCAGCAGAGCGCTGCGCGGCGACGACCCCGACCGCCGCGGCGATGTCCTCCGGCCTGCGCAGCACCGAGCCACCGAACTTGTCGACGACGATCGGCCCGGGCGAGTTCATGCCACCAGGGGTCTGGGCATCGGCTGCACAAGGTAGCGCACGCACCGGACGGGATCCCCCGCTGGCCGGCTGCTACCCTCGTCGCCATGCCCTCGCATGGCAGCTTCCGGCGCGTCCGGCGAGCCGTCCTGGACTGGTATGCGGCCGAGCACCGCGACTTTCCATGGCGGGCCACCCGCGACCCGTACGCGGTGCTGGTCAGCGAGGTGATGCTGCAGCAGACCCAGGCCTCTCGGGTCGCCGAGCGCTTCCCCCGCTTCCTCGAACGCTTCCCGACCGCGGCCGCTCTGGCAGCCGCGTCGGACGCGGAGGTGCTGGTCGAGTGGTCCGGGCTCGGGTACAACCGCCGAGCCATCGCGCTGAAACGGACCGCTGTGCGGGTGGCAGTGACTGGGTGGCCGTCGACCGTGACCGACCTCGAGCGGCTGCCCGGGATCGGGCCCTATACCGCGCGTGCCCTGGCCAGCCTCGCCTATGGCCAGCCGGTGGGGGTGGTGGACACCAACGTGCGGCGCTGGCTCGTGCGCCGATTCGGCCTGGATCCATGCGGAGCCGATGGCACCCGGCGCGCCCTGCAGGCACTGGCCGATGCGCTGGCCGGCGCGTCGGCCGGCCCACCGAGCGCGGACGAAGCGGCCGCCTGGACGCATGCCAGCATGGAGCTGGGCGGAGCGGTCTGCCGCTCGCGGCGGCCCCGCTGCGAGGCGTGCCCGGTGGCCGCCGGCTGCCCGTCCCGTGGCCGCGCCGAGGCGGTTCCCGTCCCGCGCCAGGCGTCGTTCACCGGCTCCTCACGGGCCTGGCGTGGAGCGATCCTGCGTGCCGTGGCGACCGCCCCGGATCACGAGCTGTCCATGACCATCCTCGAGGCGACGGTGGTGGACGGCGCAGCGATGCCGTTCTCCGAGGCGCTCGCCGCCCTCGAGCGGGAGCGCCTCGTGCACCGTCGCGGCCCGATGCTCCGGCTCGGCGCTCCGAACGACGCAGCCGGAGCCGCCGCTACAATCGGCCGATGAGCGTCGATCCGCGCGCAGCAGCGACCCCAGACACGATCCCGGACGAAGAGCTCGAGGCAGAGGTCCCGGGCCTGACGGTCGGCATCGGCGACCAGGTCCCTTCTGTCGGATTGCGGGCCAGCGACGGCTACCTCCTGAACCTGCGCAGCTTCGTCGGCAAGCAGCTGGCGGTCTTCGTCTTCTTCGCCGCGCCCACCGCCGAGGGAGTCCAGCAGCGCCGCGGGACGCGCCTGGCCGAGATGCTCGCCGGCGGCGCGCGGCGCCTGGCCGGAGCCGGGGTCGCCGTGGTCGGCATCACCTGCGATAGCGAGGAGCAGCAGCGCAGCTGGATCGAGGAGCGCCGCTTCCCGTACCTGCTGTTCAGCGACGAGCGCCGATCCGCCGTCGAGCGGCTGGGGATTCCGCTCACCCAGGCGAACCGGAACTACAACGTGGCGCGGCCGATCGCGCTGGTCGTCAGCCGCGACGGCCGGATCGCGGCGATCATCGCCGACCCCGAGCCGGACTACGCGGTCGACATCGTGCTCGCCGCGGTGCGGCGCGCCGAGGGTCGCGACGAGGACGAGGCGGGCAGCTGATCGGCCCCATGCGCGCCGCCCGGCTGCACGCAGCCGGCGAGCCGCTCCGGATCGAGACTGTCCCGCTGCCGGAGCCGAAGGGCACCCAGGTCCGCGTCCGGGTCGCCGGCTGCGGCGTCTGCCACACCGACCTCCACATCGCCCGCGGTGAGGTGACGCGGGTCGAGCTGCCGCTGACCCTGGGACACGAGGTCGGCGGCTGGATCGATACCGCCGGGTCGGAGGCCACCGACGCCCTCGACCAGGTCGGCCTGGCTTCCGGCGACGCCGTGCTCGTCTTCGGCGGGTGGGGCTGCGGTGCGTGCACGGACTGCCTGGCCGGAGAGGAGCAGCGCTGCCCGACCGGCCGATCGCCCGGCTTCCAGCTGGACGGCGGATACGCCGAGGCGCTCCTCGTCCAGCACCCACGCCACCTCGTCGCCCTCGGCGACCTGGATCCGGTGCGGGCCGCGCCTCTGGCCGACGCGGGGGTCACGCCCTACCGGGCGGTCCGTCGGGCGGAGCCGTGGTTCGAGCCCGGGGCGAGGGTGGCGGTCATCGGCGCAGGCGGCCTCGGGCAGTTCGCGATCCAGTACCTGCGCGGGCGCCCGAACCTGCGCATGGTGGTCGCCGAACCGAACCCGGAGCGCAGCGTCCTCGCCTTGAAGCTTGGCGCCGATGCCGTGATTGCCGCCGCAGAACCCGGATCCGTCCGTGACGCATTGGGAGGGGCGCCGGATGTCATCTTCGACTTCGTCGGCAGCGCCGCGACCCTCGCCCAGGCCTCCGCCGCGGTTGCCAGTGACGGCCTGGTCATGCTCGTCGGCGAGGCGGGCGGCCGGTTGGCCTTCGGCTTCAATGCGCAGCCGGAGACCTGGTTGACCACCACCGTCTGGGGATCGCTCGCCGACCTGCGCGCCGTGGTCGAGCTGGCGTCGCGCGGGGCAATCGACTGGAGCGTCGAAACCATGCCGCTGCCCGATGCGCAGCGCGCCCTTGACCGTCTCGCCGGAGGGACCGTCGCCGGCCGGCTCGTGCTGGTGCCTGGACGCACCAAGTGACAGATCGGTCCGGCCGGCGTACAACACTCCCCACCACGGGGAGAGCGTTTCTGCGATGACGACCAGGCCGATGCCGGATGCCTACCGGCCGATGCCGGATGCCTACCGGGTCCTGCAGGTGGATCCATCCGCCCACGAGGTGGTCATCCGGGCCGCGTATCACGCCCTCGCCCGCCGCTTTCACCCCGATGGCGAGACCCCCGATGCGGACCACATGGCCGAGCTCAACCACGCCTACGACCAGCTCCGCGACAGCCTCCGACGACGCGCCTACGACCTCGAGCGCCTGACGTCGGCCCAGGGCCGGAACGGCGGCCTCAGGCCAGTGGGTCCCGGGACGCAGGACGAGGTCATCGTTGCCCAGGCTTCCGCGGCACCGACCGCCGAGGTGTCGCCGAATGCCGGCCCGTTCTCGCGCATCCGCCCGCAGGCGGCAGCCGGCGCCAACGAGACGTGGAGCCGTCTCGACTTCGGCCGCTACGCAGGCTGGTCGCTCCGCGACCTGGTTCGCCACGATCCCGACTACCTGCGCTGGCTCACACGCCACTCGTCGGGCCTGCGCTATCGGGCCGAGATCGAGCGCCTCCTCCCCGACGGGGCCGGCGCGACCCACGGGGTCCGCTGACTACCGTCCGAGCAGGCGGCTCAGGAATCCCCTGGCGGAGGGCGGCTCGTAGAACGGCGGCGCCGCCGATTCATAGTGCGCGCGCAGGCTCGGTGCCCGCAGGTCGGTCACGATCAGGTTTCGCCGCGAGCCCAGGTGCTCCGAGGCGAGCGCATGGAGGCGATTGCGGACCGCGTCGAACTCGACGAGCGGCGCGTCCGCATCGAGCTGCACACCGACGGTCCAGGCCGTCCCCACCCGCAGCAGCCAGGCCCGTTCGACCGCCGGCAGCTCGGCGAGGGCCGCGCGCATCTCGGCCCCGAACGGCTCGGGGATCGCCTGCGGGGCCTCGAGATCCGGCAGGGCACCCAACGGCCGTCGCGAGCGAAGCGCCTCCGGACTGGCCAGGTCGATGCCGGCCAGCAGGAACGGGAGCACACCCGCCGGGATCTCGACCTGGTCCGGGCTCGCCGGGTCGACGATGACGCGCTCGTCGGCGCGCTCGGCGCGCTCGAACAGCTCGCGGCCCAGCATGGCGATGCGGTCGCTCCCCGCCGGCCCCAGCACGGAGAACGCCTCCTCGCTGCTGAACGCGGCCACGAAGCGACCGTTGGCATCGGTGCCGTGGCGCATCGAGTCGAGGCTGAGCGAGGTCGGGTCCGGCGCCTCCCCGCTCGACGAGCGAATCGGCACCACCAGCTGTTCGTCGAGGAGCGCCACGACCCCGCGCGCACCGGTCTCCTCCTCGGGCTGTGGGGCGGGAGTGGCCGTCCCGTGCCCGGCGGGGTGCTCCTCCGGCGGTGGGGCGGCCGGTTCCCGTGGCGGTTCGGAGCGCGGGAGCTCCGGCTCAAGCGGCCAGTCCTCGCTCACGGCCGCGTTGCCACGGCCCCGAGCTTGCCGAGGGCCGCGTCGATGCGCGCCAGGCACCGGTCACGACCCAGCAGCTCCATCGAGCCGAAGAGGGGCGGAGAGATCGCGCGCCCGGTGAGCGCCACGCGAAGCGGCTTGAAGAAGTCGCCCGCCTTCCAGCCCAGAGCCTCGGCGGCGGCCCGGCAGCGAGCCTCGAGCTCCGGAGCGGCAAAATCGGCCGCGCCGAGCCCCGCGAGCGCCTCGCGTGCTTGCCCGAGCCCCAAGGCGGCAGCGGCCGCATCGGCCTTCTTGGGCAGGAGGTCATCGGCGCCGTAGCGGTCCGACACTTCCTCGTCGGTCTCGACCAGGAAGGCGACGAGCTCTCCGGCGTCGGCGAGGCGGACGAGGCGCTCCTTGATGAGTGGAGTCACCGCCAGCAGCCCGCGGTCGTCGAGGCCCCCGGAGACGAACGGCCGCAGGCGCAGCGCCAGCTGTTCATCGGTCAACGAGCGGATGTAGACCCCGTTCAGGTAGTCGAGGCGATCCTTGTCGAAGACCGCGCCGCCCTTGTGGACCTGCCCGATCTCGAACCTCTGCGTGAGCTCGCCCAGGGTGAAGATCTCCTCCTCGGTCCCAGGCGACCAGCCGAGGAACGCCAGGAAGTTGACCATCGCCTCGTGCAGGTAGCCCTGCTCACGGTAGGCGGTGACCGAGGTCTGCGTCTTGCGCTTGCTCATCTTCGTGCGGTCCGGGTTGAGGATGAGCGGGATGTGGCCGAAGACCGGTTCGGGATGGCCGAGGGCCCGGAAGAGCAGGATGTGGAGCGGCGTGTTCGACAGGTGATCCTCGCCGCGGATGACGTGGGTGATCGCCATGGCATGGTCGTCGACCACCACGGTCAGGTGGTAGAGCGGTGAGCCATCGGCGCGGACGATGACCCGATCGCCGCCGAGAGCGTCCGAGTCGAACTCGACCGGGCCGCGGATGAGGTCGTCGAAGCGGACCTGCTCATCCGGCACGCGAAAGCGGATGGCGGGACGTCGGCCCTCGGCCTCGAAGGCGGCCCGCTCGGCATCGGCCAGGCTCCGGCAGCGTCCGTTGTAGCGCGGCGCCTCCTTGCGAGCCTCCTGCTCGCGTCGAACCGCCTCGAGCTCCTCCGGGGTGCAGTAGCAGCGAAAGGCCTGTCCCGATTCCAGCAGCCGCTCGGCTTCGGCGGCGTAGAGCTCGCTGCGCTGGCTCTGGCGGTAGGGTCCGTAGGGCCCGATGTCGTCGCCTCCGGCGATCTGTGGCCCCTCGTCCCAGGTGATCCCCAGCCAGTGGAGGTTGTCGATGATGTCGTGCTCGAATGCCGCGGCGTTGCGGGCCGTGTCGGTGTCCTCGACGCGCAGGACGTAGGTCCCGCCCACGTGGCGCGCCACGAGGTAGTTGTAGAGGCTGGTGCGCGCGGTTCCGATGTGCAGCGGCCCTGTCGGACTCGGCGCCATGCGCACGCGGACGGCCCGGTCCGGACCGCTCAGGGAGGTCGTCATGGGTCCGCCGATGGTAGCAGGCGGACCCATCCCGGCCAGATCGGCTAGCGGTCCTTTTCCCGCTTCCAGCCGAGATGTTTGCGGACGACCCCGACCCAGCCGAGCTCCGCCTGCCGCTCCTCGGTGTGCTCCGGAAGAGCGTGAAGCTCGTCGGAGGTGTAGGCCACATCGACGTGCGACGGCGTCATGAGCGTGACGTCGTCCGCGGGCACGAAGACCTTGTGCCCCAGGCGGCCGAGATGCACCACGATCCCGTGGAAGATGTCCTCCTGGTCGGATCCGAGCATGTCGAAGAGTGTTCCGACCTGCTCTCCCTCCGAGCTGCGAACGGGCGTGTCCTGCAGGACGCCACGCCACGCGATCGGCTGCTCGGGATCCAGGGGACGATCGGGCTCCGTTTCGCTGTCGGCCATCGAAAGACGCTCCTTGTCTCTTGGGGATACCTGCCTGGTCCTGCACGGGGCGTGCCGCGCGGCCGCCCCTCGACCAGGCTACCGTCTAGAGCTTGAACGTCGCACGTATCTCACCGGCGTTCGCGCCCCGCGGATCGACGATGGGAGGCGCCGCAAGCTCCCCCATCTGCTCGACCGCCGCGGCCGACAGCACGCCGAGCTGGACGAGCGCCGAGCAGACCGCGACCGCGCCGGCACGGTGGGCCCCATCGCCGTTCTCGATCTTGACCACCAGGCCGATGGCGCCGCTCACCCGGTCCCCGCCGTGACCGGGAAGCACACCGACCGCCGAGAGACCCTCCGCACCCCCCTTGGCCACCACGGCCCCCGACGCGGCGCGCATGAGCGCCGTGTCGAGCCTGCCCCGCACGCCGGCGACGAGGTCGGGATGGGCCATCATCGCGTCCCGGATGCGCTCCAGTGCGCCGCGCAGCTGGTCATCGGCCACGTCTGACGGGTCTGCGAACCGCGCGAACGCCAGCGCCGCGCCACGCAGCGGGACACCGAAGGTGACCACGCCGCAGCCATCGGTGCCGGTGACGATCCGGTCGACGGGCGTGTCGCTCATGGTGGCGACCGTCTGCAGCGCAAGCTGCTGGACGGGATGGTCGGGCTGCCAGTAGCTCTCGACCGGCCAGCCCGCTGCCTTGGCGTGGAGTGCCATCCCCGCGTGCTTCCCCGAGCAGTTGTGGCGAAGGGACGTGAGCGGCTCGCCGTCACGCAGAAGGCGCTGGGCAGTCTCGGCGTCGAATGGCGCATGGGTGCCGCACTGCAGCACGTCGCGGCTCAGCCCGCCCTCGCGGAGGATGGCCTGCACGGTGCGGACATGTCGGTCCTCACCGCTGTGGCTGGCGGCCATGATGGCCAACGCCTCGGTGGGGGTGCCGAACCGATAGGAGTCGAAGCGGCCCGAGGTGAGGAAGGGGGCCAGCTGGAACGGCTTGGCCGACGAGCGCAGGAAGACGACCTGGTCCGCATCGCCGATGGCCGTGACGAGGTGGCCATCGGGCTCGACGACTACCACGGTTCCGCGGTGTCGAGCCTCGACGAGGCCCGCCCGTCTGGCCTCGACCAGGACCGGAGGGGCGTTCACCGGCGACCGCGCGGCACGCCCGGACGCCACGCGAATAAGGGCGCCCGCTACTGGTTGGCGCCCGGCGCGGCGGCCTGGCGGTCTCCGACGGGGGATTCCTCGCGGTCCTGCTTGCTGAAGATCGACGGGCCGTTGCCACCCGCCGAAGCCGATCCGCCAGGGCCGGTCGGCGTCGCCGACGATGACTTGGCGCCGCCCGGCTGTGCGGCCGCCGGCCTGGCCGGCTCCTGGGTCATGGTCACCGAGCCCTCCCAGTGGGCTCCCTCCTTGACGACCAGCACCTGGGTCTTGACCGCGCCCTTCACCCGACCCGTGGCACCCACCTCGAACCGGCCGCCGCAGTCGACGTCACCCTCGTAGTCGCCGTTGATGATGACGTTGTGGGCCTTGATCGCCGATCGTACCCGGGCCTGCGGGCTGATGATCAGGGTGCCCTGGCACTCGATCTCGCCCTGCGCCTCGCCCTCGATCCGAAGGTCGCGGTCGCTGACGTACTTGCCGTTGAAGCGTGCGTGGGGATCGATCACGCTCTCGTTGCCGGCCTCGGCCCGGCGGAACTCTGACGGTGAGGGAGTCACGTCGACCTCGCTGCTGAGGGTATCGGGATAGAGGTTGCCGACGACGTCCTCCCGCGTCAGGGCGTCGGGCTTCGTGTCACGCTTGCCGAAGACCATAACTCTCGGTTCCTCCTTCGGGAGCGCATGCTGGGGCACGTCACGTGCGCGTGGGTCGTTGCTGGGAGCGCATAGCCTAACAGCCCCACCAACCCGCGGCTAGAATCCGCTGGCGATGGCCATCCACGTCAGCTCGCACCCCCTCGTCGCGCACAAGCTCGCGCTGCTGCGCGACAAGGCGACCACCCCCAAGCAGTTCCGCGAGCTGGTGCGCGAGCTCTCCTGGCTGCTCGGCTATGAAGCGATGGCCGACCTCGAGACCCGCCAGGTCACCGTCGAGACGCCGCTGGAGGAGATGGCCGCCGCGGCGCTCGAGCCGCGCGTGGGCCTCATCCCGGTCCTGCGCGCCGGCCTGGGGATGGTCGATGCCATGCTCGAGCTGATGCCGACCGCGCAGGTCTGGCATATCGGCCTCTACCGCGACGAGCGAACCCTCAAGCCGGTCGAGTACTACAACAAGCTTCCCGACGCAGCGACCGTCCAGGTCTGCCTCATCCTCGATCCGATGCTCGCCACCGGCGGCTCATCGGCCGCCACCGTGGATATCCTCAAGGCGTGGGGAGCGGCCCGGATCAAGCAGGTCAGCCTGATCGCCGCTCCCGAGGGGATCGCCACCCTTTCGGCAGCGCACCCCGACGTCGAGATCCACGTGGCCGCCGTCGACCGCGAGCTCAACGACCGCGGCTACATCGTGCCCGGTCTCGGCGACGCCGGCGATCGCCAGTTCGGCACGTTCGCGGGTCCATCCTCGGAGCCCGGGCACGATTCGGACGAGACCGCCGAGGTCGTCCGGCGTCTCCAGCGCAACCTCTCCCCGGATCGCTGAGCCCGAGCTCGTCACCCGCGCTGGTCCGCCGTGCGTGCCCGCCCTGTCACGTAACTTCCACGGGAGGCGTACCGACACGGACCTCCGGCGACGAATGTGCCGATCCGAGCACATATTCGCGGCCGAGTGGACAGTTGTTGATCGTTACGTGACGCCCGCGTCACATCCGTTGGGTGCCGGGGTGCACCCCGTCAGCTGCGCTGTGACGCGCCGAAAAACAACGAAACGTCCCGAAGGAACCGCCTTCGGACCGTTGATGTAATCTCCGGTGCCGTTGGCTGCCCCTTCGGGACTCGCAGAGAATAGGCCGCGCCCGCCGGGCCCCACAACCCCACTTATCCCCGAGTTTCGACCGGCGCTCGGGAGATGTCCACAGCCTGTCCCCATCGGACAGCGGCTACCATCGGGACATGCCGCGTCGTGTCCTCTTCATCTGCACCCGCAACAGCGCCCGCTCCCAGATGGCGGAGGGCATGCTCCGCGCGTGGGGCGGTCCGGACTGGGAGGCGCATTCGGCCGGCGTCGAGTCGAGCTTCGTGCGTCTCGAGGCGATCGAGGCGATGGACGAGATCGGGATCGACATCAACGACCAGCAGAGCAAGTCGCTGGAGCCGTACATCGGCCAGGACTGGGATTTCGTCATCCCGGTCTGCGAGCAGGGGGCGGCCGCCTGCCCGATGATCCCCGGCCAGCATGCGGTCGAGCGCTGGCAGTTCGACGACCCGGCCGCGGCCCCCGGGACCGACGAGCAGCGGCTCGCCGTCTTTCGCCGCGTCCGCGACGAGATCGCGGACAACGTTCGCGACTTCCTCGCCCGTCATCCGTAGCGCGTTGAGCACCTCGGTACGGGTCTGCCCGCACTGCGCGGCGCCGACCGAGCGCCCGCTGCGATGCGCGCGGTGCGGCTGGCGGTGGCTCGCCAACCCCTACGCCGCCGCCGGGGTGCTCATCGAGCGCATCGGCGCCGATGGCGAGCCATCGGTCCTGCTCCTGCGGCGCGCGATCGAGCCGGGCTTCGGCGCGTGGGACCTGCCGGCCGGCTACCTCGACCCCGCGGAGTCGGCCGAAGAGGGCGCCCTGCGCGAGGCTCGCGAGGAGGCGGGCCTGCCGATCGAGCTCGTCACGCTCATCGGCGTCTACTCGAGCAAGCCCGGCAACGCGGTCGCCAGCGTCTACCTGGCGCGACCGCTGGATGCCGACCCGGCGGTGCGGCTCGACCACGAGTCATCGGAGTACGCGTGGATCTCTCGAGCCGATGTCGAGCGCTGGCTGCCGCGGATGGCCTTCTCCTCGATGGCGCTGGCCCTCGCCGATTGGGCGGCGGGGCGCACCGGGGTCCCTCGCACCGATTGAGCCATTCCCCCGCGGCGCCACGCGGGGAGGCGAGCGGCGAACTCATCGGCGCAGGATCTCCTTCCGCGACACAAGGGGCTGCGCCTGCACCACGGTCTCGCTGCGCTACACTCGATCGACGCTCGCGCGCAGGAGAACCATGCCCGAGTCCCACGTCCGGGTCGCTATCACCGGCGCAGCCGGACAGATCGGATACGCCCTTCTCTTCCGGATCGCGTCCGGACAGATGTTCGGACCGGAGACCAGCGTCGACCTGCAGCTGCTCGAGCTCGAGCCGGCGCTGCCCGCGCTCGAAGGCGTCGCCATGGAGCTCGAGGACTGTGCCTTCCCGCTCCTGCGACGGATCGTGCGCACCGCGTCCGCGGACGAGGCCTTCTCCGGCGCCAACTGGGCGCTGCTGGTGGGTGCCGTCCCGCGCAGGGCGGGGATGGAGCGCAACGACCTGCTCACCATCAACGGCGGCATCTTCACGGCCCAGGGTCGTGCGATCGCGGCCAACGCCGCCGACGACGTCTGCATCCTCGTCGTGGGCAACCCGTGCAACACGAACTGCCTCATCGCGGCGGCCAATGCGCCCGACATTCCCCGCGAGCGCTGGTTCGCGATGACCATGCTGGACCAGAGCCGGGGCCGATCCCAGCTGGCGCGCAAGGCCGGCGTGGAGGTCGCGGAGGTCCGTGACCTGGCGATCTGGGGCAACCACTCGTCGACCCAGTTCCCTGACGTCTACCACGCCACGATCTCCGGCCGCCCGGCGGCCGAGGTGATCGACGACGAGGCGTGGGTGCAGGGCGAGTTCATCTCCATCGTCCAACAGCGCGGCGCCGAGATCATCAAGGCACGCGGCATGTCGTCCGCGGCGAGCGCCGCGAACGCCGCCATCGACACCGTGCGCCACATCACCCAGCCGACCGGCGAGATCTTCTCCGCGGCCATTCCCGCCCCGGCGTCGGGTGGCTACGGGGTCCCGGAGGGACTCGTCTTCGGCTATCCGCTGCGGGCCACGGCCCCGGGCAGCGTGGAGATCGTCCAGGGCATCGAGCACGGCGCCTGGGCCGAATCCCGTATCGACGCCACCCGCAGCGAGCTCCTCGAGGAGCGAAAAGCAGTGAAGGATCTCATCGGATGAGCAACCAGGCAGCGATCGAGGGACAGCCCGGCGGGCAGGCGAGCGGGCAGCCTGGCGGCAACGCGACCCGTCCGCGCGACGAGAACGCCACCCTCACCTACGCGGGACACAGCATCGAGCTGCCGGTGGTCCGTGGCACGGAGGACGAGGCGGCGGTCGACATCGGGCACCTTCGCGCGGAGACGGGCCTGATCACCATGGACCACGGCTTCATGAACACCGGGTCATGCTTCTCGGCGATCACCTTCATCGACGGCGAGCGCGGCATCCTGCGCTATCGCGGCTATCCCATCGAGCAGCTCGCGACGCAGAGCAGCTTCCTCGAGGTCGCATACCTGCTCATCTACGGCGAGCTCCCGACGCGCGAGGAGCTTGACCGATGGGTCGACCAGATCAGCCACCACACGCTGATCCACGAGGAGATGCGCCGCTTTTTCGACAGCTTCCCGTACGACGCCCACCCGATGGCGGTTCTCGCTTCGGCGACCGTGGGCCTCTCGACCTTCTACCAGGACAGCAACGACCCATTCGACCCGGGGGCCGTCGAGCTGACCATCCAGCGCCTCATCGCCAAGCTGCCGACGCTGGCCGCCTGGTCGTTCAAGAAGGCGATCGGCCAGCCGTACGTCTACCCGAGCAACGAGCTCGACTACTCCTCGAACCTGCTGCACATGATGTTCGCCGTGCCGGCCGAGCCGTACGAGGTGCACCCCGACGTCGCGAGGGCCCTCGACCTGCTGCTCATCCTCCATGCGGACCACGAGCAGAACTGCTCGACGGCGACGGTGCGGACGGTGGGCAGCAGCCACGTCAACCTGTACGCGTCGATCTCGGCCGGCATCTCGGCGCTGTGGGGGCCGTTGCACGGCGGGGCCAACGAGGCGGTCATCAGCACCCTGGAGCGCATCGCCGCCGACGAGGGCAACGTGCAGAAGTACGTCGATCGGGCCAAGGACCCGCAGGACAGCTTCCGGCTGCCGGGGTTCGGACATCGGATCTACAAGAACTTCGACCCACGAGCCACGATCATCAAGGAGGCCGCGGACCGCGTTCTGGCCGCCACCGGCGCCGATGACCGCCTGTTCGAGGTGGCGCTCCAGCTCGAGGAGGTCGCCCTGCACGATGAGTACTTCGTCGCCCGCAAGCTGTACCCGAACGTCGACTTCTACTCGGGGCTCATCTATCGCGCCATCGGCTTCCCCAAGAACATGTTCACCAACTGCTTCGCGATCGGCCGGCTGCCGGGCTGGATCGCGCAGTGGAAGGAGATGATCGGCTCGGCCGACACAAAGATCGCCCGGCCGCGGCAGGTCTACACCGGCGAGACGGCGCGCGACTACGTCGCCATCGGCGAGCGGTAGGCGCTGCCAACATGGACCTTCACCCTGCGGCTTCACCATGCCCGGCGCGCGGTGTCAGTCGCGGATTTGACATGCGCCGTGTCGGGGAATCCGGCATAACTACGCGCACATGCGATTGACCATCCTGGGGCGAAGCCCCGCGCGCCCGAATCCGGGCGAGGCCTGCGCGGGGTACATCGTCGAAGGTGGTGGCTCGCGGGTCATGCTCGACGCCGGCCCCGGGACGGTCGCCCAGCTCTTGCGGCGCAACACGCCTGACGAGCTGGACGCGGTGCTCATCAGCCACATGCACACCGACCACTGCCTCGACCTGATCACCCTGCGCTACAGCTATCCCTGGATCGACGTGGCCAAGAAGCGCCTGCTGGTCATCGTGCCGCCCGGCTCCATGGCCCAGCTCACCGAGCTGGCGCTCGGCGCGGGATACGCGAACTTCTTCGACAAGAGCTTCATCTTCGACGAGCACGACGGGAAGCGGCCGATCGAGATCGGCGGCCTCCGCTTCGAGCCCGACGAGACTCAGCACTACGTCCGCACCTGGGGTTTCCGGACCATGGCCCGCGGCGCCGGCGAGGAGCCCAACCGGATCTTCGCCTACTCGGCCGACACCGGTCCCTGCGACGCCCTGCCCCGCATCGCTGACGAGTCCAACCTCTTCCTCTGCGAGGCGGCGCTCCGCTCGCTCAAGGAAGATGACCCCGCACCACAGAGCCGCGGCCACCTGCTCCCCTCCGAGGCGGCCGAGGTCGCACGGGAATCGAAGGCCAAGCGGCTGCTGCTCACCCACATCCCGCTGCCCGATGGCGGCGACTGGGCGCTCAGCGAGGCCCGGACCGCCTACGACGGTCCGGTGGAGATCGCCGAGACTCTCAAGACCTACGAGGTCTGAGCCGGGGCCGATGTCATTCCGATCGTGGCCGCTGCGGCAGCCGGCCTGCGATCAGACGTGACCAGGGGGGCTCAGTCGCCCCGGATGCGGGCTTGGGCGATGTAGCGGTCGGCCGACCAGGTGGCCAGGGCCCAGATCACCGAAGCGACCAGCGTGAGACCGATGCCGAGCCCCGCCGCCCCGACGGCGCCAGGGCCGGGCACCAGCCCGAAGACGAGCATCGAGACCCCGAAGAAGACGAGCACCACTGCGAGCATGACCGACCCGATCTTCGCCGAGGTGACGAGGAACCAACCCAGGTCGTGGCCCTGCGCACGCCCGGTCAGCCACAGGACGGTGGGGCCGGTTGCCCCGATCAGGCCGGTGTACAGGCCTGGCCCGCCGAACAGGTCGCCGGCTCCAAGCCGCCTCCCGAACTCGACGACGGCGAAGATCCAGACGCCGAGCAGCGCGGTGGCCGCCCCGATCCCCATCAGCCAGATCAGCAGCACGGTCGCCGTTGCGCCGGAGAGCCGCTCGATGAGCTCACCGCGCTCGTCGGGGACGAGCTGGGTGGGACCGTCCGGGGCGATCTCGGGGGGCGGGACGCGGTCCGGCGGGCTCGCCTTGGTCATCGGGTCGCGGCCCGGACCACCGGCGCCGCCTCGAGCAGCGGCTCGGCGACCTCCCTCGCGATGGCCCGCAGCACGTCGGGGCCGAGCCCCGGCGCGAAGCCCAGGATCACGTGCTGGGCGCCGGCCTCGACGAAGGCGCGCGCCGTCCCGAGGGCCCCTCGGCGATCCGCCTCCGAGGCACCGCAGCTGACCTGCGCCGCGAACGTAAAGCCGGCCGGGTCCCGCCCGATGGCGTCCACCTCGCGCAGCATCGCGTCGCGCTTCGCGACGAGGTAGGGGATCTCGTCGGCGCGATTGCCCGGCATCAGCCAGCCGCTCGCGTCGCGTGCGGCCAGCGCGATGCCGCGCCGCTTCTGGCCACCGAGCCAGAGGGGCGGGCCGGCGAAGTTGACCGGTGGCGGGTCGTTCACCGCCGAACGCAGCGGGTAGAACGGATCGTCGAGGGTCGCGCCCGGCTCGGTGCGGGCATCGGGCGAGAAGAGCGCGCGGAGGAGCGCAACGGCCGAGCTCAACCGGTCGATCCGCTCCGCGATCGGCGGCAGTGGGATGCCGAACGCCTCGTGCTCGCCCTGATGCCATCCCGCGCCCAGCCCCACGATGAAGCGCCCGCCGGTCACGTGATCCATGACGACCGCCTGCTTGGCGACGAGCGCGGGGTGGCGGAACGTGTTGGCCAGCACCGCGTGCCCCAGCCACTTGCCCGGCACGCGATGGGCGAGCGCGGCCATGAGCGTGAACGCCTCCCAGGACTGCCCACCGCGCTCGCGCCGGCCATCGGTCAGGTGGTCGGCCATCCAACCCGCGGTGAAGGCCTCCTCCTCCCCGGCGGCGTGCCAGATCTCGTCGAGCGTCGCCCAGGTTACGTCGTTCGGGGTCGTCTTGAACCCTGTGGTCACCCGTCCGCTGAGCGGATCGGGCGGCGGGAACCGGTCGGCCATCAGGCGCGGACCGATGTCGAGGCCGCGAACGCGGCGTCCAGGTCCGCGACGAGGTCATCGGCGCTCTCGATGCCGACGGAGAGCCTGACGAGGCCCGGCGGCACCGCCAGCGGCGTGTCGGTCACCGACTGGTGGGTCATCGACGCCGGGACCTCGATGAGCGACTCGACCGCCCCGAGCGACTCGGCCAGGATGAAGAGGCGGGTCGCCGCCGCGAAGGCAGTCGCGCGGGCGGCGCCGCCGGCGCCATCGGCCACCTCGAAGCTGACCATGGCTCCCGGGAGACGCATCTGGCGCTCCACCAGCTCGCGCTGCGGGTGGTCCGGACGGCCGGGGTAGTGGACTCGGGCCACCTCCGGGCGCTGGGCGAGCCAGCCGGCAAGCAGTGCCGCGTTGGCCGAGGCGCGCTCCATGCGCAGCGCCAGGGTGCGCAGGCCACGCAGGATGAGCCAGCAGTCGAACGGGCTGGGCACGGCGCCGGCCGCGTTCTGGTGGTAGTGCAGCCGTTCGGCGAGGTCGTCACGGCGGGTCACGAGCAGGCCACCAACCACGTCGGAGTGACCGCCGAGGTACTTCGTCGCCGAGTGCACGACGATGTCCGCGCCGAGCTCCAGGGGTCGCTGCAGGTACGGGGTCGCGAACGTGTTGTCGACCACGGTCATCGCCCCGGAGGCCGCTGCCAGGCGCACGGCGGCGCTGATGTCGACGATCTTGAGCAGCGGGTTGGTGGGCGTCTCGATCCAGACCATGCGCGGGGCGCGACCGTTTGCATCCGGTGCGAGCGCGGTCGCCAGCGCGTCGAGGTCGCGCAGGTCCACGGGCACGGGCTCGATCCCATAGCGGCGCCAGACCCGCGCGGCAAGGCGCCAGGTCCCGCCGTACACGTCGTCGCTCATCACGATCCGGTCGCCGGGCTCGAGGAGGTAGAGCACGTTCTGGGTCGCGGCCATCCCCGAGGCGTAGGCGATCCCGAACGTCCCGCCCTCGAGGTCCGCCATGGTGGCTTCGAGGAGGCGTCGGGTCGGGTTGTCGGTGCGCGCGTAGTCGTACCCGCCGCGCAGCCCGCCAACGCGGTCCTGCTTGAAGGTCGTGCTCAGCTGGATGGGCGGCACCACGGCCCCGGACTCGCGATCGGGCTCGAAGCCGGCGTGCACCACGCGCGTCTCGAAGTCATCGGTCTGGCTCATGCGGGCGCCATTATGCCCGGCCTCAGTCCATCGGCACCTCGCGCCGGATCGCCACCACGACCGCGGCAAACGCGACGACCAGCGTGTACCCGCCGCTGGCGGCGACGAGCAGCGCGAGTGCCACGCTGCCCGCTCCCACGCCGTCGCCGAGCCCAGCGGCGTTCGTGGCGACGACGACCCCGCTCAGGAGCGTGGCGGCGACCACGGCCAGAAGGGGCGGAAGGCTCGACCGCCGTGGCGCGACGAAGACGGCGAGCGATGCGACCGAGCTGGCGACCGTCAAGGCGAAGAGGCCTGCGGTGGGACCGACGTAGTCGGAGTCGAAGACCCCGAAGCGCGCCACCGACCAGTCGCGCAGCGCGGCTGCCTCGAGGCCGGCCAGGATCAGCCCGCACGCCGCTGCCGCGACGTGCCACCAGGCGACCGGTAGCCATCGGTGGAAGACGAGGCGCCCGGCGGCCAGCGTCCCGCCGATCGCAGCGGCCCCCCAGATGAGCGGCTGCAGGCCGACCCGCACCGCATCGGGGAAGGCCGCGACGAGCGGGAGCGTCGCGTACAGGCTTGCCAGCCACCAGCCCAGCGAGCCGATGGCCCACAGCCACGGCGCCAGCGTTCCCGCGGACGAGCGCGGGGACGCGTCCGTCATGCCGTCGCTTCGCATGTGCGCCCCACGTCATGCAACTGCCGGGGGACCACCCGCAGAGACGTCACGGACCAATGATCAGACGTGGAAGTTGAGCGTCACGTCACCGGGTCCGCGGGAAGCCGAGATCCACGCTGCTCGTCCCCGGGTCAGGCCACCGGGCAGTGACGACCTTGCCGCGAGTGTAGAACTGGATCCCGTCCGGACCGTACATGTGCAGGTCGCCGAAGAGCGACGCCTTCCAGCCCCCGAAGCTGTAGTAGGCCACCGGTACGGGGACCGGAACGTTCACCCCCACCATCCCGACATTGACGTCGAACTGGAACCGGCGGGCCGCGCCGCCGTCGCGGGTGAAGATCGCCACCCCGTTGCCGTACGGGTTGTCGTTGACGAGGGCGAGCGCATCGGTGTAGGTCGGGACGCGAACGATCTCGAGCACCGGTCCGAAGACCTCGTTGCGGTAGCACTCCATCTCGGGCGTGACATGGTCCAGCAGCGACACGCCCAGGAAGAAGCCTCTCCCCTCCCGGTAGAGGACGTGCTCGCGGCCGTCGACGACGACCTCGGCTCCCTGCTCGCGCCCGCTGTCGAGGTACGAGGCGACCTTGTCGCGGTGCTCGCGGGTGATGAGCGGGCCCATCTCGGCGGTCGGGTCGCTCCCCGGCCCGACCCTCACCTTCGGCAGCCGCTCCCGGATCGCCTCCACCAGGGGCTCCGCGACCTCCCCGACCGCGGCCACCACGCTGATCGCCATGCAGCGCTCGCCGGCGGAGCCGTACGCGGCCGAGACGGCGGCATCGGCGGCCATCCCGATGTCCGCATCCGGCAGCACCACCATGTGGTTCTTGGCGCCGCCCAGCGCCTGGCAGCGCTTCCCGGCGGCCGTTGCGTGCTCGTAGATGTAGCGCGCCACCGGGGTCGAGCCCACGAAGCTCACCGCGGCGATATCGGGATGCCCGAGGATCGCGTCGACGGCCACCTTGTCGCCATGGACGACGTTGAAGACGCCATCGGGCAGGCCGGCCTCCTTCCAGAGCTCCGCGAGGTAGACCGATGCCGACGGATCCTTTTCGCTCGGCTTGAGGATGAACGTGTTGCCGCAGGCGATCGCGTTGGCGAACATCCACATCGGCACCATCGCCGGGAAGTTGAAGGGCGTGATGCCGGCTACCACGCCCAGCGGCTGGCGGATCTGGTACACGTCGACGCCGCTCGAGACCTGCTCCGAGAAGCCGCCCTTGAGCAGGTGCGGGATGCCCGTCGCGAACTCGAGGTTCTCGAGCCCGCGCGCCACCTCGCCGAGCGCGTCGGCTGGGACCTTGCCGTGCTCCGCGGTCAGGTGGGCGGCGATCTCCGCCCGGTGCTCGTCGACGAGCGCGCGCATCCGGAACAGGATCTCGGTGCGACGGCTGATCGAGGTCGCGCGCCAGCCGGCAAAGGCCGCGCGGGCCACGCGGACGGCGGCGTCGACCTCGTCCGCGGAGGCGAAGTCGACCTGTCGGGTGATCTCCCCGGTCGCCGGATCGTAGACCGGGCCGCTCCTGCCGGAGCCGCCCGCGGCGTGCTTCCCGCCGATCCAGTGCGTCACGCGGCCGATCGCTCGCGTGGGCGGCACTGCCGGCTCGACAACCTGCGTCATGTCAGCCATCCCTCGTCGTCGTGGCGGTCAGGGCGACTCGCCCGCTCGTGATTCGGTCCACCTTACCCCGAACCGGCCCGCTCAGCGACGGTCGACGATGACCTCGGGACGCGTCGCCCGCCAGTCGTAGTCGGCCACCGCCTCCTGCGCGCCCAGCACGCCGACCGTCCGCAGCCAGTCGTCGTTGTAGAGCTTGCCCAGGTAGCTCCGGCCGGAGTCCGGCAGCAGCACGACGACGAGCGCCTCGGGATCGTCGAGGTCGCGGGCGACCTGCAGCGCGGCCCACAGCGCCGTGCCGCACGACTCGCCGACCAGGACCCCCTCGCAGGCCGTCGCCTGCCGCGCGGTGAGCAGCGAGTCCCGGTCGGTGACCCGCACGATCAGGTCGCAGATTCCCTGGTCGTACGTCGCCGGCCAGAAATCCTCGCCCACGCCCTCGGTCAGGTACGGGCGCGGGGTGTCCCCGGAGAAGACGCTCCCTTCGGTGTCGGCGCCCACCACCACGACGTCCGGGTTGCGCTGCCGGAGGGAGCGGCCGATCCCCGAGATCGTGCCCCCGGTGCCGATGCCGGCGACGAAATGGGTGACTCGCCCGGCCGTCGCCTCCCAGATCTCGGGCCCGGTGCCGAGCTCGTGGGCCTTCGGGTTGGCGGCGTTCGCGTACTGGTCGGGCTTCCAGGCGCCGGAGATCTCGCGCGCCAGCCGATCCGAGACGCGGTAGTAGGAGCGCTCGTCCTCCGGCTCGACATCGGTCGGGCAGATCACCACCTCGGCGCCGTACGCGCGCAGCAGGGCGCGCTTCTCCTCCGACTGCTTGTCGGCCATGACGAAGATGCACCGATAGCCCCGCACCGCCGCGGCCATGGCCAGCCCGACCCCGGTGTTGCCGCTGGTCGGCTCCACGATCGTGCCGCCCGGTCGCAGCAGGCCGGCCCGTTCCGCCGCCTCGATCATGGGAACCGCGATCCGGTCCTTGACCGATCCGCCCGGGTTGAGCGCCTCGAGCTTGGCGACCACGCGGGGCGCGATGCCGGCCGCCAGGCGGTCGAGAGCGACGAGCGGGGTGTGGCCGACGGCGCCGGTCACGTCGGGCGCGATCGCCGGCGGTCGGTTGAGTTCCGGGGTCGCCTCGGCTGCGTCAGCCAGGGGACGGCTCCGAGCTGGGAGGTGCCCCCGGCTGGGTGGTGCCATCGGTCTGGGCCGATGCATCGTCGACCTGTTCGCGGTGCATCCAGGCGCCCGGCGTGCCCCAGCCACGCAGGTGACGCACGACCAGGAAGCCAGCGCCCAGGATCACGCCGCCGATCCCCAGCCACGTCGAGGTGGGCAGCGGGCCGATCGTCCAGTTGTCGGGCCGATAGACGTTGAGGAACGAGCGCACCCAGCCGTACCAGACCAGGTACATGAGCGCGATGTCCCCGTCGTAGAGTCGCGACGCGAAGCGGCGCGCCACGAGGAGCAGGATCGCCATCCCGATCAGGTTGAGGACCGCCTCGTAGGCAAAGAGGGGGACGAAGCTGGTGGTGGCGACCGGAAAGGTGGTGGCCGGCCACTGGGCGAGGCGGTGGGCGGCGTCGATCTGGATGCCGAACGGCAGGCAGGGCGGAATGCCGCCCTGGCCGCACTGCGAGATCGGTGGGCCGTAGAGCTCCTGGTTGACGAAGTTGCCGAGGCGGCCGATCGCCTGGCCGAGGAGCAGGGCGGGGGCGAAGATGTCGAGCCATCGGCCGAAGACGAGGTGGTTGCGGCGCGTGTACCACCAGATGCCGATGGTGCCGCCGATGATCGCCCCGGGAATCCCGATCCCGCCGTTCCAGATCTGCGGGATGAGCCACGGCTCCTTGGAGTAGACGGCGCTCCACTGGTCCCAGACGTGGTAGAGCCTCGCCGCCACCACGGAGGTCACGATGGCGACCAGGAGCATCGACCAGCCCTGGTCGATATCCTCGCTGCGGCGTCGAAGCTCTGCGGTTCCGAGCACGGCGCCGGCAAGGACCGCCGTGGCGATGATGATGCCGTACCAGTGGACCTCGAACGGGCCCAGGTGCAGGGCGATGGGGTCGATGAACATCGGGCGGTAGTCTACTCCGCCGTCGCCGCCGGATCGGCGCTCGCCTCGGGCACCGGCCGGGCGCCCGATGCCTCGGCCGCCGCCGCCGCGCGGGCGATCGCCTGGTCCTCGTCGCTGGCCTTGCCCGGGAACCGGTCGAGGCGGCGCAGCGACGGGAAGAGGCCCGACCAGAGCGCGGCCACCACGATCGTCGCCACCCCGCCGACGATCACCGCCGGCACCGTCCCCCACCAGGCCGCGGTGATCCCCGACTCGAACTCGCCGAGCTCGTTGCTGGCGCCGATGAAGATGGCGTTGACCGCGCTCACCCTTCCGCGAATCCGATCCGGGGTCGTGAGCTGGACCAGGATGTGGCGGATGAACATGCTGACCATGTCCGCCGCGCCCATGACGACCAGCGCAACGAGGGAGAGCAGGAAGCTGCGCGAGAGGGCGAAGACCAGCGTGCCAACGCCGAATGCGGCGACGCCCCCGAACATCCAGCGGCCGACCGCGCGGCTCAAGGGCCGGCTGGCGAGGACCGCTCCGCACAGCGCCGCCCCCACCGCCGGCGCGGCCCGCAGCAGGCCGAGACCGGTCGGCCCCACGGCCAGGATGTCGCTGGCGTAGACCGGGAGGAGGGCCGCCGCGCCGCCGAAGAGGACGGCGAACAGGTCGAGCGAGATCGAGCCGAGCACGACCGGGCGGCTGCGCACGAACGTGACCCCGGAGAGGACGCTGGTGAGCGTCATCGGCTCGGCAGGCCGATCCGAGCGGCCGCCGGCGCGCAGCCCGAGCAGCAGCGCGGCGGAGAGGGCGGAGAGCACGCCTACCGCCCCGTAGACGGCAGCCGGGCCGAGCAGGAAGACGAGCCCTCCGACGGCGGGCCCGGCGATGGTGGCCACCTGCGTCGTCGAGGAGTTGACCGCCACCGCGTTGCTGAAGTCCCGTGTCGGAACCAGGTTGGGGACGAGCGCCTGGCTGGTCGGCATACTGAACGCGCCCGCCACGCCGAGCAGGCTGACCACCGCGAAGACGGGCACGGCGGAATGCAGGCCCGCCAGGGTCAACCCCGTGAGCAGGGCCGCGGCGATCGCGTCGAGCAGGTAGCATCCGATCACGATCCAGCGCCGGTCGAAGTGGTCGGCGGCCTCTCCGGCGGGGAGCACCAGCGCGGCGAACGGCAGGAACTCGCTCAGGCCGATGAGCCCGAGGTCGAGCGGGTTGCGGGTCAGCTGATAGACCTGGTAGCCGACCGCGACGGTCAGCATCTCCGCGCCGAACGTGGTCAGCGCGCGCCCGACGAGGTAGCGGCGGAAGTCGGGGTGCCGCAGGGCAGGCGGCAGGCGTGCGGTCATCCGGCTGGCACCATACCGCAGCCCGACCGCAGGAGTGGCGGCCAAGACTCTTCCCGACGGGTGTGCGGCGGCGTATGGTCGCGAGCGCAGGAGCGGAGGAGAGGGCCGTGGCGGATGGCACCCGACCGAGCGGGGCTGGCGTGGGACAGCGGCCCGAGGCTGGTGGCCAGGCCAGTGCGCCGCTGCCGCTGCGCCAGCTGGTCACCCTCTCGATCTACTGGTTCGGCATCCAGACCATCTGGGGCGGACTCAACGTCATCATCATCCCGAGCCGCCTCGACGACCTGAGCCGCGAGACGCAGGGGCTGCTGCTGGCCATCACGTTCATCGCCGGCGCCATCGCCCCGATCCTCATCCAGCCCACGGTCGGCGTGATCAGCGACTACACGGTGACGCGCTGGGGACGGCGGAAGCCCTACATCGTCATCGGCGCGCTGTTCGACGTCGTCTTCCTCGCGGGCCTGGCCTGGTCGAACGGCTTCGTGGCCATGGTCGCCTTCTACTTCCTGCTGCAGGTCAGCTCGAACTTCGCCCAGGGCCCGTTCCAGGGCTACGTCCCGGACCTCGTGCCGGCGCGCCAGGTCGGCACCGCCAGTGGCCTGATGGGCCTGATGCTGACCCTCGGCACGATCGGCGGGGTGGGGATCGCCACCGCCGGCGGCCTGGTCCACAACCTCGCCCTTGCGACCATCGCGTTGGGGATCGTCGAGGTGGTGACCATGGTCGTGCTGGTGGCGACGGTCAACGAGGGTCGGGCCGCTCCGCGGCGGCCGGGGAGCTGGCGCCAGGTCGCCCTCTCGGCCTGGGCCCGGGACATCCTCCAGCAGCGCAACGTGCTCTGGCTGCTCCTCGTCCGGCTCCTCTTCCTGGGCGCGTACAACGCCACCCTCATCGCGGTCGGCTACTTCCGCCGCTCCCAGGGCCTCTCCAACGCCGATGCCGACAGCACCGTCTTCGTGGCCACCGCGATCGTTGGCGTCTCGACCGCCATCGCCGCCCTCCCCGGCGGGCGCCTCTCCGACCGCGTCGGCCGGCGGCCGGTGATCTGGGTCGCGGCGGCCATCGCCGCGACCGGCCTCACCGGAGTGGCGCTGGCGCCCTCGCCGGGCCTCGCGGTGCTTGCCTGGGTGCCGTTCGGGATCGGGATGGGGCTCTTCCTCTCGGCAGACTGGGCGCTCATGTCGGACGTGATCCCCAAGGCGACCTCGGGCCGCTACATGGGGATCCTCAATGCGGGGACGGCCATGGCCGGCCCGATCTTCATCATCGTGGCCGGACCGATCCAGGACGCCGTGGCGCGCGCCATCAGCGATCCGGCCGGGCCGCGAGTCGCGATGGCGGTTGCGGCGGTCTTCGTCCTGCTCGCGGCGCTGGCACTGACGCGGGTCAACCCGCGACGCGTCGAGGACGCGGACGTCCCGGTCCAGGCGCCGGCCGCCGCGTGACGCACGCTTCCCGATGAGTGCCGATCCGGCGCGTGCTCGGCGTACCGGTCCGCGCGAGCACTCGGTCGTCGTCACGCCCCGCTATCGGCTCATGCGGTGGCTCATTCTGCTCGCGGTCGGCGTGCTGTACCGCGTTCGCGCCGACGGCCTCGACCGATGGCCCGAGCCGCCCTTCCTCCTGCTCTGCAACCACCACTCCGGCTGGGATCCGATGCTGGTGACCTCGGTCGTGCCCGAGCGCCCGCGGATCATCTGGTTCGGCCCGAAGGAGCAGGACTTCTCCCGGGGCTTCAAGAACCGCCTGATGCGGTTCTTCGGCGGCGTCATCCCGTATAACCCGGAGAAGACGACTCTCGTCTCGGCGGTCCGGGCCGTTCGCCGCGTCTTCGACGCGCGCGGCGTGCTCGGCATCTTCGCCGAGGGGCGCGTCGGGTTCCGCGAGAGCGAGCTGCTCCCGTTCGAGGAGGGTGCGGTGGCGTTCGCCTCGGCGGCGGGCGTGCCCATCGTGCCCTGCGCGATCGTCGGGAGCGCAGACCTGTGGTTCCGCTGCCGGGTGACCGTCCGCTTCGGTGAACCGATCGCGACCGGGGGCTTCCGCGGCGCACCCCGCCGCGCCGAGCTCGAGGAGCGGGCACGCGCCGCACTGTCCGCGCTCCTGCCCGGGCGCGAGCCCCCGTTGCCGGCGTTCCGGCCGCTGGCCAGCATCGGGGAGGTCCTCGACGGCAGGGACGATCGGGACCGCCGCCGACGCGAGCGCCCACGCGCGGAGCGACCACGCTAGCATCGGGCCACCGTGCTCCTGCCGCTGCTGTGGACGATCTTCGTCGTGCTCGCCGTGATCTCCTTCGGGATGATCGCGGCCTACTGGCTCGACGTGCAGGACCGCGGCGACCTGGGCTTCTGGCGCAAGGTCTGGTACTCGGTGGCCACGCTGCTCTTCCCGGTGACGCTGCCCATCTACGCCATGGCCGGCAGGGCCGGCTGGCCCCGTTCGCTGCGCGTCGGCTCGTTCGTTCCGGCTGTCGCGCTCGCCCTCTTCGCCGCGTTCCTCTTCGGCCTCATCCGCTAGCGGCCTCTATGATCGGCCGATGACGACCGAGATGACCGACGCCCTGGAGTCCGTCCGGGCCTACCTGGCGAGCCACGCGGATGACAACCTGCGCCAGCTCGACGAGTTCCTGCGCATCGAGTCGGTGAGCGCCGATCCCGCCCAGGCGGGCGAGGTCCGCCGCGCGGCGGAATGGATCGGGCGCGAGCTCGACGGCATCGGCTTCGAGCACGTCGCGCTGCACCAGACCTCCAGCCACCCGGTGGTCACCGCCGACTGGCTGCATGCCGGCCCGGATCGGCCCACCGTGCTGGTCTACGGCCATTACGACGTCCAGCCCACCGACCCGCTTGACGAGTGGGTCCGCCCGCCGTTTGAGCCACGCCACGAGGACGGCCGGATCTACGCCCGCGGCTCCGGCGACGACAAGGGACAGGTGTTCATGCATCTCAAGGCCGCCGAGGCCTGGATGCGTACCGTTGGTCGCCTGCCGCTCAACCTTCGCCTCTTCTTCGAGGGGGACGAGGAGGTCGGGTCGGAGCCCGCCGATCGCTTCGTCGCCGAGCACCCGGGGCTCCTCGCCGCCGACGTCTGCGTGGTGAGCGACACGGCCATGCATGACGACGAGGGGACGCCCGAGATCACGTACGGCATTCGCGGGATCGCCTATTTCGAGGTCCGCGTCTCGGGTCCGTCCCAGGACCTGCACTCGGGCGGCTACGGCGGCGCGGTGGCGAATCCGGCCAACGTCCTGGTCGAGATGCTCGCCAGCCTCCACGACGGGCGTGGGCGAGTGGCCATCCCCGGCTTCTACGACCGGGTCCGCGATCTCACCGATGACGAGCGGGCCTCGTATGCGGCCATCGCCTTCGACGAGGAGGCCTTCCGCACCGGGATCGGGGTACCCGAGCTGTGGGACGGAGAAGAGGATTACGGCATCCTCGAGCGGCTGACCGCCCGCCCGACGCTCGACATCCACGGCCTCTGGGGCGGGTACGCCGGCGAGGGTGCCAAGACGATCATCCCTGCCTCCGCGTCAGCCAAGCTCTCGACGCGGCTCGTCCCCGACCAGGACTACCACGAGATCGAGGGGATCGTGGTCGAGCACCTGCGGCGGATCGCGCCACCGGGGGTCAGGGTCGAGGTGAGGATCATCCATGGCGGGGCACCCGCCGTCACGCCGGTCGATCACCCCGCGGTGGCGGTGACCGCCGACGTCCTCGAGCGTACCTTCGGCAAGCAGCCGGTCTACCTGCGCAGCGGCGGCTCGATCCCGGTGGTCGCCGCCCTCGAGACGCAGCTCGGCCTCAAGTCGGTGCTCGTCGGCTTCGCCTCGCCGAACGGGAACGCCCACTCCCCGAACGAGTGGATCCCGATCGCCAACGTCCACGGCGGCATGGACGCCATCGTCCGGCTGTGGGACGCCCTGGGCGAGATGAGGCCCGAGCAGCTGCGTGGCTGACGGCGGGCGTCGCCGAACCCGGGACGAACGTCGGACGGCCGATCCGGATGACCCCTGGCTCCCGATCGGCGCGGCGAGCCGCCTGGTCGGCGTGGGCGCGGACACGCTCCGCCGCTGGGCCGATGCCGGCACCGTCCAGAGCTACCAGACCGCCGGCGGTCACCGCCGCTTTCTGCGCTCGAGCCTCGAGACGATCACCACCTCGCCGCGACGCCCCCGCTACGCGACCGGCCAGCTCACCGACGCCGCGCCCACGATCGTCGGCGACGTCCACCGCCGGGTGCAGCGCACCGGCTACGCGGGCATGCCCTGGCAGTCGCGCCTCACGGCGGAGCAGCGCGCCGACTTCCGGCGCTGGGGACAGCGCACCTTCAACCTCGTGATCGAGTACGTCGCCGCGGCCCGCCGGTCGGAGCGGCAGCTTCTCCTCGAGGAGGCCGAGAAGATGGGGGCCCTGTACGGGACGGAGGCATTGGCCGCCGGGCTCACCCTGGCCGAGGCGATCGAGGCGTTCCTCTACTACCGCTCGCCGGTCCTCGAGTCGATCCTCGCCCATCTCCGTCGGCGGGCGGCAGAGGTGTCCCAGGTGACGGCGGCGGTCCGCGAGGCGAACGCGGCGATCGACCAGGTGCTGGTGGCGCTGGTCGGGTCGTATCAGGGGCGCGCCCGCGGGGGCCCGGCGCCGGTCACTCGACGACGAGCAGCTCGCGGCTCGACTGGTTGAGGATCTCGCCGCCGTCATCGGTGCAGATCGCGATGTCCTCGATGCGGGCGCCCCAACGACCCGCGAGGTAGATCCCCGGCTCGATGCTGAATGCGTCGCCCGGCAGCAGCGGATCGGCGTTGCCCTCGACGATGTACGGCTCCTCGTGGGTCTCCATGCCGATGCCGTGGCCGGTGCGATGGATGAACGAGGCCCCGAACCCAGCCGCGGCGATGACCCCGCGCGCCGCGCGATCGATCTCCTGGGCCGCGACGCCGGGGCGAATGGCGGTGCAGGCTGCCGCCTGGGCCTCGTGCAATACGGCGTACAGCTCGGAGAACTCGCTCGGCGGATCGCCGACGAAGACGGTCCGCGTCGTGTCCGAGCCGTATCCCGCGCGGAACCCGCCGATATCGAGCACCAGCGCATCGCCCGCCTCGATGACCCGGTCTCCGGGATCGTGGTGCGGGGAGGCGGAGTTCGGCCCGGAGGCGACGATCGCGAAGTCGGCCGACTCGTGGCCGGCGGCGAGCAGCAGGTCGCGGATCTCGAGGCTCACCTCCCGCTCGGTCCGACCCGAGAAGCGGGTACCGCGGATGCGGTCCATCGCCTCGTCGGCGGCCCGCGCCGCCGCCCGCAGCCGGTCGATCTCCTCGGCAGACTTGATCCGCCGCAGCGCGGCCAGGGAGGGACCCGCCTCGACGAGCTCGATCGGGTCGAGCGCCGCCCGCAGGCGTAGCACGAAGCGCGCCCACATCTGGTCCTGCACAGCGGCGCGCATGACCCCCGCGTCGAGGAGGTCGCGCACGACCCAGAACGGGTCCTCGGTCTCGTCCCAGGGGATGATCGCCAGGTCTCCGGCCAGCTCGCCCAGCTCGTGGCGCGCGAGCGGCTCCTCGAGGCGCGGCACGACCAGCGAGGCGCGTCCGTCCGCCGAGAGCACCAGGCAGGTGAGGCGCTCGAAGCCGGGCGCCGCGTAGCCGAGCAGGTAGGCGTAGTCGGTGGATGGGGTGATGAGCAGGGCGCCGACGTCGCGAGACGCTGCCTCGGCGGCCGCTCGCTGCAGGCGCCCGCGATAGACGTCGACGGCGAACCGGGTGGGGTGCGCTGCAGCCGTCATGGGCGACAGGGTACCCGAGCCGATCGAACCGACGCCACCCGCGACGCCGGCCGGGTCCCCGCGTCGCGAACCTAGTCGCGGATGCGCAACGGAACCTCGAACGCCTCCCGGCCGTGGATGCGCCAGGCCCTGAGCGCCCGCTCCGGCGGCGCGGACGGATCGGCGAGCGTGGCCAGCACGTAGAACGCGTCGGGGTACATCGCCGAGCGGCGGTCGGTGGCGGAAGGGATCGCGGGCGAGCGCGTGTGCGAGTGGAAGATGGCGACCAGGTCCTGCCCGGCGTCCTCGATCGCGAACACGATCCGCACCAGGTCGTCCGGATGCACCGCGTAGCGCAGGGGCGAGCGTTCCGCGTTGCGCGCCGGATGGTAGACGGCGGCCACGCCATCGGCGAACGAGCCGCCCAGCAGGCCGGCCGCCTCGTTCGGCAGCTCGGCCCGGGCATGATCGAGCATGGCGCTTGCGACGTGCCGCGGGATCGCCAGGCCGATGGCGTCGGGCCGGCGCCCCCGAGCCGCTACCACAGGACCGAGCCCTCCAGGTCCTCCTCGAGCTCGTCGAGGTCGCGGGTCCAGAGGCCGGTCGACAGGTACTTCCAACCGCCGTCCGCGAGCAGCACGACGACGCTGCCGCGCTCGAGGTCGCGCGCCATCCGGACCGCCACGGCCAAGGCGGCTCCGGACGAGAGGCCGGCGAAGACGCCCTCCTCGCGGGTCAGCCGCCGCGCCCCGACGACCGCGTCGCGGGTGCCGACCAGGAACCTGTCGTCGAGGACGGTCGCGTCGAGAACTGGCGGGACGAAGCCCTCGTCGAGAGAGCGGAGCCCCTGGACCAGCTCCCCGGGGAGTGGCTCCGCGGCCACGATCCGGATCCCGGGGCGCACCCGCTTCAGGTAGCGACCGACGCCGGTGAGCGTCCCGCCGGTCCCCAGCCCGGCGACGAAGACGTCGACCTCGGGGACCTGGGCCAGGATCTCGGGACCGGTCGTCTCCTCGTGGACGCGCGGGTTCGCCTCGTTGCCGTACTGGAAGGGCATGAACAGCTCGGGGTCGCGGGCGGCCAGCTCCTGCGCGACCCGGATCGCGCCGTTGCTGCCCTGCGCGCCCGGCGAATCGACGATCTCGGCGCCGAACAGGCCGAGCAGCTGCCGCCGTTCGGGAGTCGTGTTCTCGGGCAGGACGATCCGCACCGGGTGCCCCAGCCGCGACCCGATCATCGCCAGGCTGATCCCGGTGTTCCCGCTCGACGGCTCCAGGATGGTCTGGCCGCGCCGCAGGGCACCGGAGCGGATCGCCTCGTCGAGCATCGCCTTCGCCACCCGGTCCTTGACCGAGCCGGTGGGGTTCGCACCTTCGAGCTTCGCGTAGAGGTGGACGTCGGGGCTCGGGGAGAGCCGGCGCAGCTCGACCATCGGCGTGCTGCCGATCGCCTCCACGATGTCGGGCGCGGGCGGCCGAACCGCCGTCGGGGTGTCCCGCCGCGAAGCGGTCGCCATCGGCCTAGCGGACGCCCCCGGCCATGGCGGGCAGCAGGATGACCGTGTCGTCCGGGCCAACCTCGGTGTCGAGGCCATCGCGGTAGCGCACGTCGCGGTCGTTCACGTACACGTTGACGAACTGCGACAGCTCGCCGTCCTCGGTGACGCGGGCACGCAGGGCAGGGTAGCGGTCGAAGAGATCCTCGAGGATCTGGGCCACCGTCGCGCCGCTGGCGCTCACCGTCCGCTGGCCATCCGTCGAGTCGCGCAGGACGGGCGGGATGCGGACGCTGCTCATCGGGCTGCGACCGTTGCCTGCGCGGCCGGCGCGGCCGCCTCCAGGTACGGCGAGTGCTCGCCGCAGGCCGGGCACTCCGGATCGCGCCAGACCTTGACCTCATCGAAGGTGGTGGTCATCGCGTCGAACATGAGCAGCCGGCCGGCAAGCGTCTCGCCCACGCCGAGCAGGAGCTTGAAGACCTCGTCGGCCTGCAGCAGGCCGACGATCCCCGGCAGCACGCCCAGGACGCCTGCCACCGCGCACGACGGCGCCAGCTCTTCCGGAGGCTGGGTGGGATACATGCAGCGGTAGCACGGCCCGGCAAACGGGACGAAGGACGTGACCTGGCCGTCCCATCGGTAGATCGAGCCGTGGACGACCGGCTTGCGCAGCTTGACCGCCGCGTCGTTGAGGACGTAGCGGGTGTCGAAGTTGTCGGTGCCGTCGATGATCACGTCGTACCTCGCGATCAGCCGCTCGACGTTGTCTCCGGAGAGCCGCTCGCGGTGCTCGACGATCGTCGTCTGCGGATTCAGCGCGTTCAGCGTCATCCGGGCGCTCTCCGTCTTGGGGACTCCCACGCGGTCGGCGGTGTGCAGGACCTGGCGCTGGAGATTGGACTCATCGACCACGTCGTCGTCGACCAGGCCGATGGTGCCGATCCCCGAGGCGGCGAGGTAGAGCGCGGCGGGCGAGCCGAGGCCCCCGGCGCCGATGATCAGCACCTTGGCGTCGAGCAGCCTGCGCTGCCCCTTCTGCCCGATCTCGGGGATGAGCAGCTGCCGGCTGTAGCGGCGCTGCTGCTCCGGGGTGAGGAGCGGCTCAGGCGCCTCCCACGCGCCGCCGAGGCGCCGCCATTCGCCGGTCGTGCCCCGCATGCTCACCGCGTTCGTGTAGCCGAGCGCCTGGATGCGGGCCACCGCGCGCCCCGATCGGGCGCCCGCGGCGCAGTGGACGAGCAACGGGGTCGACCTGTCGGGGATGGCCGCCTCGATGCGCTCGACCACGTCCCCCAGCGGGATCAGCGTGGCGCCGGGGATGTGGCCGCCGTTCCATTCGAGCGGCTCGCGCACGTCGATGATGCGGTAGCCGTCTGCCGCGAGGCGGAGCGCGTCGTCGACGCTCACCTCGCGGATCGGTTGCGGTGCGGTTGGGATGATGGTCTGGTCGGTCATGGGTCGTCTCTCGTGGAGGAAGAACAGGCCCCGGTCGCGATTCGCGATCCGGGGCGTCGACATCGGTCCGTTGGTCGCTCGCCGCCGCGGCGGCGGCGATGCAGCCCTAGCCGATGGGCAGGCTCCCCGCTGGGCTACACCGCCCGGTCGACTGGAGGCAGCTGACCCGCCGGCCCAGGAAGGATCGGCTCATGCGCCCATCACCGCCTCCGCCTCGTCGGGCCAGGCGACCTCGGCGCCGCGCACGGCGCCCTGCAGCACCTTGTACGAGAGCAGCGCGCACTTGAGGCGGGCCGGCCCGATCGGGACCCCCAGCTCGTCCAGGACCTGCTTGGGATCCATGGCCCTGATCTCGTCGAGGCTCTGGCCGCGGAGCTCGTCGGTCAGGATCGATGCCGACGCCTGGCTGATCGCGCAGCCGCGGCCGTCGAAGGCGACGTCGGCGATCCGCGCCTTGGCGTCGTCGAGGCGGATCGTCATGCTCATCTCGTCCCCGCAGGTCGGGTTCGAGTCGGCGAAGTGCAGGTCGTGCGGATCGAGCACGCCCTTGTTATGCGGAGCGCGGTAGTGCTCCAGGATGAAGTCGCGGTACAGGTTGTCCATCTCGCTCGCTGTCTCGTTCTAGACCCCGAAGACGCCCTGGGTGGCAC
>Ga0070730_10000797_pt1 | contig 33455 bp, 27 predicted proteins | sample Coa_R1_3_FD_66447 | JGI IMG/M metagenome (GOLD analysis project Ga0070730, IMG submission 66447) | Surface soil microbial communities from Centralia Pennsylvania, which are recovering from an underground coalmine fire - Coalmine... | ecosystem: Environmental > Terrestrial > Soil > Unclassified ... | reverse complement strand
TGTCCTATGGCGAGCTGGCCACGCAGGCGCTTGCTGTGGCGGCCCGGCTGACGGCCGACGGGGTGCGGCCCGGCGACACCGTTGCCGTCACGATGGCGAAGGGGCCGGACCAGATCGCGGCCGTGCTCGGGGTGCTCGCTGCCGGGGCAGCCTATGTGCCGGCCGGCATGGACCAGCCGGACCTGCGCCGCAATGAGATCTACTCCAGCGCTGGCGTGACCAAGGTCCTCACCGCCGTACCAGGAGGCAGCCGCGCGCTGCCCGGCCCCGTGCCCGCCTCCCCGGACGACCTCGCCTATGTGATCTATACGTCCGGGTCAACCGGCAAGCCCAAGGGCGTAGAGATCACCCACGGGGCGGCGAGGAACACCATCGACGAGGTGAACACCCGGTACGGCATCGGGCCGGACGACCGGGTGCTCGCGGTTTCACAGCTCGACTTCGACCTGTCCGTGTACGACGTTTTCGGCCTGCTCTCCGTCGGTGGCGCGGTGGTCCTGGTCGAGGAGCAGGCAACGAGGGAAGCTCGCCGGTGGGCGGAACTTGTGCGGCGCTGCGATGTCACGGTGTGGAACACGGTGCCGGCGCTGCTCGACATGCTGCTGGTCGTCGGCGGCGTGCAGCGGCTGCGGCTGGCGCTGGTCTCCGGTGACTGGGTCGGACTCGACCTGCCCGGGCGCCTGCGGCAGGCAGCGCCAGAATGCCACCTGGTCGCCCTCGGCGGCGCGACCGAGGGATCGATATGGTCCAATGCTTTCGACATCACCGAGATCCCGGGGCACTGGCGCTCGATCCCGTACGGACATCCGTTGCGGGGCCAGCGATACCGGGTTGTGGACGGAAGAGGCGGGGACCGCCCGGATTTCGTGCCGGGGGAGCTGTGGATCGGCGGCGCGGGCGTGGCGCGCGGCTACCGGGGAGACCCCGAGCGGACCGCGCGGCAATTCGTGCACCAGGCCGGCGAGCGCTGGTACCGCACTGGTGACCTCGGCAGATACTGGCCGGACGGGACCCTGGAGTTCCTCGGCAGGGCCGATGACCAGGTGAAGATCCGCGGGCACCGGATCGAGCTTGGCGAGATCGAGGCGGCGCTCACCGCTCACCGCAGGGTCCGGCGGGCCGCGGCCACGCGGCTGGGCACCACCCGGATCGGGGCAGCGGTCGTGGCCGGGGACCTGGGCGTCGCCCCGGCGGACCTGCGGGCATTCCTTGGCAGCCGGCTGCCGGCCTACATGCTGCCCGACGATCTGGTGGTTCTGCCTGAACTCCCACTCAGTGCCAACGGGAAGGTGGACCGCAAGGCGCTGCCCGCCCTCATCGCAGCCTCGGCCGCCCAGGCCCGCGGACAGCCGCCGCACGGGCCACTCGAGACGGAGCTCGCCCGGCAGTGGACGGAACTGCTCGCAGTCGTTGAGGTCGGCCGCAGCGACAGCTTCTTCGAGCTGGGCGGGGACAGCTTGCTGGCCACCCGGCTGCTTGAGGACGTGCGGCTGCGATTCGGCGTGGAGGTGACGTTGCGGCAGCTCTTCACCGGGCCGGCCATCGCCGACCTGGCCGCGGTCATCGAGGCAGCCACCAAGGACATGGAAGAGGGTGTTATATGACCGTCGCGGCGCCGGACCCAAGGTAGCCGAGGAGCCGCTGGATCCCCTCCAGGGTGGCGGGCCGGTCCCAGCACAGCGTCAGGCGCACGAGATGCTGCCCCAGTGGATTGCCGGGCGGCACGAAGCCCCACCCGGGGGCGAGGGCGACACCCGTCTCGTCAAGCAGCCGGCGGCAGAACAGGTCGGTGTCGGAAGTGTAGGCGGACAGGTCGAGCAATGCGTACCAGCCGCCCGCCGGAACCTGCCACACCAACGGTCCCGCCAGCCGGATGACCTCGTCGCGGGTGGCCCTGACGTAGGCGTGGTGGGCGGCCAGATGCCGCTCATCGGCGAGCGCGGCAAGACCGGCGTACTGCACGGGAGTGCAGGGGGCGACCAGGGTCGCCTCCTGCACCCGCCGCAGCAGTTCCGCCCGCTCGCTGGTGGGCGCCGCCACATAGCCGAGCCGGCAGCCGGTCATCGAGAAGCCCTTCGAGAAGGTGTGCACGGAGAAGACCACCCGGTCAGCCGCTGACAGGCCCGCGTCCAGAGCTGCCATCCGGGGTGCGGAGCCGTCGAAGACGAAGTCCTCGTAGGCCTCGTCGCTAACCACCCAGACCCGGTTCCGCACGGCCCAATCATGGACGCCCGCGAGCGTCTCGTCATCGAGTACCCGGCCGGAGGGGTTCGCCGGTGAGTTGACGATGACCACGCACACTTCCGGCGAGCACGCCTTGCCGAGCGCGGTCAGCAGGTCCGGCTCGGCGAGGAACTCCGGGCGGAGCCCAGCAAGCAGCACCTGCTGGAGATGGATCGGCCAGTGGATCTCCGGCAGCAAGGCCACCCCGCCGTCGAACGCGATCGATTGCAGGACCGCGGCGATGGCCTGGCAGGAACCCGGGGTTACGAAGACGTGCTCGGCTGGGGGTGCGCCATTGTGCCGGAGCCGGTCGGCCAGCGCCTGGCAGAAGAGCGGCAGGCCGGGCGCGTCAGTATACGAGGTGCGACCGTCCCGGATCGCGCGAGTGAACGCCTCACTCGCCGATTCCGGCATACGCAGGAATGGCTCCCCGACGTGCAGGGCGATCGTGTCTGGTCCGCGCTGGGCCACCAATCGGTGGATTTCATGGAGAGATGAGACTGGGATGGATCTGCTTCGCTCCTGTGCGAACTCTGCAAACCCGCTCACGCGGCTAACCGGCAAATGTAGATCACGAAGCTCTGCAATGCAGGCTTTCGATCACCGATGACGATCCGTTCCGCGATGCTGAAGCCGTTCAGCTCCAGCTCGCGTTCCAACAGGTATGGCGATGTCTTGTGTTCTTCGTCGAAGTCGGTGATGAAGTCGTCGCGGGCGATCCCCAGTTCGGCGATGAGCACCGGCCAGGCGTCGTTCGCGACGGCGTAGTCGCCGACGAATTTGTACCACGTCCACAGCGCCTCGCGGCGCGCTTGCTCCAAGCGCAGGTTCCATTCGGTGAGGCGGCCGGTTGCCTGGTAAGTCGAGATATCTTCGGCGTTATCGAAGATGTAGCCGTCAACGAGGATGATCTGCCTCGCAGTAGCCAGCCGCTCCTTGTCGGCAGGGCTAAGGTATTCCGGGCAGAATTCATCACCGATGATGAAAAGCCCGCCGCTGGACAGGAGCTGGCGCACATGCCGCAGATAATCATGCGCGAGGTGGTGGTGGGAGCCCCAGGAGATCACCACGTCGACTGTCTCCCACCACTCCTCGAAGGGCTTGTCAAAGACCGACGAGTGCGGGAACGGTGCCAGCTTTTCCGTGGCCTGGGCGACCGGGTTCGGGGCAATATCGTTGGCGATCACCTCGCAATCAGGCAGCGCGTGAGCCAGCAGCAGGCTCAGGTCGCCAGACCCCGATCCGACGTCGAGGATGCGCAGCCGGCTACCACGGTCGGCGTGCAGCTTGCGCACTGTCGCGACGATGCGCTCGTCGCCCTCGGCGATATCGGGGTGCCCGGTTCGCATGATCGCGCCAACGTCGATATCGCGGTACTTCGGGTTGGCGTAAACCGTGTCGCTCATGGACCCTCCTTCGTGCTTAGCAGGAACGACCACCATCAACGACAAACAGGCTGCCCGTGACCCACCGGCCAGCCGGGCCGATAAGCTGCTCTATCCAGGGCACCACATCTTCCGGTGTGCCCATGCGGCCCAGCGGCGTGGTATCGATGAGGTTGCGCCGGAGCCTGGCCACCTCGTCCGCAGTGCAGCCGAGGCTGTCGTACATCAGGGTGTCGATGGCTCCCGGCAGAACGGCGTTCACCCGCACGTCCGGGGCCAGTTCGCGGGCGAGAGAGCGGGTCAGGTGGTGCAGCGCCGCCTTGCTCGCGCCGTACAGCGCACGCGAGGGCACGGCCAGCAGGCCGCCGATCGACCCCACGTTCACCACGGTGCCTTTTGTCTCGCGCAGCGCCGCAATCGCTTCGCGAATGAGAAGGGCTGGCCCGATGAGGTTGGTGCGCAATATTGCTTCGGCCTCGGCGAACGCTAGTTGCTCGATTCTGGCCAGCCGCGCGATAGCCGCGTTGTTGACTATCGCGTCGATACGCTGAAAAGCACCCAGTGTCTGGCTGACGATATAGTCGCCCGCTCCCTCCTCGGTGATGTCCACGGGGAGGATCAGGCAATCCGCGTCGGCTATGCCTGCCTGGGTGTCCAGCAGCCGTTCCTTGCTGCGGCCAGCCAGCGCGAGCCGATGCCCCTTCGCTGCCAGGGACAAGGCGAGAGAACGGCCTAGCCCGGAACCCGCGCCGGTGATCACAACGACGGGATTTACTGGCATTCCTGCCCTCCCTGCTCCCGGCCGGTCCGGCCTACTCTGAGCCAGCCGGGGCGGCGCCCGTTGCCGGTGCGGCTCATCGGTCTTTTACTCGGGCCGCCGCCAGCTCACGTAGCTCTGCCTTATTCACCTTGCCGACCTTTGTGCGCGGGAAGCTGTCGGTCAGCTCCAGCCGGTCGGGCAGCTTGTAGTCGGCAAGGCCCTGCGACCGCAGGAACGACCTGAGCTCCTCAAGGCCGGGCGCCGCACCGCGCGGAACGACCCAGGCGCAGGCCCGCTCGCCGAGCATCTTGTCCGGCATGGCCACGACGGCGACCTCGCGGACCGAGGGGTGGATGATCAGCAGGTCCTCCACCTCTGCGGCCGGCACTTTCTCTCCACCCCGGTTGATGACGTCCTTAATACGTCCTTCCACGACCATGTTGCCGTCCTGGGTCAGCCGGACCAGGTCGCCGGTGCGCAGGAAACCCTCAGGGGTGAATGCCTTCGCGTTGTACCCGGGAACCCGGTAGTAACCGCGAAGGGTGTATGGCCCTCGGGTGATGAGCTCACCGATCTCGCCCGGCGGTACGTCCCTGTCCCGCTCGTCAACCACCCGGATCTCGTCGTCCGGGGACAGCGGGCGGCCCTGGGTATGGATGATCACGTCCGGTGGATCGTCGAGCCTGGTGAAAGTGAGCAGCCCCTCGGCCATCCCGAACCAGTGCGTCAAGGACGCGCCGAGGTCGGTGTAGATACGGCGGGCGACCTCAGGAGCGAAGTGCGCGCTACCCACCTGGATGAGTAGCCGGGAAAAGTCGACATCGCAGAACTCTGCCGACTCCAGCCACAGCAGCACCAGCGGCGGCATCAGGGTGGTGAGCGTGACCGCCTCGGACTCGATCAGGCCGAAGCAGTCGTCCGGGCTGGCGCTCGCTGGCAGCACGACCTTTCCGCCGGCCCGCAGCGTGCCCAGCAGCCCCGGGCAGCCGAGGGCGGCGTTGTGGGCGACCGGGAGCGCGGCGAGGTAGGTGCTGTCCTTGCCATGGCGCAACCCCTCAGCGGTAGCCCGCAGCTGATAAGCGTAGTCGTCGTGGGACCTCGGGATCAGTTTGGGAAGCCCGGTGGTCCCCCCGGACAACAGGAAGAATGCGACGTCCTCCGGCACCGGCCCGGGCAGCGGGCGGGGGTCCGCCTCGATGTCGCGCAGCGCGGTGAAGTCACCCGGGTCCCCCTGCACCAGCACGTGCCCGACCGTCTTGGCGCCGCGCACCACGTCGGCGGCCAGAACACGGTAGTCGAATCCTTGATGGACATCCGGGATGACGTAAGCGACCGCCTCCGCGGCCTCACACAGGTACGTGACCTCATTGCGGCGGTGGTTCGGCAGTGCGAACACCGGCGGAACGCCCAGCCGGAACAGTGCGATGCTGACAGCTGCGAAGGCCGCCGTGTTGGGCAGCTGAACAACGACCGGATTCCCGGGCCTGATGCCGAGTGCCCAGAACCCCGCGGCCAGCCGGTCGGCCTGGCCGTCCAGCTCGGCGTACGTCCACCTCCGCCCGCTCTCGACGATCGCGGTACGCGGCGCGGCCTGCGTGGCCCACTCGCGAAGCAGGCCGCCCAGGGTTTCCCCGCGCCAGTACCCGGCTTCGCGGTAACGACGTGCGAACTCCCCCGGGAAGCCGTCGAAATCAATCATCGCATGGCTCTCGGCATCATGGCCGGGACCCTACTCGCGCACATTCGGATCCTCCAGATAGCCATGTTGGCGGTTCCCGGCCGGCGCAACGGAGAATCTTGAGCGGAGAATGGGGAGGCAGTGATGTACAACCCGGACGACGGCTTCCCGCGCGTTGTTCCCGAGCTCATATACCAGGACGTGGCCGTCGCGCTCGACTGGCTGTCCAAGGTGTTCGGCTTCCGCGAGATACTGCGGCACACCCTCGGCAATGGCCAGGTGGGACATGCCGACATGGACACCGGCGGCGGGGGAGTGGTCATGCTGGCTTGCGCGGGAGGGCCATTGCGGAGCCCAGGGTACGACGGCCACGCGTGCAAGAAAATCATCGTGTTCGTCGATGATCTCGACCGTCACTTCGCAGCGGTCGAGGAGGCCGGCGTCGAAACGCTGCACGGGCCGGTAGACAAGCCGTGGGGCTTGCGGCAGTACCTCGTGAAAGACCCTGAGGGCCACATGTGGGAGTTCAGCCAGCACATGTGGGACGTTCCCGCCCAGGACTGGGGTGCGGAGATGCGGCAGTCCTGAGATACCTTGAAATGCGAGGCGACCAGGCATGATCGTCCGGCCCAAGATCGAGCAGTACGCCAAGGAACACACGAGCCCGCCGTCTCCGCTGCTCGCCGAGGTGGCCGCCGCCACCGCGCTGGCGACGCAGGCGCCGGAAATGATGGTCGGCGCGGTCGAGGGCGCTCTGCTCGCGATGCTGGTCGCGATGCTGCACCCGCGGCGCATCCTCGAGATCGGAACGTTCACCGGCTACTCCGCGCTGAGCATGGCCGAGGCCATGCCCGCGGACTGCCGGATCGTGACCCTCGAAGCCGACCCGTGCCATGCCGCATTCGCCCGCCACCACATCGCCGCCTCGCCGTACGCAGACCAGATCGAGGTGCGCGAAGGGCCCGCCCTCAGCACCCTCCCCGAGCTAACCGGGTGCTTCGATCTGGTCTTCATCGATGCGGACAAACCGTCCTACATCCGGTTTCTCGACGCCGTGCTTCCTCTGCTCGGCGAGCGAGGCATCATCGCCGTCGACAACGTGCTGCATTTCGCCCTCACGCCCGACCCCGGGGACGCTGCAGCCGTGGAAGCCTTCAACTCTTACGTGGCGGGCCGCGCCGACCTCATCCAGGTCATGCTGACGGTCCGCGCGGGCCTGACGCTCATCCGCCGGGCCGGTTACAGAGCCGCCCGGACGGACCACAGCTCGGGATAGAACCTGCGGGTGTTACGGCGCTCCAGGTAGGCCAGGCCGGCCGTGCCTCCGGTACCAGGAGAGTTGCCGATCTGCCGCGCCACACTGAGAGCATGGCGCTGCCGCCAGCTACAGAATGCCTGGTCGTGATCGAGCAGCGCTTCGCAGACAGCGGACGCAGGACCAGCCTGCTGGTAGATGTCCAGCAGAGTGCGCTGCCGCCGGATCCGGGCCTGGCCGGTGTCGTCGGTGGGCATGTCGTAGCCATTGACCTGGATATGCAGGCATAGCGCCGTCCAAAGGTCCTGGGCTGGGCAGGCCGCCGGAGCTCTGTGGCCGGGATGCGGGCAGGAGAGCCGCTCGATGATCGCGAACTGCCGTGACTCTGCGGCAGAGGCTGTGCCCAGGGCCGGACGAAGCGCACCGAAGCCCCCTGGCGGCAGGTGGTCGATTACTACAAACTGGTCGACCAGCAGCCGCTCCGCCTCATGAATGCGGCTCAGCCGGCAAAGGGCAGCGCTGGTGTTGTCATCGACGAGAGCATGGATCGTGCCTTGGATATCATTGATGATCAACTTGAACCACAGCTCGCTGACCTGATGCACCACGATAAAGGCCAGCTCGGTCGCCGTGTGCTCGGTGCGGGGGCGTTGCAGATTGAGCAATTCGTCGAGTTTGAGGTACTCGTGGTACCCGGCCATGATCAGGCGCCTATTATCCGAGGACGGCCCACGGCTCCGACTCAATCATGCTCGTCCCACGGTTGGGTAGTGGATGAAAAGCCCGGCTCTCGACTGGCCAGGTAAGGCCTGACAGGGTGAAGAAGTATGGAGTTCCTTCACCGGGCGGCGGAACTCCCGCCCTCATGTCCCTTCGACCCAGACGATCCGTCGACCGTATCGGACCCTTATCCGGGTTATCAGTGGCTGCGCGAGCAGGCGCCCGTGTGCTATCTCGCGGGCCACGATCTATGGGTTGTGGCCAGGCACACCGATGTAGTCGATGTGCTGAACAATCCGTATCGGTTCTCGTCGCGATTGGGCATGGCGGCGGTGCATCACCTGCACACTCCCCGATCGGTGGACTATCGGATAGGGGCGCCTGGGGTTCGGGTGCTGATTGCGACAGACCCGCCTGAGCACACAAGGTTGCGGCATGCGGTGATTGCTCCGTTCCGGCGCTCGGCGGTCATCAAGCTGGTCCCCAGGATCGAGCAGATCGCAACGGAGCTGGTGGCAAGCCTGCTGGCAAATGCCGAGCACGGTGAAGCCGACATCTACCGTGACCTTGCCGCGCCGCTGCCGGTACTCGTGCTCGCCGAACTGCTCGGCGTACCCACGCAGATGCGCGATGAGTTCAGGGAATGGGCGTCCGTAATCACAGATGATCTCGACAGGACCAGCTCCACCGATACCCATCTGGGCCGTGGTTACGACATGTTCCGTTACTTCTACTCGGAGATTCGCCGTCGCAGGAGAGAGCCGGGTGATGACCTTCTCAGCGTCGTCGCCGCAACTGATGCGGCCGGGCTGGCCGACCACGAGGTCATGGCATTTTGCGCCTTTCTGCTGGTCGCGGGAGTAGAAACCACGACCAGCCTGTTCACTAACATGATCGGCACGCTGATCCGTCATCCCACGGTACGGCAGCGTCTGTGGAGCGCACCCGAACTTGCTGAGCCGGTTGTGGAGGAGTCATTGCGCTTCGACACCTCGGTGCAGGGACTGTGGCGCGCTACCGTGGCCGAGGATCGGCTGGGCGGGGTTGTCCTGCCCGCCAGGGCGAGACTCCTGATCCTCTTCGGTTCGGCCAACCGGGACGAGCAGGTGTTCGCCGACGCCGGCACCTTCGATCCAGAGCGCTCACCGAACCCGCACCTCGCCTTCGGTAACGGCCACCATCGCTGCCTGGGCGCGGCGCTGGCCAAGGCGGAGCTGGTCGCGGCACTCGGGGCACTGGTGAAGGCAACCGGTGGCATGACGCCCCGAGGGCAGTTCGTGCGCAGAGACAGCCTGGTTCTGCGCGGTTTTTCCGCCCAGCCGGTGACGGTATGGCCGAGATAAGGTGCTTCCCCGCCTCGGTAGCCCAGCGCCTGCTGTGGGTACTCGAGCAGTTCCGCGGCCAGGACGGAGCCGCGAACTGCCCAATCGTCCTCCGGCTGCGTGGGCGGCTCGATGTGGAGCGCCTCAGCGATGGCTTGACGGCGCTGACCGCGCGGCACGACAGCCTGCGTACGACCTTCGAAGGAAGGGGTGCCCGGCTGACCCAGTTGGTGCATGAACCACGGCCGGTGCGGTTGCACCGTCAGGACCTCAGCCCGGAAGATCCCGCCCGCGCCTTGTGCGAGGCGGTCGCGGGCGAAGTGCGCCGGCCGGTCGACGCCGGGCGATGGCCCACGCGGGTCACGCTCTTCAGGCTTGGCGACGACGACCACGGCCTCTGCATCAATGTGCACCATGCGGTGACCGACGGTGCTTCGTGCGGGCTCGTCGTGCGTGACCTGCAGCGGCTCGCTGGTGCCGGTTCACCGCTCCCTCGGGTGCGCTGGCAGTATGCCCAGTTCTGCCAGTGGCAGGACGAATGGCTGGCCAGCCCCGAAGCGAACGAAGACCGGACGTATTGGACCGGCCACCTGGCCGGCGCCCGGGTCCCACGGCTCCCATTGCGGTCGGCGCCGCCCGGGGCACCATGGCTCAGCGACAGCGTCACCGGCACGATCGACGCGGCTACGGTCTCCGCTTTGGAGCGGATCGCCCGCCAGCAGCAGACCACCATGGCGTCGGCCATGCTCGCCATCTACTACCTGATGCTGCGCGAGCACACGGGCGATGACGATCTGGCGGTGGCGTCGTTCCTGGCCAACCGGACCCGGCCGGAGACCCAGAATACCGTCGGGTTGCTGGCGAACATGGTCGTGCTGCGGACCCGGATCGGTTGCCAGGACGACTTCGGCAGGGTGCTGCGCCGCACCCACGCGACGGCGATGGACGCGTTCGTCCACCAGCGACTGCCGTATCAGCTGCTACGGGGCGACACGATCGCCGAGCCGGGCCGCCGGCCAGACGATGTCATGTTCCAGCTTGTGCCGCGGTTGCCCGCGCCGCTGCGCATTGCCGGAGCCGAGGCTGAGATCGTTGTCGCCGACCAGCTCGGCAGCCGGTTCGAGTGCGAGTTGCAGCTCTACCCACAACACGGCGGGCTGCGGGCAATGCTCTGCTACAACCGCGCCCGGCTCGATGACGACCTGGCGACGCGGCTGGTCAGCGACTATGTGGCTACCGCGGAGCGACTGACCAACTGAGTAAGGCACACAGTCGACCCCGGACGTGGGTGAATATCGCACCGCTACCGGCTGCCATCACGCTTATGGTAAGAATCGCCTATGACCAGGCTAGATGAGCAAACTGCAGTTGAGCAGACAGCCGACGGAAAGTACCGGTGCGTAATCTCCGAGGACTGGAAGATGTGGGTGCCGGTCGGCGGGTACTTGACCTCAATCGCGCTGCGCGCGGCCGGAACATCGAGCACGATGCCCCGGCCGGTCAGCGTGTCGTGCCATTATCTGCACGAGGCGGCGTTCGGCCCGGCCGATCTCTATGTTACGAAATTGGCCAGCACCGAGCGGGTCGAGTCGCTGCTGGTTCGGATGAATCAGCAAGACAACGACATCCTGGTCGCATTGGTATCGGCCGCACCGACCGGTCTATTGGGGCCGACAATTAACTGGCAAGAGCCTCCAGACGCGCCCGCACCAGAAGACCTGGCGCAAACCATCCTCGACGCCGACGTAGTCGAGATGATGGGTGACCAGCCGTACTTCAAGAATCTCGAATTCCGGATGATCAAAGGGCTCAAAGGAAGCCACAATTACCCGCATATCGACGCGCTCTCAGACGAGGAGTACACGAAGCTCCGGTTTACGCCGAGGCGGGACGCACATATACGAGGCTGGCAGCGGATGCGCTGCGGGGAAGGGTTCTCGGATCCCTGGATCGATGCCTGCCGTTATCTGATCATCACCGCTGGACTGCAGTTCCCGGTGGTCGCGGACCCGTTCACTCCACCGCTGAAATTCATCGCGCCGACAATAAACCTCACCGCGGAGTTCCACACCTTCCATCCGGAGGAGCAATGGCTGCTCGCGGATGCGGTCGGCAGCTACGCGGGCGACGGTCTCCTCGGTGGCGAGGCAAGGATGTGGACGCGGGACGGCGACCTGCTCGTTACTGCCCACGCCCAGATGACCTACCATGATTTCTCCGAGCCTAAGCTCACGGCGGGCCAGAAGTCGTGGTTCGATCTGCGGGAAAGCGTGACCGCAGGCTGACGAACCATAAGCCTCATGCGCTACCTCGCTGGACTGTTGTGTGCAGGAAATTTTCTACCTGCCGCATGAATGTGGGATAGTCGCCGCGGTGGACTTCGTGTCCGCTACCAGCGAGCTCATACGCGATGGAGTCTTCTGGCAAATACTGCTGAACCAGCTGCCAGTCCTTGTCGTTCAGCACGCCGCCGCGTTGCGGATTTCCGCGCAGGACGAGTGCGGGTACTTTCAGCCGCGCCAGGAGAGGAAGTAGAGGTCCGGCGCTGGCGCCGTCATTTACCGTGCTGAGATAAATGTCCATGTCGGCACCGCATGCGTCTGCCAGCAAACTCTCGCGATCAGTGGGGTGCCAGTTCCTGCAGATCAGGTCAACCCATTTCTCTACGTAGCTGCGAGGGCTGCGCATCATCCGCAGAAAATCTTGCACCACTGGCTGATCCGCGGGTGCGGACATGTCAGCAGGCAGCTCTTCGAGGACAAGGCTGCCGAGAACGGGTGGGATCCGGTCGCTGAAGGCGCCGGCCGCCAGCGCAAGAGCGATGGCAGCACCCCAGCAGTGCCCGATCAGCGAGGGTGCGGATATGTGCAGGGTGTCGATGAAGTCATGCAGGTCACCAACGACTTCCGGAAGGCCGTAGGAGCCGGCCGGCGGTTTGACGCTGGATCCGTTACCTCGCAGATCCAGGGCGAATACTTCCATCCCGGCGGCGGCGAGGGCCGGCCCGACCCGGGACCACGTTATCCAGGAGTTGCCGTTGCCGTGCAGCAAGATTGCGCTGGGAGCATCCGTATCCAATGCCCAGCTGCGGTAGTGGAACCGGCCCGCGGCCAGGTCTACGTAGCCGGATTTTCCCGGGATGTCCATGCCGTCGCCATTCTGATTCATTTTAGAGACTTATTCAAAACTTGCCGAGCTAACCTGCCATCAGGTCTGTCGACTGCGGTGGCTGGCTTACCACCAGGGAGTTCTTAATAAGCCTCTTACCGCGGGTCGGAATCAAGTGCAATGCTATCTCCCTTGGTGGCCCGCGCACGGCCGCCGTTCGCGCGGACCATCGCCGCGATGCTGCGGACGTCCCGGAAATTTCCGGCGTAAAGCTGTTCCGGCGGGATCTGTGAATCGAGTTCGTCTTGGATGAAACTCAGCAGCCTGGCGGTCTTGAATGAGTCGAGCACACCCCACGCGAGCAGCGGCGTCTCGTCGGTCAGCTCGCCGGTGGCATCACCGTCGAGAAACTGGGTGCGGATGAACATCAGCAGGTCAGAAATCAGGTGGTCTTCGGGCACCTTGACTCGCTTCCTGCCTTTCTGCCGGCCCGGGGTGATGAGCGTGCCGGGTGAGTGCCGCGCGGTCGACCTTTCCATTGCCAGCGCGGGGGAGCCCGGCAACCAAATGGATCCGGTCAGCGATCATGTACGGCGGGAGGCGCTCAGCACTATGCCGCTTGAGCGCCAGCGCGCCAGGCGTCCGTCCTGCCACCGGGACCACGAATGCCTCTAGCCGTACGTCCATCCCGGCACCAGCCGCGACGACCGCGACCTCCTCGACGTCGGGGTGGGCGGCGAGCGCCGACTCGACATCACCCAGTTCCACCCGGTACCCGCGTACTTTGACCATGAGGTCCCTCCGGCCTACATAGTCAAAAGCGCCGCCCGGCAACGCCCGGACGATGTCGCCTGTCGGATAGGGCCCCTGCTGCGGTTCGCGACCCCAGTAGCCGAGCATCACCGTGGGCCCGTCGACATACAGTTCCCCCTCTTCCCCCGCACGGGCGCGGCCGCCGCCGGGCCTGGTGGCCCAGACTGTATCCCCGCTCGCCGCGACGCCAATCGGTACCGGGCGGTCACGCTCCAGGTCGGCAGGTCTGACCTGGTGAAAGGTACACACGTTGGTCTCTGTCGGGCCGTAGAGATTGAGCAGCCGTGCGCCGGTCCACGCGGCCAGCTTCCGGACCTGAGCGATGGGAAAGGGCTCGCCGGCGAAGAGCAGCGCACGTAAATCCGGCGGCGCGGGCCGGTCCAGCAGGCCGCCCGCACGGATCATCAGAGTCAGCGCCGAGGGAACCGAGTACCACATGCTGATCCGCTGCTCGTACAGCAGTTCAACCAGGCGCTTGGGCGCGTACGCGAGCTCGTTAGGAATGAGATAAACCATGGCGCCGGAACTGAACGCGGCGTAAATGTCCAGGACCGACAGGTCGAAGGTGAGCCCGGCGTGATTGGCGAACCGGTCGGCGGGTACCGCAGCCAGCTCGGCTGCCGCCCAGCCCACGAACGCAAGGGCGTTGCGGTGGCTGATGCACACGCCCTTCGGCGCATTGCTGGAGCCGGAGGTGTAGAGGATGAAGGCAAGATCGTTGGCGGCGGCCCGCTCGTTGACTGGCTCCCCGCCCGGCATAGCCTCAGTGATATCGAGGCAGGAGGCGGCCAGGCCGCGCTCGCCGCGTATTCGCGGCAGCCGCTGCCCAGCAGAACACACCAGCCGGGCAGCGCAGTCGCGGACCACGGTGGTGGCGCGGGCAACCGGGGCCGCCGGGTCCACCGGGACGTACGCGGCACCCAGCCGGAGCACGGCCTGCATGGCTGCTACCACGTCCGGTGACTTCTCCGCCCAGATGACCACACGGTCGCCGCGGGCGACGCCCGCTGTACGCATCCAGGCGGCGAGGGCGTTGGCCTTCTGGTCAAGTTCGGCATAGCGCAGCACACCGGCCGCACCAGCCACGGCCGGCCGATCCGGATACCGTGCCGCCGCGTCGATGGCAAGCTGGTGCAGGCTCATAGTCCGGCCCCGCTGGCGATGATTTCCCGCTGGATGTCGGTGGTACCGGAGAATATGACGCTGGGTACCGAGTCGCGCAGCTCCGCCTCCGTGCCAGCACTGACGAGGTAGCCGAGACCGCCGAAGATCTGGATGGCGTCCAGGCTGTTCGCTACCGTGGCCTCCGACACGGCGAGCTTCGACACCGCGGTCGCCACGGTGTCCGCCCTGCCCTGGTCCAGTAGCCAGCAGGCGCGGTAGAGCAGCAGCCTGGCCGACTCCAGCCGCTGAGTCATCGCGGCGATTCGGTGCGACACCGCCTGGAACGCGCCGATAGGCCGGCCGAACTGCCGGCGCCGCTTCGCATGCGCCACACAGTTGTCCAGCTGCCTGCGCATCTGACCCAGATAGATCGCCATCAGGCAGCTCCGCTCCCAGCCCATTGAGTGCTTGAAGATGGCGCTTCCCTGACCTTCATCGCCGAGCCGGTAGCGTACCGGCACCCGGCACCGGGAGAACTCCACCCGCGCGGCCGGACAGGCATGCAAGCCCATTTTGGCGAACGGCTCGCCGACTGTGATGCCCGGCAGGTGCCGGGGCACCGCCAGCGCGGTCTGGCCCAGGAAACCGGCGTCCGGATCGGACGTCCCATAAGTGACGAACACATCGGCTGCCGGAGCGTTGCTGACGAAAGACTTCACGCCGTTCAGCACGTACTCCCCGCCGTCACGCACGACCGTGGTGCCCAGCGTCCCGGTATCCGATCCGGCTCCGTCCTCGGTCATCGCGTTGGCCGCGATCAGTCCGCCATTAGCCATGCCTTCAAGCAGTTCGGCGCATACCAGGCCGGCGCCGAAGTCCCGTACCGGGACAGCGCAGGCCAGCAGGTGAGCACCGACGGCGAAGGCCAGGCCTGTATCGGCTCCCGCCGCGGTGAACGCCTCCAGGCACAGCGCAGTGTCCAGCGCGCCCAGGCCGCCACCGCCGTACCTGACCGGCAGGCACAAGCCCATCATGCCCAGGCGCGCCGCATCGGACCACCCCATACGGGACAACGGCAAGTGCGGTCCACCCGTCAGGACGGCCGGCACCTGCGCGCGAACACCCGCGAGCACCTCCTCGTAGCGCTTACGCTGCGCCTCGCTGAGGTCGAAATCCATGCTTGCACCATCTCACCCGGGCGGAAAGGCATGGCCGCGACAAGGACTCTGGCAATGTGACACGGCGTCAACCGTCTGTCGAGCGTGTGAGTTACGGCTGACCTAAGGTGAAGTGGCCAGAAACTTGCGGTGCGATGGTGGGCGCGCGCAACTATTGGACCCTCGGTGAGCTCCTGGATCTGGGCATTCATCACGTGCCCCAACACGGTTGACGAAACCATCGTGGCGAGGAAATATCACCGTTCAAGGGCACCGCTTGGACGCTGAGACACACCGCGGCAAGGGGACTATGGTGAACTGTGTCGATCAAGAACACCACAGTCCAGTACCTGTGCTAGTTGTACCTCCGCAACCGGCGGGCCTGTCCGGGGACTATGCGGTCCTCCCGATCGAAGATTTGCGGCCTGCTGATTCTCCGCGACTTCAGGGCGAGAGCACGGAGCACATACGCTCGCTGGCGGAACTTAAGGATAGATTGCCGCCAATTCTCGTCCATCGCAGCACAATGCGTGTCATAGACGGCATGCACCGACTCAAAGCTGCGGAATTGCGCGGCGAAGGCGCCATCGAGGCCACCTTCTACGAAGGGGATGATTTCGAGGCGTTCGTGATGGCGGTCAGGGTGAACGTTCAGCACGGCCTCCCGCTTTCGCTGTCGGACCGGAAGGCAGCGGCATCGCGCATCGTCCGGTCGAGCCCGCATTGGTCGGATCGCGCCATCGGCGAGGTATCGGGACTCTCCGCGAAGACGGTGGGAGCCATCCGCGCGGATCCCGTGGCCGCGCTGCCTGAGGTTCACCACCGGGTCGGCCGCGACGGCCGGGTCCGCCCGCTCAGCACGGTCGACGGCCGGAGATTAGCGGGCGAACTGATCATCCTCAACCCGGAGTCCTCCTCCCGCGAGATCGCGCGGATGGCCGGTATCTCTCCGAGCACGGTCCGCGACGTCCGCGACCGGATTCATCGGGGGGAAGACCCCGTACCTACCCGCCGGCGTATTCGCAATCATGCTGACCAGCCCACCCGCGAGCGCAGGCTCCAGGAGCACCTTAGGAGCGTCCAGTCGTTCGAGTGCCGGGACGAGATCCTCGACAAGCTGAGCCGGGATCCCGCGGTCCGCATGACCGAGCACGGCCGGGCCATGCTCCGCTGGCTTAATTCGCAGAGCCGGCAGGTCGACAAAGAGTGGGGCTTACTGGCCAAGCAAGTGCCGGAGCACTGTACCTACCTGGTCGCCGACCTCGCCTGCTCGATCGCTGACGAATGGCTTGAATTCGCCATCGAAATGCGAAGACGCGGCTCCTGCTAGCGCCCAGCCCTATGTCGCCCGCGACTACCCCGGCCGGAGTGCCCCGGCCCGGCACCGATCGCCTGTGGGGCGAATCGTGGTATTTCGACTTTGCCTCGGCGGACGGTTCGGCCGGCGGCTTCGTCCGGGTTGGCGACTATCCCAACCTGGGCCGGCGCTGGTGCTGGGCCTATGTGATAGCCGGCCAGCGGGCGGTCGGGTGCGCGCTTGACCGCCCACTGACTGGCCGTCGGGATGCCCCCTGGCAAACGATGGACCCGTCGCTTCGACTCCTGATCGAGCCAGCCCTTGACTGCTGGCATATCAGCGCCGATGGCGACGGGTTCGGGCTGGACCTCACCTGGCGGGAGCAGGGTCCCAGGTACGTCTATGCGCACGGCAGCAGGCTCGAGCAGCCGGGCTGGGCGGCCGGCGACGTGAGCATCGATGGAAAGCCGCGCCCACTGGATGGCCCAGGCCAGCGAGACCACTCGTGGGGGGTCAGGGACTGGTGGCGACTCGGCTGGACCTGGTGCGCTGGCTGGCTTTCCGACGGCACCCGGTTCCAGGCGACGCTCCTGGACGCGCGTGGCCTGATCGCACCAGACGGCTACCTGATGGCCCCCGGCCGTCCGCCGGAGTCCGTGGGCGATGTCGCGGTCCACGCAGACGCGGTGCGGATGGACGGCACGCTGCTGGAGTTCGCGGACGTGGCACATGTCACGATCGACCTCCGTTCACCGGCTGGGGGGGTGAGCCGGCTACGGCGAGCGATGACCCGCGTGCGAACCGGTGCAACCCAGCACGGCATCGGGTGGCGAGAGCGCAACATGCCCGAGCTCTCCTCCCGGTCGAGACGGCCCGCTCGCAACGGGCTTGCTGGTGGCTGACTGAGAATTTTCCTCACTCGCGCGCCAATGTTCGGCGGTTGCACTTAAGCCGGCTCTATGGCCAGGATCGATGCGAAACCTACCGCGGCCGGCTGCACGCACGAGAAGCGCAAGAATTTCCTCGCCTGATAGCTCACAGGAGTGTACGCCTATGACCAGGGTACGGTTCGACGTCCGCCCATACCTGCGCGGCCTCGTCGTCGATGCCCTTGGGATAAGCAAGCCGCCCAGGAACCCGGCGCCACCAGAGGGCGCATCGATCGTCGTACTGCCGTTCGGCAATGTCAGTGGAAACGAGGAACAAGAGTACTTAACCGACGGCGTGACCCAGGAACTCACGAATGCGCTGGCCCGAAGCAGCAGATCCGTCTTTGTCATCTCCGCCGACACCGCGTTCTCCTACAAAGGAACCGACCCTGATCCAGCTCAGCTAGGCACCGAGCTGGGAGTGCGCTACGTCTTGCGCGGCACCGTAGCGCGCAAGGAAAGCCGGCTCGCGATCAAAGCCGAGGTAATCGAAGCCCAGTCGGCCGAATCGCTCTGGTCGGAAGCCTTCGAATCTGAGCTGACCGATATCCATGCAGTTCAGACGGAGGTCGTGGCGCGGATCCTGTCGGCCGTGGGTTATGAGCTGGAGACCGCCGAGATCGAGCGGTACAGCACGCCACCGACCAAGCTCAGGTCGGTCGAATCGCTATGGCGGGGTTACTACCACATGCGTCAGCTGACCCACAACGACCTGCTGGCGGCGCGTTCGCTGTTCGAAGGTGCGATCGAAGCCGACCCCAATCTCGGCATGGCCTACGGCTTGCTGGCGGGGACATACACGCAGGAACATACCCAGGGCTGGAGCCTGGCCCCGGATCACCTCGACCGCGCTTACCAGCTCGCCAGCGAGGGTGCCAAGCTCGACCCGAACGCCGGGGCCTGTCACGGGATCCTCGGTGTGGTGGCGATCTCGCGAGGCAACTGGCGTGAGGCGGTCAAGCACGAGGACCGGGCGATCGAACTGGATCCCTGCATGACATGGCCGCACGCCCTGCGTGGCATAGCGCTCGCCCAGGGCCGCCAGCGGCTGGAGGCCAGCCGCTCGATCAAACGCGCGCTGCGCCTTGATCCGCACCCTCCGCACGGGCTGCTGATGGCCCTGGCCTACATAAATTACGGCGCCGGGCGCAAGGCCGAAGCCATCGAGCTGATGGAAAAGGTGCGGCGGGAGAACGCCGACAACATCCTCGTGCGCGTTGGGCTCACCGCGTATCACCAGCGGGAGGGCGACAAGGCCTACGCACGTGAGCTCACCAGGCAGATCCTGGAGATCAATCCGGATATGACCATCGAGGTCGCGATGGAGCTCATACCCACCCTCAAGGCGATCCATCCCAGGAGCGAATTCGTGCGCTACGCCGGCGACCTTGCCGCGGCCGGGCTTCCGCGCCAGACCCAGAAAGCAGGCAGCCCACGATGACCGTGACCTACAACCCGTTCGATCCCAGTTTCGTCGAGAACCCGTACCCGACGTTCAAAGCGATGCGTGCGGAAGATCCGGCGTATCAGATTCCGGCCGCCGAAGGGGTCCGGCTGCTCACCAGGTACGAGGACATCGACGAGATTCTGCGGGACCGCGGCAGATTCAGTGTCGATCACCGCAACCTGAAACGAGGGCCCGAGCTGGCAGATGTTCCGTACGAGCGGATCGGCAGCATCTTGTTCCGCGATCCGCCCGAGCACACCCGCTGGCGCAGAACGCTGGCCAAGGCGCTCACCCCGGCTCACATCGAGGCGTTCCGGCCGCGGGTGCGGGAAGTGGTCGGCGAACTCCTCGACACTGCCGAGGAGAAGGGTGAGGTTGACTTCGTCGAGGAATTCGCCGCACCGCTGCCGTTCCAGATGATCGCGGAGTTGCTCGGCACGCCAGCCGCGGACCGTCCGCAGGTGCACTCGTGGACTTCGGACATCGTCAACATCACCGAGCCCGTGGCCAGTCCCGAGGTCTCCCGGGCGATCGCGCGGTCGAGTGATGAGATGCGTGACTACCTGAAGGACCTGTGTGCGGACAAGCGCGCGCACCCCGCTGACGATGTCATCTCCAGGATGGTCACCAGCAACGATGGCGGCTTCACGGAAGAGGAGCTCATCGAGCATGTGCTGCTGCTTCACGTGTCGGCGCCCGAGCCGACGACGAATCTCCTCGCCTTCGGGGCGCTCGCGCTCGCCCGCAATCCCGAACAGGCCCAGATACTGCGTGATGAGCCCTCCCTGGACGGCAACGCCGTTGAGGAGCTGCTGCGATACGAAGCCCCCCTCCAGCTCACCGGGCGCTACCCCGTGACGGACCTCGAGATCCATGGCCACCGGATCGAAGCCGGGACGGCTCTGGTGCTGTCGCTCGCGTCGGCCAATCATGACTCAGCGCACTGGGGTCCGACCGCCGACGACGTCGACCTGCGGCGAGACCACGCGCAGGACCATCTCTCGTTCGCGCGCGGGATCCACACCTGCTTCGGTGCCGCGTTCGCACGCCTTCAGGGACAAGAGACGTTCGGCCGGCTGGTGCGCCGGTTTCCCGGCCTGAAGCTGGCCGCACAGCCGCAATGGAACATCCTGCTCTGCCGCCGGGGCCCGGCGAAGGTGCCGATCTCAGTTCGCTGAGCCATTCCCGCTGGGCAGATCTCAGGTGACGAGGCCATGGATGCGGCCCCGCGTCCCGGTCAATGGCTGACCGGTACCGCCCCACCGCGCCTGGATAAGCTCGGCGGCGATGGACACCGCTGTCTCCTCGGGAGTGCGGGCGTGCACGTCGAGACCGATGGGCGAGTGCAAGCGCGTCAGTTGCTCCTCGGTGACCCCCGCCTCCCGCAGCTTGGCCATGCGATCGTCGTGCGTGCGCCTGCTGCCCATTGCGCCGACGTACCCGGCCGGCGTGCGCAGCGCGACCTGGAGCAGCGGCACATCGAACTTCGGATCGTGGGTGAGCACACAGATCGCTGTCCGTGCATCGACAGGCATCTCCTCCAGATACTGGTGCGGCCAGCGGACCACCACCTCGTCGGCGTCGGGAAAGCGCTTGGCCGTGGCGAAGACCCCGCGTGCGTCGCACACCGTCACGTGATATCCGAGGAACTTGCCAATCCGCGCGACAGCCGCCGCGAAGTCGATGGCGCCGAATACCAGCATCCGCGGCGGCGGCGCGAAGGACTGCACGAAGACGGATACCTCATCCATCCTGCGCTGCCCGTCGAGACCGTAGTGCCGTTGACCGGTGCGGCCCTGCGCCAGCATTCCCCTGGCATCGTCATCGATCGCGTGGTCCAGTCCGTGCGATCCGAGTGAGCCAGAAGTGCGGTCATCCCAGATCACCCGCCGGGCACCCACATTCCGTGTTCCGGTGACGACGGTCGCTACGGCGACCGGTTCGCGCCCGTGTACCGAATCAGCGATGGCCCGCAGCTCGGGAAACCTCCGCTGATCCACCGGTTCCACGTATACATGCAGAATTCCGCCGCACGTGAGGCCAACAGCGAACGCGTCGTCGTCACTGAAACCGTACTTCTCGAAGAATGGCTCGCCGGTCTCGATCGCCTGCTTGGCGACCTCGTAAACTGCCCCCTCCACGCAGCCTCCTGAGACGCTGCCGACGACCTCGTCCTGGGTCGAGACCGCCATTGCCGCACCTGGCTGCCGCGGGGCACTTCGGAATGTGTTGACGACCGTCGCCAACCCGAAAGTCATGCCGCTGTCGTACCAATCGAGAATTGGTTCGAGCACATCACGCATGGCTGTTTTCCTTTTTGCCCGGACGCGTTTACGACATCCTTACGCTGGCCCAGGAAAGCATCAAGCAGGAGAATGTGCACCATGCCTGCGCAACCAGCAGAGTGCGCGATCCCGCGGGCCGCGGATATCGTGATCGCCGGAGCCGGCGCGGCAGGCGCGGTCATCGCCGCCCGGATTTCCGAGGCTGGTCCGGAGAACATCCTGCTGGTCGAAGCCGGGCAGGACTACCGCAGTGCCAGCACCCCGCCGGTGGTGCGCGGCACGGACATCGGCAGGGCGCTGGCGACGCGCTCGCTGCGCTGGCCAAGGTTGCGTGCCCGGCTCACCAGCTACCAGCCGATGCGCGCCTACGCCTGTGGTCGGGGCGCCGGCGGAAGCTCGGCCATCAACGGCCAGCTCGCGGTGCGCGGCACGCCGGCCGACTTCCACGCCTGGGTAAGGGCCGGATGCTCTGGCTGGTGCTGGCCGGAGGTGCGGTCCATATTCGTGCGCATCGAGCAGGACACGGAATTCGGCAGCCACCCTGGCCACGGCTCACGCGGCCCGGTACCGATCTCTCGCGGGCTGCCTGACCGGCGCGGACCGGTCAGCACGGCGCTGTACGCGGCCGCGGCCGGTCTCGGCCACGCCGAGCACCCCGATGTGAACGCGGAAGGCAGCACCGGGATCTCCCCCGCCGCATGGCATCGCCGGGACGGCGTGCGAGTCTCCAGCAACGACAGCTATCTGGAACCGGCCAGAGACCGCCCCGGGCTGCGCGTCGCCGGTGAGCACACGGTGTCGCGGGTGCTTTTCGCCTCCGGCCGAGTCCGTGGCGTCGAGCTGGTCACGGAGCGGCACCGTGAGGTGGTCTCCACGTCGGCAGTGGTGCTGTGTGCCGGCGCGGTGTACTCACCCGCCATCCTGCTGCGCTCGGGAGCCGGCCCGCCCGGGGAACTCGGCGCGCTGGGCATCGAGACCGTCACCGCTCTTCCCGGCGTGGGTGCCGGGCTGAGCGACCATCCCGCGATGTTGCTGAGCTTCCGGCTGACCGACGGCGCTGCCGCGCGATCGCGGGAGACCGATTCGGGCTGCTGCCTGTTGCGCGCGCGTTCCGGCCTGGACGAAGAGGGGGCCGACGATATCCAGTTCCTGCCGATGGACCGGCTGCCTGCCCGCTCCGCGGGAGGGTTGCTGGTCTCGCTCATGCGGCCGATGTCCACCGGCCGCCTGTGGGTGCGCAGCCAGGACGCGGCCGACGACCCGGTGCTCGACCTTCGCCTGCTCACCGATCGCCGGGACCTCGACCGGCTGGCCGGCGCCGTCCGGCACGCTGCCGAACTGCTCGGCCATGCCGCTTTCCGCGGAGTCATCGACGGCCGGCCGGCGCTGCCGCGCGGCGATCCCAGCCGCTGGCTGCTGGAGAACTGCCAGGCGCAGTATCACCCCTCGGGCACCTGCCGGATGGGTCCGCCGGACGAGTGCGGCACCGTGGTGGACGAGGAAGGACGCGTGCTCGGGGTGGACGGCCTGTGGGTGGCTGACGCCTCGGTGTTCCCGGTGCCATGCGGAGTGCCGCCCTACCTCAGCACGCTGATGGTGGCCGAGTGGCTGGCCGCCGCTATCGTGCGCCGGCTTCGCTGAGCCCGCTGAGAATCCGCTCCGGGTCCAGCGGGGTTCCGTCGACGCGGGCGCCGGCCAGCGCCATGGCGTCCGCGACCGCGTTGAACACGCACGGCAGGGCGCCCACCGCGCCGCCCTGGCCCATGCCCTTGTGGCCGCCGGGCGTCGGGGACGGGGTTTCGATGTGCGAGCATTCCACCGCGGGCGCCTCGGCCGCAGTCGGCACGGCATAGTCAGACAGTCCCAGCGTCAGCGGGCGGCCCTGCTCGTCATAGCGAACCTCTTCGTAGAGCGCACCGCCGATGCCCTGCACTACCCCGCCCGCGACCTGCCCCTCGACCACCTTCGTATTGATGATCTTGCCGCAGTCCTCGGCGACCACGTACCGCTCGATCCGGACCAGCCCTATGCCGCGGTCGACCTCCACCACGGCGCCATGGCAGGCGTTTGACCAGGTTACCGGGGGCGCTTTGAACCGGCCTGTCGCCTCGAGCCCGCCGGCGAGCCCGCGGGTCAGCGCCGCCTTCGCCAGGTCGGCCCAGGACAATGCGACGACCGGGTCTAGGCGGTCCGCGAGCACGCCCTGGCCTGGCTCGATCCGGTCGGCGGGGACGCCGAGCAGCTCGGCCGCGGCCTGCTTCGCCGCCGCCAGCAGCTCCGCCGCCGCGGCCAGGCAGGCACTGCCGGTGATCACCGCCGTGCCGCTGGCGCCGGTGCCCCGGCCGTAGGGGGTGGCGCCGGTGTCACCCTGTACCACCCTGACGTCGTCCGTGTCGAGGTGCAGCTCGGCGGCCACGACCTGGGCCATCGTCGTCTCGACCCCCTGGCCGCCCGAGCCGGTCGCCAGGAACGCGGTGACCGTGCCGTCCTGCTCCACTCGCAGCCGCGCGGTGTCGCTGGCGATCGAGTCCATCGTGCCTATGCTTGACGGCTCCAGGCAGAGCGCGAGCCCGATGCCGAGCAGCCGGCCCTCCTCCTCGAACAGCCGCCGCTGGCGCCGCCGGAGGTGCGGGTAGCTGAGCAGCCGCGCGACCTCCTCGAGAGTTTCCGCCGGGGTCACGTGATCGAGGACCATCCGGGTCGGCAGGGTGTACGGGAGCTCACTGGCGCAGATCACGTTGCGGCGGCGCAGTTCCAGCGGGTCGAGGCCCACCGCGCGGGCGACCTCGTCCACCATCTGCTCGCGCGCGACCGTGGCGAACGCCCACGGCCCGCGGAAGGCCCCGCGCGGGCACGTGTTGGTACGCACTGAGCGAAACCGGAAGGCATGCAAGGGGATCCGGTAAGGGCCGGTGAACATCATGCCGACAAACGGCCCGGCCGTACTGATCACGCCGGTCGGGTAGGCGCCGGTGTCTTCGAGATGATCCAGGTAGGACCCGAGGAAGCGGCCGTCCTCATCCAGGGCGAAGGTTCCGGTGCCGATGTCCATCCGGGCATGGCTGGACGCGGTGAGGTTCTCCTGCCGGTCCTCTATCCATTTGAGCCTGCGGCCGAGCATGCGTGCGGCCAGCGTCACGGTCAGTTCTTCGCGGCCGGCCCAGAACTTCTGCCCGAAGCTGCCGCCCACGTCGCGGCAGGTGACGCGCACCTGTTCGGCTGCCACCCCGGTCACCCTGGATATCGCCAGCTTCGCCTCGTGCGGGTTCTGCGTCGAGATGCACGCCCACAGCTCGCCGGTGTCCGGGTCGTACGAGGCCACTACACCGCGGGGCTCCAGCGGCGCGTTGGCATGCCGCTGCTGGCGGAAGGTGACTCGTACCACGTGCGGCGACTCGTCCAGCGCGCTCCGCAGCTTCGGCCGGACCGGAGACGTCATCTCCTGATGGAGGTTCGATCCGGTCTCCGGGTACACCAGGGCTGCGGCGTCTTCCGCCGCGGTCTCCGGGTCGAGCACCGGGCGGTCAGGCTCGATCTCGACCTCGATCAGCTCCACCGAGTCCTCGGCGACATAGCGGTCCCGCGCCACGACCATGGCTAGCGGCTCCCCGGCGAAATGCACCCGGTCGCCTGCCAGCGGCAGCAGTGGCGGCTCTTTGGCGTCCAGCATGGGCGTCGGGCGCATCGGGCCGGCCTCGGGGTTCAAGCCGGCGGCGGTGAACACCGCGACGACGCCGTCGAGGGCTTGCGCGGCGCGCACGTCGAGGCGCGCGATATGCCCGGAGGCGACGGGGCTGCGCAGGAATGCGACGTGCAGCGTCCCGGGCGTGCGCACGTCGTTCACGAACTCGCCGCGCCCGGCGAGCAGGCGCAGATCCTCCCGCCGCCGCGGGGCCTCCTCCCTGGCCGGCAACGGCGATTCCCGGCCGGCCGCGGCAGCGCGGGTGACTGCCTTGACGATGTTGGTGTATCCGGTGCAGCGGCACAGGTTCCCGCACAGCCCGGCACGGATGTCCGGCTCACCCGGCGCGGCCTGCTCCCTGAGCAGCTCGGTGCCCCGCATCACAATCCCTGGCGTGCAGTATCCGCACTGAATGCCGTGCTCGGCATGCAAGGCGTCGGCCAGCGGCGACGCGGCGCCATCCGGGCTGTCCAGGCCCTCCGCGGTCCAGATCTCCGCGCCGTCCGCCTGCACCGCGAGTACCAGGCAGGACAGAACCGTGGCGCCATCCATCGATATCGTGCATGCGCCGCACACCCCTTGCTCGCAGCCGAGGTGGGTGGCGGTGAGCCCGCAGTCCTCGCGCAGAAAGTCGGCCAGCGTGATCCGGGGTGCCGTGCTGGCGTGCACCGGGTGGCCGTTCACGGTCATCTGCACAGTCATCCGCTCAGTCATCTGTCACCTCGTCTCGCGCCCTGGCCACCGCCCGCGCGATCGCGCCACGCGCCAGCGCGCGCCGGGTGGCTCCGCTGATTCCGCGCACCTGCGGCGGATCCAGCCCGGCCACTGCTTCCTCGGCGACTTCACCGGGGGTGGCGCCGCGGTCCAGCGCCGCCTCCGCCTGCGCGGACCGCACCGGTGCCGGCGCGACCCCGAACAACACGAGCCTGCTGGTGCGGTGGCCAAGAACCACCACGGCGCCTGCCAGCGCGAGGCCGATGGACCGCTGGGCGATCTTCTCGATGGCGAACGCCGAGGGTGCAGGCCACCGGGGAAACTCCACCGTGGCGAGCAGCTCCGTGTCGTTCAGGGCGGTCTGGTGCGCACCGAGAAAGAACTCCGCGGCCGGCATGTGCCGGACCCGGTCGCCACGCAGTTCGACGCGTGCTCCCAGCGCCACCGCCACCGCCGGGTACTCGGCGGCGGGATCCGCATACGCGAGCGCTCCGCCCACCGTGGCCCGGTTCCGCACCTGGACCGGCCCGGCGAGCGCGGCCGCCGTGGACAGCAGTGGCGCGGCAGCGCGCACCGCCGGATCGTTCTCGATGTGCCGCAGCCGGGTCAGCGCGCCGATCCGCAGCCAGGATTCTCCCTGTGTCACGAAAGCCAGCTCCGGCACCCGGTTCAGGTCGATCATGTGCCGGCTGCGCAGCTTCCGGCTCGCCATCAATGGCATCAGCGCCTGCCCCCCGGCGAGCAGCCGGGCCTGGTCGCCGTATTCGCCTAACAGGGCGATGGCCTCCCCGGCGCTGGCCGGAGCATGATAGGCAAATTGGGCAGGTTTCATGTCGGGCACCTCCCATGCCGGTCCCAGCCGAAGACTATTTACTGCCATCGCCGCGGGGCGACCAGGGTCAATCATCCAGCCGGTAAGAGGCCAGGAAATCCTCCACTTCCGCGACCGGTTCCTCGTAGCCGTAATTGCGATAGGCGTAGCCCTTCGCGACGAAGGGAGCGCCCGCGTAGAACATCTCATACTGGTGGTGCCGGCCGGCGAATTCCGATCCGACGGCGTCCCACACCAGCTTGAAGAGCTTTACTCGTTCCCCGGCGTTAACGCCGGGGGAGCGGATGTAGCGGTGGACGTCCCTTCGCGTCGCCGGGTTGGTCATGTCCCGCACGCTGGCCGGCAGCTGCAGGACGCCACCGCCCGCCAGATCGCGCACGATCGCCAGGATGCGCGGGTAAAGCTCGGCCTGCAATCCCATGGCGCCGTAGAGCGCCCGGGGATCGGGCCGCCACATTCCGTTCTCGTCTGGGGCGGCCCGGTACTCGGCTGCCAAGACCGCGGACTCCGCCATCGAGGCCAGGCTGGCGAGCTCGCCGAGCTTCTCCTGGACTCCGGCTATGCCATCGACCCCATTGACCGCGGCGATCTTCCGGGCGAGCCCGAGAATGAACTGAAGCTTTGCCACGAAACGGATCTGGGCTTGACTATTGCCCATGATGTGGGCGCCAGTGCCGAAAAATTGCCTGCGCAGGCCGGCCACATCCCGGTCGACGAAAACCCGGTCCCAGGTGACGAGCACGTCGTCGAAGACCACGAGAGCATCGGTCTCGTCGTAGCGGCTGGACAGCGGGTAGTCGTAGGCGCTGGTCGCCCCGGTCGCGTAGGGCCGCCGGCAATACAGCTTCATGCCTTCCGTTGCCATCGGCAGCATGAAGCTCACCGCGAAGTCCCGGTCCTCCGGGGTCAACGGCTTGATGCACGAGATGAGAATCTCGTCCGCGACCGGGGCCCCGGTCGCCAGCATTTGCGCACCGCGGATGACGATTCCCTCCGCCCGCTCCCCGGCAACCCCGGCCTGGATAAAGTCGCCGTCCCAATCGTGGGCGGTGCCCGCCCGGGAAAACTGCGGCGGAATGATCGCATAGGTGACGAACAGGCTCTCGTCGAGCAGGCGTCTGTAGTGGGCCGTGGCATTGGCCGCGAAATCGTGCGGCTCCCTGGCGAACGCCTGGGGACAGGATGCAAAACCGGCCAGGAACGCCCCCACATGGTCGGGTCCCCGGCCCACCCAGCCATGTGTGTGCCGTGCCCAGATCTCGATGGCTCTGCGCCGGGCGGCCAGTTCTGCACGGGATCTGGGGATGCAGAAGACCTGGTTGGCTTCCTGGCCGGTTTCGGGGGCGGTATAGGTCATGGCGTTGAGTGGGTCAGCGGCGAGGTCATAGAGTTCGGCGATGGTGCCGGCCACCGGGGCAAAGGCCGGATGACTGGTTACGTCGCCTACGCGCTCACCGTCGAGGTATATCTCGCGGTCATCCTTCAGGGATGCCAGGTACTCGTCTCCTTTGCGCATCAGCGCCTCCTCAGGGCCGTCAATCATCGTGCCCGGCCCTGCCTGCCGGGTCCAGCGACCGGGTGCCCGGTAGCGGATGGCCAACGGCGGATGTTTGCCGCCTGCTGTGGCGCGCGGCCATCCTCTACCTAAGTTGCCGCGATCCCGGGAGGGACGATCCCGTGCTCGGAATTGCTCAGCGTGCGGTGGAGATGAAGTGGCCATTGCTGCCGCTGCGTCCGGTGGCTGGCCGGTATTACCCGTACGATCCGTCCTATATCCGGGATCCCTACCGGCAGCTTGACCGGTTGCGTGCCGCTGCGCCGGTCTACTACAGCAGGGTGACCGGCTCTTACTTGATCAGCAGCCACGCACTGGCGACGGAAGTGCTCGGCGACTGCAGGTACACCTCTAACCGCAAGCTGGATGGTTCGCTGCGCAATCGCATGTTCCTGCGTTTCGCAAGGTTCAGCCCGGTCGAGGAAAGAGCGATCGACAACACGTTGCCCATCGTGCCCGAAGACATGCATCAGCAAATGCGCAAGGCGATCAGTTACGACTTCAGCAAGCGGCGGATTACGGCGCTCCTGCCGCGAATAGAGTTCTGGGTGGATAAGCTGCTCGATGCGGCGGCCGCCCGCGGCGAGATCGACCTGATCGCGGACTTCGCGGCCAAGCTGCCGATCCTCGTCGCGGCTGAATTGCTCGGGTTTCCGCCGGACGACGCGCGGCAGCTGCAGGGCTGGTCAGACAGCTATCTGATACTGGTCGACCCCATGATCAAAGGGGCCGGTATCTCGCGGATGAGCGGCGCTTTCCACGAATTCGACACATATATCGCCGATACGCTGCGCCGGAAGACTGCTGACCCCGGCGACGACTTGATGACCCGGCTGCTGGAGCGGCAGCGCGATGGTGAGTTCGACGATGTCCAGGTACGCACCCTTGTCATGATGCTCGTGATTGCCGGGCACGAGGTGATCACAAACCTGGTGGGTAACGCCGCGGCCTGCCTGCTGCGATTCCCCGATCAACGTAACCGGCTGCGCGATGAGCCAGCGCTGATGCCGGCCGCGATCGAAGAGTTCATCCGGTTCGAGTCGCCGATCCAGGCGGTATGGCGGATAGCCAAAGAAGACCTGGAGATCGATGGCGTCAGGATTCCAGCCCGGCGGGCGGTCACCGTTCTGATCGGAGCCGCGAACAACGACCCCGGTCAGTTCGCGAATCCACGCCGCCTCGATCTCGGCCGCGCCGGCAACCGGCACCTGGGATTCGCCCACGGCTCACATTACTGCGTCGGTCCCTGGCTTGCGCGGGCCGAGGGAGCGGCCGCGCTGTCGCGTTTCCTTGAGCGCTTCCCCGATTTCCGCGGTGACGCGAATGGGCTGAACTGGAAGCCTGCCGCCGGCCTGCGCGGGCTCTACGAATTGCCGCTCATCCTGTGAGAGCGCTGCACTGTGTCGAGGAGGTCACCCCGCACTGGTGCTCCGCTGCCCTCTCCCGGTGGATCGGTCCCGCCCAGGTGGTTTCGGTGGCCGCGACCGAAGCAGGTGCGGGTCAGATGGCGGACACGTACCGGCTGCGGTTGAGCTACCAGCCCGCGGACGCCGGTCCGCCCACCTGCGTGGTGAAACTGACGGCGGCTTCGCCGGCCAGCCGCACGGCCGCCAGGGTGACCCGGGCGTATGAGATCGAGGCACGGTTCTATCAGCACCTCGCGTCCAGGTTGCCCGTGCACAGCCCACACTGCTACGTCTCGTGCTACGACGAGCGATCGCGCGCTTTCACGTTGCTCCTGGCCGATCTGGACACGGGCCGTGTCCCGGACCAGCTCAAGGGCTGTGATCTGGGTGACGTGGAACGGGCCGTCGATCAGCTCGCGGCGCTGCACGGGCCGATGTGGGCAGACCCCGCCCTGGCGTCGATCGCCTGGCTGCCGCGCCATGACGGCCCCGATGCCGCCTGGATGGCGTCACTGGTCGCGGCGGTCTACCCCCGCTTCCAGCGCCGGTTCGCACACCGGCTGAGACCCCAGGTCATCGACCTCCTCGATGTCTTCGTACCGAGAGTCGAGCGGTACCTCCGGGACCGCCCCGGTCCCCGGACACTGGTCCACGGTGACTTCCGCGCCGACAATCTCATCGTCGACAAGGGCCAGATCACCGTGCTGGACTGGCAGACCGCGGCATACGAGCCCGCGGTCACCGACCTCTCCTATTTCCTCGGCGGCAGCGTCGGCATCCGCCAGCGACGGGAGATCGAGCGATCCGCGGTGCGCCGGTACGTCGGCGCCTTGCGCAGGTACGGGGTCACCCTTTCCATCGACGATTGCTGGCGCGACTATCGCCGGTACGCATTTGGTGGGCTGCTCATGAGCATTGTCGGGTCTACGCTGGTCGCCCGGACCGACCGTGGCGATGACATGTTCGCCGTCATGGCCAACCGGCACGGCATGCATGCCGTCGATCTCGGCTCCCGCTCATTTCTCGGCTGACGCCGGCTTCACGCCGGTGCGCTGCCGCAACAGTTCCAGGACCAGATCCTCGACTTCCTCGACCGTGGTGATGTCCTGCACCTGTGCCTGATCGATCGGTGGCAGATCGAACTCGTCTTCCAGGGTGAAGCCCAATTCGAGCAGGGCGAGCGAGTGGTATTCGAGGTGGTCGACCAGTTTGGTCTCACCTGTCTGGACCCCATCGGGGTTCGGCGCCACCTGCAAGATGATCGACCGGACCCTCGCCCGGGCGGCTGCGTCGGCCTGTTCGGCTGCACTGCTCATTCGGTCTTCTCCACCGTTTTCGTCATCGGCTGGATCCCTCTCCCTCGCCGCTCGCCCATCCTTACGCCTGGAAGGTGACCGGGAGCGAGAGGAAGCTGCGCACCGTGGCTACCGGGAGCGGGACCGGGGTGCCAGTCATCCGCAGCGGTGCCGGTGCGTCGTGCAAGGCGTGGACCAGCTCCCGGAGGGCGAGGTGGGCGAACAGCGACCCGACGCACGAGTGGGGCCCCCACCCAAAGCCGAGGTGCTTGTTCGGGGTGCGGTCGAGCACGAGCTCCTGCGACCGCGGGAACTGGGCCGGATCGCGGTTCGCGGCGGCGACGGCGACGAACACCGGGTCGCCCTGTTTGATCGTGACGTCCCGGATCTCCGTCGCGCGCGTCGCTACCCGGCCCGTGGCCCACGTCGGCCCGTCGAACCGCACGAACTCGTCGGTCCCGGTACTCAGCAGGCCCGGGTCGCGGAGCTGATCGAGGACATCGGGCCGTTCCATGAGCCTGAAGGCGACGTTTCCGTAGGTGCCGAAGAGCGTGGTGTAACTCCCGCTGAAGAGGAGGCCGGCCATGTTCTTGATGACCGGCCGGGGCACGCCCATCTCGGCGGCCCGGTCCCTGAGGGTCGCGATCGTGCCATGAGTGTCCGCCGAGCCGAGCCATCCGTCGATGATGGCCCCGAAGGCCTCGAAGTTCTCCTGGATCTGGCGCGCCGTCTCGGCGTCGTCCCCGCCGAGGTCCTCGTCGAACTTGCGGGCCATGCTCTCGGCGATCGCCTTGAAGACCCGGGGGTCGGGTTCCTTGACGCCCATCAACTCGGCCGTGATCGTGCCGGCCAGCGGCGCGGCGACCTCGAAGACCCAGTCGAACGACGGCCGTGACGCGACTCCCTCGAAGATCCGGTCGATGCTGGCCCGGACGCTGCGGCCGATCTGCTCCAGGTCCTGGGCGTGGACCGAACCGATGAGGAGCCGCCTCAGCTCGCTCTGCTTCGCCACGTCAATGGACTGGAGGCTCGCGCTGGCCTCGGTGGACTGTTCGCTAACCCGGCGGGGGTCGCGGATGAACAGCTCGGAGTCCATGAGGATGTCGCGGCAGTCCTCGTAGCGGGTGACGACCCAGGCGCCCATCTTCTCGTGCCAGAACACGGGATGCTTCTCCTGGAGCTCCGCGTAGATGGGGTAGGGGTTCGCCAGCATGGCCGGGCTGAGCGGGTCGAATTCCGGAGCGGAGCTCATGGCTTGGCTGCCTTTCGGTGGTCCCAGCTTCCGGACGTTACTGGCGCCGCCCGCTTGCGTCGAGGGTGCGACAGAGAACACCCCAACGCGGCGTCGGATCATCCTTACGAACAGTTACTTCGCCCAGGTCGTGGCGCGCAGATCAGCCATCCCCGAGGGCCGGGGGGTGGCCATGCGCACGGCTTGCGGCCCCTCGGAAATCGCTGACAAGCTCGGCACAGGTCTTCTGTATCCGCAGATGAGGAGAACAGAATGGCTGACGATGTCCGCACGGCCAGCCGTCGTCCCGCCATAGACATCGCGTCGGTGTGGCGCCTGGCGGAGCTGGCTGACTACGTTCTTCCCTTCGCGATCCGGGCTGTCTGCGCGCTTCGCGTGGCCGATCATCTCGTCGATGGGCCGCTGCCGGTCACCGACCTCGCCGCGGGCTGCGACGCGGACCCTGGCGCGCTGCAACGCGTCCTTCGCGCGCTGGCCGGCAAGGGCATTTTCACCGAATCCGAGCCGGGTGTCTTTGGCCTGACCCCGCTGGCCCAGCCGTTGCGCAGTGATCATCCCATCTCATTGCGTGACGCCTACCCGTTCCTGGTCGGCGACCTGCAAGCCTGGGCGCGGTTCGACTACACCGTGCGCACTGGGCGCTCGGCGTTCGAGTACGTCCATGGGATGGGCTACTGGGACTACATGGCGGACCATCCCGAGGACAGCAAGCGGTTCGACGCTTCTCAGGCCGCCGGAACCCGGATGGAGCTGCGGACCTTGCTGTCCGCCTACGACTCATGGACAGAACTGACTTCGGTGGTCGACGTCGGCGGTGGCAACGGAATGTTCCTGACCGGCCTGCTGGCCCGGTTCCGTCATATGCATGGCACATTGTTCGACCAGCCGCATGTGGTAGCCAATGCGCCTGACGTGCTGCGGGAAGCCGGGTTGACCGATCGTTGCACGGTCGTGGGCGGCAGCGTTTTCGACGAGGTGCCGCCCGGTGCCGATGCCTACCTGATGAAGCGCTTTCTGTGGTCGTGGCCTGACGACCGGGCGGACAAGGTGCTCAGCCGGGTGCGCGCGGCGATGCGCGAGGATAGCAGGCTGCTGCTGCATGAGCCGGTCGTGTATCCCGGCGATGGTGCTGAGGTTGGCAAGATCTACGACCTGATCCTGCTGGCGATGGGCGGCGGCTGTGCTCGCTCCGAGGAGCAGCTCCGCGTGTTGCTCGAGGGCGCCGGGCTGCGTATA
>Ga0070730_10000796_pt1 | contig 33515 bp, 30 predicted proteins | sample Coa_R1_3_FD_66447 | JGI IMG/M metagenome (GOLD analysis project Ga0070730, IMG submission 66447) | Surface soil microbial communities from Centralia Pennsylvania, which are recovering from an underground coalmine fire - Coalmine... | ecosystem: Environmental > Terrestrial > Soil > Unclassified ... | reverse complement strand
AGCCGCACAACTCGCTGCCGGAGAAAAAGAAGAGGAGCACACCAGTTCGACGGAATATTTGTTGATGTTCTTATCCGTGGGCGCGGCAGGGCTGGGATGGTTCATGGCGGGACGTGCCTATCGCGATGCGGATAAGGGTTACGTCGAGCCCATTGCCGCGGCATCGGCTCCCCTCTCCAACACGCTGCTGAACAAGTATTACGTCGATGAAGGTTACGACTACGTGTTTACCGGACGGCGCAAGGTGGGAGACGTACGTCTGGGTGTGATGGGCGTGGGCGAAGCGAGTTCGTGGTTCGATGCCAATGTCGTGGACGGCGCCGTCAACGCGGCAGGATGGATCACGCGGCTAACAGCGACCATCTCGAGTTGGTGGGACAAGTGGATCATCGACGGCGTTGGCGTCAACGGGCCGGCAATTTTGGCGCGTATGCTGAGTTATCCCGCGCGTTTGCTGGAGTGGGGACTGGTGCAGTGGTATGCGCTGGTCATGACCGCGGGGCTGGTTGGGTTTGCGTTTTATTACATGTATCACTGAACGGCGGCTTCAAGCTGCTGGCGCCTGGCTTCCAGCCAAACGCGGATCGCTAGGCAGCAAGAGCTAGGAGCTAGAAGCTAGAAGCTAATTATGCAATCTCACATACTCTCGATCATCCTGTTCACGCCGCTGGTGGGGGCGTTCCTTCTGTTGTTTGTCCCGAAGGACAACAAAGACGCCATCCGCTGGATCGCCAACATCTTCGCGCTGGGCGGCTTCCTGATCTCTCTGCCGCTGGTGCCTGCGTTCTGGGCGGTGCGCTTTGAGCCCGGCTTCAAATTCATGGAGGGCTCGGCGAATAACTGGATTCCCTCGATCGGGGCGGGATACGTGCTCGGCATCGACGGCATTTCGTTCCTGCTCATCATGCTCACGACGCTGCTGGGATGGATCTCGATCCTGTCGTCGTGGACGGCGATCGAGAATCGCGTGAAGGAATATTACGTCTGGTTTCTGGTTTTGCAGACGGGCATGCTGGGCGTCTTCATGGCGCTGGATTTCTTCCTCTTCTTTGTGTTCTGGGAAGCGATGCTGGTGCCCATGTATTTGCTGATCGGCATTTGGGGGGGCCCGCGAAAGCTTTACGCGGCGATCAAGTTCTTCCTGTACACGCTGGCCGGTTCGGTGCTGATGCTGTTGGGAATTTTATTCCTGTACTTCCATCACCATGCGGTGGCCGGGGTTTACACGTTCAATCTGCAGGCGTTATATGAGACCGCTCCCAAGATTTATTCCGATTACGGCGCGTCTGCGGCCACGCTTCTGTTCCTGAGCTTCTTCTTCGCATTTGCGATTAAAGTGCCGATGTTCCCCTTCCACACGTGGCTGCCCGATGCGCACGTGGAGGCACCGACGGCGGGATCGGTCATCCTGGCGGGCGTTCTGCTGAAGATGGGGACCTACGGATTCATCCGCTTCTCGCTTCCCTTCTTTCCTGACGTGCTGACGCATACCAAGGTTCGCGGCTGGATGATCGCGCTCTCGATCATCGCCATTATTTATGGGGCGCTCGTGTCGCTCATGCAGAAAGATATGAAGAAGCTGGTGGCGTATTCGTCGGTCAGCCACCTGGGATTCTGCACGCTGGGAATTTTTGCACTGAATCCCGCGGGATTGAGCGGGTCCGTGCTGCAGCAGATTAATCACGGGATCTCCACGGGCGCGCTGTTCTTGATCGTCGGCATCCTCTACGAGCGGCGGCATACGCGCGAGATTTCCGAATATGGCGGCATATCGAATGTCATGCCCGTATACGCAACGATCACGATGATCATGTTCCTGTCGTCGATGGGACTGCCGCTGCTGAACGGATTCGTCGGGGAGTTCACGATCCTGCAGGGCACGTTCATGGAGAGTTGGAAGTGGGGCGCCTGGGCGGTGCCTGGGGTCATTCTGGCGGCCGCGTACTTGCTGTGGCTGTACCAGCGAGTGTTCTTCGGGACGGTGACGAATCCAAAGAATGAAAAGCTGCATGATTTGACGCCGCGCGAGGTCGCTACATTCGTGCCGCTGATCATCATGGCGTTCTGGATCGGGTTGTATCCCAAGCCGTTCTTCCAAATTCTTGAGCAGCCGGTGAACCATACGATTGCTATTGTGCGGCCGGATTATCCGCAGCCGGGAGCTACCGCGAATGCTTCCGCTCAACCTGCTGGGCAGGTAATGCCCGGGGCGGTGCCGACAGCCGAGTCCGGGGCGCTCGCTCCGCTCGCGGAGCGGACGAATGCGTCCGCTCCTACACAAGGCAAGGGGAAGAACTAGTGGTCTGGACTGACTATCTTCTCGCGCTGCCGATTACGCTGCTGACGCTATTTGCGCTCGGCATCCTGCTGATCGACTTCATGCTGCCGGCGGAGATGAAGTGGGCCAACGCGGTGACGGCGTTTATGGGCGTGTGCTTCTCGGCGGCGGGAGTTTACAAGATCCAAATGTGGCTGGGGAACGCTGGCGGATCGCCCGGCATGTTGAACACGATGCTGGTCGACCGGTTCGCCATTTACTTCTTCTATCTGTTTCTGGCGGGCACGGCGATTGCGATCCTGATGTCAGTGCGCTACCTGGAAACGGAGCGCGAAAGCCATGGCGAATACTACGCGCTGATGCTGCTGTCGGTGGCGGGCATGATGTGCATGGCCGCGGGGTATGACATCGTCCTGATTTTTATTGGGCTCGAGCTGATGGCGATCTCGACTTATGTGCTGGTGGGATTCCTGCGGCGCGACCGGCGGTCGAATGAGGCGGCGCTGAAATATTTGCTGCTGGGGGCATTCTCGTCGGGGATTTTTGCTTACGGGCTTTCGCTTTTGTATGGGCTGTCGGGCAGCACGAATCTGTCCGTGATCCACCAGGAAATGATGCGAAAAGTGGCCGACCCGCAGTACAAGCCTGTCGTCGTCATTGCGCTGGCGACGACCATCACCGGCTTGCTCTTCAAGATTGCGGCGATTCCCTTTCACCAGTGGGCTCCGGACGCCTATGAGGGGGCGCCGACGAGCATCACCGGATTCATGTCGGTCGCGGTCAAGGCTGCAGGTTGGGCCATGCTGCTGCGAATCCTGGTTGTGGGATTGATGCCGCTGCGCGCGATCTGGGTTCCGATCCTGGTGTTTGTCTCAGTCGCGACGATGACGGGCGCGAACCTTGCCGCGTTGACCCAGAACAACACCAAGCGCCTGCTCGCATATTCGTCGATTGCACACGTGGGCTACATGCTGCTGGGGCTGATCGCGGGCACGGTGACGGAGCTGAGTCCTGACGGAATCAAGGGAATCCTGATCTACCTGCTGGTTTACACGTTCATGAACCTGGGAGCGTTCGCGGTGATTACGTCGTTGCGGCACCGGAACGTGATCGGCGATGAACTCGACGACCTCAACGGCCTCTGGTCGCGCGCGCCGGTGGAAGCTGTGCTGATGCTGGTGTTCATGTTGTCTCTGGCCGGAATCCCACCGCTAGCTGGGTTTTGGGGCAAGTACTTCATCTTCCTGAGCCTGATTGAGAGCAAACACTACGTACTGGCGGCGCTGGGCGTGCTGTATTCGGTCTTTGGGCTGTACTACTACCTGAAGATCGCGAATGCGATGTTCATGCGGCAACCGGAGAAGGGCGAGGAAAGATTGCCGGTCAGCCTGGCGATGCGTGCGGCGCTGGCATTGACGGGGCTCGGTACGATCTACATTGGAATCCTGCCGAACCGGTTTATTGAGATTGTGAACTGGGCGCTGGGGATCGCGAATAATCCCAGCGTCGCGAAGTTGACTCACTAGCCGCACGTACGGTGCTTGCCGTGCCTTCGAATCAAGATCCCGACAAAAAGAAAAGCCCCTGGGTACAGTTTGGGCGCTACAGCCAGCTGGCATTCATGCTTCCCGCTGGGACGGTCGCGGGATATCTGGTGGGTTCATTAGCGGATCGATGGCTGCATACGACGTGGTGTAACGTCTTAGGGCTACTTCTGGGAACGATCGGTGGGCTGGTTGAATTGATCCGGACCGTCTTGCGAGACACGAAATAGGGCGACCACAGGGGCTAAAGCCCTATTCTATTTGGGCTACCAACGCGGCCCTTGAAGGGCCGCTCTTCCACGGTTGTACGGTTGTACGGGTGCACGGTTGTACGGGTGCACGGTTGTGGCGCGCACGGTTTGACGAGCTGCGGCTTGACACGCGTGATTCGAAGGCGATTGTAGAAAACGAAAAACCGGCCACTCGCACATGAAGGACGGTCCTCAAAAATCTGATACCGCGGTCGGATCGGGTGAGGCAGATGCCTTCTATTCCAATGCCCTGCCACGCATTCGCAATTTCATGCTCGGGCTGGCTCCGATTTTCGCCGTCGCTGCATGGTGGAGATACGGGCATTTTGCAGCACTGGGATTTGTTTTGGGATGCGTGATCGCCTACGTCAATTTTCATTGGCTCAAGAGCGGGGTTTCCGGGCTCGCGGACCGCGTCACCAGCAGCGCGAAGGCGCAGTCCGGCAGGGGGATTGTGGCCCGTTTCCTGTTCCGCTACGTGTTGTTGGGAGCCGCTGCGTATGCTATATTAACCAGTTTCCCCGCGAGCCTCAGAGGGCTGTTTGCGGGCTTGTTTTTGCCCGTCGGGGCAATTGCCTGCGAAGCGGTGTATGAGCTTTACGCCGGGATTGTCCGGGGAATCTAGATAGTTGAATTCCCAGGTCTCGCAAAAAAGGCGAGACCTGGGGCACCCACAGAATTCATGCCTGAACAACTTTGGTTCACCGCGTTTCTGAATCATCTGTTCGCCGGCCCTGTCACCGCGTTTCTGCGGACTCTTCATATTGAGCCGAAACATCCTGCGGCGCCGATCGCGGATTCTCTATCGATGGAATTGCTGGTATTCGCGTTCTTGCTCGTGATCTTCTTAATGGTCAGATCACGGCTATCGGTAGAATCGCCGGGAGCGCTGCAGCATGCGTTTGAGGGCATTGAAGGATTCGTGCTCGGACAGAGCCACGAAATTATCGGACATCATAGCGAGTCGTACACGCCGTTTTTCGCCATTATCTTCATCTTTATCCTGATCTGTAATTTGATCGGGTTGATTCCGGGTTTCGAGTCGCCGACGGGCGTGCCGTCAGTCCCACTGGGATGCGCCATTTGTGCGTTTCTCTATTACCACACCCAGGGATTCAAGCATGCCGGAATTGGATACCTGAAACATTTCCTGGGACCGATCCCGGCATTGGCGCCGCTCATGCTCCCGATCGAGTTGATCAGTCACACCGCGAGGTTGCTCTCGCTCACGGTTCGTCTTTGGGCGAATATTTTTGCCGGCGACCTGATCACGCTGGTGTTCTTTTCCATGATTCCGATCGGTGTTCCGATCGTTTTCAGCGGACTGCATATCGTCGTGGCAATCCTGCAGGCTTACGTGTTCATGCTGCTGTCGATTATTTACGTGTCGGGAGCGGTGTCGGAAGAGCATTAGGCAGTTATCAGTCGTCAGTTTTCAGTTGTCCGCACTCAACTTGGTTTTGGTTTGACTGAGTACCGAGTACTGACAACTGAGTACTGCCTTCAGCGTGAGGGCGCCTGCACGGTATGGCGTCAACCACCCACTGGCGGCAAATTCATACGAGGAGAAACACCATGCGTCAATTAAGTCGAGTATTCATGGCCCTGTCCGCGCTGTGCTTCGCCATGCCGGCGTTCGCACAGGGCGGAGGCACCAGCGAAGCGAGCTGGGTTGCCATCACTGCCGGATTTTCCATGGCGATTGCATCCGCCGTGTGCGGCCTTGCGCAAGGCAAAGCCGTCGCGTCGGCGACCGAGTCGCTAGCCCGCAATCCTGCTGCCCGCCCGGGAATTCAGTTCGCGCTGATTCTCGGCCTGGTGCTGATTGAGTCGCTGGCGCTGTATACCCTGGCGATCATCTTCTTGAAGGTGAAGTGAGGACAAGGTTTCAAGGTTTCAAGGTTTCAGAGTTTCAGGGTTTCAAAGTTTCAAGGTTTCAGGGTTTAAAAGTTTCAAAGTTGTGCAGCAGAAAAGCCTCCAGCAGAATGTGGAGGCTTTTGTCATTGAAACCTTGAAACTCTGAAACCTTGAAACTTGCTCTTAGACTTTTCGGTCTCCGCCCCACTCCGGGCCACGGCTTTGCGGAGCAGCATTGAGGGCGTCCACCAGCAGGCGGCGCAGTTTGTACCGGCTATCGAGATCGGTGCTGACGATTTCGAATCCCACCTCATTCACGCGCGCGCGGCGCAGCAGCACGTGAGCGCGAATCTTGGAACGCATCCCCAGCGAGATCTCGAGGTCGGCCTCGCTGCCAATGCGGAGATTGTCTTCCTTTGTGCCCATGCCGCCGCCGAGGCTCAATTCGCGGATCATGATCTTCGACTTGCCCCATGAGCTGCCGATGGTTCCGCTCACGGTCTTGGAAAGCACCATGCGCTCGTAGCGGCGCTGGCGTACCCAGGGACATGCTGGCGCCATATCGAGCGGGGCGATGGCCAGTTCGGCAGGCTCCAGGCCACTATCCGACATGACTTGCGAACTGTAACGGGGATCGGTCTTCGACAGAGCTTGTGCGGCAGCGACGCGCAGCTCGCGATGATGCACAAAACCAAAAGTCTTTCTGGTTTCGAGAATTTCGCGGAGTGTCTGGATTGCCTCGGCATCCTTCAGCCGTCCAAGAGATTCAATGGCCTTGAGCTGAACGTAGGGAGAACGCGAAGCGGATTCCCCGGGCCGAGCCATCGCGATCAGAGGGGGAGCGGCAGTGAGATCGCCGCTCATGCCAATTTCGTCGATGGCCTCTGGCAGTACCAACGGATCCAAAACCTCAGCCAGTTCGAGCAGGGTGCGTCCGCGATCGGGAGCGTTGCCGTAGGCGATCTGGCGCACCACGATGTCGTGGTAAAAGCGGTTCCATTCCGGCAACCGGGAAGGAAGCAGTTCGAGAAGAGTGCTCACATCGAATCGGCTGAGCAATCCGACCACAGCGGAAGCTTGCCGTGGCTGCCCGGTCCGCAGGATCTCGCGTAACTGGAGCATCGCGGGGGAACCCAACTGTTTCACGAGGTCGAGCATGTGGTCGCATTCGTCGCGCCGCATGCAACGGAAGAACCGATCGGCGAGGTGCTCGGCGCCAGTTTGGCTGGTCCGCCGCAACACTGACAACAAGTCGTCTGGAATTGGATCCAGCTGTAAGGCTTCTTCAATGTACTCGGGCAGCCGGTTTTCGACCCCCACGCGCGGGCGCAGGTCGCTCATCAGCACCGGGCGCTGCACGGTGATCAATTCCATGCCGGCGCAAACCTCGCTCACCGCAGCATAATTCTTGGCGGCGCTGGCCTCCTGGCTAAGGCGCACAAATGCCGCGCTCATCTGGCTCTGCAGCTCGGGCTCTTTTTCGGCAATCAGCTGTTCGCTGAGTTTGCGGACCGCCTGCGCCATGGGTTGGCCGCCCAGACGGGCGTAGAGGTCGGCAACCTGGCTGATGCCAATCGCGGTTTTGCGGCGCGGTTCCGTTTCTTTGGCGCCCAGGCAACTGGTGTAATTGTTGAGGATGTCGGCTGCGCTTTGTTTATCGTCACGGTCGAGCAGCACTTCCACGAACTGGCGCAGGTTGCGCGGCGGGACACACGGCGCCTCATGGGACATCAACACGCTTCGCTTGCCGGATTCCGGGACTTCAGCCCAGAACATGCGGTCGAGGATGTCGGCGTGCGATTCGACCAGAATGCCGGCCTTGCTCATCTTGTCTTCCTGAATTTTCAGAATCTGGCGCAATGAGTCCATCTGACGGCTCATGTGCTCCATCATCTGGTGCACGGCATTCACTTTGACCTCGCCCTTCTGATAGCGCTCGAGGGCGAACCGAATCGCCATGTGCTCTGCGGCTTTCATCAGCAGAGGCGTATCCTCTTCCTCGTGGTGCGCCGCAGCCTGGGCAGACAGGGCTCCCAGCAACTGCTGCAGATTCAAGCGAGTGTTGGGGTCGGTTGTCGCCAGTTCCTTCTGCAGATCCTCCTCTTTGACGTTGGGATCGTACTGCACCTCACCGAAACGTGTAAGGAGGCGGATTGCTTGAATTACTTCCCACTCTTGAAGGGGGACGACTCCCCCAACGAAGCCGGGAGCGACCGCAGTTCCGGCACTCCCCGGAGCGCCAGTTGCAGCTCCGCTTCCAACTCCAGGTCCCCATCCAAATCCGCTGCTGCTGCTGCCGCCCGCACCTGCCACGCCTCGACCGACAGCCGCGTTGGGGATGCTGCCCAAAGGCACCATGGGAACACCGTCCGGCCCGGTTCCTCCACCGCCAGACTTGGCGCCCTCGGCGGCCGCAATCAACTGCAACAGCTTTTGGGGATCATTCAGCCAAGCCTTAAATTCGGGGCCCAGAGTTTGCGCGGCAATTTGGGCCGCGATGCTCACGTCGCCGGTCAACGGATCGGCGGCGACGAACTTAACTTCGTTGATCTTGATGGTGCTCGCCTTGGGGCCGGATGCCAGGGCGTCCTTGATCTGCTTGGCGACGTCGGTCGCCTTCGAACCGGCAACGGTAAAGGCGCGAACCAGGCGTACGAAATCTTCTTCCGTAACGTCCCGGGAGAAGTGCAGGCTGGCTAAGCCGGCGGTCCCGAGGAGCGTGGCGAAACTCTTTTCGGCTTGGCCGGCCTCGAGCGGAATTCCGTCCAGCAGCAGCTTGTTGTCGGAGACCCCTAGCAGGAATCCAGCATCGCCGCCCGCGGGCAACGCGGCCTGCAGCTCATTCCATGTGACTTCGAACTGACCTTCAGTGCGCTTGTGATCATAGCCGTACATCCGCGCGTACTTAATGAGGATGTTCAGGCTGTGAACAAAAGCTTTCGCGGAGGCCGCACGGGTGCCCTGAGATGATTTTGCGCCGTAAATAACTGCCTCCTCGAAACGACAGTTTGAAGCTCCAGCGTATGACGAAAAGGTAAGCCCTCAAACGTTACGGAGGTAATTGTCCTGCGGGAATGGCCCTCCGGAACCGGTGAGTAGGAACACAGGACTTTTCGCTTCTGAAGTAAGGCCTTTTTGTAATAAAATCGCCCTTCCCCCCGAACCATGCTTATGGAGAACATGTTTTTCTACGCTCTCGTGCAGTTGAACCTTGTTTTCGGAGTTGCGGGATTGGTGTGGCCCGATAAGCTGATGCCGCTTTATGGCGTACTTATGTTTCCCTGGCCCGCGACGCATCGCGCGATCCGGCTGCATGGAGTGATTGCTATTTTCGGTTACGTGTTTGTGGTAGCCAGACTTCTCAACCTGGCATACCGATAAGGGATGAAGGCTTAACGCCTCGACCCTTTCGTGGGAACCACAATCTTACGCCCAGTATCTCCAGTAAAATATTTGTGACCTTCTCCGTCGGCGAGGGCTGTTTTGACAAATCGCGCCAAAACCACAGGCCTGCGCTACTGGATGTTGCGGACGCTCGAGGAGTGTGAGCGGGTTTCGGCCGACTTCAGCTCCGATCCTGTTCACGACCTGCGGGTTGCGCTGCGGCGATGCCGATCGATGGCGGACGGCATGATGGCCATTGACCCGGACCCCGACTGGAAAGCCATGAAAAAGTCCGGGAAACAACTGTTTCAGAGTCTGGGCAAACTGCGGGATGTCCAGATCATGATGGAGTGGATCGAGAAACTGGCGTTGGACGGTTCAGCCGGAGTAGTTTCACAACAGGGCTCGGACAATAGCAAACCCGATTCCGCAGGCCGCATCGTGCGTGCCACTCCTGGCACTGCGCTCCTTCAAATCCTCAAAGCCCGGGAGGCCGGACACAAACATGAGGCTCGTGCAGCCCTTGAGGAATTTGATCGCAAGCAGTGGCGGCACTGGAGCAAAGCGCTGCCCGTACTTGCCATGCGGGTCCGTCCGGGAAGCGCAATATTCAAGCACCTCGCGCTGGAGCGTTGGACCTCGGCACGCGAACTTCACTCTCGGGCCCTGCGCAATCGCTCGCAGGTGGCCTTTCATACCCTGCGCATTGGAATTAAGCGATTCCGCTATATCGTGGAAAACTTCTTGCCCGCGGAGCACAAAGCCTGGAGCGATGATCTGAAGCATATGCAGGACCTGCTGGGTGAGGTCCATGACCTGGATGTGTTGTGGGGGACTGCAATTTCCTGCCACATCTTCGCGGACCAGGAGTCACGCCAAGCCTTGCACACCCAAATTCTCCAAGAACGGACCAAACGGATTGCGGAGTACCGGCAGCGGACTACCAACGCCGACTCTCTATGGACCGTGTGGCGCGCCGGTCTACCCCAAGGTAAGCAGATCGAAGCAATTGCAACGCAACGCATGAAGCTTTGGGCGAAGGCGCTGGATCCCGATTTCGCACATTCGGAACGGGTAGCGCGGCTGGCGCTCGAACTCTATGACGCGCTCGTCACGGCCGGCTTGCTGAACTTTGAGTCTGGTACCCTGGCCGCATCGCAGAATGGTGCAGGAGAACAGGCGCGCGCCAGTCTCTACCTTGCCGCCCTTTTGCATGATGTCGGAAAGGTGAACGGAAACAAGGGACACCATAAAGAATCACTTGAACTGATCAAAAAGCACGGAACACCTCTCGGGTGGGACCCTCAGACGATGACTCGCGCCGCCGTCGTAGCTCGATTTCATTGCGGGGCCTTGCCTCTGCGCAGCCACAAGACCCTGCGCGATCTTCTTCCTGATGAACAGAAGACGATCATCCGACTGGCGGCGGTGCTTCGCCTGGCCAACGCGCTGGATTTTGCTCACGATGGACGTGTTCGCCGAGTGGAAGTTGAGAATGCAGGGCCCGCCATAAACAGCAGAAAGCAGAATGGTTTCCGCCGCAAACGTACAGCACTAGCGGAGAATCAAGCGCTGATCATCACGGCGGAGGGATACGCGGACGGAACCGCTACGGCGCAGGCTGTGGCGGCAGAGCGGTATTTGCTGGAGACGGTGTTGCGGCGGCCTGTCATCCTCAAGGCGTCTGCGCCCACCCGCCATTCGGCTTCCAGACGGAGCCGCCAACCGCCGGCTGCGTGATTCCGACGCTCCAGATGAAGCCTCCAAGTTACTTACACCGCGCTCCTCCGCAAAGTAGAAAGAGAATGATCATTCCAGCTTCTGGAACCCGGCAAGAGTAAGCCGGAAAGCAGCAAAAAATGACACACGCCCAACTCGTTGAAAAGGCCGTGCGCTGGCTCCGCTGGTATCGCTGCGGAGTTGTGCTGTCCGAGCAGGCTTGTGTCAGCGGCGAGATGCCTGATGCGCTCGGTTGGAAGCAGGCCTGCCACTCGGTGCTGGTGGAGTGCAAAGTCACTCGGGCTGACTTCCTGGCCGACCGCGCCAAGCCGTTTCGGCAGAAACCGGAAAAAGGCGTGGGAAGCGAGCGCTTTTACCTGACACTACACGGCATGGTGAAGGTCACGGAGTTGCCTGCCGGATGGGGGTTGCTGGAATTGCACCGCGGACGGATCGAAATGCTGCACGCATCTGCGAAAAATCTGCGGACTGCCGCCGGCTTCCGGTACGAGATGAACCTTCTGCTTGCCAGCCTGCGGCGAGTTGAGGTGCGAATTGAGCCGCAGAGCATTACCGACTTCTTGAAGTGGAAGAATCGGATGGCAGAATACAATCGCGGCACATTGCCAGAAGGGCTGACGACGTCGGAAGAAGAGATGAATGTGTTCCTTGAGCCGGAAGTGCCGGCCCATTGAGAGCCTAATCTCTGAGTGATCTGTCGGCAAAGCCTTTAACCGCTGAGATCGCCGAGAAAATCCGCGGAGGTCGCGGAGAAACCCCGTTGCAAAGAAGTTTTTCTCCCCGTTCTCAGCGGCTTGGCTCCGCGATCTCGGCGGTTAAAGGCTTTGAATTTCGCCGCAGTGAGCACAGAGGCAGCCAGGGCATACCCTCAAAAGAAGAAAACCGGGCTGGTTGGCCCGGCTTTTCTTGCGTCGAGTGGATGCGGTTACATCGCGCGCGGCGCGACTGGCATTCCGCACGGCCAGTCAAAACTTGAATAAGAGCCCCACGCAAAGACCTGTGCCAGCAGTGCAAGTTTCTCGCCAAGCCTTTCGTTCCAGAGGAACGTTCAGGTCGCACCCTCAAGTTCTTGATTCAACTATAGATTGAGTAACCGCGGGAACATCCGGGAAGCTGCTGCGGAAGCTCTGCTTGGGGGGCAACGCAAACAGTTGCACATCTGCACAACATTTTGTGCATGCCGGAATCAGGGCGCAGGGAGAAGTCTCTACATATCCCTGCGGCCTTCCATCGCCTTCAGCATCGTGATCTCGTCGGTGTATTCAATATCGCTGCCGACCGGGATGCCCATAGCGATGCGGGTGACCTTCACTCCAGCGCGCTTCAATTGCTGGGAAAGATAGACTGCCGTGGCTTCGCCTTCGACGGTAGGGTTCGTAGCGAGGATCACTTCTTCCACATCCCCCGATTCAACCCGCGAGACGAGATTGCCGATGCGGAGCTGCTCTGGGCCGATGCCGTGGAGTGGCGAGATGGCGCCGTGCAGGACGTGGAAGACACCATTGAAATGCTTGGTCTTTTCAATGGCTGCAATGTTGGTGGGCTCTTCCACCACACAGACGAGGCGCTGGTTGCGGGTGGGGCTGGTGCAGTAAACGCACGGATCGACGTCGGTGATGTTGTTGCAGACCGAGCAGAGACGAAGATTGGCCTTCACGTCGCGCACGGCGGCAGCCAGGGCTTCGGCGTCTTCGTCGCTGGAACGGAGAATGTGGAAGGCAAGGCGCTGTGCGCTTTTTGCGCCGACGCCGGGGAGCTTCTTGAGCTCATCGATCAGACGCGACATGGGTTCGGCGAATCGGGACATGGGATTGAGTAGTTGGGTGATTTTGTAATTGGGTAATTGAAAACGGTGCTCAAAGCATTCTAACCGGTTGCAGCACATCCAAAAACTCAATCAGCTTTGGGAAGCGTGTATTCCAAGTCGTAGGAATGCTTTCCGCCCGGGGCGATGGTGATCGTCATCGTACCTGTGATTCCGGTCAATTGACCGGTGCCGGAATCCGGGACAACCGTGATGTTCAGTTGCGGGTTGTTCTGCGTCATTGTGCCGTTGTGCTGGAGCACGAACGTCCCGGTACGGCCCTGCAGAATCCCCGAGACCTTCTCGATAGCGACATAAGCGCCGGAGCCTTTGACGCCCGTGCCCGCGGTCAGCATCTGGCCCTTGCCTTTGGCTTCCAGATCGCCATGGTATTGCTTGTCGAGAGTCATACGGGCGAGCAGGGGATCATCAGATTCACCTTCTTGTGGGGTCACTTTTACATCGAATGGTCCGGCGGCGTGGAGAGTCACGGGAGCCTCTTTCGGGCTTGCAGTCGTTTGGGCGAGGGCCGCGGAAACACAGGCGAACGCCAGGAACAACACAATGTTTGCCGCGATCGGCGACCTCTTGCGATTCAATCGTCGAGACAAATTCATAAGTGCTTCGCTCAGGATGACAACGTGGAAGGTGAAATAATCAGAGCCCCGGAATGCCCATTCCACCCAGCATGCCACCGACTGTGGATTGCATCTGGGCGTCGACCTTACGAGCGGCTTCGTTTACGGCAGCCTGGATCAGGTCCTGAAGCATCTCTACGTCGCCGGATTTCACGGCTTCGGGATCGATGCGCAAGCTAAGGAGTTGCTTGCGGCCATCCATCTTGGCGGTGATCGCGCCGCCGCCAGATGATGCTTCGACGATGGTCTCCTGCATTTTCTTCTGCAGGGACTCGTACTGAGCCTTGGCCTTGGACATTAGCTCTTGGAGATTGAAACCACCCATAAGACCTCTGTTTCAAAGTTTCAACGTTTCAAGGTTTCAAAGTACGAACGTTGCCGAGTTTTGAAACATTGAAACTTTGAAACATTCGATTATCGCTTTTCTCTGTAATCAATCACCGTTCTGATCTGCGCGCCGAATTTTTCCCGCATGCGGCGGACGATCGGGTCCTGCTCGGCGCGGCCCCGCCCTCCCGGACCGGGCGCGAGGCGGACCGCGCCATTGCGCTTATTTTCTCCAGTTGGTGAAACGGCCCCCGGGATAACCTTTAACTTCATGGCCCGCCCGAGCACGCCGCTGGCGGAAGCGACTGCGATTCGTTTGGCGTCGGGACTCAGGGACATATCGATCACCGTTTGCGACTCGGTTATCTTGATTACAACCTCGTTGCCCTGAACGCTCCACTCGCCCTCCGACAGCATCGAGACCAGAATGCGCTGATTGTTGTCGGAAAGCGCTTGCAGCACGGCCGTCTGCAGCTTTTCAATCTGTTCTGACTCAGAGGACCCAGGCTCCGGCTGAGCTTCCGGCTTCGGCTGTGGCTCGGGCAGGACTTCGGTGGAGACGTAGCTAGCCAGATCTCTACGAGTTGCTTCTGGAACTGCCGAACCCATAATCACCGGCTCCGGCTGGCTGGCTGAGGCTACGATCCGCGGCCCTGGCGAAGGGGGCGAGTTTGTAGCGTCTTCTTGCCGCGGAGTTCCCTTGCGGGCGGAATCTGCGGCGAATGGGCTTACATAATTGGGGCGGGACGACGGCGTTTCAGTGCGGCTCGCCTCCGGATTTGGCTTACCGACGAGCGCTGGCCGGGACTGCGGCTTTGTGGAACTCGCACCTGATGCCGGGGTTACGTCGCTCAGCAATTGCTCAAGGGGAAGCAGCTTCTGAGCGTGCGCCATTTTGAGCAGGCCGAGTTCGAGATGGAAGCGCTGCTCCTGCTTGTATCCCAATTCGCCGTGGGTTCGCAGCATGATTTGCAAATGGCGGGTGAGGTCTTCTTCGCCGAACAGTTCGGCGACCCGGGCGACGCGTTCGCGCTCTTCGCTCGAGATCTGCAGCAGAGGTGAATCTTTCCCCGCGACCTTCGCGACAGTGGCGTTTCGCAGGAAGCGAACTAACTGGCGCGCAAAATGTGTCGGGCTGTGTCCTTCGCTGATGAGATGGTCGACCTGGCGCAGGATTTCCTGGCTGTTGCTCTCCGAGACCGCTTGCATGACTTGCTCGAGAATGTGCGCGGGAGCGGCTCCAACTAGGTTGCGCACGGAATCGGCGGTCAGCTTGCCCGTGGATGACGCGATCGCTTGGTCAAGAATGGACAGGGCGTCGCGCATGGAGCCATCTCCGGCTTCAGCGAGCAAGGCCAGAGCATCATCGTCAGCATCGATTTTTTCGCGAGTAACCAAGTCGCGGAGCTGGCCGACAATGTCGTCGAACTTCACGGCGCGAAAGCTGAAGTGCTGGCAGCGCGAGCGAATGGTCTGTGGGATATCCTCGGGCTGGGTGGTTGCCAGCATGAACACAATATGGTCCGGCGGCTCCTCCAAAGTCTTGAGGAGCGCGTTGAAGGCGGCGTCGGTGATCTGGTGCGCTTCGTCGAGAATGTAAATTTTGAAGCGGTCGCGGGCCGGGCGATAGCGGGCCGCCTCGCGCAGCTCGCGGATTTCGTCGATGCCACGATTGGTGGCGGCGTCAATCTCAATCACGTCGACCGAATTCCCGGCGCGGATTTCAGTGCAGGATTCGCACACGCCGCAGGGCTCGGGAACAGGGTGATTCTTGGAGCGGCAATTCAGAGCGGCGGCGAGGATGCGGGCTACCGTAGTTTTGCCAATCCCTCGGTGGCCACTGAAGATATATCCATGAGCAGTCCTTCCCTGCTCGATGGCGTTCTGCAGGGTACGCGTGACGTGCTCTTGCCCGATGACCTCGGAGAACTTCTGGGGACGGTATTTGCGGGCCAGGACGGTATAACTCATGAGGGCGAAGCATCGATTATACGGGATGCGGGGCAGCCCTTGCGCAATCGTCCAAAAGCCGCGTCCCTGCTGGATTTTTGAGGGATGGGCTTGCTAAGGTGCGAGGCACGCGATAGGCTGGTGCATCAGAAGAAAGTGCGGGCGCGGCGAGAGAATTCGTCGGGAGGCCGCGGAGGAGAGATGTCATGCAATTAAAGCTTTCAAGACGGACTGTAGATGGGATTTTGGCGGTCACCGCCAGCGGTCGGATCGTATTCGGCGACGAGTCTGGCCTGCTGCGGGATGAAATCAAGAAGGCGATCGCGGACGGCAACAAGCGAATCGTGCTGAATCTGGGAGAAATCAGCTACATCGATTCCGGTGGCCTGGGAACTTTAGTCGCCTTGCACACGACGGCGCATAATGCCGGATCGACGATCAAGCTGGCCAACCTCACGCAACGCGTGGGAGACCTGTTGCAAGTTACGAAGCTGGCCACGGTGTTCGAGGTCCACAACTCCGAGTACGACGCGCTGGAAGCATTTCGGCAGGCCGCCTAGCGGCGCAGTAATTTGTCAACGTCAAGAACCGGCTCGCCTCGGCGAGCCGGTTTGTTCTGCCCTCGATGAAGAAATCCAGGAACAAGCCGCAAGAGGCGGGCGCGATGCGGCTGCGAATCGAACGCGCGATCCGGGCGATTCCGCCCGGGAAAGTCTCGACCTACGGCGGGGTGGCACGGGCAGCGGGATTTCCGGGGGCGGCGCGGCTGGTGGCGCGAGTTCTGCGGCGAAGCTTTGGCTTGCCGTGGCAGCGGGTGCTCGGGGCTGGCGGTCAAATCAAGCTGACCGGCGATTCGGCGATCGAGCAGCGTCTACGACTGGAAGCCGAAGGCGTGCGCTTTCACGGACGGAAGGTGGATATGAAGGCGCACGAGTTTAAAGCGAAGCTATCCAAACGGAAGGCTGGGCGTCCAACCTAACAATTCCGCGCAGAGGAGAGACTCACCTGGCCTTTTCGTGGATCGGGGGGATAGATGAAAAACTTCCTTTTGGGCGCGCTGGTAGCGGTGGTTGCGTGTGCGCTGGCCGGGTATGTGTATCTTTGGCTGGGATTCGCCGAGGTTCGTGGCGACGTCCCTCCCTCGCGTCTGGAATCGTCTCTGATGCGCATGGCCGTTCACGCCTCAGTTCGTAAGCAGGCGCCCGAGACTGCTAACCCTATCCCTCCGACAGACGAGAATTTGATCGCTGGGGGAAAAATGTATCTGAACGAATGTGCGGGCTGCCACGGCACGCCGGGAGTCGCACGCAAATGGGCGGACACTCTGAATCCTGCAGCGCCCCAGCTACCCGAGGTCGGAACAGAATATGCCGAGTCCCAGATCTTCTGGGTGGCTAAGCACGGCATTCGAAGGACCGGGATGTTTGCCAATGGAGTGTGGGATTCGGACCAAAAACTGTGGACGCTGGCTGCTTTCATCTACCGCATCAAGAAATTGCCGCCCGCAGTGGCGGAACAAATCGAAAAAGCCGCGAAGACCCCCGGCTAGTGCAATTCAGCGAAAACGATGTCCTACGCTGTCTTTCGCAGGGGCCCAGTGAGCTTGTCCTGCGAAGCACTATCCATCGTTCCGCCTGGCAACAACTCGCGCAATGCCCAGTCAATGCGTTCGACACTACGTTCGACGATGGGGACGCGGGTTTTCTCCGGCGCGTCAAGAGACGCATAAAGGATTTGCAGCTCGTTGCGTACGAACGCGTTCATGTCACGAATGACTCGCAACTGCTCAAAGAGCGCCTGACTCCTTTGCCTCTCATAGGCATAGACGACGCATGCCCCCAGAAGACCGACGAACAGCTCGTCGGCGATCATCCATTTAGGATGGCGATTGATGGTGAGATCAGAGCCGAATCCAACCATTACAACAACGATGAAGGCGAGCACGGCCAACGCAAATCGCTGACCTTTAGAGGGTATGGTGAACATAGAACATCTCCGCTGTTAACTCATCGTTCCGCTGTGGCAAATGCGTTGACCAAATGATATGGGCTGCCCATGGTGTAGTGTCTGTTGCGGCTGGGCACATCTGAGCGTTACTTCTTAAACTGGGGATCGATCGCCACCTGATAACCAGTAACCATTTTATTGGTCTCGTTGGCCATTCCTACGACCGCCATCAACTCTTTGAACATGGCATCCGTCATGCCTTTCTTCTGCGCCGACACCGTATGGGAGGCAATGCAGTAGTTGCACTGATTGGTGACGCTGACCGCAACGTAGATCATTTCTTTCGTTAAGGGATCGAGTGCGCCGGGAGCCATGATCTGCTTGATGTCTTCCCAGGTGCGTTTGAGCGTTGAGGGATCGTGCGCAATCGCTTTCCAGAAATTGTTGATCCAATCGGTTTTGCGCGTTGCCATGATGTCGTCGTAAACCGCGCGGACTTCGGGGCTGGCGTCTTTGTATTCGATAAGGCCGAAGATTGACATGGAGAGCTCCAAGTTTCAAGGTTTCAAAGTTTCAAGGTTTCAAAGTTTCGAGGTTTAAAAGTTTCGAGGTTATTGCGCACTCTGAAACGTTGAAACATTGAAACCTCTACGCCGGCAGTTCGCCGGACAGCAGCGTTTCCAGCTTTGCCGCCGGAACTCTCACCCCTACGTAGAAATGTCCGAACAGGGCATAGACGGCGCTGACTTCGTCGAAGCGCATTTCGTAGATCAGCTTTTTGAACACCAGCGGATCGTCGGCGAAAAGATCGACGCCCCACTCCCAGTCATCAAAGCCGATTGAGCCGCTAATGATCTGCTTCACTTCTCCGGCGTAGCGGCGGCCTACGAGGCCGTGATCGTTCATCTGACGGGCGCGCTCCTCGATGGGGAGCTTGTACCAGTTCTTATCTTCTCCACGGCGGCGGTCCATGGGATAGAAACAGGCGTAGCGGTTCGGCGGTATCTCAGGATACAGGCGCGGCTTCATCGCTTCCTTATGACGATTGAGTTTGCATTCGATTTCGGCTTTCCACTGATCGGAGTGCGGCTCGATGCCCTGATCGGTGAGCTCCTTATAGATTTTGATGGTCGATTCGTAGAGTCCGAGCTCAATGATGGAAAGATAGGATGTCGTCGGCTCGAGATAGTCGCTCAGGCGCAGGTTGGCGAGTTGGAGTTCCGTCTGGTTCAGGTCAGCGAAGGACTCGCGGAAGTGAATGAGCATCAGGTCGCCCTTGTGTCCGATCAGTGAAAACAAAGCGGACTGACCGGGAGAATGCTTTTCCATCGCGGAGAACACCGCCGAGGCTTCCTGCGCAATAGCCACCTTTTCGGCCGAGGAAAGCGCACGCCATGCGGGCCAGCGCAGGCGCATCATCTGATGCAGGACGCTGTAACCTTCGGTCGTCAGCGGCACTGCTGGAGTTTCTGCGGCCACCTGCGGACGCGGGTGGTGAGTTGTGGTCATCTATCTCTCCTGACTAAAGAAGATATTGTAGCGCGAAGAAACGGCGGGCAAGAACGTGGGAAAAATCAGGCTGATCCGTTTAGATGTCAAAAATTCTATAGGAACTGGACGGTTCTCTTGCCTGCAGCAGGGTGATGGCAACGTTGTAGACCGGGCTACCGCCCGTGGTCTTCCCTTCCAGTTGCCCGTGATGGGCGTGGCCGTGCAGCACCAGGTCGGCACCATGGCGGTCGATGACTTCGGCCAACCGCGAGGTTCCAAGAAAGGGATAAATCTCAGCTGCCTCCCCTTGCACCGTGGCTGCAATCGGGGAATAGTGAATGACCACGACGCGCTTGGGAGTTCGTAGTTGCGCCATGGCGCGCTCTAATTTGAGGGTTTCATCGATGGACGCCTGGACAAACTGCTTGATTTCCTGTTCTCCGAATGCGGTCAGAACTCCGCGCCCAAAGCCACCGACAAAGCCCTTGGTTCCGGCGAAACCGACACCGTCGCGCTCGTACGCGGTGCCGTCGAGTACCTTGATTCCCGATGATGACATCATGCGAATCAATTCCGCTTGCTTTCCGCTTTCGTAATCATGGTTTCCCAGCACGGCAATGGTGGGGACGCGCGCACGAACGATCACATTCAGCAGCGGCTCCATTTCGTCCGGTTGTCCATAATTCGTTAGATCCCCTGCCAACACGAGCACGTCGGCTTCTCCACGGACCTGGTTTAATTGCTCGAGCAACGCATTATGGCGCGCAGCGGAAAAGTGCAGATCGGCAGTAGCGGCGATTCTCATGGTTTCTTGCAGATTCGGGAGAGACTTTGCAGCCGGGTCGCGCGGTAATCCCGCATCAGATTGTCCAGCCCCCACTCGTTTACATCGATGGCAAACATCTTGTCGTCAATCAGGCTGCCCCGAAACTTGGCGTCCGGATGCGGAGTGGAAACGGCATCTTCAAACCGATGAATCAGTTCTCTCCATACTTCCGCGGGCACGAACTGGGTCTGCGCCGGATAAGAAAAACGAAACAGCACTAGTGCCCAGAACAGCATCTCCCAGTTCTCGCCGGCAAGGTCCAGGACGCGCTGCCAATCGAGCTTGCCGCGGGTGCGGTAGAGGATGTGAGCGATATCGGCACCGTCGAAACGCTCGCGGCGGGTGACGAAAAGCTTCGATGTCAGCAATTCCTCCGCCGCCAGAACTCTGGTTTGTATCCCGTGAATCGTCGCCGGCTTTGCCCGTTCAATCCACGAGTCTTCCACAATCAGCGCGGCATTACTCATGCCCGTGATGAGGTCCACAAAGAAGCCATCGCGGTGCGCTTTGAACAGCCAGACTGGGTCGCAGGTTTCGCAACGGAACCCTTCTTCGTTCAGATGATGTAAAGCAACGATAGCGTTTTCCGCCGTCAGGAACAGGTCGAGGTCTTTAGTATCGCGATGAATGCCGGTATGCTGCTGCAGAGCGAAGGCGCCGGCGACGACATAAGGTACGTTCTTTTCGCCCAGCAGGCCCAGGATTTCGCGAAAAAGATGTTCCTGTTCCGCCGGAAGCGGCACAGGTTGCGAGGAGGTTTCGGATACGATGACGCATTGACGTTCGGCCATGAGGTGCCTTCGCTGCGAATTTTCGTGCGCCGGAGACATTCCGTCCCGGGATTACTTCGTTCCGTTCTGTCGTGCTTGCTTGCACTGGAGCAACCTTCGCGCTTCGCTTTCGAACTGCTGCGCGAGTAATGCACCTCCGACGCTAGCCGTCTAATGGTTGAGCAGTCCATCCGGTATTGCCTGTAAGTACGTGAACTCCGATGAATTAGGGGCAGATTTGCTCTAGTAAGCCCAGAAAGGGCCCGAACCAGCCGGAGTGTTGCGGGACTCGATGGCCGTAAACACATTGCGTCCGAAAAAGAAAGGCAGGCCCCAGTCGAAGGTCCCGGCATTCGGGCCGCCCAGGGTCGAGAAGACAAAAACCCCACGCTGCGAAAAAAGAGTGTCGGCATTAGCCACGGTGAAATTGATGCTGGTGTCGGTGCTTGAGGCTGAGGTGGTTGCAGAAAGGTTCGCGGTCGAACCCGGACAATAGAATCCAGAATTATCTCCACACTGGGTTAGGCCGGTGGTAGCGGAATCAAGGAAGAACAATGCGTTCGATCCGCTGTCCACAAAAGCGGGGTAGGTCTTCCCTTTGAATGTGGTACTGAATTCTCCAGTCGAGTTCAGCGGGAAAATCGCCGCACTGCCCAGTGCATTGTTCGATTGCGTGCCGATTCCGAAGACCATGGATCCGGTCAAACTAGCCGCCGACCCGGAAAGCGCAGGTAATTCGATGATGACGCCATTGTTGTCGGTAGCGAACAGTGCGACCGGATTCTGCACCTGTTGGGTAAGAGGTTCGGCGATAACCTGGCACGATCCGGATCCGCACCCGTAATACAGCCCGGGGTTTCCGGAACCGGTCTGTGCGCAGGCGGGCCCGCAGTCCTGTGCGTAGGGGCCGACGCCTAGAATGCCATTCGCACCAAGGGTCTGCAAGGTGTCGTCGGCAGGAACGCCGCTGTTTGCACAGGAAGACGGAACCGAAGAAAACGTGGGATCGATCACCTGTACGGGAACGTTGCTGGCATTTTCACCGGAAATTGTGAGGTCCACGGATTTAACCGGTCCCCACGTGAATCCGCTGACGAAAGGAGCGCATTCTCCAACAGTATTTCCGTTCGACGCACTCTGAGTAGGAAGGGGCAACGTCAGGGCTCCCCCGCCGGCCGAGGAAAGAAGCCTCAAGCCGTAGGAGCCCGTATCGACCAGAACACCGGAGATGGTCTGGCAATTCGAACTCCCCGGAACGCAAACGGTCACGCTGGTAAAAACGCCATTTGCATAGTTGTTGGCGGGCCCGGAATTCACCACAATCGATTGCACATTGCTGCCGGAGCCTGAGTCGCCTTTCGAAGAGTTATTATGGCTGCTCCCACCCCCGCAACTCACCACGACTGCGCACAACATCAGCAGGACGGCGCGCGACAAACACCCTGAACCAAGAGGCATCAATGGATCTCCTCGGCGCGTACACCACCAGGCAGTTGATCCGGAAGATAAGCGCGTCCTACAAAAGACCTCATGTGACCGCCGAGCTCCACTACCAGGCCCGGCAGTCGCACCACCATGGGGCCATGCCCTGCACCTCGGCGTGGTGACTGCAAGGCCCGTTGAAACTCCTCAAAGTGGGTGCCCAGCAACTGTTGGAGGTCTGGGGCCCAAGGTCCTTTCCAACCTACAGCAAATACCTTTCCCGAAGGCGAAACGTACTCGCGTACAACTGTGCCTTTTGCCGCGTGTAACTCGTGCAGGGTGTACGCAGTTGTTTGCGAGACGTTCAGCGTTGCGTTGATACGGGCCCGATCCTGCTGCACAGAAGATACGTCGCCCCCGAGTGACGCAAAGCAGGGCACGGCAAAGATCGTTGCTACGCATAAACGGAGAAAGGCCTGACGGATTTTTTTGTGCTCTTTCACTCCAGTCTCGCTCGTGTTTAGAGCTTGCGTCGTAGGAGAGGGTTGTCATGAAGGCTAGGTTAGCGATGGTAAGTGCTTCCCATACTCTCCCCGCGAAAGTACAAGGTTTCCCCTAATGACATGGCTGCACACCGCGGATACGCTCGAAAAGCGACCACTATCTGACGCGTTCGTGCGGTGGACCGTGAGTTGGGCAACTCTTTTAATAGGGTGCCAGTTTGAAAACACCTGCAATCATCAAATTGAGAGGATCAAGAGAATGAAACTGAGCAAGATAGTCGGGTCAATCCTGAAAACTGCCGTTTACATCATGGACCAGACGGCCGAGCAAGTAGATCGGGCGTCCAACCGAGCGTCTGAGATGGCGGAAGACGCCAAAAATGCGATCTATCACGAGGATCACACGGTCCGTAATTTGGTCAGCTTCGCAGTCGGAATCGGCGTGGGCGTGGGTGTTGGAATCCTGCTCGCTCCAAGCAGCGGCACAGAACTGCGGAATACGATCAGCGACAAGGTGCACGATATCAGCAATAAGGTCCGAGGTCATGGCGAGACGCAGCCGACAGGCACTGAGACGCGCTAGTCGACGATAAAACATGCCCACCCCCAACGAGGGTGGGCCCTGCCTTATTTCACTTCGAAGTTGTAGGTTCCGGAACCGATTCGCACGACAGCGGCTCCATTCTCCGCCTGTGCATGTGCCGGCTTGCCGCCTTCGGTCACATGAGCGCCTTGGATCGCTGGCAGGACAACAGTCGCCGACGTATTCGCTGGAATTGTCACGCTGAGTGAAAAAGGTCCGGACGCGGTTCCTTTCCAATCGCTGACAATCTTGCCATACACAGAGTCGTACTCTGCACGGGCTGCCGGCATGCTCGCATCCAGATGCGGGTGCACAACAATCTCTTTGAAGCCCGGAGCATTTGTCGTCGTATCAATTCCTGCTGCATAGCGATACACCCAGGCGATGACCGATCCGAATGCGTAGTGGTTGTAAGAATTCATCGCAGGGTCGCCGGTGTCGCCATTCCAGCGCTCCCACCATGTGGTTGCGCCTTTGGAAAGCATATAGCCCCACGACGGATATGTTTCATTCAACAGAAGTCGGTACGCTACATCAGATCGGCCGTGATCGGCGAGTGTGAACAGCAAAAATGGCGTACCCAGGAATCCGGTCGAGAGATGCCAATTGTGAGCCTCGATATCTTGGACCAGTTTCTGAACCAGGACCGGTTCGAGATTTTCCGGCGCCATCTTCGTATAAAGCGCGACCACGTACGAGGTCTGGGTTCCGGTGCCAACCGTTCCATCGGACTGAATATAGGTCTTCTGAAACGCTGAGCGAATGTTCTGCACCAGATCTTCATACTTCTTCGCATCTGCTTCATTGCCCACAGCATGTGCCATCTGCGACATCATGTTCGCGATCAGCGCCCAATAGGAAGTTGCCAGCAAATCCTTATTCGTGTTGGGATCGGGTGCCAGCCAGTCGGCGAAGTTCGGTCCCACTCCGTTCTTGCGGATGTAGTCAGGATTACGGCTCTGAATAAATTCCATCCAGCGCTGCATCGCGTCCCAGTTTTTTTCGATCACAGACTTGTCGCCGTATTGCAGCCAGGTAGTCCAGGGTACGATCACGCCGGCATCGCCCCATCCGGGAGCACCGACCATACCTTCGTTCCAGGCGTCGGTTCCGGCTGTTTCCCCTCCGCCGAACGGGAGCGTGTTCGGAGAAACGTTGGTAAACGCTCCCTGACTGGTTTGAGCGTCCACGATGTCCTGGATGAATTTCTGTGAGAAGGCAGCGACATCGAAATTGTAAGTTCCTGTCCGCCAGAAAACCCCGGCATCGCCCATCCAGCCGAGACGTTCATCGCGCTGGGGGCAGTCGGTTGGAATACTGACGAAATTTCCTCGCTGACCCCACAGTCCGATCTGCCACATACGGTTCACGAGATCGCTCGCGGTCGTAAGCCGGGCCGCAGGCTCACCGCTGACACTGCTGACGACATCCCCGGTAATCGCCTCAAGAGGCGGCGCACCCGGATACCCAGTCACCTCCACATAGCGGAATCCATGAAAGGTGAAATTGGGCTCGTAAGTTTCTTCGACCCCACCCTTGAGAATGTAAGTATCGGTGGCATCGGCATTACGCAGATTGGCCGTGTAGATGGAGCCGTCCGGATTTAGAATCTCGGCAAACCGCAAGCGGACCTTCATGCCGGTAGTTCCCTTCACCTTCAGCGTCACCCATCCCACCATGTTCTGGCCCATGTCGAAGATGTAGGCGCCATTCCCAATGGGACTCATCCGTTTAGGCCGCAAGGTTTGGGTTACGCGCGTCGGCACATCGATTTGGCTGGAAACGGCCATCGATGGAGTTTCTGCAATCGCCGCGGAACTCCAAGTCGAATCGTCAAAACTTGCATCCTGCCAACCCATCTTTTCCTGGCGCGCGTCGTAGGTCTCGCCTCCATAGATCTCCGATTCAACAATCGGTGAGGGCGATGCTCTCCACGAATCATCGGTTACCACGACATCCTGGCTGCCATCGATGTAATTGAGTTCCAGTTGTGCCTCGAAGCGAGGGGGCGGCGCAAAAAAGTGCATGCCAACCCAGGTGAGAGGGCTCCCGTACCATCCATCCCCGAGCAGAGCGCTGATTTGGTTCTTTCCGTTTTTCAGCAAACTGGTGACATCGTAGGTCTGATAAAGAACACGCTTGTGGTAATCCGTGAAGTCTGGCGTGAGCACGTCGTCGCTTACCCGCTGGCCATTCAAGAACGCACGATAGCTCCCGAGTGCGGTTATATAAAGACGGGCACTGGCTACTTCTTTCGAGATCGTGAGCGAGCGCCGGAAGCAGGCCGCCGGTTGCGGCAAGGGCCCTGGATCGCCCAGCCGCCGGTCTCCCAAAGCCATGACGACGTTTGCCACTTCCCAAGCGCCATTGTTAGCGGACTCTTGCCAAGTTTCGCCGGAAGGGAAACGTAATATTGATCCGTTTGGTCGCGTGATTTTAACGAGTGCTGCCAGCGCAGCCTTCGTAGTTTTCGCTCCCGCACCTGGACCCCACTGCGGCACATCGGGCGCGCTCACGGCAATCTCGACCAGGTTTGGACCAACCTTCAATTCGTCACCAATATCCCGGCGATCGAAGGCTCCCCACTCGTGCTTGTTTCCAACCTCGCGGCCATTCACCTTGGCCGCATAGTTGCCCCGCACAGCGATGAAAAGCGACGCCTGGCGCGGCTTGTCCGGAACCATCACACTCGTGCGGAAAGTTACTGTTGTTTTGGGGACTGCGGCGAGCGCATCTTGACCTCTGGCCCATATCCATTGGATATCCTTGCGATCGGCAGCATCTTCCGGATTCTTCCAGGTGATCCACTTCGCCTTCCAGTCCTCCCGACGGAGCAGCCCCATCTCCCACCACGCCTGTTCGTCGGACTCAGAAGCGTGCCCTGCGCTATCCCACACTCGAACTTTCCAGTAATACCGCCTGCGCGATTCCAGGGCCGGTCCTTTATAAGCAATTCCAACCGACTCGTCCGAACTGGTCTTTCCACTGTCCCAAACATCTGCCTGCCCCGACTGCAGGTGTTCCTTGCTGCTCGCAACCAAGACTTCATATGCGGCTTGTTTCCAGTTTCGCTCCGTGCTGTCGCTCTGCCAGGAGAGGTGGGGTTCGGCAATGTCGATGCCCAGCGGATTTTCGAGATACTCACAGCGCAGGTGAACAGGCGTTGCCGAAGCGGTAAGCGCGACGCAGAACAGCATGAGAACTATCTTTAAGAGTCGATCAAGGTTCACGCCATTCCTCCTCGCAACAGTCAGGCCGCCGGCACAGCCGGTTTGGCAGGGATCACCGTCTTAGAAAATCACCGGGAGTCGACACTCTCCACAACTGCCCGGCTGACATTTCCGGTGCGCCTACTGAATCGTCACCTTCGCACTCAACGGCAGGTCGCGCGACGAACCTCCAACCAACAGATCGCGAGGGCCCGTGGGCTTGATCCATTTATTTTCGGCTGACGACCAACTCTCCAGTCGTCTCTTCGGAATATGCAGGCTCACAGTCTGCGATTGCCCCGCATCCAGATGGACGCGATCAAAAACCGCCAGCGAGTGCACGGCAAAATCCACATCCTTCGGCCGCCGCGTCGGCGCGCCCAGATAAACCTGCGGAACTTCATCACCGGCGACGCCGCCCGTGTTGCGCAGTTCGAAGTTCACATCGAGACCGCCGTCTTTACCAGGAGCAACTTTCAATCCTGAATAAGCGAACGTGGTGTACGACATCCCAAAGCCAAAGGGAAACAAGGGGGCGATCTTCTGCTTATCGAACCAACGGTAGCCAACATGCACGCCTTCGCTGAACGTCGTCTTTTTGTCGATACCCTTCGCAGACCGCTCCGGATGTGCCGGATCGGTCGCGGGGTAATCTTGCAATCGCTTTGCCCACGTAAAGGGCAAGCGCCCTGCGGGGTTCGTTTTGCCCAGCAGGATGTTTGCGGTCGCCCATCCTCCTTCGTCCCCTGGCCACCACATCTGCAGCACCGCTTTCACGCGCTCCAGCCAGGGCATCGCGACCGGCTGACTCACATTGAGCACCACAATCGTGTTGGGATTCACGCTGGCGACTTCCTCTATCAGCTTGTCTTGCTCTCCAGGCAGAGCAAAGTCCGGCCGGCCCCGAGTCCATACGAACACGACAGCCGCATTCGCAGCCTTAGCGGCGGCAACCGCCGCCTCATGATCCGCTTTCCTCTGCTCCGGCGTCCTCCACGCCAGCCGGATCTGCTCGGGCTCGTTCGATGTGTCTCCTTCCACCTGAACCTTCAACGAATGTGCACCCGCTGTGAGGTCCACGACCACTCGAAGATTGTCCAGGCCGTCGGTTGTGGGCATCAGACCATCTTTGCCACCGAGCACGGTATCTCCGTGAACGCCGCCGCGCATCCCATTCGCGCCCGCAACGCGCTTGCCATCGATACTGACTTTGCCGGCAGCGCTGAGCAGTTGCAGATTGATCCAATACGATCCTGCGGCCGGCACCGTCAGTGTGCCGGACCAACTCATTTCCGCGTTGGCGGGCAGCGCGGTACCACTCTTCTTGGTGAAGTCGATGATGGAATCGACTTGGGTTGCTCCCGATTTCTCGGTGCGCTGCAGGCCCGGCTGTAGGTCATGAGAAAGGGCCTCAGCCGGAATTGGGGCGCCGGTCATATCGTCATCAACGGCCAACGTAATCTTCGCATCGGGCGCGAACTTCTTCAGCGCCTCAAAAGGACCAACCTGCCTCCACGGAAAGCCGATGGACCTCTCGCCAGCCGTCCCAATCGCGACCACTTGTCCCGCTCCGGGTCCGATCATTGCCAATGAAGCGAGTTCCGCGGCTTTCAGAGGCAGAACGCCTCCCTCGTTTTTCAGCAGCACCGCCGCATCTTCCGCGGTCTTCTGGATAATGCGTGCATTCTCCTCTGTCGCGTGCGGATGAATCTGGTGATCGGGGGGATGATCGAGATATCCGAACTTGTCCATCTCGTACAAAACGTGCCCGGCCGCTCTCGTAATGGTCTCCTGCTTCAATTCGCCCGACTGGAGCAAATTCCAGAAATTCACTCGCGGGTCTTTTCCAAACCCCATATCCCCGAAATCAGGAAGTTGCGGCTTCGGCTCTTCCGGCAAGGTGGTGAAGAACCCCTCGAACATCGACATGTCCGGCATGCCAGTTGGCGGAGGCTGCGGCTTTTCCGTCGTGAAAAATGAAAAGAAAAAGCCGCTCATGGGACTGTCTTTCGGCCCCGGTCCCGGCATCTCCATATCAAGGCCGTTGTTGATGAACGACGGCGCGTGCGTGGCGCCCCAGTCGCTCGTGACGAATCCTTTAAAGCCCAACTCATTGCGCAGAATTCCAATCAAGCTGTCGCGATTGCCGCAGGCATAGGTACCGTTGAGCTTGTTGTAAGAACACATGATCGATGACACGCCCGCATTAACCGCGTCGACGAACGGAGCGACATAGATCTCTCGCAGCGTTTGCGGATCCACAAACACATTGCTCCCATCGGTGTCATAGGCCACGTAATGCTTCGCCTGGGCCATGACGCCTTGACCCTGAACCCCGCGAATCAATCCAGCACCCATCGCGCCCGTCAGGACCGGATCTTCGCCGTACGTGTTGTATCCGCGCTCAAAGGTGATGTCGCGATCGATGTTGATGAATGGCTCGAGCACCACGTCGATGCCCAATGACTTCGCCTCGCGTCCGATGACAATGCCGTTATCTTCCGCATCCTTAAGGCTGAACGTCGCGGCCAATCCCATGGTCGCCGTCTCAGCCTGCGATAGGTGCCGCGTGAGCACGCCCGGAGGCCCGTCCGACATGCGAATTGCCGGGACGCCGAGGCGAGGCACTCCAGGAAGATATCCAGCCTGCCCCTGATTGGTAGCCGGATCCTCCGATGCCCCACGGATCAGTCCCATCTTCTCCTCGAGCGTCATTTGACTCAGAAGCTTGTCCACTCGAGCATCTCCGGTCACGACAGGGATATCACTCTGGGCTGTGAGGTTTGTAAGAGCAAGCAGAACGATCAAGAGAAAGGCGGCTTTGCAGAAAATGTTCGAATGAAAATGCTGCCCGGTATTTCGGATCATCTTAAGACCCCTGTCCGTTCCCGACGCTGTGGCTCTGGGTTCGAACAAACACACGCTCTCGCCCCGCCATTCACCGCCTCAAACGACGAGCAATCGGGAGAATACTAACAGGAGATTTCCCTTCGCGAAATCTCAGCGGCCTGATCTTCTGCTAAAATGCCTGCCCGTGAACCGACGAACTCTGCTCCAAGCAATTCCCGCCGCCACATTATCTGTGCCAACCATCTGGGCAGTCGCTCGGGCCGGAGCCGCACAGGGATCGGGCGGAGTCTTTGAACTCCGCGTCTACCATGCCGCGCCCGGAAAATTGCCGGACCTTCTCACGCGCTTCCGAGATCACACCATCAAGATTTTCGAGCAACACGGAATGGAAAGCGTGGCCTACTGGACTCCTCTCGACGAACCGGAGAAGAGCAACACTCTGATCTATATCCTTCGCCATCCCAGCCGCGAGGCCGCCGACGCCAACTGGAAATCCTTCCGCGAGGACCCCAACTGGCAAAGCGTTCGCGACAAGTCCGAAGCCAACGGCAAGCTCGTCGAAAAAGTGGATTCGACCTTCATGGCCCTCACCGACTTCTCCCCGGCGCTTTCCGCCAAAAAGTAAATGACGCAGGACGAAACCGGTTCCAATGACTTTGCGCCACACACGCGCTTGAATTACAAAAAGGAGGACAGCGTGGAGTTCGTCATGTTTGAAGACGTCGATGGCATGGAAGTGTTCGTCAACCCCGACAAGGTGATCTGGATCCGCGAATATCCCAACCACACCACCGTCATCAGCTGCGGACACGACGATAAATTTACGGTTCGCCTTGCGCCCGCTCTTGCCGTTGCGGCACTAGGCAAGAAAATTCGCTGAACCTGCCGACGTGGCGAGTCCAGGCGGAGAACGAATTGTCGGCGCGTGCCATTTCCGCCGGCCCAGAGCGCCGAAAAGCGTCACAGGTGCCCAGCGCAGCCAAAATCCGTTACTGGGTCACGGTGAATACTCCCGAGCTCGTGGCCGTGCCTCCGGGCGTCGTGATTTGGATCTTGCCAGTCTGTGCTCCAGTTGGCACCGTCGCGGTAACCTGATCGCCACGAAACACCGAGAACGATGTGGCACTGACACCTCCGAAGGTCACCCTGGTAGCTCCCGTGAAGCCGGTCCCGCTGATAATCACAGACGTGCCAACGGCCCCACTCGTAGGACTGAAGCTGGTAATCCTGGGAATCACCAGGAAATTTGTCATGCTGGAGATCGTTCCACCGGGCGTCTGGACCGTCACCGGACCTGTACTGGCGCCATCGGGAACTCTGACGACCAGGTACGTGTCCGAGTCGACGTGGGGCGCTACCCCGACTCCGTTGAACTTAACAAGGGTTGCCCCAGTGAAGCCGCTGCCCAGGATCTCCACTAAGCTTCCTACGGGGCCAGAAGAGAGAACCGTCTTGACCTTGGTGCCGAGATTCACATCCAGGCTGAAGAACACACCGTGCCCCACGCTTCCGCCCCCGCCAGCCATGCCGTAGATCGAACCATTGGTGTGCTGCATCAGATTCGACTCGGGATAGGAGCCTGTAACTTTGTCAAACTGATCGAGGAAAGTGTAGTGCTGGCCAGTTGCGTCGATCTCGAACGAGACGCCGTAATTATCGCTTCCGCCATAAAAGGCGGAGCCGTAGAAGAGCCCGTCCGTCGCGAAGAGCAGGCCCGCAATCGGATCGTTTCCATCATTTAGAGAGGCCACCGGGAAGTTATGGATAACAGTGAAGGTTCCTAATGGTGTCAAGCGGTATACCACGCCGCCACCGCCGCTCCCGCCCCCAGTCGTAGTGCCGTAGAAATTTCCTCCTGCCTGCACCACGCCGCCCCACGGCACTCCGCCATGCGTGCCGTCGAAGTTGTAGATCACGGTGACCTTGCCTGTTGGAGTCATCCGGAAGACGGTTCCTTGATTGAAGGTGCCGCCATATTGGCTCGTGCCGTAGAAATTTCCGTCTGTCCCCAGAATCAGCGGTGCGTATGATCGGCCGGGGATGGTGCCGAGAACAGTGAATGTCCCGGCCGGGGTGATTTTGTATGCCGTTGCCTGCTGCGTCACCCCGTAGAGATTTCCGTCGTTGCCTAAGACGGGACTCGCATAGGGATAGCCTCCGTCGCTTCCTCCGGTGAAGCTATACAGGATGGAGACAATCCCGCCGGGAGTCATCTGGAAGATTTCGCCTATATTGTTGGCACCGCCCAGCACCGTGGAGCCGTAAAAATTCCCATCCAGACCGAGAGTAAGGCCACCATCAGGGCGAAATCCATCACTGCCGAAATTGTGGAGCACGGTGATATTCCCCACAGGCGTCATGAGGAAAGCCGTCCCACCTCCACCACTGCCGTCTTGAGGCGTTGTGCCGTACAAATTGCCATCACGGCCCTGCGCCATGACTTGCGGGAAGAACGGGTAGTCCCCACTGGTGAGGTTGAAGTTGTACAGGTCGGAATAGATCTGGGCGGACGCGGTGCCGCACAACAGCAGCAGGAAAACAATCCTGGCCGCTGATTGCATTGCGTTCTTTAGGTTGGTTTCCAGAATTCGAATCATGACATTGCTCCTTATTGCTCTATGCTGCGCCTGGAGCTTCTCGGGAAATCAGGCCGGACTCGAAATGAGTCCGGCCTTCTTCAGCAACTATGGATTAACCCAGGTGCGTGCGGCTGCGCTGTTGTTCGCGAACGACGGGTCGGGCGTGCTCAATTGCACTCCCGCACTGGCGTACGCCCAGCCGGAAACCGTCGGCTTCACCGTCAGGTTCACCGTGGCACTTTTCCCGACTCCCAACGAGCCCACGCTGCAGATCACCACCGATCCAGAACGTTTGCATCCCTTCGAGGCGGAAACTAGCGTCACGCCTGAAGGTGGAGTGATGGTGATAGACACGTTGGCGGCGTCGTCGTCGCCGAAGTTGTAGGCCGTGGCGGAATACGTGAGATTCTTACCCACCTGCGCCGGGTCGGGTGCGTCGGTGAGTGTCAGTTGCACATCGCTGATACCGACCTCAATGATCTGACTGCTGGTAGAGGCGTTGGCCGAACTGCCTCCCGCTTCCGAAGCTGCCGCGGAGGCGTCCTTCTCTCCAACCGCGGTGGGATGGATTACGACCACAGCCGTGGCTGTTCCACCTGCAGCGAGTGTTCCCAGAGAACAAGTTGCCGTAAGCGGCGTCCCCGGCACAAAGCCACACGAAGCAGGAGTTCCAGAGATGGGAATATCGTCACCCGGCAGCGTAAAAGTGACGGACAGATTGGTGGCATCCCCCGTCCCCGAATTGGTTATGGTGGCGGTGTAGGTCTGATTGCCGTTGATGTCGATGTCAAACGACGGATCGACTCCCAGCGTCATCGAAAGACTGGCGGATTGAGCGAAGGCGGGCCTCCCAAACGCCATAACTGCGATTACGGCAATCAGCGTCGCGATTCGCCGCACTGTGCTGACTCCAAGCATATGTTTTTCCTCCCCATTGAGATCAATCGCAAAAGAAGCCGTTCCTGCAACAAGAATTCTGTGGGTTGGCTATTCGCCAGCGGGAGACTTGGCGACACTGTTGTGTGCCAGCGTTGCTTTGCGTTTTCCCGAGGCATAGCGGGTCGTGCGCACGGCTGACTCAAGCGCACCCACCTTGCCGTTCAGGCGGGCAATCTGCCGCTGTTGCTCTGCCATCTGCCTAAGTTGAGTCTGAATCTGTGCGCGCTGCTGCTGGATCTCGCTTTGTTGTTGCTTGACCGCTTCGATCAGGAGTGCAGTGAGGCGGCTGTAGTCGACGCCGCGGGCGTCTTTGCCATTTTCTTCAAAGGTGACTACTTCGGGCACGACCGCGCCTACCTCTTCGGCGATCACTCCGATCTCGTGTTTGCCCGATTGTTTCAGGTCGTAGGAGACGCCGCGCAGTTGCTCGACTTTGCCGAGAGCGTCGGTGAGGGGATGGATGTTGCTCTTCCAACGGCGGGAACTGTAGGTGTCCCAGCCGTCGGCGATGGCGTGGCCTTTGCCTTGGCCAATGGTCAGGATATTGCCAGGACTGGTGGTGCCGATGCCAACCATCGTGTCGGCCGTGGCGCCGTTCACACCATTGATGCTGCCCAGCACCA